>RCNC010000313.1_pt1 | contig 30216 bp, 29 predicted proteins | sample 2041301 | NCBI WGS metagenome assembly RCNC01 (sample SAMN09708231, study PRJNA481090) | Marine sediment metagenome, whole genome shotgun sequencing project. | biome: marine sediment; feature: ocean; material: sediment; isolation source: Sewage treatment plant 13A marine sediment (STP13A) ... | reverse complement strand
GGTCGCGTTTGTAAATGGAAACGCCCAGGATGTCGGCGGGTAACAGGTCGCTGGTGAACTGGATGCGTTGGTAATCCGAACCGATAACGCGCGCCATTGCATGCGCCATCGTGGTCTTGCCGACGCCAGGGACGTCTTCGATCAAAAGGTGGCCGCGGGCCAGCAGGCAACAAAAAGCCAGGCCTACCTTCTGGTCTTTTCCGAGCAGGATCTGGTTAACCGCAAGCCTGGCTGCAAGCAGGCGTCTGTGCCGTCCTTCAATCCCTTGTTGTGCTGACATCACTGTCGAGTTCATAGTCCCTTACCCGTTACTACCCGGTTACGTTCAATGGCAAGCGAGGAGTATACCATCGACCGGAAAAGCCGGTATATTCAGACGCATGACTTTGCCCAGCCCACAGACCGCCCTGATTTTACCGGGGGGTGGTGCCCGTGGCGCTTACCAGGTAGGGGTGCTGAAAGCCATTGATGAGATCACCGGCAAGGGCGGAAATCCGTTTCCGGTGATATGCGGAACCTCAGCGGGTGCTATCAATGCCGCGGTGCTGGCCAGCCACGCGCATGAATTTTCAACAGGGGTCGACAAACTGGAGCATTTCTGGTCGTCCATGGAGTGTTCACGGGTCTACCGCACCGACACGTGGACTGTTCTCAAGACGGGCATGCAGTGGGCCTTGTCCCTGGCGTTCGGCGGACGCCTGGTGTCCAATCCCAAAGCTTTGCTGGACAACCAGCCACTGCGTGAATTCCTTGAGCAGACCCTTGAGTTGGACGGTATTGCCCAGGCCATCGATCAGCAGGCTCTGAGGGGACTCAGTATCACCGCCTCGGGCTATACCTGCGCGTCCGCCATCAGTTTTTTCCAGGCAGCAAAAGGAGTGGAACCCTGGGACCGGGCTCGCCGCCACGGCAAGCCGGTGTCGATCAGCGTCAGCCACTTGCTGGCCTCCGCTGCGCTGCCTTTGTTGTTCCCGGCCGAGCGCCTGGGTAACGAGTACTTTGGCGACGGCGGCATGCGCATGCTGGCGCCGCTGAGTCCGGCCATTCACCTCGGTGCGGACCGCCTTCTGGTGATTACGACCCGCGACGAAAACCCGGACCCGCCGCCGCTGGAGCCGGTGGACTATCCTTCGCTGGGTGAGATTGGCGGCTATCTGCTGGACACCATATTCATGGACACACTAAATGCCGATATGAATCGCCTCAACCGGATCAATCGTACCCTGGCTTTGTTGTCCGAACAGCAGCTGAAGGCCAGTCACCTGAAACCGATAGATTCACTGGTTATAAGGCCCAGCAAGGACTTGCGGGAGATTACGCGCCAGCATATGGGAGAGATTCCACGTGCCGTGACCACTTTGCTTCAGGCTCTGGGTGGTTGGGGAAAAGACTGGCGCATGGCCAGCTACCTTTTGTTCGAGTCAGCCTATTGCATCGAGCTTATGCAAATTGGCTATGCTGACGGCATGCGCCAACGCGAGGAAATTGCCGGGTTCCTGTCCTAGGCTTTGCGCTTCCCTTCGACTTCTTCGCGGGTGAATTCGTCCACTTCGATGACCGCCCGGGTCGCTTCCTGGGAAAGCCTGACCGTCGTGGCCTGTTCTTCCGTGATGACGCCGGTTTCCACCGCCTTCTGCACCAGCGCCAGGTGATTTTCATAGGTGACCGGTTCTTTCAGCGCATTTCGAATGGCGTTTTCGGCATTGGTTGCCATCAGCGCCAGGTGAAAAGCGGTGCGCACCCGGCCACAGGCGTCATCCTGATCGGACAGGTAGACACCTGAGGTCAAGCGGTCACGGCTTTCGTTTTCGGATAGAAGTAGTTTTGCAACAGCCTTACCGGCGCGATCAGATGGCCGGGAATAGGGCTTGCCCAATGGGAAAATAGTCAACCACACCAGGCGCCCAAACCCCGGCAGTGGGAAATTTTCCAGCACACCGGCCAGGCTTTCCTGGATGGTGTAGAGGCTGTCATCCAGGGCCCAGGTGAGCAGCGGCAGGTCGTCTTCCGGGCGACCGTCGTCCTCGAACCGTTTGAGCATGGCACTACACAGGTATAAATGGATCAAGGCATCGGCCAGGCGACCTGAGAGTTTTTCCTTGAACTTGAACCTGCCGCCGAGCAGCACCAGCACCAGGTCTGACGTAAAGCTGAACGCCGCGCTCATCCGGGTGACTTGCCGGAAGTAGCGGGCAGTTGGCCCGGAAACCGGAGCAGTGGTCGCCAGGCCGCCGGTCAGCCCCAGCAACCAGGCGCGAACATCGTTACTGATCATGTGGCCTACGTGCGAGAACAAAGCCCGGTCGAACGCCTTGCGGGCCTCTGGCCTGGGATCCCGCGCTGCTTCCATTTCCTTCAGTAGCCAGGGGTGGGCACGGATGGCGCCCTGGCCGAAAATAATCAGCGAACGGGTCAGTATATTGGCGCCTTCAACGGTAATGGCAATCGGGATCGACTGGTATGCGTGCGCCAGGTAGTTGCGCGGCCCGGTAATGATCCCTTTGCCACCATGAATATCCATCGCATCATTGACACACTGGCGATTGCCTTCGGTCAGTTGGTACTTCAGAATCGCGGAAAGCACCCCGGGGCGTTCGCCCTGGTCCAGGGCTACCAGCGTAAGCAGGCGGGCGGAATCCATCCGGTAAGTACGTCCACCAATTCGGGCCAGCGGTTCTTCGATGCCTTCAAATTCTCCGATCGGGATATTGAATTGTTTGCGGATTCGGGCGTAGGCGCCCGACATCAGCGCGGACATCTTGCCGCCTGCTGTGCCCAGCGCGGGGAGAGATATCGAACGTCCGGCTGCGAGGCTCTGCATCAGCATGCGCCAGCCCTGGCCGATGCGGTCCTGGCCGCCGATGACCCATTCCATCGGGATGAACACGTCTTTGCCGCGGGTCGGGCCATTCATGAAAACGGCGCCTACCGGCATGTGCCGGTTTCCGATTTCAACCCCGGGTGTGGCCGTCGGGATCAGTGCGCAGGTGATACCCAGGTTTTTCTTCTTACCCAGCAAGCCCTCTGGGTCAGTGGCCTTGAAAGCCAGGCCCAGAAGGGTAGCCACGGGTGCCAGTGTGATGTAGCGCTTGTTCCAGTTCAGTCGAAGACCCAGAACGGTTTTGCCCTTGTATTCCCCTTTGCACACAACCCCCGTATCGCTCATGCTGGCGGCGTCTGAGCCAGCGGCCGGTGAGGTGAGTGCGAAGCAGGGTATTTCCTCACCCCTGGCCAATCGCGGCAGGTACTGCTCTTTTTGTTGGTCTGTACCGTAGTGCAGCAGCAGTTCTCCCGGCCCCAGTGAATTGGGCACCATGACTGTGATGGCGGCTGTCAGGTTACGGCTGGCGAGCTTCATGACTACAGCGGAATTGGCCTGCGCCGAAAATTCCAGGCCACCAAAGCTTTCAGGAATAATCATGCCGAACATACGGTGTTCACGCATGAAGTCCCATAGCTTGTCCGGCAGCCGGCGATAGTCGTTACAAATTTCCCAGTCGTCGGCCATGCGGCACAATTCTTCTACCGGACCGTCCAGAAAGGCTTGTTCTTTTTCGCTTAGCGAAGGGGCCGGCATCTTTAATAGTTTTCGCCAGCGCGGCCGGCCGGAAAAGAGTTCAGCCTCCCACCACACGGTTCCTGCATCCAGCGCTTCCTGTTCCGTTTCTGAAACCCTGGGCAGCGATTTGCGGAACCAGCCGTAGAGCCGGTCACTGATAAGGAGTCGTCGCAGCGGCGTAATGGCAAAGCCAATCAGGGTGACCGCAACAATGCCATTGGCGAAGCGGAACCAGCTGGGTACGTAAAAGAGGTGGCGCAGCTCGGTCCAGGTGGCGGTCAGGACAATCATGATGGCCATGGATACCAGCAGAGGAACCCGGTTATAAGCCAGTGCCACTACAGTCAGGAGCAGGATCAGAAAATAGAGAATTTCCATCGGTGCGGACACTATAAGTTTGACCCGAGCCGGGGGTCAAGAAGGGCCTTGTAGCCTGATTGCACACGGGGGCACTAAGCCGTAGAATTGGCGGGATGTACAATTGATTTTTTTGGATATTTTAAGAAATCAATAAAACAAAATAAATCATACATTTAAAAGGAGTTGTTAAGTGCAAGTCGAGAGAACATTATCGATCATCAAGCCCGATGCCGTGGCAAAGAATGTCATTGGTGAGATTTACAGTCGCTTCGAAGGAGCGGGACTGAAAGTAATCGCTGCCCGCATGAAGCAATTGAGTCGTGCCGACGCTGAAGAATTTTACGCTGTGCACAGTGAGCGTCCTTTCTTCAATGACCTGGTGAAATTCATGACTTCCGGTCCGGTGATGATCCAGGTTTTGCAGGGTCCCGGTGCTATTGCAAAAAATCGGGAACTGATGGGCGCCACCAACCCGGCCGACGCGGCCCCGGGTACCATTCGGGCGGATTTCGCACAAAGCATTGACGCCAATGCGGTACACGGTTCGGATGCCCCTGAAACGGCGGCTGTCGAAATCGCCTGTTTCTTCGGTGACGACGACATCAGTCCACGTTAGCGAATGACGGTAACGGAAACCCGTATTAACCTTTTTGACCTCGACCAGGTCGGGTTACGGGCTTTTTTCGAATCGATCGGTGAAAAACCGTTTCGTGCAGAGCAGGTTCTAAAGTGGGTCTATCACCAGGGGGTCACTGATTTCGATCAGATGACCAACCTGGGGATTGCTTTGCGCCTGCGCTTGTCCGGGTTGGCCGTGATAGAGCCGCCCAGGGTGTTGAGCGAACAGCTGTCAGTGGATGGCACGACCAAGTGGCTGATTGGATTCGGTGGCGGCAACGCCGTGGAAACGGTGTTCATTCCTGAGCCTAACCGCGGCACGCTGTGCATTTCTTCGCAGGTTGGCTGTGCATTGAACTGTACGTTTTGCGCCACCGGCGCGCAGGGTTTCAATCGTAACCTTTCAACCGGCGAGATCATCGGTCAGGTCTGGCTGGCAGCGCAGGCACTGGGTCATCAACGCAATGGCAAACGCCGCATCACCAACGTGGTTTTGATGGGCATGGGTGAGCCGTTGCTGAATTTTGATGCGGTAGTTGGTGCTATGTCGCTGATGCGCGACGATCTGGGTTTCGGCTTTGCAGCCAGGCGCGTGACGCTATCGACGGCCGGGCTGGTGCCGGGAATCGATCGTCTGCGTGACACGATTGATGTTGCGCTTGCTGTCTCTTTGCATGCACCCGAAGACGCACTGCGGGAAACGCTGGTGCCACTTAACCGCAAATACCCGATCAAAGAGTTGATGCGCAGCTGTGCGGATTATGTGTCCGACAAGCACAAACGCAGCATCACCTTCGAATACACATTGATTGACGGTGTTAACGACCATCCGGAGCATGCCCGGCAGTTGGTCAAGTTATTGAGGCGCCTGCCGAGCAAGCTCAACCTGATACCGTTCAATCCGTTCCCGGGAACCCGCTATCGCTGTTCACCTGAGGCGCGAATCCGTGCATTTCAGGAAATTGTCATGGCAGGGGGGCTGATTGCCACCGTGCGTAAGACCCGCGGAGATGACATCGATGCGGCCTGCGGTCAGTTGGCCGGAAAAGTGCTGGACCGGACACGCCGGAGCCAGATGATTCGCGAACAATCACAAAGGACCTGACACCTTGAGACTTCTGATCCTGATCCCCCTGTTATTCGTTGCCGCCTGTGTGTCAACGACGCCCGAAGCTGACAAAAAATCGGCCCGGCACTCTGCCCAGACCAACACGACGCTGGGCCAGAACTACATGGATCGCGGTCAGTATGAGATTGCATTGGAAAAACTCAAGAAAGCCATTGCTTACGACAAGACCTACGCACCTGCCTATACGATGCTCGGGATGCTCTATGAAACCCTGGGCGAAACGGAAGATGCCGGCGCTGAATATAAACGTGCCGTCCAGTACGCTCCGAAGAATGGCGATGTGAACAACAACTACGGCGCCTGGCTGTGTATCAATGGCAAAAGTAAGGATGCCGAAAAGTATTTTACCGCCGCGTTAGACGATCCCTTTTACAGCACTCCGGCGATCGCCATGGCCAATGCTGGAAATTGTGCTCTGGAGCAGGGCGAATTGGACAAAGCCGAGAAGTTTTTGAGACAATCACTGGAATATGACAATCGGTTACCGGCAGCCCTTCTGCCGATGGCCAATGTCAGCTACCAGCAAGGCTCGTTCCTCAGGGCAAGGGCGTTCCTTCAGCGCTATGAAGCCGTCGGCGAAATGAATGAGGAAAGTCTGTACCTGGGTTACCAGATCGAGTCCGAACTCGGCGATGAGGCGTCTGCCGAGAAGTACCGGATAGAGCTTTTGGAGCAGTATCCGGGCACCAATCAGGCCAGCGGGAGAGCAGGCCGGGAACTACAAAATGACTAGCCAGAAAGAATTGATACCCATGCTGCCAGGTGACATCCTGCGGTATGAACGGGAACAGAGGGGGCTGACGGTCGAGCAGGCCTCCAATCAGTCCCGAATCAAGCTGGATGTTTTGTCCGCAATCGAAAGTGGTGAGACGGGTGAAATTCCCTCGGTCTACTTGCGCGGATACATCCGCAATTATGCGCGTTTCCTGGGGGTCGACTCGTCAGAAGTCGAGTCCAGAATTCAGCAGGTCAAGGGATCAGAACCCGAAATGCGAACGGTATTCACGATGGGTACCCGTCGCAGTCGCGCAGATAAATGGCTGAAGGCTTCAAGCTACCTGGCAGCATCCGCGCTGATTGCGACACTGGCATGGCAATTCACACACGAGGCCGTGCGTTTTTCGCAGGGTGACTCGCAGTTGACATCGGCCAACGTCGCGCCGGCAGATTCGAGCGAAGCAGTGCGCGAGGAAATGCGGCAGGACAAGCGGCCGGCAAACACGCACCTGAATGCATCTATCGCTTCGGTGGAGATGCTCTCCAGGCGTGGTGAGTTGGGTGGTAATTCACCGGCCGCCGATGCCTGGGCCGCCATCAGCGGTACAACGGATAAAGAATCAACAGGGCTGGTAGTACATAACCTTTCGATCACTACTTCAGCCGACACCTGGGTCGAAATCTCAGATGCCGCAGGTGGCCAGCTGGAGCTCGACCTGATCCGCGCGGGCAGCACCCGGCAGTATGACGGCCAGGCACCATTCGATATCATGATCGGGCGAGCCTCAGCAGTAGAGTTGGGCCTGGACGGAGAAACGGTTGATCTGGGGCCGCACACGCGCGGTAACGTCGCCCGAATGACCCTTTACGCACAGTGAGTTCCACCATTAATTCAATTCGCGGCATGCATGATGTGCTGCCGTCAGAGATGCACTTGTGGCATCGGCTGGAACAGGTCATCAGGGACGTTGTTGCCCGCTATGGCTTCAGTGAAATCCGGATTCCCATCGTTGAGAAAAGCGAGCTGTTCTCGCGCGGGATTGGCGACGCGACCGATGTTGTGGAAAAGGAGATGTACACGTTCCAGGACCGCAACGGAGACTCACTCAGTCTGCGGCCCGAAGGCACGGCTGGCGTGGTTCGTGCGGTGCTGCAAAACGGCCTGTTATATGCGGCGCCGGTACGGCTTTGGTACATGGGGCCGATGTTCCGCCGGGAGCGGCCGCAAAAAGGCCGGACCCGTCAATTTCACCAGGTCGGGGCCGAGGTTTTTGGCGCTCAGGGTCCGGATATTGACGCTGAGCTACTGGTGATGTGCCAGCGTATCTGGCGCGAACTCGGTCTGAAAGGCCTGCGCCTGGAAGTCAATTCACTGGGCACGTCTGAAGAGCGTGCCCGTTACCGCGATACGCTGCATGGATTCCTGTCTGCTAACCGGGATGCACTGGATGCCGATAGTCTCAGGCGACTGGATCGTAACCCGTTACGGATCCTCGATAGCAAAAATCCACAGGTTCAGGAATTATTGGTTGGCGCACCCGCCCTGGCTGATTATCTGGGTGAAGAGTCACTAGGCCAATTCAATGGATTCTGCGGTCTGCTGGATGGTTTCGGCGTTGAGTACCAGGTCAATCCGCGGCTGGTCCGTGGTCTGGATTACTACAGCCACGCGGTATTTGAGTGGATCACCGATGACCTGGGTGCCCAGGGTACGGTCTGTGCAGGTGGCCGCTATGACGGGCTGGTGGAAATTCAGGGTGGCCGTCCCTGGCCGGGCGTCGGCTTTGCCATGGGTCAGGAGCGACTGATCGAATTAATGAAAAACCAGGCAGAGCCGCTGGCGGAAACTCCGCACGTCTACCTGGTGATGGCTGGTGCTGGCGCCATTGAAGGCGGTTTGGGCCTGGCCGAGCAGCTGAGGGAAAGTATTCCGGATCTTCGTATCCAGTCGAACCTGGGCGGCGGCAGCTTTAAGGCACAGTTTAAGCGTGCCGACCGTAGCGGTGCGCCACTCGCCCTTGTTCTGGGTGAAGATGAACTGAGCAAAGGGCAGGCCACGATCAAACACCTGCGCGACCAGTCCAGCCAGGAGCAAATTGCGCTTGAGGCACTTGAAAGCTGGTTCAGAAACTACCTTCGCGTGTTAAACTAATCCGTTTGTATCTGAGAGACCATCATGGTTGAAGTTTATGACGCCCATGAACAGGGCGAAATCGTCAAGAAATGGCTGGCCGAAAACGGCAGCGCTATTGTAATGGGCCTGGTTATTGCCTTTGGAGGTCTGTTTGGCTTCAAGCAATGGCAGGGTTGGCAGGTTAGTAACCGCCAGCAGGCGTCGGTCGAATTCGAGGTGCTGGGGGAGTTGCTCACGAACAACCAGCTGGATGCGGCCATGTCCAATTTTCAGACACTGAAAGACGAATACCCCAAATCACCCTACACCTCGATGGCGGCGCTTCAGGTTGCCCGCGCACGAATCGAAGTCAACCAGCCGGAACTGGCCATCGGCCTGTACGAACACGTCATGGAAAACGGTTATCCGAAAGCGATGGCGGTGGTTGCCCGAGAACGTCTGGCACGTGTACTGCTGGATCAGGGTGATGCTGACCGTGCGCTGACTTTGCTGGATGGCGCAACTGATATCACCGGATTCGAATCACGCTATGCTGAAGTACGTGGCGACATCCACTTCCAGCAAGGCAGGATGAGCGAGGCGGAAGCTGCGTACCTGGAGGCACTCGATTTGCTCGAGGAAGGCGCTGGAGACCGCGATAAGCTGGTCATGAAACTGGAATCCATGGGGGCAGAAATCCCCGTCGCCGGAATTGAATCGTGAGACAGATTTTCACCGCAATTTTGTTGACCGGACTGTTCCTTTCGGGGTGCAGCTGGATCAAGAACTGGGGTGATGAAGAAGCGGGTGACCCCGCACCACTGGTTGAGTTTCAGACCTCGCTGAAGGTTGCAAAAGTCTGGTCGACGAAAGTCGGCGATGGCATGGGTAAGCAAGGCCTCAGGATGGAGCCGCGTTATTCCTCTGGCAGCCTGTTCGCCGCGGACTACAAAGGCAAGCTTGTCGCGATTGATGCGGCCAATGGAAAGAAGCAATGGGAATTGAAGACCGAGCAGCCTTTTTCCGGCGGGCCCGGTGTAGACGAGGATAATATCTACATGGGCACCATTGACGGTCGCGTCATCGCCTATGAACGAGCCAGCGGGACGGAGCTCTGGAACGCCCAGGTTTCTTCCGAAGTGCTGATTCCACCTGAGTCTGCCGATGGGGTAGTGGTTGTCCGCTGCATCGATGGACGCGTATTTGGCCTCGATTCGGTCAGTGGACGGCGTGTCTGGATTTATGATCACAGTGTTCCACTGCTGACAATGCGTGGAAATGCCAACCTGCTGGTGCGTGCCGGAATCGCGTATATCGGTTATGACGATGGCAGCGTGGCCAGCCTGCGCGTCGATGACGGCACCCTGGTGTGGAACCAGACGATTGTTTCGCCCGAGGGCCGGACCGAGTTGGAACGCCTGGCCGACATTGGCACGCAGATGGTCATCGTGGCCTCGGACCTGATTGTTTCAAGTTTCAAGAATCGCGTGGTTTCGCTGGCTGCCGACTCCGGACGCCTGTTGTGGTTCAAGGAGATTTCTTCGGCAACAGGTATCCAGGTAGACCGGACCAATCTTGCAGTCAGTGGAGCCAACGGTGACCTGTGGATGCTTGACCGGCGCAACGGTTCTACCCAGTGGAAGCTGGACCAGATGAGTAACCGTGGTCTGACCCGCCCGGCTTTCTACGGGAATTTTGTAGTAGTCGGTGATAAACAAGGTTACCTGCACTGGCTGGATACGGACATTGGTTCGTTCGTGGCACGTACCCGGGCCGGCAAAAAAGGTTTTGCGGCGGCGCCGATGACCGTTGGCACCACGCTTTATGTGCTCACCCATGGAGGCGATCTGATTGCTTACCGTGCAGGTGCGGCACTCTAGTTTTTGCCGGAGGCAGCTGCCTTGTTACCCGTAGTCGCCATTGTTGGAAGGCCGAATGTTGGCAAGTCCACCCTGTTCAACGCCCTGACCCGCACACGTGATGCACTGGTGGCTGATGTGCCCGGGGTTACCCGCGACCGCCAATACGGAATATCGAGGGTGGGCGAGACGCCTTGTCTGCTGGTTGATACCGGGGGCCTGGTTTCAAACGCTGAGGGCATCGATTACCTGACAGCCCAGCAGGTCCACCAGGCGATCGAAGAATCTGAGCTGGTCCTGTTCATTGTCAGTGCCCGCGACGGGCTGATGGGCGAGGACCGCGAAATTGCCGATCTGCTGCGACGCGCCTCGTGTCAAGTCGTGTTGGTGGCCAACAAGATTGATGGGCTGGATGAAGATACCGCCATGGCGGATTTCGCGAGTCTTGGCATGGGCGATCTGCTGCCGGTTGCCGCCTCCCACCGTCGTGGAGTCGACTCGATGATGCAGGTGGTCGACCGCCTGCTGCCGATTTCGCCGGAAGATGAAGAAGAGGAAAAAAACCCCGACCTGCTGAAGCTGGCCGTTATCGGCCGCCCCAACGTGGGCAAATCCACCCTGGTCAACCGAATGCTCGGTGAGGAAAGGGTGCTGGCCTTCGATCAGCCTGGAACAACCCGTGACACTATTAGTACGCTGCTTGAACGCGATGGCCAGGAGTACGAACTAATCGACACGGCCGGCGTGCGCCGGCGCTCCAAGATTGCCGATGTGGTTGAGCGGTTCAGTACGATTAAGGCATTGCAGGCAATTGACAGGGCCCACGTTGTGGTCTTGATGGTCGATGCAACAGAAGGCGTGACCGATCAGGATACGACGCTGCTGGGCCACGTGTTGACCCAGGGCAGGGCGCTTGTAGTTGCCCTGAACAAGTGGGACGGACTTGACGCAGACCACCGCAAATGGGTGCTGTCTGAACTCGATCGTAAGCTGACTTATGTTAGCTGGGCGAAACGGGTCACAATTTCCGCTTTGCATGGCTCGGGTATCCAGGAATTAGTCAACGCAGTAGGGGTTGCCTGGAAGAGCGCTCGCATGGACTTAAGCACGCCTGAGTTAACGCGCGTGCTTATGGCAGCATTCGACTCCCACCATCCACCGATGAAGGCGGGACGCACTGCCAAGTTGCGCTATGCTCATGCCGGCGGTAAGTTTCCTCCACGCATCATCATCCACGGCAGCAGAACAGATACCATCCCTGACTCGTACCGTCGCTACCTTGCGAACTATTTCATCAAGCATTTCAAAATGAAGGGGACGCCGGTATTTCTGGATTTCAGGGACAGCGCCAATCCGTATAAAGACAAGAAAAACACCCTGAGCCGCCGGCAGATAGATAAACGGAAACGCTTGAAGAAACATACCGGTAAAAAATCCCGTAAGTAACGGACCCACCCTGGAGTCGGTAGATGCATCAGCCACGGAACACGCCGGTCGAAACGCCGGTCGAAAACGCCGCTGCCGGAGCCTGCCCGAACCTTCCATTGATAGATATTCGATCCATGCGGGAACGCGACCTCGGGGTTCCAGGTGGCGCAATTCACAGCAGCGCTGAGGATTTGCTTGAGCGTTGCCGGAATAGCATTGCTGATGAAATCCCCGGCGGCTTCATCATCTGCGCCGAAGGGGTTCGTTCAAAAGCGCTGGCGTTGAAGCTGAGGACGCTGGGTTTTGAAAATTTCACCAGTGTGGGTGGCGGTTTCCAGTCCTGGGTTGCTGCCGGTTTGCCGGTGGGCTATCCGGATGGGCTAAGTGCAGTACAAACCGACCGTTATGCCCGTCACCTGGTGATGCCACAGGTTGGCATCGAAGGTCAGCGCAAGCTTCTGCAGAGTAAAATACTACTGGCCGGATTGGGCGGATTGAACTCGCCGGTTGCCCTCTACCTGGCTGCAGCCGGCGTAGGCACCCTCGGCCTGGCCGATTTCGATCGTGTCGAGCGCAGCAACCTGCAGCGCCAGATCATACATGGTGAAAGCAGGGTGGGAGATTTGAAGGCTTCTTCAGCCCGTGATCGGATCAGTGAACTGAATCCCGACACGGAAACGGTTGTCTACCCGCAGCGGATCACTCCCGCCAATGCAGATTCAGTGTTGGAGCCATGGGATATCATTGTGGATGGGACGGATAGTTTTGCTTCACGCTATGCATTGAACGACGCCTGTGTGCGGGCATCTAAACCCCTGGTATACGGTGCCGTTATGCGATTCCAGGGGCAGGTGTCAGTATTCTGGCCGGCCGCACAAGAGCCTCAGGCGGCGCCCTGTTTTCGTTGCATGGTACCGCAGGAACCCGGGGCCGGTGATGCACCCGGATGTGCCCAGGCAGGTGTACTCGGCGTTATGCCCGGCATTGTTGGAACTTTGCAGGCAATCGAGGCGATAAAACTGGCACTTCAGATAGGGCAGCCACTGCTTGGAAAGCTGTTGATGATCGATGCGCTCAACATGGAATTTCGCAAAATGAACATCCCGGCAAACCCACAATGCCCGGCCTGCGGTTTACAGGCTCCATGACCCGAGGTTGCGTTCCAGTTCATGACGAAAGCTGATCTCGTCCGGTTCAATGGCCGATGGCCAGTGGTGCAGAAAGCTGCCGTCGCGGGCGAACAGGTATTTGAAAAAATTCCAGGTGGGCAGTATGTCGCTGGTATATTCTTCACGCATTGCCTTGAACAACGGGTGAGAATCCCTTCCGATGATGTTTTGTTTTTCGGTCATAGGGAACGTGACCTCGAAACGGCTGGTGCAGAACTCCTGGATGGCCTCGTCATCGCCCGGTTCCTGGCCACCGAAGTCGTCGCAGGGAATACCTATGACCACCAGGCCGGCGGGTCGGTATTCTTCCCACAAGGCCTGTAGCTTTGTGTATTGGGGTGTGTAACCGCATTCAGATGCGGTGTTGACCAGCAGCAAGGGTTGTCCGTTCCAGCGGTTCAGCGGCATGCTGGCACCCTGTAAGGAGCGAAATGCAAATTCGTGTACACGCATGGCAGATACCTCTTTGTTTCATCTAAAATACTATTGATCATGAAAACAATCCAACAAGAATCAGAAGCAAAATTACTGGATGGTCTGAAAGTCAGCGCAGCGGTCATTGCCTGTGTCCGCGAATCGATTGACCGTTTCGTCGAATCCGGCGGTCGGCGGCCGGGTCTGGCGGTCGTGTTGGTCGGCAGTGATCCTGCATCCTCCATCTATGTGCGCGCCAAGCGCCGTGATTGCGAACGCGCCGGTATCCTGGCAACGGATTTTGACCTGGATGCTGAAACCAGTGAAGAGGAATTGCTTGGGCTGATTGACCGCCTGAATGACGACCCCGACATTGATGGCATCCTTGTGCAGTTGCCTCTGCCCCGACACATCAGTGAAGCGGCGGTGACAAACCGGATCTGTTCTGACAAAGACGTCGACGGTTTTAATGCCGTCAACGTGGGCAAGCTTGCACTGCGACAACCCGGTTTACGGCCGTGCACACCGCGTGGCGTGATGGCGCTACTGCATTATTACGGAATTGCCAATCGCTCGATGCACGCGGTGGTGGTGGGCGCGTCGAATATCGTGGGCCGGCCACTGGCATTGGAATTACTGCTGACGGGATCAACCGTGACCGTCAGTCACCGCTTCACTCGTAATCTCGAGGAGCATGTCCGCAGCGCAGAGTTGCTGATCAGCGCAATAGGAAAACCCGGGATCATCAAGTCAGAATGGATCAGGCCGGGCGCCATCGTGGTCGATGTGGGTATCAACCGCATGCCTGATGGCAAGATTACAGGCGATATCGACTATCCCCTGGCCGTGAGTCGTGCGGGTTGGATCAGCCCTGTACCGGGCGGGGTAGGGCCGATGACCCGCGCCACGCTGATGCTCAATACCGCGGAGGCTGCCGGCCTGGAAGTGGCCATGCCGTTCAAGGCACAACCGAGGGGTTAATCCGCGATACGCGATTTCAGTAAGCTGCGGATTTCCGCAGCCTTTTCCTCTGGAATTTCTTCCGCTTCCGGATACGACAGGGGCATGGCTGCCATCGCCTGGCGGGTGATCTCAGCAATCTGCCAGCGCAGGTACCAGCGGTCATCGGCGGGAATACAAAACCATGGTGCCCAGGGACGCGAAGTCTCGTTCAGCATGTGCATTACAGCCTCGTCATATTCCGCGCGGAACATCGACTCCCGGATGTCGCCCAGTGAGAATTTCCAGCGCTTTTCCGGCGTGTCCAGTCGTTCAAGGAAGCGTTGTGCCTGCCTGGCCGGTGATACGTTCAGCCAGAACTTGAGCACCAGCGTATTGGCTGCGGCCAGGTGTCTTTCATTCTCACGGATCGCCCGGTAGCGCGCTGGCCACAAGGTCTCGGCCGCGGGTGGGTTTCCGGCATATTGTCCACCCAGAAACTCAGGGTGAACACGAACCGTAAGTACCTCTTCGTAATAGCTGCGATTGAATACAGCGATGTCCCCCCGCTCCGGCAGTTTCAGGCCCGAGCGCCACAGAAAATCATGGCGCAATTCTCGATCTGTTGGCCGTTTGAAGGCGGAGACGTGGACGTTGACCGGGTCGAGGTCTTCAAATACTTCACGGATGGCGCCGTCTTTGCCGGCTGCATCCATGGCCTGAAAAACCAGCAGCACGCTGAATTGCTTCGATGCATACAATTTTCGCTGGGCCGGCCGGATTTCCTTGCGTGTTTCCTCGAGTTTCTTCTTGCAGTCCCCGGCATCGTCCGGAGCTCTGAAGTTCAGCGGGGAGGCAGTCAGGCTACCGTCGAACGGCACCTGCCATGGGCTCTGGATTGACCCGATGATGTTCTCCATCGGGCCACCCGAACCTGTTTCCATCAGTTTCTTTCCATGATGGCCGCAACACCCATGCCTCCGGCTGTGCAGATAGAGATCAGGCCGCGGCCTGACCCGGCAGTTTCCAGGATCTGCGCCAGGTTGCTGACGATACGGGCACCGGTTGCGGCGAAAGGATGGCCAACGGCGAGACTGCTGCCGTGTATGTTCATCTTTTCACGGTCGATTGCACCGAGTGCCTTTTCCAGGCCGAGCCGGTTGCGGCAATAATCCTCCGACTCCCAGGCAGCCAGGGTGCATAACACCTGGGCAGCAAAAGCTTCGTGGATTTCATAGTAATCAAAGTCCTGCAGGGTCAGTCCTGCTCTTTGCAACATTTCCGCAACCGCCACGGTGGGCGCCATCAGCAGACCTTCATCGTGTACGAAATCGACTGCGGATGTGCGGCTGGCGGTGAGATAGGCCTGTACCGGTAAATCGTTCGCCTTAGCCCATTCTTCCGAAGCCAGTAAGACACCGGCAGCGCCATCGGTTAACGGCGTGCTATTGCCCGCTGTCAGCGTGGCGTCAGGGTCCTTTGAGAACACCGTGCGCAGAGTCGACAGTTTTTCCATTTTGCTGTCCGCGCGCATGTTGTTGTCGCGGCTTACACCGCCCCATGGCATGACCAGGTCGTCGAACAGGCCATCGTCATAGGCTTTTGCTGCCTTGTGATGGCTTTCCATTGCCAGGCGGTCCTGTTCCTCGCGCGGTATCTGCCACTCTCTGGCCATCCGCTCACAGTGCTGCCCCATGGACAAGCCGGTACGCGGCTCGCCATTGGCCGGCAGCATGGGCTTCAACTCGGATGGGCTGAAACCCTTGAATGCTTTCATCCGCTGTTTGCCGCTGCGGGCAGCACCCATCTTCACCAATCGTTGTGAAAATTTGCGTCCGAAAGAAATAGGTGGGTCAGAGGTGGTGTCAGTACCGGCAGCTATGCCACATTCGATCTGGCCGCTGGCAATCTTGGCGCCAATGATCATGGCTCCCTGCAGGCTGGTGCCGCAGGCCTGTTGCAAAGTGATACCGGGGGTCAAAGGTGACAGGCTGGTGGATAATAGCGCTTCACGCGCCAGATTCCAGTCTTTCGCGTGGGTTGTTACAGCACCGGCGATCACCTCGTCGAGCTGTTTGCCGTCCAGGCCGAAACGGTCAACCAGTCCCTGGATCGTTGCCGATAGCATGTCCATGTTGGTCTTTTCAGAATAGAAGCTATTGGAGCGGCAAAATGGGATGCGGCTGCCGCCGATGACTGCAATCCTGCGTAATTCCTGACTCATTTTTCTGCTCCTTGCTCACGGTTCTCCAGGTAAAACAGCGGACCCCCCCGGAAAGGGGCGAACCCGGTGCCGAAGATCATCCCGGCATCAACCGCATCAAGACCATCGACAATGCCATCCGCCAGACAGGCCTGGCACTCATCCAGGTAGGGTTGCATCAACTCAGCCGCAAGCGTCTCCAGGTTGACACCCTCTACGGCATTGCCGTCCTTCTCGGCGCGGCCTTTCTTCCACTTGTAAAAGCCTTCGCCGCTCTTCTTGCCTAACTTGCCCTGATCGACATAAGATTTGAGGACCTTCGCGTCTTCAACGGCTTCTTCACCGCCCAGCGTATCCATCACGCCGAGCCCGACGTCCAGCCCAACCGTGTCTGCCAGCTCAACCGGCCCCACGGGCATACCAAACTTCTCAGCAGCTTTGTCCAGTGCTTCTTTTGGCACCCCGCGCTCGCGGTGGATCTGGAAGGCCTTGAGCATGTAACGGGCCAGTACGCGGTTGACCAGGAAGCCGGGGCTGCTGAGCACCGGCAATGGAAATCGATTGATCTGGTTACAGAATGCGGCGCCGCGGTCAATCTCATCCGCTGCGGTCTTCTTGTCGTAGATAACCTCGACCAGCGGCATCTTGGCTACCGGGTTGAAGAAATGCAGACCGATTAGACGTTTAGGATTTTTAAGGACTTCGGCAATGTCCTTCAATGGGATAGCCGATGTGTTTGTTGCAAGGATGGCGCCCGGTTTGACCCGGGTTTCCAAATCTTTAAACAACGCCTGCTTGGCTTCAAGATTTTCGAAAATGGCCTCGATGATGACATCGGCCCGTGCCGCACCTGACCCATCCACATCGGCGATCAGGCGGCTCATGGCTCCGCCAATCCTGTCGGGTGTTTTGAGGCGCCTTGCAAATAGCTTTTTGGCCCTCTTCAAGGCCGGTTCAATGTACTTCATTTCGCGGTCCTGCAAGGTCACTTCGAGTCCCTGCAACACGCACCATGCGGCAATGTCACCGCCCATTACGCCGGCGCCAATGACGTGCACGCGACGCGCCTTGAAGCCGGAACCCTTGCCATGGCTCTTGAGTTCATCCATCAACCAGAACACGCGTCGCAAACCTTTCGACGTGTCGCCGTTAATCAGGCGTGCAACTCGCTCGGCCTCCTCGTTGAGCATGGCACGCGGGTCATCACCATGCTGTTCCCAGGCATCGATCATTTCGAACGGTGCGGGGTAGTGGTCCGGGTTGGCCTTGGAGGCCGTTTGTTTGCGCATCTGTGCGGCCAGGAACTTGCGTGCCGGTCCGGTGTTGCTGAGCCTGGCCAGTCTGCCGGGTCCGCGGCTTTTGCGCCCCTTAAGAACGGCGAGACGGGCTGCCCAGCGTAAACTGCCATGCTCTCCAACCAACTTGTCGACCAGCCCAAGGCCCTTCGCCTGGTGGGCCCTTAGCATCCTGCCGGTCAGCATTATCTGCATGGCCTGAAAACCGCCGATCTGCCGGGTTGTACGGGCACTGCCGCCAAAGCCGGGGTAGATACCTAACCGGACTTCCGGGAAGCCCAGGCGGGTAGCCTCGGTATTGGCAACAATGCGGTAATCAAAGCACAGGGCCAGTTCAAGTCCGCCACCCAGGCAGTAGCCGTCGATGGTGACTGCGGTGGGGAAGGGCAGTGCTTCAACCCGATCAAATACGCGGTGTACATCGCGGATGAAGCCTTCCGCTTCCTCAACGCTTTGGACCTGTTCAAATTCACGTACATCAGCGCCCACGATGAATGAGTTCTTTTTGCCTGATTGTAAGACCAGTGCTTTGGGATGATTTGCCTCAAGGTGTGTGACGATCAGTTCGAGTTCGGTCATCACGTCCCGCGATAAGCTGTTGGTGGATTCGCCAGCGCGATCGATAGTCAGCCAGCAGACCTGGTCCATATCGTAATCCAGCCGCCAGTTCTTGTATTCAGAGTTACTCATTCTCGGGCTCCGTACGGTAAAGTATGGTGACTTTGTATTATGACATATGGTGTGTGTTTAAGGCACCGGGTATCCTGCCCGCCTCAGGCCCTCTGACAGCGTGATTAGCGGAAGGCCGATAATGGCCGTCGGGTCGCTGGAACTCATGCTCTGCAGCAGGCTGATGCCAGCAGCTTCCGACTTGAAACTCCCGGCGCAATCGAGTGGCTTATCCTGTTCAATGTAGCGTCGTATCTCGCTTTCGGACAGGCGGCGAAAAAGTACCTCTGTGACCACGGTATCTTCGTGACAGAGGCCGGTTTCACGACACATGACACAGACGGCAGTAAGGAACTGTACGGTGTGTCCGCTGAAAGCCTGGAGTTGGGCCATCGCGTTTCCCGGGGTTCCCGGCTTGCCGGCAATACCGTCAGGACCAACTGCCAACTGGTCTGAACCGATCACTACGCTTGAGGGTTCCCCTGCCGCCAGAGAGATGGCTTTTGCCCTTGCCAGACGGGTAACCAGTTGTTCGGCCGGCTCACCTTTTTGTGGTGTTTCATCGGCGTTGGGTGATGCCGTCAGGAAAGGAATGCCCAGGCGTTCGAGCAATAATTTTCGGTAAGGGCTGGACGAAGCGAGGATGAGTTTTCTTTTATGTGACTGTGGCGGCATTTTTGTAGTAAAATAATCCGTTTATGTGGGGCGGATGTATTTCCCGCATGCAGGAATTGTGAAGCTATGTCCCGTGAATTTCCAGACTTTATCGATCCATGGAAAGCAGCGGATGGACGGCGGACATTCCAGGGTACGATGCCGCTCAAGCGGATGAAGCGACTGGTTGGCATGTTAGCCCCAGAAGACGGTGTGCAGCAAGCGCAGTTAAAAGCCCGGAAAGACGTTGGTTTTCGTGTGCGGTTTTCCAACGATGAACAGGGATTAGTGATAATACACTTGTCTGTGGAGACCGAACTGGCATTGGTTTGCCAACGCAGTTTGACGCCCTATCTTGAAAAGATCAGGCGACAGAGCGTTCTCGCGGCGATTGAGGACATTGCGGATCAGGATGATATTCCGGATCTGTATGACCCGGTGCTGGTTGAACACAGGCGGATGGCGCTGGTGGATATCGTTGAGGAAGAACTGATCCTCGCCGTGCCGCAGGTACCCAGAAACCCGAAGACGGCAGCAATTGAATTGTCGACGGACGGAGCAGTCAGAGCTTCGGACGGAGCAGAAAAAGAGCAAAGCCACAGGCCGTTCGCGGGTCTGGGCGGGCTGATGAAAGAAAAGAGCGACGATTAAACCCCTGCGAGGGTTGGTCGAAGTTTATGTTTTTAGAATTGACTTGGGAGAAATAGTCATGGCAGTACAAAAAAGTCGTAAGACACCATCAAGGCGCGGTATGCGTCGTTCGCACGATGCTCTGAAAGCACCAACGCTTTCTGTCGATTCCACCACGGGTGAAACCCATCTTCGGCATCACATCACGCCGGAAGGTTACTACAAGGGCCGCCAGGTCATTGAAACGCCTGTAGTGGAACTTGACGAAGAATAACGGTTTGATCAAAGAACAGTTATAGCCCTGAACGCCAGGTTTGGCGGTCAGGGCTTTTCTGTGTCTGCGCCTTGCGTTTTTCGGGTCTGGACGAACCGGGACAGGCTGGCGCGACCGGGCTGTGCCAAGCATAATGAATCGCTTGTTCACTGGTGTCACTTGGAGAGGTTGGCTTGATTTATTCAAAAATAATCGGAACGGGCAGCCATCTTCCCGACAAACTAGTGACCAACCATGACCTGGAAAAGATCATGGATACCAGCGACCAGTGGATTCGTGAGCGTACCGGGATCCGTGAGCGGCGGGTTGTGGTAAAGGGTGAAACAACCGGTACCCTGGCGGAAAACGCCTGCCGCAAGGCGCTGGAGGCATCTGGAATAGACCCGCTTGAGATTGATCTTTTTATTATTGGCACAACCACCCCTGACCTGATTTTTCCCAGCACGTCCTGCGTGATACAAAAGCGGCTTGGTTTGCGGGATTGCGGCGCCATGGATGTCAATGCGGCATGTTCCGGCTTCTTGTATGCCCTGAGTGTTGCTGAAAAGTACATTCGCTGTGGTGATGCCAAAAAGGTGCTGGTTTGCGGCGCCGAGACGCTCTCCAGGATTACCAACTGGGAGAAAAGGGATACAGCGGTGCTGTTTGCAGACGGAGCCGGTGCAGTGGTTCTTGAGGCTTCTGAAGAACCCGGTATCATCTCTACCCATATCCACGCGAATGGAGATTACGTAGATCTGTTGACCACCAACGCAGGGGTCTCGGTAGGCTGGGATGCGGTAGAAGCGAATGGCGGCAAGCCCGAAATCATAATGCGCGGTAACGAGGTCTTTAAGGTTGCGGTACGCACACTGGGCCGTATCGTGGAAGAAACGATGGATGCGGCGCAGATGGATAAGTCGGATCTGGATTGGCTGATTCCGCACCAGGCAAACCTCCGGATCATTACAGCGATGGCCAAGAAGCTCGACATGAGCATGGACCACGTCGTGGTCACGGTTGATCGTCATGGCAATACCTCATCGGCTTCAGTTCCACTGGCGCTGGATGAAGCGATACGTGACGGCAGAATCAAGCGTGGGGATCTGTTACTGCTGGAGGCGTTTGGCGGCGGGTTCACATGGGGTTCGGCTTTGATCAGATACTGACAGACCAGAACAATCGGAGTTTACGATGGAATTGAAGTTAGAAGGACAGGTTGCAATTGTCACCGGAGCGAGTCGGGGAATTGGTGCTGAAATTGCAGACACCCTGGCTGCGGCAGGTGCCCGGGTAGCCGGCACCGCGACAACCGAAGCAGGTGCAATGGCCATTACAGATCGCCTGCAGGCTATTTCTGCCGAATGCACTGGCGAGGTTTTGAACGTGAACGATTCCGAAGCGACGGGCGCACTGCTCAGTCGCGTCAACGAAAAACTGGGTGTACCAACCATCCTCGTTAACAATGCCGGAATCACGCGCGACCAGATTTTAATACGAATGAAAGATGAAGACTGGGATGACGTGATCGAGACCAATCTGCGTTCCGTTTTTCGTCTCAGTAAAGCCTGTCTGCGTGGCATGATGAAGGCCCGCACAGGCCGCATCATCAGCATTGCATCAGTAGTCGGGTCCATGGGAAATGCAGGACAAACCAATTACGCGGCTGCAAAGGCGGGTATGATGGGTTTTACACGTTCACTGGCCCGGGAAATCGGCTCAAGAAATATTACGGTCAACGTGGTGGCCCCCGGGTTTATCGATACGGATATGACCCGCGCTCTGGATGAGGGCCAGAAAGCGGCGCTGTTGAAGGATATTCCATTGCAGCGCCTGGGTGAACCACAGGATATAGCAGCTTCCGTTTTGTTCCTCGCTTCGGCGCAGGGTGGCTACATTACGGGGCAAACTTTGCATGTCAATGGTGGCATGTACATGATTTAGACTGGCATCGGAGCCGTAGATTAACTAAAATTGCTGGACTGAATCCCCCAAAGAGGAATGAATGTCGATGAGTAGTATTGAAGATCGCGTCAAAAAGATTGTTATAGAACAACTTGGTGTCAAGGAAGATGAAGTCACTGCGAGTGCTTCATTTGTGGATGACCTTGGCGCAGACTCACTGGATACAGTTGAACTGGTGATGGCCCTCGAGGAAGAATTCGAGTGCGAGATCCCGGATGAAGAAGCGGAAAAGATTACCAGCGTTCAGCAGGCCATTGATTACATTCAGGCCCACGTCTGATCCTTCACAATCTGCAGGATAAAGAGGCGGCCGGCTTTTTGCCGGCCGCTGTCGATTTGAATTCCTGAACCTCCCGGAGAGGAAGCCATCGTGTCATCACGTCGTGTTGTTGTTACAGGTCTCGGCCTGATCTCGCCCGTGGGCAATACCGTCGAATCCGGATGGGATGCTGTTTGCAACGGCCGTAGCGGAATCGGTCCTGTGACGGGTTTCGATGCCTCGCAACTGGCCACACGCATTGCCGGCGAAATTCGTGATTTTGAGGTCACTGACTACCTCACAGTTCAAGAGGCCAGGCGATACGACACGTTCGTACATTACGGACTGGCCGCATCCCAGGACGCTATGCGTCAGGCGGGACTGATCGGAGAACATCAGGGCGTCGATCCGGAACGGGTCGGTTTCGCCGTCGGTTCCGGTATCGGTGGAATTTCAGCCATCGAGAAAAACATGCTGATCTACCGGGACAAAGGAGCTCGACGGATTTCGCCATTTTACATCCCCGGTGCGATCGTCAACATGATCAGCGGAATCCTGTCCATCCAATACGGTTACAAAGGCCCGAATATGGCAGTGGTCTCAGCCTGCTCAACGGGAACCCATAGTATTGGTTTAGCTGCACGCATGATTAAATACGGTGATGCCGATGTGATGGTTGCCGGTGGTGCGGAATATGCCACTTCGCCGACCTCGATGGCCGGTTTCATTTCTGCCAAGGCCATGTCTACCCGAAATGACGACCCGCACGCAGCCAGCCGTCCGTGGGACCGCGACCGTGACGGATTCGTTCTGGCCAATGGTGCCGGCACGATGGTGGTCGAGGAACTGGAACATGCCAGGGCACGCGGCGCGGAAATCCTCGGTGAGCTGATCGGATTCGGAATGAGTGGCGATGCCCACCACATGACTGCTCCGCCGGCAGACGGGGAGGGTGCGGCCCGCTGCATGGAAATCGCATTGCGCGACGCCGGCATCAATCGTGAACAGGTTGAGTACATTAATGCACACGGCACATCGACAGGGCTGGGCGATCGGGCAGAGTCCGATGCCGTTAAAACGGTTTTCGGTGATCATGCGCAGCGCCTCGCTGTGAGCTCAACCAAGTCGATGACAGGTCATATGCTGGGAGCTGCCGGTGGTGCTGAGGCACTGTTTTCAGTTCTTGCTATTCGTGACGGTGTGATACCGCCTACCATCAATCTTGATAACCCTGACGAAGGCTGCGATCTGGACTATGTACCCCATGTGGCAAGAGAAACGTCGATAGATATCGCGATGTCTAATTCGTTCGGTTTCGGAGGCACTAACGGTACACTGATTTTCAGCCGGTTCCGGGACTGACCCCAGGAGAGAAACATGCTTGAGTGCCTGGTTGACGGTGAGATTTCTGATCGGATTTCAGCCGCAGATCGAGGCCTGTATTTCGGCGACGGGTTGTTTGAAACCATAGCCGTGATCGGTGGACAACCTCGCTTCTGGCAAGGCCATATGGATCGGCTCAGTGCCGGTTGCGAGCAGCTGGGTTTGCCGGTTACACCGCAGTCAGTGTTGTTGCGGGAAGTAAATACGGTGAGTGCAGGCAAGCCAACCTGCCTGGTCAGGATCATTATTACACGCGGCAACTCCGGCTTCGGTTACGCTGCTGATTCCTCAGTGATGCCCAACCGCATAGTCAGTTCTCATGCCTGGCCGGTCGAAGAAGGTAAGCCGGCCACATTCGGTGTTCAAACAAGAATCTGCGAACTTCGCTTCGGAATTCAGCCTGCGCTGGCTGGCCTGAATCACCTCAATCGCCTTGAGCAGGTCACGGCTCGTTCTGAATGGCAGGACCCTTTGATCGGTGAAGGCATTGTGCTGGATCGCGAAGACCACGTGATCAGCGGGGTGTCCTCCAATATTTTCCTGGTTTACTCGGGGCGCTTGCTAACACCCAGGCTCGACCGCTGCGGTGTCCGCGGAGTTATGCGTGGCGCCATTCTGAATGCATTCCGACCCCGCTGTGAACAACGCCGCCTGCTGCTGGATATGTTGCCGGATTCGGATGAGATTTTTATCTGCGATTCAGTGCGCGGGGTGTTACCTGTCGTCCGAATAGATCACTGGGAATATGACGTAGGCCCGGTGACACGGGAGGTCCAGGACTGGCTCGAGCAACAGTGACATGTTGAAGAAAGTGCTGTTGTTGTCTTTATTTTTGCTTCTGTTGCTGACGGCAGCAAGCTGGAAAATCTGGGATCGCTACACGGTTTTTCTTCAAACACCACTAACCATCACGGAGCAAGGCCAGCTATTCCAGTTGCAACCGGGGATGTCCGGTGTGGACATTGTTCAGCAGATGTCCCGTCTTGAGATGACCATTCCAGGCTGGGAGTGGCGTCTGCTGATGCGCATGGAACCACACGTGTATCGCGCTGGTGAATATCAACTCACTCACGGAATGTTACCGCAGCAGGTCCTCGCTGAACTGGCCGGTGGCCGCGTGGTGCAGTATCGGATCACCCTGGTTGAAGGCTGGACCTTTCGCCAGTTTGCCGCTGAGATAACTGCAAACGGTGTGCTCAGGCATGAAATGGATCTGGAAGCTCCGGCGCAGTGGCCCGCATTGGCGGAACGTCTTGGCGTTGAGAACCTCGAAGGGTGGTTTCTGCCCGAAACCTACCAGTTCACCCGCGGTGATTCAGACATCGATGTACTGGATCGGGCACATGCCGCGATGAAACAGGCGCTGGACCGGGCATGGGCTGCGCGAGACCCGGAATTGCCGATTGATTCTTCGTACGAATTGCTCATACTGGCCTCAATCATCGAAAAAGAAACCGCGTTAGACGCAGAGCGGGATCAGGTCGCAGGGGTATTTGTTCGCAGGTTGAACAAGCGTATGCGCCTGCAGACTGACCCGACTGTAATTTACGGCATGGGTGAGGCCTATGATGGAAATATCAGGCGCCGTGATTTACAGACTGACACGCCATATAACACCTATACCCGCCATGGTTTGCCACCGACACCCATTGCAATGCCCGGAACCGCGTCCCTGATGGCAGCGGCCCAGCCGGCGGCAGGGGATTCATTTTATTTCGTTGCAGACGGCAATGGGGGGCACACGTTTTCACACACGCTTGAAGAGCACCAGAAAGCCGTCCGAAAACTAATTGAGAGAAACTGATGCGAGGCAGGTTCATAACCATCGAAGGTGGTGAGGGCGCAGGCAAGTCGACCGTGATGAGTCGTGTAGCTGCGTGGTTGGAGGGAGCCGGACACCGGGTGATAACCACACGGGAGCCGGGCGGTACGGTACTGGCTGAAAAGCTGCGCCATATCCTTCTGGATCGAAACAATAATTCCCTCTCTGGACAGGCAGAATTGCTGCTGATGTTTGCGGCCCGGTCACAGCACCTCGACGAGCTTATCCGGCCGTCCCTGGCCCGTGGCGATTGTGTATTATGCGATCGCTTTACCGACGCGACCTGGGCCTACCAGGGCGGCGGCAGAGGCTTGCCACAGGCGGAAATCGCAACTCTGGAAAACCTGGTGCATGGTGATCTTCAGCCAGACCTGACCCTGCTGCTCGACTTGCAGGTACAGCAAGGTATGCAAAGGGCTGCAGCACGTGGCCAGGCCGATCGTTTCGAGATTGAATCGATCAATTTTTTTGAGAAAGTCCGGGCAGCTTATCTGGTGCGCGCGGACGCAGCGCCAGAACGCTTTGCCGTGGTTGATGCTTCGCTCGACGTAGAGGCTGTCTGGGCGCAGATCCAGCTAATACTTGAAACAAGGTTGGAGCCATGAGCTATCCGTGGTTAAAGCCGGTTGAAAGCGAGTTCGTTGAACGGCTCGAGAATGACCGCCTGCCGCATGCACTTCTGTTGTGCGGGCCACGCGACACCGGCAAAACCGAACTGGCCACTGATTTTATCGCCAGCTTGATGTGCCTGGAAAATCACTATCCTGCCTGTGGCGAGTGTCGCTCCTGTCAGTTGCTTAAAGGTGGTGCTCATCCTGATCGCCAGCTCATCACCTATGAGGAAAACCCCAAAACCCACGAGATGCGGAAGGTTTTGGTCGTCGATCAGGTCCGTCGGCTGATCTCATCTCTGTACCTGACCAACTCGTTCAGCCGGCGCAAGGCGGCGCTGGTGTATCCGGCCGAGGCCATGAACATCAGCACGGCGAATGCCTTGTTGAAAACGCTCGAAGAGCCACCGGGTGAGGTGGTTTTGATCCTGGTTTCCAACGATATCGCACGGTTGCCGGCCACGATCAGGAGCCGCTGCCAGAAACTGCAGGTCCGGTCACCGGATATTGCTGTTGCCCGCGATTGGTTATGCGCGGATAACGGTTGCAGTGAGGCTGAGGCCGAAGCAGCCCTGACTGCCGCCTCTGGCAGCCCACTCAAGGCCAGGCGCATGTTGGTTGATGGCAGCACGGATCACTACCGGCTGTTGATCGCCACTCTGCAGGATCTTCGCTCGGGAAAGACAGAGCCGGGCGGTGCAATGGTGGCCCTGAAGGACGTCGATCCGGAGTTGCTGTGGTCCTGGTTGTCGCTACTGGCGGCGGCGGAAGTGAAGCGGGTGATCGGTGACCCCCCGGCGGCAAAATCAGTCTCCTTAATACAGTCAGCTGCGGACCGAAATCGCAAATTTCTACCCACCCCTGTACGTAAGGACTTCCTTCTGCAGGATTGGCTGATACAATGGTCACGGCTCAAAGCTTAGGAAGGAACCATGGCGCAACAAGGGATTCTCTCACTGTCCATCAAGGACAGGCAGGCACTCTACAAGTCATATATGCCGTTTGTATCAGGTGGTGGGCTGTTTGTACCCAGTACCAAACGATTCAGCCTCGGTGATGAAGTCTTTCTATTGCTGACTGTGATGGAGTTCGAAGAACGCCTCCCTATACCTGGAAAGGTGATCTGGATAACCCCACAGGGTGCAGCTGGAAACCGAAAAGCCGGAATCGGCGTGCAGTTTGCCGATACCCAGGATGGCGCTCATGCCCGCACGGTTATCGAATCGCACCTGGCGACTCAGCTAAAGAGCAACCAGTCAACCCATACGATGTAAGCCAGGCTATTGATCCTGGCAGGCTCAGCGCAACGCGCGATCATCCACGTAGATATGGATGCGTTTTACGCATCGGTGGAGTGTCTCGACAATTCGGAACTGGTTGGAAAGCCGGTCGTCGTAGGCGGCCTGGGTCCGCGCGGAGTGGTTGCAACAGCCAGCTACGAAGCCCGTGTTTTCGGTGTTCATTCAGCGTTGCCGATGGGGCGGGCCAGGCGACTCTGCCCGCAGGCAGAATTCATACGGCCGCGCATGGCTCGTTACCGGGAAAAGTCGGCTGAAGTTTTTTCGATTTTTCGGGATTTCACGCCGTTGGTGGAAGGGCTTTCACTGGATGAAGCATTTCTGGATGTGTCCGGAAGTCTTAAGCTATTTGGCAGCCCGGCGGAGATCGGTCACAGGATCAAGCAGAGAATTAAACAGGAAACAGGGCTAACCGCTTCGGTTGGCCTGGCACACAACAAATTCCTGGCCAAGCTGGCCTCCGATGTACAGAAACCGGACGGCCTGGTAGTGGTCGCCCCCGACCAGGTACACGCCTTCCTCGACCCGATGCCGATCAGCCGCTTATGGGGCGTGGGCAAACGCACCGCTCCGCGCCTCAGGGCGTTGGGGGTGCTGACCATAGGGCAAGTCCGGCGTACTGACGTCTCGATACTGCAACCCGTGTTGGGTAAGCGGGCAGATCACTTCCAGCGCCTGGCCAGGGGAGAAGATGAACGTCCGGTGAGTCCCGGGCGGCCGGACAAGTCGATCAGCCACGAGGTCACGTTTGACCAGAACGTACTGGACCGGACTGATTTACTGGCCGAACTGCAGCGCCAGGCCGAGGCGGTTTCCAGGCGATTACGCGCACGGGGGCTGATGGCCACCACGGTGGTCGTCAAGATTCGTGACCCCGATTTTCATACCGTTACACGGAGCCGCAGCATGCGGGCCTGCTCCAACAGTACGCAGACGCTGTATCGGATGGCACGTGCTTTGTTTGAAAAGTGGCGTGAGGCCCACCCATCTACCCCTTTGCGCTTGCTGGGGATGGGTGTCACCGGACTGGAAGCTGCACCCGCCGATGGCGAGGGCAACGGAGACCTCGTCGACAGCCGGGCTGAGCAGAGTATCGACCGTGTGCTGGACACCATCAACCGCCGCTATGGTGCAGCCGGTGTGGTTCACGGCCAGACCCTCAGGGGCAAAAAGCCCTAGGAGTCTGTCGGGTTTAACATGATCTACTGCGGAAAAGCCGAGTTTGCCCAGATTTCCCGCTCTTTTGCGTTAAATAGCGGTGCTATTCGCCTTAAAAGACCGAAAAATCTGAACAAATCGGCTTTCCCTCGCTACGATCGGTCAAATCCGACAGGCTCCTAGGCGTTCTTCGCGAGTTCCTCGTCGCGCAATTCGCGCCGCAGTATCTTGCCGACGTTGGACTTGGGCAGTTCGTCACGAAACTCGATGTGCCTCGGCCGCTTGTAACCGGTCAGTTGTTCCTTGCAGTGGGCGCGGATTTCATCTTCGGTGAGAGAAGGATCTGCCTTGACGATGAACACCTTGACCGCTTCGTTAGATTTCGGGTCCGGGATGCCGATGACCGCCACCTCCATTACCTTGGGAAGCATTGCGATGACGTCCTCAATCTCATTGGGGAAGACATTGAAACCGGACACCAGGATCATATCTTTCTTGCGGTCGACGATCTTGAAAAAGCCATCCTCGGTCATCACCGCGATGTCGCCGGTGCGCAGCCAGTTTTCCTCGGTCATGACCTCGGCGGTTGCTTCCGGACGTTGCCAGTAGCCTTTCATAACCTGTGGGCCGCGCACTACCAGTTCACCACGCTCACCCTGAGGCAACAGATTACCAGCATCGTCCATGATGCCGCATTCGGTGGATGGAATCGGTAATCCGATACAGCCGTTGAATCCTTCGATGTCCATTGGGTTGATGCAGGCCGCAGGTGATGTTTCGGTCAGGCCATAGGCTTCAACCAGCGGGGTACCGGTCACTTCACGCCATTTTTCCGCAACGGCGCGCTGCACAGCCATACCGCCGCCCAAAGCCCCTTTCAAGGTGCTGAAATCCAGCTTGGCGAAATCCGGTTCGGCCAGCATGCTATTAAACAGCGTGTTCACTCCCGGCACGAAAGTAAACGGGACTTTTTCGAGTTCCTTGATGAACGCGGGCATATCCCGCGGGTTGGTGATCAGCACATTGATACCGCCCATAGCCATGAAGACGAGGCAGTTCGCTGTTAACGCGAAGATATGATAAAGCGGCAGTGCAGTGATAACGACTTCCGTATCCTGGCCGACGCCGGCCGGAATCATCCAGGCTTTTGCCTGCAGCATATTCGCAACCAGGTTGCGATGGGTCAGCATCGCCCCTTTGGCAACGCCGGTGGTGCCACCTGTGTACTGCAGGAATGCGATGTCATCCAGTTCGCTGCTGACCGGGTTCAGGCGGATCCTGGAACCTTTCTGTAAGACGGTGTTGAAGGGAGTAGATCCGGGCAGCTTGAAGTCTGGTATGGCCTTTTTAACATACTTCAGCATGAAGTTGATCAACAGGCCTTTCGGGAAACCCAGCAAGTCCCCGATCTTTGTCGTGATGACCTGTTCGACACTTGTCTGGTCAACAACATCTGCCAGCACATGGGCGAAGTTTTCTACCACCACGATGGCTTTGGCACCGGAGTCGGTTAACTGGTGCTTAAGCTCGCGGCCCGTGTACATCGGATTGGTATTGACGATGACCAGGCCGGCACGCATGGCGCCAAACAATGCGACGGGGTACTGCAGGATGTTCGGCATCATCAGTGCGATGCGGTCGCCCTTGACCAGGCCTTTGCTCTGAAGCCAGGCGGCGAAATCCCTCGTCAGGCGATCCAGTTCCGTGTACG
>RCNC010000312.1_pt1 | contig 30255 bp, 42 predicted proteins | sample 2041301 | NCBI WGS metagenome assembly RCNC01 (sample SAMN09708231, study PRJNA481090) | Marine sediment metagenome, whole genome shotgun sequencing project. | biome: marine sediment; feature: ocean; material: sediment; isolation source: Sewage treatment plant 13A marine sediment (STP13A) ... | reverse complement strand
CGCACCATCTGCTTGAGAAAGCCCGAGGCCTGCACCACGAAAACCTGGAGATCGCCCTGGTGGAACAGTTCGGCGGCGAGCACTGTCCGGACTTTGTCCCGCACCTCGCTGTCGGCGGCGCAGAAGGCGGAGAAGTCGTGGGTCCCCAGGAAATGGCCGGCCGCCTCCCGCATCCGCCCCGTATCCAGCGTTCCCCGGTGGTGGTGGGCATGGGGGTGGAGAAAGGGTGATATCACCTCCCCGGTGAACACCTGGTAGTAGTAGACCTTGTCCACGGCATGAAAACGGGGGTGGAACTCCGGCGCCACCTCATCGGTGCGCACCACGCGGATGTCACGGGGAAGCTGGCTGTTCAGCGCCCGGGTCATGTCGCCGGCGGTCATCCGGGTCTGGAAATGGAAGGCGGCCACCTGGCCCAGGGCGTGAACCCCGGCATCGGTGCGGCCCGCCCCCTCCACACGCACGGGATCCCCGGCCATGCGTCCCAGCACCGCCTCCAGCTCGCCCTGGATGGTGGCCCCCCGGGGCTGGACCTGCCAGCCGTGATATGCGGTGCCGTCATACTGCAGAATTATACGAAAGTATTTCATGCAGGAATCCCTCTTTTCCGCCCGTTTCACCGGCCTTTGTCAGCCGGTTTCCGTCAGCATCCTATCGGCTCCCGACGGCCCCGGTCAACCGCCAGTTTTGACCCGCCAAAACCCCGCTAATTCGTTGACATATTTGGACTGTTCTGCTAGACTCCCCCACTCTTGGATCGATCTGTCCCCACGGACGTAAGGGAGGTGCTTAGCTCAGGGGGAGAGCGCTACCTTGACACGGTAGAGGTCGAGGGTTCAAATCCCTCAGCGCCTACCAATTCCAGGAATTTGTTGTTGTTTTCACGGCCAGGTAAACCGGGGCGTGACAGGAGGTACTTGTTGCCTCTTTTTTTTTCTCTACGGCCCGGGTTCACCCCTGGCCTGCTCACTCTATGAGGCAGGACCATGATCACAGTCACCTTGCCCGACGGCAGCAGCCGGGAATACCCGCCGCAGACCACCGTGGGTGACGTCGCCATGTCCATCGGCCCCGGTCTGGGCAAACAGGCCCTGGGCGGCATGGTGGACGACCAGCTGGTGGACCTGAGATTCGAAATCACCGAGGACTGCCATCTGCGCATCCTCACCAAGCGCGACCCGGAGAGCCTCGAGGTGCTGCGCCACAGCACCGCCCACGTACTGGCCCAGGCGGTGCAGGAGCTCTTCCCCTCGGTGAAGCTCGGCATCGGGCCGGCCACCGAGGACGGCTTCTACTACGACTTCGACTACGACGGCACCTTCGGCCCCGAAGACCTGGAAGCCATCGAGCAGCGGATGCGGGAGATCGTCAAGCGCAACCTGGAAATCGAACGGGTCTATTTCGACAAGGATGACGCCCTGCAGCAGTTCGACGAGATGGGCGAGAAGCTGAAAACGGAGTTGATCGAGGCCAAGGCCGAGCCGCCGGTGAGCTGTTACCGCCAGGGCGACTTCATCGACTTCTGCCGCGGCCCGCACCTTCGCTCCACCGGACAGATCCCGCAGATCAAACTGCTCACCTCCTCCGGCGCCTACTGGTTGGGGGACGAGCACAACCAGATGCTGCAGCGGATCAACGGCACCGCCTTCTGGAAGCGCCAGGACCTGGACGAGCACCTCCAGCGGCTGGAGGAGATCAAGAAACGGGACCACCGGCGGCTGGGCCGTGACCTGGAACTGTTCAGCCTCCAGGAGGATGCCGGCGCCGGACTGATCTTCTGGCACCCCAAGGGGGCGGTGGTCCGCGAGCTGATCGAATCCCACTGGAAGGAGAAACACCGGGAGTGGGGCTACCAGCCGGTGTCCACCCCGCACATCGCCCACCACGAGCTGTGGAAGACTTCGGGGCACTACGACTACTACCGGGAGAACATGTTCACCCTGGACATCGACGATCACGAATACGTGCTCAAGCCGATGAACTGCCCGGGGCACATTTTGATCTACAACTCCAAGCGCCGCAGCTACCGCGACCTGCCGGTGCGCTACTCCGAACTGGGCACCGTCTACCGCTACGAGAAATCGGGCGTTCTGCACGGCACCCTGCGGGTGCGCGGGTTCACCCAGGACGATGCCCACATCTTCTGCACCCCGGACCAGCTGGAGGCCGAGGTCATCAGCGTCTTCGACCAGGCCGAGGACATCCTCAAGACCTACGGCTTTGACGAGTACCGGGTGGAACTGTCGCTCAGCGACCCGGACAACATGGAAAAGTATGCCGGCTCCCCGGAACAGTGGGCCCACGCCGAAGGCCTGCTGCAGAGAGTGCTGGAGGAGCGGAACGTCGAATATAAAGCCGAACATGGCGAGGCGGCCTTCTACGGCCCCAAAATCGACCTCAAGCTGCTCGACGCCCTGCGGCGGGAGTGGCAGCTGACCACCATCCAGTTCGATTTTGGCCACCTGCCCAAACAGTTCGGCATCAATTACGTGGGGGATGACTCGAAGGAGCACCAGTGCGTGGTCATCCACCGCGCCCTGCTCGGTTCCATCGAGCGTTTCTTCGGCACGCTCATCGAGCACTATGCCGGAGCCTTCCCCTTCTGGCTGGCCCCGGTGCAGGCGGTGGTGCTGCCCCTCTCGGACAAGTTCAACGACTACGCCGAAAAACAGTACAAGGCATTGAAAGAAAAGGGCTACCGCGTTGAGATCGACCAGCGGAAGGAAAAGCTGAACTACCGGATCCGCGACGCCCAGCTGATGAAAATCCCGTTCATGCTCATCGCCGGGGGCCGGGAGGAGGAAGCCGGCACGCTCTCCGTGCGCAACCGCTTCGAGGGCGATCTCGGATCCTCCGGTTTTGCCGAGATGTGCACCATGTTCGACGAGCTGGTGGCCAGCCAAGCGGTGAAACCCTGAAAAATCGGCAAGAAGGTTGATTCCAGAAGCGTTAACCGCTATGATAATGGATTGTGTACAGGTTTGATTCCGGTTGGGGAAACAGGTGGGGGCGGATTCCCTTCCCCGAAGTGCCGGCAAACCGATAAGGTTTTAATATATCAGTGGGTTCGGGCCGCAATATCCGCCGTAAGCCAAGACCCCAGATGGAGGATTGGAAGCCATAAGAAGAGATTTCAGAAGGAGTGAGCCGAAACTGCCCGATACGAAAATCAATGAAGACATTCGGGTTCCCGAAGTACGGGTGATCGGCGAGGACGGGACACAGCTCGGAATCCTGCAAATCGAAGATGCGCAGCAAAGAGCCCAGCAGCTAAATCTCGACCTGGTGGAAGTGGCGCCGGAGGCAAAGCCCCCGGTCTGCCGTATTATGAACTACGGCAAATACCTGTTCCAGCAGAGCAAGAAAGCGCACGAGGCCAAAAAGCGGCAAAAGCAGTTCCAGGTCAAGGAGATCAAGTTTCGGCCCAACACCGATGAACATGATTTCCAATTCAAGAAACGCCACGTGGAGCGTTTTTTGGCCGACGGGGACAAGGTGAAAATCACCATCATCTTCCGCGGCCGCGAGCGGGCGCACAAGCAGAACGGTGTTCGGATCATCGATCGGTTGAAACTCGAGCTCGAGGGAAAGGCCATTCTGGAGACCCACCCCAAAATGGAGGGGATCCGTATGGTGGCCGTCTTCTCACCCGACAAGGGCTGACCGGCGCGCACTCCATCTGACCCAATAGAACCAGGAGTATGGAACCACCTGTACGCACCGGCGACCGGTCACCGGATCGCGTGCGAACGGGTAATTTTCTGAGTACGCGTACGAACAAGGAGACCAGAAGGTGCCAAAACTGAAAACCCACCGCGGTGCAGCAAAGCGTTTCAAGCTGACCAAGGGGAAGAAGATCAAACGCATCAAAGCCTACGCCAGCCACATCCTGACGAAAAAGAGTACTAAAAGGAAGAGGGGGCTCCGGAAGGCGACCTATGTCCACGCCAGCGACAGCGCCCGGGTCAAAATGCTGTTGCCGTACGCCTGATTCGCCGGAGGAAGAACAATGCCAAGAGTTAAACGAGGCACAAAGAGAAAAGAGCGGCGTTCCAAATACCTCAAGATGGCCAAGGGCTACTACGGGGCCAAGAGCCGTCTCTACAAGTCGGCCAAGGAATCCGTGGAGCGGGCCCTCAGCTTTGCCTATCGGGACCGCCGGACCAAGAAACGTGAGTTCAGACGGCTCTGGATCATCCGCATCGGCGCCGCCGCGCGGCTGAGCGGTATCTCCTACAGCCGGTTCATGAACGGTCTGGCCAAGGCCAATGTGGCCCTGGACCGCAAGGTCCTTGCCGAAATGGCGGTCAAGGATCCGGCCGGGTTCGCCGAACTGGCCACCCTGGCCCAGGGCAGCCTGGACACCTCCTCCTGAAGCAAGGATCTCGGGAATGGAAAAGTTCAAGGTTCTGGAAGAAAAGATACGGCTCGCCGCGGAGCGGATCCAGCATCTGAAAGTGGTTCGCATCGAACTGGAACAGCAGGTGGCCTCGTTGCGTGACGAGCAGCGGGGGCTCAAGGACCGGGTGGCCGAACTGGAGGCCGAGCGGGCCGGACAGGCAGCCTCCTTTGACGAGCTGGACCGGCTGCGCGAAGAGCGGACCGAGATCAAGCAGCGGGTGGAGAGCCTGATCAACGAGCTGGCCGGGCTGGACCTGGAAGAGGCGCCGGTGAAGAAAAAGCCGGCCACGGCCGGGAGCAGGAAAGCCTCCCCGGCAAAGAGCGCTGCGGCCGGCGGATAGAAACCGCTGGCCCGGAGGACCGAGAATGGTGACCGAAGAAAACGGACAGTTGATCGAGGTCATGATCTTCGGCCAGAAATACACGCTCAAGGGCCAGGGCGCCAGCGACGACATCCAGGACGTGGCCGGTTACGTCGACCGGAAAATGAAGGATATTTCCGAGGGGACCTCAACGGTGGATTCCCTCAAGGTGGCCATTTTGGCTGCACTGAACATTGCGGACGAATATCAGCGGTATCGGGCGCTCAAGGAAGAGAACGAGGGCGCACTGATGCAGAGAGCCGAGGATTGCTGCCGCATTCTCGAGGCGGTGATGGATCAGGAATGATCCCTCGGCGGGCCCCGGGCGGAATGACGCGGGTCCCGGTTGTGGAAAAGATCGAATCACGGGCGAAAACGGCCCGAATGTCTCTGAACCTCATAGAGAAGAAACATGGTTACCTGCCGGCACGGAACAGACAGCACGGACCGCCGCCGGACCCACTGGCCGCCCTGGCGGCTTCCCGCGGGGCCGGACCCGCAGTTGACACATCCGGTGTCAGGGTGACCGACAGCTGATTCTTCTTGAGCCAGATTCGATCCCCGCCGGGCGCACTCCTTCCACCAGCCCTTCTCTGTTGCCAGTCCTCTTGATCAATGCCCTGAGCCGTGCCGTCGCCGGTGGCGACGGTATGGCTGACGGCATTGAACGATCGACCGCAACGGCGGTGTCTTTGATAAACAGCTGAATCGCACGATTTTCCCCATGATCCCGACCTGGAGGTAGGCGGATATGTCCGACCTGATACTGAATGCAGTCCTCCCAGGTGGTATTTGCCTCATCTTCTTCATCATCTGGCTGCTGTCCCGCGGGGCGGTTGCCAGAAGAACCACGGCTCGCGCCGAAAAAGCTGCCGAGGAATTTCTCCAGGAAGCCGAGCGGGAGGCTGAAGCGGCCCGCAAGGAAGCCGATCTCGAAGCCAAGGAACGGCTCTACAGCCGTAACCAGGAGTTCGAGAAGGAGACCCGCGCAAAACGGGAGGAACTAGGCAGGCTCGAGAAAAAACTCCGGAACAAGGAAGAACAGCTGGACCAGAAGTTCGGCATCATCGACCAGAAGGAGAAAGATCTGTCCACCCTGGAGACCGACCTCCAGGATCGCGAGCAGCGGGTGGAGAAGCTGAACAGCCACCTGGAGACGCTGGTGGAAGACCAGCGCCAGCAACTGGAAAAAATCTCGGGAATGACCCAGGAAACGGCCAAGCGGGAACTGATGCGCTCCATGGAGAGCACGGCCCGCAAGGATGTGGCCCGGACCATCCAGCGTATCGAGGACGAGGCGCGGGAACGGGCCAAACAGCGGGCCAAGGGGATCCTCTGCACCGCCATGCAGCGGGTGGACAAGGAGGAGATCATCGAGCCCACGGTCACGGTGGTCAAACTGCCCACCGACGAGATGAAGGGCCGGATCATCGGCCGGGAAGGCCGGAACATCCGCGCCCTGGAAATGGCCACCGGCGTGGACCTGATCGTCGACGACACCCCCGAAGCGGTGCTGCTCTCCGGATTCGACCCCCTGCGCCGGGCGGTGGCCAAAGCGGCACTGGAGCGGCTGATCTCCGACGGCCGGATCCACCCGGCCCGGATTGAGGAAGTGGTGGAAACCGTCCGGGTGGATTTCGAGCAGATCGTCCGCGACGAAGGGGAAAGCCTGGTCTTCGACCTGGGGATCCTCGACCTGCACCCCGAAATCGTCAAGGCCCTGGGCATGTTGCGCTACCGCACCACCGGTGGCCAGAACGTCCTGGCCCACTCCCGGGACGTCGCCATCATCGCCGGCGCCCTGGCCGCGGAGCTGGAGGTCAATGTCTGGGCCTGCAAGCGGGCCGGCCTGCTGCACGACATCGGCAAGGCACTGATCGGCGATTCGGAGGGTTCACACACCCAGGTGGGGGTGGAACTGCTGCAGAAGTATAGCGAGTCACCCAAGGTGATCCACGCCGTCGAGGCACACCACAACCAGGTGCAGCCGCTGACCATCGAGGCCAACCTGGTCCAGGTGGCCAACCGTATCTCCGCCTCCCGCCCCGGTGCGCGGACCGAAATGGTGGAAACCTTCTGCACCCGGATGCGCCGTCTCGAGCGGATCGCCGATTCGTTCAAGGGCGTGCACAAGTCATTCGCCATCCAGGCCGGCCGCGAGGTCCGGATCCTGGTGGACAGCAGCCTGGTCAACGACAAGGAAACGGTCTGGCTGTCCAAGGACATCGCCCAGCGCATCGAGAGCGAGCTGGAGTACCCGGGCCAGGTGCGGGTCAACGTGATCCGTGAAGTGCGGGCCAGCGAATACGCCAAATAGGTAGAGAGACCGGGTGTCCAGGTGAACATTCTCTTCGTCGGTGACATTTCGGGCAGGGCGGGCCGCGAGGCCTTTCACAAGCACTACCTGCCCGCGGTGGAACGGTACCGCATCGATTTCACCATCGCCAACGTGGAGAATGCCGCCGGCGGCTTCGGCGTCACCGGGCCGGTGATCGCCGAGTTCTTCGAGGCCGGCGTCGATGTGCTCACCTCGGGCAACCACGTCTGGGACCGCCACGACGCCGCCGACCTGCTGGACAACGAGCCGCGGCTCCTGCGCCCGGCGAACTACCCGCCGCCGTCCCCGGGAAGCGGCCTGATCGTCTGCCGCCGGCGGGTGCCGGTGCCGGTGGCCGTGATCAACCTCCAGGGGCGCATTTTCATGGAATCCATCGACTGCCCCTTCCAGGTGGCCGACCGCTTGCTGGAGGCCGGGACCAGGGAAGCGAAGATCGTGATGGTGGACTTTCATGCCGAGGCCACCTCGGAGAAGGTGGCCATGGGCTGGCACCTGGACGGGCGGGTCACCGCGGTGCTGGGCACCCACACCCACATCCAGACCGCCGACGAGCGGGTGCTGCCCGGTGGGACGGCCTATATCTCCGACGTGGGAATGACCGGCCCCTACGACTCGGTGATCGGCATGCGCACCGATGCCGCCCTGGAACGGTTCATCACCGGGCGGCCGAAGCGGCTCTCGCCGGCCAAGCGCGACGGCCGGTTTGCCGCGGTGGTGGTGGAGGTGGACCAGAAGACGGGCCGCGCCACCGCCATCCACCGCCTGCTGGAATCGGGCTGACCCGACACCAAGGACGAAACCATGCCTCGATCCATGCCCACGCCCACCGACAGCCGGCGCCACACCGTGTCGGAACTGCTGGGCCTGCTGCGCAGCGAGGTGGAATCGAACTGGGCCAACATCTGGGTGGTGGGTGAAATATCCAACCTCGCCCAACCCGCTTCCGGCCATCTCTACTTCAGCCTCACCGACGAGGACGGCCGTCTGAAGTCGGTGATGTTCCGCGGCTTTGCCCGCCAGATGGGTTTTGAACCGGCCAACGGCCTGCAGGTGCTGGCCCGGGGTACCATCACCCTCTACGCCCCCCGGGGCGACCTGCAACTCTCGGTGCAATTCATGGAGCCGCTGGGGGACGGTTCGCTGCGGCTGCGCTTCGAACAGCTCAAGGCCCGGCTGGCCGCCGAGGGTCTGTTCGACGAGGACCGCAAGCGGCCGCTGCCGCCCTTTCCCCGCCGGGTGGGGCTGGTCACCTCCCCCACCGGGGCCGCGGTGCAGGATGTATTGAAGATGTTGCGACGCCGGGCGCCGGGCGTGGAAGTGGTGATCGCCCCCTGCCGGGTCCAGGGCACTGAAGCGGCGGGGGAAATCGCCGCGGCGGTGGAGTTGCTGGGGCGACAGGGGAAGGTGGACGTGGTGGTGGTGACCCGCGGCGGCGGTTCGCTGGAAGACCTCCAGCCGTTCAATGAAGAGCTGACCGCCAGGGCGGTGGCCCGCTGTCCGGTTCCGGTGATCTCTGCCGTGGGCCATGAGACCGACGTCACCATCTGTGACTTCGCCGCCGACCACCGTGCCCCCACCCCCTCGGCCGCCGCCGAAATGGTGAGTGCCCGTTACGAGGACCTGGCCGGAAGATTGGCCGGACTGCGGCAGCAGCTGCGCTCGGCTCTCCGGTCGCGGATCGCCAGGGCCGCGGTGGCGCTGGAACGGAATTCACCGGCCCGCATGGTGGGCCGGCTGCGGCTGCGCATCGTGGAACGGGCCCAGCGGGTCGACGACCTGCACTCCCGGCTGGTGGAGGCCACGGTCCAGGACCGGCGGGAGCAGGGCCGGCGACTGGAACGGCTGGAGGGGCTGCTCAGCCGGCGGAGCCCCGGCCGGCAGCTGGAGCGCCGGCGGTCGGAGCTGACGGCGCTGAACCGGGAACTGGGCACACTGATGACCCTGCGCCTGCAGCGGGGGTCGGCGGACACCCAGCGGCTGGGGCAACGCCTGGGCGGCCTGAGCCCGCTGGCGGTCCTGGAGCGGGGCTATGCCATCTGCCGCCGGGCCGACGGATCGGACCGCGTGGTCCGCCAGGCGAACCAGATGAAGACCGGTGAGCGGGTCACCGTTCTGCTGCACCGCGGGGAACTGGGCTGCAGCATCGACGAGACCAGAGACGCTGAGGAGGCGAATTGATGGGCAAGACGGTAAAATCCTTCGAAGCGGCGATCAGCCGTCTGGAAGAGATCGTGGAGACGCTGGAGAGTGGCGAGCTGAGCCTCGAGGAATCGATTAAAATCTTCGAGGAGGGCGTGGGGCTCACCCGCACCTGCAGCCGGCAGCTGGAAGAGGCGGAACAGAAGGTGAGCACCTTGCTGGCCGAAGCGGAAGGAACCGCTGGCGGGGCGGACGACCAGTAGCGGAGGAGAATCGCGTGCAGGATTTGCTGGCATTTCTCGAAGAGTCGAGGCGCCTGGTGGATGACGCCCTGGAGGCCCACCTCCCGGCGGAATCAACCGAGCCCCGGACACTGCACCGCGCCATGCGCTACAGCGTGTTCGCCGGGGGCAAACGGATCCGCCCGGCACTGGTCATCGCCGCCTCCGACCTGCACGACGGCCGGCGGGAGGCGGTGCTCCCCGCCGCCTGCGCCATGGAAATGATCCACACCTACTCGCTGATCCACGACGACCTGCCGGCCATGGACGATGACGACCTGCGCCGGGGCCGGCCCTCCTGCCACAAGGCTTTTGACGAGGCCACGGCCATCCTCGCCGGGGATGCCCTGCTGACCCACGCATTTCTGATCCTCGCCCGGCAGTCCGGGCCCGCACCGGGGCACCTGCTGCGCATCATTGGTATCCTCGGCGAAGCCGCGGGCAGCGCGGGAATGCTCGGCGGGCAGATGGCCGACCTGGAATCGGAAGGCCGCCTGGTGGAGCTGGCCACGGTGGAGCGGATCCACCTGCTGAAGACGGCGGCACTGATCAGCGCCTCCCTGGCGATGGGCGCGGTGCTGGCCGGCGCCGGTGAGGAGGAGCTGGAACGGATGCAGCGGTTCGGCCGCCGCATCGGACTGCTCTTCCAGATCACCGACGACATCCTCGATCGTACGGGAAACCCCAAGGAACTGGGCAAAACGGTGGGCAAGGACGAAGCCCAGGGCAAGGCCACCTACCCGGCGGCCGCGGGGATGGACCGGGCCAATGCCCGGGCCCGGCAGCTGGCCCGGGAGGCCACCGAAGACCTGGCACCCTACGGGGAGGACGCGGGCATCCTCCTCCAGCTCACCGACTACCTGCTGCGGCGCAGCTACTGAGACATCTATGAAAAGCCGGCCGAGGCTGGACAAGGAGATGGTGGATCAGGGAGTGGTGGAAAGCCGCCACCGGGCCCGGGCCCTGATCCTGGCCGGAGATGTACTGGTGGACGGCCAGCCGGCGGGTAAACCCGGGACACCGGTGCCGCCCGGTGCCCTGATCAGCCTCAAGCCCCAGGCCCCCGCGGCACGCTACGCCAGCCGCGGGGGATTGAAACTGGAAGCAGCCCTTGCCCGTTTCGGTGTTGACCCCACAGGCCGGGTGGCCATCGACCTCGGCGCCTCCACCGGCGGTTTCACCGACTGCCTGCTGCAGCACGGAGCAGAGCTGGTCATCGCCGTGGACGTGGGCTACGGTATCCTCCACTGGCGCCTGCGCACCGATCCCCGGGTGGTGGTTCGCGAACGGCTCAACGCTCGCTACCTCGAGGCGGAGCACCTGCCCCGGCAGCCCGACCTGGCCACCGCCGACCTCTCCTTCATCTCACTGGAAAAGGTCCTGCCGCGGGTAGTAGAATTGGTCCCCGGCCTGGAGATGGTGGCGCTGGTCAAGCCCCAGTTCGAGGTGAGCCGCCAGCAGGTGGGAAAGAACGGCGTGGTCCGCGACCCGGCCCTGCACCGGGAGGTGCTGTCGCGGGTCAGCAGCGCCCTGGCAACGGCCTGCGGCCTGGCCACCCTGGGGGTTACCTTCTCGCCGGTCACCGGGCCCAAGGGCAACCGGGAGTTCTTCCTCCACCTGAAGCACGGCGGCCGGGGGCTCGACCCGGCGGACCTGGAGGCGGCGGTGGAACGGGCGGCAGCGCCGGAGCCGCCGCCGGACAACAGCACGGCATCTCACGGAGAGCGACAATGAAAACCGGTATCGTGGTCAAACAGCACCCCAGCATTCTCGGAGAGGTGCTCCACGACCTGATCCAGTGGCTGGCAGAGCGCGGCATCCACCCGGTGCTCGAATCGGACATCCCCGATACTTTTGGCCCCGATTGCCCGCGGGCGCCGCGCAACGAGCTGGGCGGCCGGGTGGAGCTGCTGGTGGTGCTGGGGGGGGACGGCACCCTGCTCAGTGCGGTCAAAGGCCTGGGCCGGCACCCGGTGCCGGTGCTGGGGGTGAACTTCGGATCGCTGGGTTTTCTCACCGAAATCAGCTTTGCCGAAATGTATGACACGCTGGAAGAGGTGCTGCAGGGCAACTTCACCACCGAGAACCGGATGACCCTCAGCTGCCGGCTGGTCCGTAACGGCCAGCCCCTGGAGTCCCGCCAGGTGCTCAACGACCTGGTGGTGAACAAGAGCGCCCTGGCCCGGATGATCGATCTCCGGGTGCGGGTGGATGGGAAATTCGTCAACGATTTCAAGGCCGACGGCCTGATCCTCTCCACCCCCACCGGCTCCACCGCCTACTCCCTCTCGGCCCAGGGGCCGATCATCGTCCCCACCATCGAGGCCATCCTGCTCACCCCGATCTGCCCCCACATGCTGGCCAATCGGCCGCTGATCCTGCCTCCGGACGCACGTATCACCCTGGAACTGCAGTCGGACCACCCGGACGGCGACGTGTTTCTCACCCTCGACGGCCAGGAGGGCTTTCCCCTCCGCCCCCAGGACCACATCGAGGTGCTCCGCGGCCGCCACCCGGTGCGCCTGATCAAGTCGAGCAGGGCCAGCTATTTCGACATTCTCCGGCGGAAACTCTCCTGGGGTGAGCGCCGCACGGAAGCCGACAACGGCTGAATATCCGCCACCCTTCACACCCGCCGCCACCCCCGGGCCACCGGGGCCAGAAGTGCAATGTTTCATTAAACTTCTGACGGAAGACGAATGTTGTCAAGGGTTCCCTGCTGTGCTATATTATGCGTTTCCCGATGTATGCCGCTGTCATGCATTTCAACTGCCCGGCAGTGCGCCAGATCAACCATCTTCAGGCCGCTGGACAAGCGAAGAACATCCGGCCGACAGACATGAGAGCGTGGTCAGGACCGCCTCGCTCGTGAGGTGCGACGAAGAATGAAAGTCTATCAAGCAGACCAGATTCGCAACGTGGGCGTCATCGGCCACGGCGACAGCGGCAAGACATCACTTGTTTCAGCCCTGCTCCACAGCGCCGGTGCCATCAACCGGCTGGGCAAGGTGGATGACGGCACCACGGTCACCGATTTCGACCCGGAAGAGATCGACCGCAAGATCACCATCGCCTCCGCGATCTGCTACGCCGAGTGGAAAAAGAACAAGATCAATTTCATCGACACTCCCGGGTACGGTAACTTCATCCTCGACGCCAAAAGCTGCCTCCGCGTGGTGGAATCCGCCCTGGTCACCGTCTGCGCCGTTTCCGGTGTGGAAGTCCAGACCGAGAAGGGCTGGGCCTTCTGCGAGGAGTTCGGCCTCTCCCGGATCGTCGTGCTGAACAAGCTCGACCGCGACCGGGCAGATTTCGACCGGGCCATGGAGAGCATCAGCAAGACCCTGGGCCGCAACGCCGTGCCGGTCCAGCTGCCCATCGGCAAGGAGTCCTCTTTCAGCGGGGTTATCGACCTGCTGTCGATGAAAGCCCACACCTACGAGCAGGAGGACGAAAGCGGCAAATTCACCACCGGCGACATCCCCGACGAACTGCAGGAAAGAGCCGCAGCGGAGCGGGAGAAACTGGTGGAGATGGTGGCCGAAATGGACGACGCCCTGCTGGAGAAGTTCTTCGAAGAGGGCGAACTGAGCCAGGATGAGCTGATCCAGGGCCTCAAGGCCGGAATCCGTGACCTGAAGATCTTTCCCGTCTTCTGCGCGTCGGCGGGCAAAAATATCGGCATGCACTCGCTGCTCAATGCCCTGATCGACTTCGGCGTCTCCCCCGCCGACCGGACCACGGTCCCGGGAATCGACAAGGAGAGCAGTGAGAAGGTGGACATCCCCACCGGGCCGGACGCCCCGCTCACGGCCTTTGTCTTCAAAACCAACGCTGACCCCTACGCGGGCAAGATCACCCTCTTCCGGGTGTTCGGCGGTTCGGTGTCCTCCGATTCCACCCTGTTCAACGTCACCCAGGACAGCCAGGAGCGGCTGGGCGCCATTTCCCTGCTCCAGGGCAAGACCCCCGAGCAGGTGGCCGAAGTGGCGGCCGGGGACATCGGCTCGGTGGCCAAGCTGAAGGTGACCCAGACCGGCGACACCTTCCGTCCCAAGGGCGACAAAGTAGTGGTGGCGCCGGTAAAGCTGCCCCAGCCGGCCATGTCCTACGCCATCGAACCCAAGTCCCGCGGCGACGAGGACAAGATCTCTTCCGCCATGACCCGGATTCTCGAAGAGGACCCGACCCTTCGCTGGGCCCGTGACGGCCAGACCCACGAGCTGCTGATTTCGGGAATGGGCCAGACCCACGTGGAGGTCGCGGTCTCCAAGCTGAAAAGACGCTTCGGTGTGGAGGTCATTCTCCATCCGCCCAAGGTGCCCTACCTGGAAACCATCAAGGGCAAGGCCGAGGTCCAGGGCCGGCACAAGAAACAGACTGGTGGCCGCGGCCAGTTCGCCGACTGCTGGATCCGTTTCGAGCCGTTGCCCCAGGGCGAGGATTTTGAGTTCGGCAACGAGATCTTCGGCGGATCCATCCCCCGCAACTACGTCCCGGCGGTGGAAAAGGGCATCCAGGAGGCCCGCCTGCGTGGTTTCCTCGCCGGTTTCCCGATGATCGACTTCAAGGCCACCGTCTATGACGGCAGCTACCACAATGTCGATTCCTCGGAAATGGCGTTCAAGATCGCCGCCTCCCTGGCCTTCCGAAAAGCCATGGCCATCGCCCATCCCACCCTGCTGGAGCCGGTGATGGACGTGGAGGTCATCGCCCCGGAAGATTGCATGGGTGACATCATGGGTGACATGAACTCCCGCCGCGGCAAGGTCCAGGGGATGACGCCCATTGGCACCAACCAGCTGATCCGGGTCCAGGTTCCGATGGCGGAGATGCTCAGCTACATGCCGACACTGAACTCGATCACCGGCGGTCGGGGCAGCTACACCATGGCCATGTCGCACTATGAAGAGGTGCCGGCCCACCTGATGCAGAAAGTCATCGACGAGCACAAGAAGGGCGGCGAGGAGGAAGAAGAGAGTTAAGCACTTCCTCACAAACGTTCCGACATTCAGCAAAGCCCCGCCGGACGGCGGGGCTTTTTTTGTACAGCAAAACGCCCGGAGGAATGAGTTCCCCCGGGCGATGACAGGCTGTGATCGGAACTACTTGCCGTTCTTTTCCTTGGCCGCCGCCTTGCGCTCGGCGTCCCGAAGCTTTTTCCGTTCCTTGGCCTTCTCGGCGGCGGCCTTTTCGGTCTTAGCCTTGATCTCGGCGGGGGTGAGGACTTTCTTCTTCTTGTCGTCCTCTTTCCGCTTGCCGCTCACCACCTGGGCGTCCACCAGCTCCAAGATCGCCATTTCGGCGCCGTCACCCTGGCGGGGTCCCAGCTTGTAGATGCGGGTGTAGCCGCCGGGGCGTTCCGCATAGCGGGCGGAGATCGAGTCGAAGAGCTTGCTCACCACCGTCTTGTTCTGGATGGTCTTCAGCACCTGCCGCCGGGCATGCAACGTCTCGCGTTTGGCCAGCGTGATCATGCGCTCGGCGATGGGACGGACCTCCTTGGCTTTCATCAAGGTGGTAGTGATCCGCTCCTTTTCCATCAGCGCTGTCACCTGGTTGCGGAACAGCGCCTTGCGGTGGGCGGAGGTCCTGCCGAGTTTTCTTCCGTGAACCCTGTGTCTCATGGTCTTTCTTCCTTACCGTGCAAGCGGCCCGGTCATTCCTCTTCCGGCAGCCCCGAGCTGAGGTCCATGCCCAGTCCGAGACCCATCCCCATGAGGATTTCCTTGATTTCGTTGAGCGACTTCCGCCCAAAGTTTTTTGTCTTCAGCATTTCCGCTTCGGTCTTCTGCACCAGTTCGCGGATGGTGGTGATGTCGGCGCTCTTCAGGCAATTGTAAGAACGAACCGAGAGCTCCAACTCCTCGACACTCTTGTCCAGGTATTCCTCGCGCAGGTCTTCGACCTTCTGCGGCTCCTCCTCCTCCTGGGGTACCTGCTCGTCGCAGCGGAGGAAGATGTTCATGTGGTCCCGTAGCAGCATCGAACCCAGAGAGAGCGCGTCCTGGGGGATAATCGTTCCGTTGGTCCAGATCTCCATGGTCAGACTGTCGAAATCGGTGGTCTGTCCCAGGCGGGTGGCCTGCACCACGTAGTTGACCTTACGCACCGGCGAGTGGGCCGAATCCAGCGGGATGAACCCGATGGGCAGTTCGGGATCAAAATTCTGATCCGCACTGATGTACCCCCGCCCCGGCTTGACCACCATCTCGGCTTCGAATTTGCCGCCGTCGCTGATGGTGGCGATGTGGATGTCGGGATCGATGATTTCGATATCCTGGTCGCACACGATGTCGCCGGAAGTGATCTCGCGGCGCTTCTTCGACTCGGCCTTGATGGTGATCACCTTGGGCTCGTCGCTGTGCATCAGGATCGGAACCTGCTTCATGTTGAGGATGATGTTGGTGGTATCCTCCACAACGCCCGGGATAGAGGAGAACTCATGGAGCACACCCTCGATCTTTACCGCAGTGAGGGCCCCGCCCTCGATGGACGAGAGCAGCACCCGCCGCAGGGCGTTGCCCACAGTTGTGCCGAATCCCCGTTCGAACGGTTGAGCACTGAACCGCCCATACGTCGGGGTAAGTGTCTCCTGGTCGAACTCCAGCCGTTTCGGCCGTTGAAACCCTTTCCATAACATCGATTCAAGCCCTCCCGAAGGTGAGGTGATCCGGCCTTACTTGGAGTAAAGCTCCACGATAAGCTGTTCCTGGATCGGAATGGTGCTGATGTCCTCGCGCTGCGGCAAGTCCTTGACCGTGCTCTGGAACTTCTCACCGTCGAGCTCAAGCCATTTCGGACATCCCCGGCTCTTGGCGATATCCAGCGCTTCCAGGATATAAGGATTCTTGCGGCTCTTCTCGCGCACCGCCACCACATGTCCGCCCTTGACCAGGAACGAGGGGATGTCGACCTTGGTCCCGTCCACCCGCAGGTGGCCGTGGCTGATCAACTGGCGGGCCTGGGCGCGGGACGAGGCAAACCCCGAGCGGTAGACCACGTTGTCCAGACGGCGCTCGAGCATGATCAGCAGGTTGTCACCGGTCTTGCCCTGCAGCCGCTCCGCCCGGGCGAAGTAAAGCCGAAACTGTTTCTCCCCCAGACCGTAGATCCGTTTCACTTTCTGTTTCTCGCGCAGCTGAATGCCGTATCCCTGCACACGGCCGCGGCGCCTGCCGTGCTCACCAGGAGCGTACGAACGGCGCTCCACGGCGCACTTCTCGGTGAAACACCGCTCGCCCTTCAAAAAGAGCTTGGTGTTCTCCCGGCGGCACAGCCGACAGACTGACTCAGTGTACCGTCCCAAACCATTCCTCCTCGTTCTCCAGCGTCGAAGAACCTGTTGTTCAGACTCTGCGCCGTTTCGGGGGCCGGCAGCCGTTGTGCGGGATGGGAGTCACGTCCTTGATGGACTTGATATCCAGCCCGATGGCCGCCAGTGCCCTGATGGCGGATTCTCTTCCGGATCCGGGTCCCTTGACCCGCACCACCAACTGTGCCACACCATGTTCCTTGGCTGTGTTTCCTGCCGCCTGGGCCGCGAGCTGTGCGGCGAAGGGGGTTCCCTTGCGCGAGCCCTTGAAGCCCTGACCGCCGGCACTGGCCCAACTGATCACATTCCCGTTGGTGTCGGTGATGCTGATGATCGTGTTGTTGAACGTGGCCTGAATGTGAGCCACTGCGTTCGGGACGTGCTTCTTCTCCTGCCGTTTGCCGCCCCGCCTGCGCGCTCCAACGCGTTTTCCTTTGGCCATTTCCCTCTTTCTCCCTGGCGCCGGCGGAACCCGTTTCCGTCATACGCTTCTCGATATACCGGGCGCTACCGCTTTCGGCCGGTGGCCGAACGCCTGGGCCCCCGGCGGCTGCGAGCGTTGTTGTGCGTGTTCTGTCCTCTCACCGGCATCGAGCGACGATGGCGAATCCCCCGATAGCAACCGATCTCCATCAGCCGCTTGAGGTTCATCGAGACATCCTGGCGCAGGTCGCCCTCGACATGCCCCTCATCCTGGATCACCTTGCGGATCCGGGTGGTTTCGTCCTCGGAAAGGTCCTTGACCTTGGTGTTCAGGTCCACTCCGGCCTTTTCCAGGGTCTTGCCCGAACGGGTGCGGCCAATGCCATGGATGTAGGTCAGAGCGATCTCCACCCGCTTGGTCTGCGGTAAGTCAACTCCTGCGATACGGGCCACTTTTCAACCTCCAGTCAGCTCAATTTACCGGGGACCCGCGGGTCAACCCTGGCGCTGCTTGTGCTTCGGGTTGCTGCAGATCACGCGGACCACACCTTTTCTCCGCAGGATCTTGCACTTGTTGCACATTTTCTTTACCGATGCTCGAACTTTCACTGCGCGTCCCTCCGCTTGCCGGCTGCCCAACCTTCAGGCCGTTCCGGCAAGACTTCTCACCCCGGAATCAGGGCTCCACCATCAAAAGCACGGTCCCGGCCCACCGCCGGGTGCTGCTACTTGAACCGGTAGACGATCCTGCCCCTGGTCAGGTCGTAGGGCGAGAGCTCCACCAGCACCTGGTCACCGCGGAGGATGCGAATAAAGTGCTTGCGCATCCTCCCGGAGATATGGGCCAGCACCTGGTGCTTGTTCTCCAGCTCGACCTTGAACATGGCGTTGGGCAGCGGCTCCAGAACCGTCGCTCTAACTTCTATTGCCTCTTCCTTGGGCACTTAACTCCCCTCCGGGGAAAGATCTCGCCCCAGAATTCTGGGACCGTCATCGGTCACCGCGACCGAATATTCAAAATGGGCCGACGGTCTACCATCCCTGGTCCGTGCCGTCCAGCCATCCCTGTCGATCCGCACCTCTTGTGAGCCGGCATTGACCATCGGCTCCACCGCCAGCACCATCCCGCTCTTCAGCACCAGGCCGACCCGCGGGTCGCCCTCCACGTAGTTGGGAACCGCTGGTTCCTCGTGGGGCTGGCGGCCGATGCCATGGCCGACGAACTCCCGGACCACCGAAAAACCGTGGGCCTCGGCATGCTGCTGGATCGCCTCCGACATCAGCCCCATGCGCGCTCCGTTGGTCATCAGGCGAATCCCGTTCTCCAGCGAGGTCCGGGTCACCTCCATCAGCCGCGTCTTCTCCGCGGATACATCGCCCACCGCAACCGTGATCGCCGAATCGCCGAAGAAACCTTCCAGCTTGACCCCCAAGTCAAGGCTGACGATGTCCCCGTCCTCGAGGACCCTGTCCGACGTCGGTATACCGTGAACCACTTCGTCGTTGATCGACGCGCAGAGCGACGCGGGAAACCCGCGGTAGCCCTTGAACGCCGGCACGCCGCCGCGGTCACGAATCGACTGCTCGGCGTAGCGGTCCAGCTCCCCGGTGCTCACACCGGGAAGCGCTTTCGTCCTCAACTCCTCGAGAATGACCAGCACCATGCCGTTGGCCCGGTGCAGTATCTCGATCTCCCGGCCGGACTTCAACTCGATTCGATCAGAACCCGGTCCCATGGTCTTCTCACCCGACTAGCCCCGGCGGCCCCGCAGGCGCCCCTTCTTCATGAAGCCGTCGTAATGCCGCATGATCAGCTGCGCCTCGATCTGCTGGACCGTATCCATGGCCACGCCGACCACGATGAGCAGCGACGTTCCGCCAAAGTAGAAGTTGATGCCAAAGCCCTGGGTGACGAACCCGGGCAGCCAGTTGTCCAGGGTCTGTCCGATAAACGGAATCGGCGCCACGTTGAACCCCGAAATGAGGAACGTGGGCAGAATGGCCACCGCGGCGAGATAGAGCGCACCGCCGAAGGTGATCCGGGAAAGCAGGCGGTCGATGTACTCGGCCGTCCGTTTGCCCGGCCGGATACCGGGAATATACCCGCCGTGCTTCTTCAGGTTGTCGGCGGTGTCCACCGGGTTGAAGATGATCGACGTATAGAAATAACAGAAGAAGATGATCGCCACAACGTAGAACAGGTTGTAGAGCGGCATGCCGAAGGCCAGCTGCCGCGAGAATGCCTGGATGAAATCGATCTGGATGAACTGGGCGATGGTGGCCGGAATGGTGATGATCGACGAGGCGAAGATCACCGGGATTACGCCGCCGGTGTTGACCCGCAGCGGCAGATGGGTGCTCTGCCCGCCATACATCCGCCGGCCCACCACGCGCTTGGCGTACTGCACCGGAATCCGTCGCTGGCCGCGTTCCACAAAGACGATGACACCCACCACCACAACCATCAGAACCAGCAGCCCGATGATGGTGAAGATCGACATCTCGTCGCTCATCAGCCCCTGGACCATGCCGATGATCGCGTTGGGAATCCCCACCACGATGCCGGCAAAGATGATCAGCGAAATACCGTTGCCGATCCCCCGCTCGGTAATCTGCTCGCCAAGCCACATGATGAAGGCAGTGCCGGTGGTCAGGGTGAGCACGGTCATCAGCCGGAAATCCCAGCCGCCGCCGGCCACGACCATGGCGCCGCTGGGCGCCTGCAGGCCTTCGAGGCCGAGGGAGATACCGAAGGACTGGATCACACTAAGCACCACCGTTCCGTAACGGGTGTACTGGGTGATCTTCTTCCGTCCCGCCTCGCCTTCCTTGGACAGCCGCTCGAGATAGGGCCAAACCACGGTCAGCAGCTGCAGGATGATCGACGCGCTGATGTAAGGCATGATCCCCAGGGCGAAAATGGTCATCTGGGCCAGTGCGCCGCCGGAGAACATATTGAGAAATCCGAGAAAACCTCCCTGGGCCGCCGTGAAGAACTCGGAGAGGGCCATGCCGTTGATACCGGGGGTGGGAATGAACGCACCGATACGGTATACGGCGAGCAGGCCGAACATGAACAGCACTCGCCGCCTGAGATCGGGAATATGAAAAATGTTCCTCAGGCTATCGATCACTTGTCGATCTCCTCGATGGTTCCGCCGGCTTTCTTGATCTTCTCGACGGCCGTTTCACTGAACCGGTTGGCCTTGATGGTCAGCGGGTGGTTCAACTCGCCGCGGCCGAGGATCTTCAGTCCGGACTTGAGGTTCTTGATCACACCACTCTTCAGCAGCTGGGCCGGGCTGATCTCCGTCCCTTCCTCGAAACGGTTCAAGGTCTCCAGATTCACATAGGCGTATTCCTTGCGGAAAATGTTGGTGAATCCCCGCTTGGGCACCCGCCGGACCAGCGGCATCTGCCCGCCCTCGAAGCCGCGTTTCCTCGAGTAGCCGGAACGGGATTTCTGCCCCTTGTGTCCCCGGCCCGCCGTCTTGCCGGTGCCGGAACCCGGACCACGGCCCAGACGCTTGCGGTTCTGGGTCGAGCCTTCCGCCGGTTTGAGGTCGTGAAGCTTCATGTTCTTTTCCAATCCCTGTCCGTGCCCGTGCCGGCGGCGATTGCCGCCGTGACCAGGCTACGCGTTATCATCCACGATCCGTACGAGATGGGGAATCTTCGCCACCATACCGCGGATCTCGGGGGAGTCCTGAATCCTGATCACCTGGTTCATCTTGCGAAACCCCAAGCCGGCGAGCACCTTGCGCTGCTTCTCCGGCCGGCCGATGACGCTCCGGTAATAGTGCAGGACCATCTCTTTCTTTTTTTCGTTCGCACTCATCGCATTCCGCCCTATTCGTTCACTGCCAGTTCAACACCGCGCAGCCGGCTCACCACGGCCGGATCCTTCAGCCGGCTCAGACCGTCGAAGGTGGCCCGCACAACGTTGAAGGGGTTCGCCGTTCCCAGAGACTTGGTGAGGATGTCGGTGATCCCGGCGGTTTCCAGAACCGCACGCACCGGACCGCCGGCGATGACGCCCGTGCCCTCGGGGGCCGGCTTGAGCAGCACCTGCCCGGAACCGAAGTGCCCGACGATCTTGTGGGTCACGGTGGTCCCCCTCATCGGGACCTTGATCATGTTCTTCTTCGCCGCCTCGATCCCCTTGCGAATGGCCAGCGGCACTTCCCGGGCCTTGCCCTTGCCGAAGCCCACCTTGCCCTTGCCGTCACCAACCACCACCAGGGCGCTGAAGCTGAAGTTTTTACCTCCCTTCACCACCTTGGTGACCCGGTTGATGTAGACAACCTGGTCCTTGAATTCCGGATCGCCGGCATCTCGATCCCGGCCCCGGCCTCTTCCTCTGTTACGATCTCTTTCCACGTTTTTCCCTCTTCCCCTCCCCTGAAGCGCCCTCGGGCAGGATCGAGACCCGCAACCGGCAACCGCCGGTCTCAGATGGTGATCCCGCCTTCGCGGATCGCGTCAGCCAGGGCTTTGATGCGGCCGTGGTAGCGCCAGCCGCCGCGGTCGAAGACACAACTCTTGATGCCCATCTCTTTCAGGCGGGCCGCTGTCTGCAGACCCACCAGTTTGGAGGCCTCGATGTTGCTGCCCTTGTTGCCGCTCTTGGCCTTGATCTCCTGGTCCATGGAAGAGACGGCGAGCATGGTGGTCCCCTTCTCGTCGTCGATGGCCTGGACGTAGATCTGCTTCAGGCTGCGGTATACGGAAAGCCGCGGCCGGCTGTCGGAACCGACCACCGTGGCCCGGATCCGCCGCCGGATCTTGACCCGTCTCTCCTTACGGCTTTTATTCTCGCTCATCTTACCCTCGTCCGTTTTTTCTCACCCGGCCGTTACCGGCCCGATCAGGCGCTGGTCTTGCCCTGCTTCCGTTTGACCACTTCGTCCGCGTAGCGCACCCCCTTGCCCTTGTACGGCTCGGGTTTGCGCAGAGCGCGAATCTCGGCAGCGATCTGTCCCACCTGCTGGCGGTCGATACCTCCCACCACCACGGCGGTCTGCTTTTTGTCCACGGAGATACTGATGCCGTCCGGGACGGGGAAATTGATGGTGTGGGAATAGCCGAGGTGGAACACCACCTTGTCCTTCCCTTCGACCACTGCCTTGTAACCGATACCGACGATGGTCAGTTCCTTCTTGAACCCCTCGGTGACACCCTTGACCGTGTTGGCCACCAGGGCGCGAATCAGGCCGTGAAAGGCCCGCTGCTCCTTGGAGTCGTCGCCCCGCTTGACCAGGATATTACCGTCCTCCTGCTCCACGGTGACGCCCTTAATTACCGCCGTGGTCAACTCACCCTTGGGGCCCTTGACGTTCACGGACCCGGGCTGGATGGTCACCGTAACCCCGGAGGGCACCGGAATCGGTTTCTTTCCCACTCTGGACATTTCCCGCTATCTCCTCTGGCAGATCCGCGGCAGGGGCTCAGACGGCGGCCCCGCTTCGGTCGGCCCAAATCACCACACGTTGCAGAGCAGCTCTCCCCCGAGGGATTCACTCCGGGCCCGGGCCCCGGTCATCAATCCCCGGGAGGTGGTGAGGATATTGATCCCCATGCCGCTGAGCACCTCCGGGATCTCCTTGCTGCCCACGTAGACACGGCAACCGGGTTTGCTCACCCGCTCCAGCCCGTTGACCACTCTTTCGCCATCCGGCCCGTACTTGAGGAAGATCTTCAGCGACGGGTGCCCTTCTTCCGGGCTCAGGGTCTCGTACCCGTTGACGTAGCCCTCTTGCTTGAGGATGACGGACAGTTCTTCCTTCATCCGGGACATGGGCATCTCCACCTTCTGGTGGCCCGCCATGATGGCGTTGCGGATCCTGGTCAGGAAATCCGCAATGGGATCGGTCATGGTCATCACAACTCTCCTGGAAAAATAATCGTCACGGCCCTGCCGTGGGACGTCGTTTTCCCGACGGCCCTCCGCCGGACTCAACTCGATTTGATGATCCCGGGAATTTCTCCCTGCAGGGCCAGCTTGCGGAAGCAGAGCCTGCAGATTTTGAATTTCCTCATGTATGCACGGGGGCGGCCGCAAATCTGACAACGATTGCGGTGCCGCACCATGAACCGGGGCCGTCTCTTCGATTTGGCGATCAGAGCTTTTCTTGCCACGTGGCTTCTCCCTATCCGGCGAACGGCATGCCCAGTTCCTTGAGCAGGCACCGGGCTTCCTCGTCTGTTTTGGCGGTGGTCACCATAGTCACGTTCATCCCCCGGGTCTGCTCCACCTTGGCGTAGTTGATCTCCGGAAAGATCAGCTGGTCCTTGAGCCCCAGGGTGTAATTCCCGCGGCCGTCAAAGGCCTTGGCCGACACGCCGCGAAAATCACGGACGCGGGGCAGGGCGATGGCGATCAGCCGGTCGAGAAACTCCCACATCCGGTCTCCACGCAGGGTGACGGTCAAACCCACCGGCATCCCCTCGCGGAGCTTGAAGGCGGCGATGGATTTCCGGGCGCGGCGCACTGCCGGCTTCTGCCCGGTGATCGCCGCCAGTTGGCCTCCGGCGGTATCGAGAACCTTGGCGTTCTGGATCGCGTCACCCACCCCCATGTTGATGTTGATTTTCATCAGCCGGGGAATGGCGTTGACGTTTCCGTACTCGAACTCCTTCTCGAGTTTCTGGACCACCTCGCTCCTGTACTTTTCCTTCAATCGTACCATAGCGTCCTCCGGGAGGTGAGCCGATCACGGCCGCAGGCGGCCGAGGTGTCGACTCCCGCCGGTCACAACTTGTCAATCACCCCGTCGCACTTCTTGCAGACCCTCACGCTTTTCCCGTCCTCGAGGTGCCGGTGGCCGACCCGTGTCGGCGCGCTGCACTCGGGGCAGATCACGATCAGGTTGGAAGCGACGATGGGCAGTTCCTTTTCCAGGACCCCTCCCTGGATGTTCTTCGAGGGGTTGGCCCTGGTGTGCCTTTTGATGAAGTTGATATTCTCCACCACCACCCGGTTCTTGGCCGGCAGGACCTTGAGCACCTTGCCGGTTTTCCCCCGGTCCTTACCGGAGATAACCTTGACCATGTCGTTCTTGCGAATGTGGCATCTCTGAATAGCCATCTATCTTCACTCCGTTAGAGCACCTCGGGGGCCAGGGAGATGATCTTCATGAACTTCTTCTCCCGCAGTTCCCGCCCCACCGGGCCGAAAACACGGGTGCCCACCGGCTCGCCGGCATCGTTGATCAGCACCGCCGAGTTGCCGTCAAAGCGAATGTAGCTCCCGTCCCGCCGGCGGTGTTCCTTTGCCGTGCGGACGATCACCGCCCTGACCACCGTGCCCTTTTTAACCGCCGCATTGGGGGCGGATTCCCTGACACTGGCCGTGATCACGTCGCCGAGCGTTCCGGTCCGGCCCACCGAACTCCCCTTGAGCTTGATGCAGGCGATCCGCTTGGCCCCGGAGTTGTCGGCGACCCTCAGTATGGTTCCCATCTGAATCATGGCATCCTCACGTCTCTCCGCACCCCCGCAGGGAGGAGAGTCTCCACTGGCCGGTAACCCTACCGGGCCTTGGCAACGATCTCCTTCACCCGCCAGCGCTTCTTCTTGCTCAGCGGCCGCGACTCGATGATCCGAACCTTGTCGCCGGTCTGGCAGACGTTCTGCTCATCGTGGCACATGAACTTGTTGGACCGCCTGACGATCCGACTGTAGACGGGGTGTGGGTTGCGTCGTTCAACTTCCACCACCACCGTCTTGTCCATTGCATGGCTGACCACGATGCCAGTCTGGGTAATCCGCTTTCTTTCGATTGTCTTATCCATTCTTGACCTTGACCCCCCTTTCGTGACGAATGGTCTTCACCCGGGCCAGATCCTTCCGCACGTGTCTTATTTTGACAGGGTCATCAATCTGCCCGGTGGCCAGCTGGAACCGGAGCTTGAACACTGCTTCCTGCAGCTCCTTCTCCTTGGCCGCCAGCTCGTCCGGGCTCAAATCCCTGAGCTTGTCCGCTTTCATCGGATCCTCCTCGACCTACGGCATATCGGTCCGTGAAACGAACCTGACCTTGATCGGCAGTTTGGCCCCGGCCAACTCCACGGCCCGCTTGGCCACGTCGGCCGTAACACCTTCCAGCTCGTAGAGAACCTTCCCCGGCCGGACCACGGCGACCCACGCTTCTGGCGGCCCCTTGCCCTTGCCCATCCTGGTCTCCAGAGGCTTCTTGGAGATGGGCTTGTCGGGAAAAACACGTATCCAGAGCTTTCCACCACGCTTCATGTGGCGGGTGATGGCGATACGGGCCGCTTCGATCTGGCGGTTGGTGAGCCAGCCGGCCTCGAGCGCCTTGAGCCCGTATTGCCCAAACTCGATGCTCGAACCGCGCCAGGCCTTGCCCTTGCGCCGGCCCCGCTGCACTTTTCTGTGCTTGACCTTTTTTGGTATCAACATAACGATTCAACTCGATCCGATGAGGGCCGCCGCCGGCAAGCGGCGGGCGGCGCCGAATAACAACCCCGATTCACTTCCGCGGCGGGCGTTTGGGCGCCGCCGCCTGCTGTCCGGGAATTTTCTCTCCACGATAGATCCAGACCTTGACCCCGATCTGACCGAAGGTGGTCTTGGACTCGGCCGCCCCGTAATCGATGTCCGCCCGCAGCGTGTGCAGCGGCAGCTGGCCTTCAAGATACCATTCGGCCCGGGCGATTTCCGCACCGTTCAGCCGGCCGGCACAGCGGATCTTGATCCCCTTGGCGCCGAAGCGCAGGGCCGATTCCACCGACTTGCGCATCGCCTTGCGGAAGGCGATCCGCTTCTCCAGCTGCAGCGCGATATGCTCGCTGACCAGTTGGGCATCCAGCTCGGGACGGGTGATCTCGAGAATGTTGATGTAGACATCCTTGCCCGTCTCGCGCTTGATCTGGGCTTTCAGCCGATCGATCTCGGTCCCCTTGCGGCCGATGATGATACCGGGCCGGGCGGAGAGGATGTTGATCTTCAGCTTGTTCGCCGCCCTCTCGATCTCCACGTTGCTCACGCCGGCGTGGTACAACTTCTTCTTCAGGTCCCGGCGGAGGCGGACATCCTCCAGCAGTGTGGCCCCGAAATCCTTCTTGGCGTACCACCGCGAGTGCCAGGTTTTGTTGTATCCGAGCCGGAACCCGAATGGATGAACTTTCTGACCCAAGGTATCACCTCCGTTCTCTCGAAATCGTGCGGGATACACCCGCTGCTCCTCGATTCGACGCTCCCGGTCAGGCGTCGACTTCCCGCTTCTCATCGAGCTGCAGGTTGATGTGGCTCGAGCGCTTGAGGATCCGGAACGCGCGGCCCATGGCCCGCGGCTGGATCCGCTTCATCATCGGACCCCCGTCGACGGTGATCCGGCTGATGTACAGGTTGTCCACGTCGCGCAGTTCGGGATTCTGCTCAGCGTTGGCCACTGCCGAATTGAGCAGCCTGGCAATGTCCCGGGCCGCGTATTTACGGGAGAACCGCAAGATGGAGAGCGCCTCCTCCACCCTTTTCCCGCGAATCATGTCGGCCACCAGGCGCGCCTTCTGGGCCGCCCCTTTTCTGTGTCTCATCGACGCCTTGGCAATCATCTGCACGTCTCCGTTACTTCCTCATCCTGGCGGCCCTGTCCGACTTGCGGTCGATGTGACCGCGGAAGGTCCGCGTGGGAGAAAATTCTCCGACCTTGTGCCCCACCATGTTCTCGGTGATAAACACCGGGATGAACTTTTTGCCGTTGTGCACCGCAAAGGTGTGGCCCACCATATCGGGGGTGACGGTGGAGCGCCTGGAGTAGGTCTTGATGACCCGGTGCTCGGACCGGGCGTTCATCCGCTCCACAGCCTTTTCCAGTGAGGCCTCCACGTAGGGTCCTTTTTTTAGCGACCTGGACATGGTTCCCTTTCCTCCGGCGTCACTTACGCCGCTTGACAATATATTTGTTCGAATCTTTCCGCTTCTTCCGCGTCTTGTAACCCTTGGTCGGCTTGCCCCAGGGGGTCACCGGGTGGCGGCCGCCGGAGGTCCGTCCCTCACCGCCGCCGTGGGGGTGATCCACCGGGTTCATCGCCACACCGCGCACCTTGGGCCGCCGGCCTTGCCAGCGCTTGCGCCCGGCCTTGCCCAGCGAGACTTTTTCCTGATCGATGTTGCCCACCTGGCCGATGGTGGCCATGCACTTCATATGCACCTCGCGCACCTCGCCAGAGGGCATCCGGATCTGGGCGTATGTGCCTTCCTTGGCCATCACCTGCGCCGAGCAACCGGCCGCGCGGACCATCTGTCCGCCACCGCCGATGTGCAGCTCGATGTTGTGCACCTGGGTGCCCAGGGGGATGGCGTGCAGCGGTAGGGTGTTGCCCACCGTGATGTCCGCCCGCTCGCTGCTCAGCACGGTGTCGCCCACCTTGAGGCCCAGCGGCGCCAAGATATAGCGCTTCTCGCCATCGGCGTAGTTGAGCAGCGCGATGTTGGCCGAGCGGTTGGGATCGTACTCGATGGTCGCCACCTTCGCCGGCACGTCGAATTTGTTCCGCCGGAAATCGATGATGCGGTAGCGCTTCTTGTGCCCCCCGCCCCGGCGACGCATGGCAATGCGGCCGTAGTTGTTGCGGCCGCCGCTGCGCACCTTCTTGTCCAGCAGGCTCTTCTGTGGCCTGGCAGCAGTGATGTCGTCGAAGGTGGACACCGTCTGAAACCGCCTGCCGGGAGAAGTCGGTTTGTATTTCTTGATCGCCATCTTAAATTCTCCAAGTCGCCGGGAGTATCCCGCGGCCCGTCAGGGCATTCGGAAGCCGAACCCTGTTCAAGCCCCTTCGAAATACTCGATGGTCTTCTCCCCTTCGGCCAGTTTGACGTAAGCCTTCTTCCAGCTGGCCCGGGCGCCGACGTTCCGTCCCACCCGTTTGACCTTGCCCAGAATGTTGGCTATCTTCACCGATTCCACCCGCACACCGAAGATCTCCTGGATTGCCAGCTTGACTTCGATCTTGTTCGCGTCCGGAGCCACCTCGAAACAGAGGATGCCCTGGGTGTCCTTGATGATGGTGCTCTTCTCCGTGATTACCGGCCGGCGAATAACGTCTCTCGATAATCTCATCGCCCGTATACCTCCCCAATTTCGGCTGCAGCCTGCCGGGAAAGAATCAGGCGATCGTGCTTCAGCACGTCGTAGACGTTTACCGCCAGCGGACGGACCTGCTTGACCCCCGGGATATTGCGCGAGGCCAGATCGAGGTTGCGGTTGCCTTCGGTCTCAACCAGCAGGGCCTTGCGGTCCACCCCCAGGCCCTGGAGGATATCCACCAGGCCCTTGGTCTTGAAGGTTGGCAGCTCGAAGTCCTCGACCACGGTGATCTTGTCTTCGGCCAGTTTCTGCGACAGCGCGGAACGAATCGCCAGCCAGCGTACTTTTTTGGGCAGCCGGTAGGAATAGCTCCGCGGCTTGGGACCGTGGACCGTGCCGCCGCCGCGCCACAGCGGGCTGCGCACGGTTCCGGCCCGCGCCCGACCCGTGCCCTTCTGCCGCCAGGGCTTCTTGCCGCCGCCACGAACGTCAACACGATTCTTGGTCGAGGCGTTCCCGCCACGGCCGCAGGCCAGGTAGTGGCGAACCGCAGCAAAGAGTGCGTGTTCGTTCACTTCCGCGCCAAAGACCGTATCAGGCAGAGCGATCTGCTCCACCACCTCGTTCTTCAGGTTTTTTACTTCGACATTCGGCATTGCCTTACTCCCCTCCCCGCGAGAGCGTGAACCGGAGGTCATTGTCACTTGCCAACCGATTTGCTGATCAGCAGGTAACCGCCCTTTGCACCCGGCACAGCACCCTTCACTACGAGTAGGTTCTTCTCCTCGTCAACCTTCACCACTTTTAGATTCTTAACGGTGATCCGCTTGGCACCCAACTGTCCGGGCATTCGCCGCCCCTTGAAGACCCGGGCGGGATAAGCGGAGCAACCGATTGAGCCGGGCGCCCGATGGAACATCGACCCGTGGGTCGCCTTACCTCCGCCAAAACCGTGACGCTTGATAACGCCGGCGAACCCGGCACCCTTGCTCTTGCCGATGATGGTGACGTAATCCTCTTCCTTGAAGATGTTCACCAGCACCTGGTCACCAACCGCCACCTCGTCCCCGTCCTCGTTCTCCGGAAACTCCCGCAGGAACTTCATCGGCGGCAAGGAGGCTTTGCCCTCGGGGTCGGCCTCGGCCGATGCCCGCTTGATGTGGCCTTCGAGGGGCTTGTTGATCTTCTTCCAGTTGAGGTGCTCCACCAGGCCCAGCTGGACGGCACGGTAGCCATCCTTCTCCATGGTGCGCTTCTGCAGCACCACACAGGGGCCCACTTCGAGCACCGTGGCCGGGGTGACCACACCGCTCTCGTCAAAGAGCTGGGTCATCCCGATCTTTTTTCCGATGATTCCGCTGATCATCTTCCCCTTCCTGCCTTCAACTCCAGCCGGACATCATACCGGCCCCCGCGCCTGTTGACGGGGGCTCCGCCGGTACTGTTACCGGGAAATGCGCCAGCAGCCGCCCGCAGGCTACTTCAGCGCCTTGATCTCCACGTCCACACCGGCCGGGAGATCGAGTTTCATCAAGGCTTCCACCGTGTCCGGCGTCGGCTCCAGCAGATCCATCAGCCGCTTGTGCGTGCGGATCTCGAACTGTTCCCGGGACTTTTTGTCCACGTGGGGCGAGCGGAGCACGCAGTAACGGTTGATGCTGGTGGGCAGCGGGATCGGTCCGGCCACCCGGGCGCCGGTGCGCCTGGCGGTCTCGACGATCTCACTGGTGGAGCGGTCCAGCACCCGGTAGTCGTAGGCCTTGAGTCTGATTCGGATCCGTTCGTTCATCGCCTTCCAATCCTCCGGCCCGCAGGCGGCCGTCACAGCTATGCTCTCTCAGCTATTCAATGATCTCAGTGACCGTTCCGGCGCCCACGGTGCGGCCGCCTTCGCGGATGGCGTAACGCATCCCCTTCTCCATGGCGATCGGCGTGATCAGCTCCAT
>RCNC010000310.1_pt1 | contig 30364 bp, 21 predicted proteins | sample 2041301 | NCBI WGS metagenome assembly RCNC01 (sample SAMN09708231, study PRJNA481090) | Marine sediment metagenome, whole genome shotgun sequencing project. | biome: marine sediment; feature: ocean; material: sediment; isolation source: Sewage treatment plant 13A marine sediment (STP13A) ... | reverse complement strand
AGAACCAGCAAAACAGCGATAAGATGTCTGATCCTCATTGCTTCTCCTGTGGAGTAGTTGCGACCCGGCGTTTCTCTATGCGCCGGTAACGCATTACAGGGTTTGGGAACGTGCAACGAACAGACGAAACGATATCTTTTGACAACAGCCGCCTACGTGTGTTCACCTCCTTTTTTCGTTCGTCATGCGACCGTCGACAAGAATTATGATAAAGGCCTCTCGGCCGAAGAACAGGGGTCTCCCGGCTCATGCTTCCCGCATTCAGAAGAATGAATAGAATTGTCTTGTGCCAAGGCACCGGTGTCCGGGCACGAGAGAAACAGCTTTCACTGCTAAACCACACACAAATTGGTAATTCGACACGACCGAAGCTGGCGAAATGGAGTGTTCCAGACGCGACTCCGGAAATCCTAAGTGGAGTGCTATAGAACATTACGTGCAAAAATGCAAGAATTGTTAGTTTTCAAATCCTCCAATAGTTACCAAAAATGAAGGACCTACGGGCACCGGGGAACCGCGGTTGGCGACCTGCGTTTGATAAAGTGACGCAGCAGGCGGCCGTTGACAGCACTGCGGCCCCGTGCTATATTTATTTTTGAGCCTAACTCTAATCAGATCAATGAATTCAAAGCGAATCACCATCCCCGCCGGTGGAGATCGCCATCCGGAGATGCGTCATGGCCCAAGACCATCGATCAGACGACCAGGAGAGCCTGTTTCCCAGCGACAACACTGATGAACAGGCTGAATCCGTTGATAGTGGCACCTCCAGGGATCACCATCCCGACCTCTCATTCGAAGAGGAGCGGCTGCGCAACGGTGATATCTCTTTCCGGCCGGTCTCGCTTCCCGGGTCGGACCCGGAACCGGCGGACAGCAGGGGCGGTACCGGCGGCACCGCGTTGATGATCATCGCCGCCATCGTGGTGGTTATTCTGCTCACCTCTGTCATTTACACCTTCTACTCCCCTTCTCACTCCGGATCCGAAGAGGCTGCAGTGGTGGAACCGGAGGAATTTCCCATCGTTCCCCTGGAACAGCCAATGGATCAGGCTGAAGAATCGGAGGAGCCGGCGGCTATTTTCCGGGCCCACGCAGAGCTCCAGGAGAATTACCGCCGGTCCGAGGTCCGGATTTCCGAGCTGGAGGCCGAACTGGACACCCTGCGCAAGGCGGGCCCGGCGGCAACCCCAACCACCGGTTCAGTGGTGGACCAGGATCGTCTGGGACGGCTGGAAGAGGAGAACCGCAGCCTGAAAGCCGACCTTGAGCGGCAGCGGCGGGACAGCGAAACGGCGGTCTCCAGGGCGGAAAAGCTGGTGCAGCGGGCCGAAGCCGGCGTGACCGAGGAGCGCAACCGCAGCCGTGCCGCCCGGCAGGAGGCGGAGTCCCTGGCCGGTGAAAAGGAGGTCCTGACCACCGAACTGGATGCCCAGAAAACCCGGGTGTCCCAACTGGAAGCCGAGCTGGCGCAGCGAGCCGCCACCACCACCACCAGGCAGGAGGGCGAATCCGAGGCGGTGCGGCAGTTGATGAGCCGTCACGCCGAAGAGCTGGATCGGGAACGCAAGGTGACCCGGGAGAAAGAGGCGGAAATTCTGCGTCTCAAGGGGGTGATCGCCCGGATCTCAGTGGAGGAGCCCGCCACCGGAACCCCGACCCGGACAGCTCAGCAGTCCGGGTCCACCGCCGCTTCCGCCACCGCCTCGGCAAACGGCACCCTCTCCCCCCCGCGGCTCCTCACCCGCACCGCGCCCGAGTATCCGATGAACGCTCGCCGGCTGCGGGTGGAAGGTACGGTTCTGCTCAACGTTCTGGTGGGTACCGACGGCAAGGTCCGGGAAGTGAAGGTGGTGGAAGCGGATGGAGGCAAGCTGCTCTCCCCCGCCGCCGTGGATGCCGTGCGGAAGTGGACGTTTTCACCGGCGACCCGCGGGGGCCAGCCGGTGGAGTGCTGGCACAAGGTGCCGATCAGATTTGCCCTCTGATGACGGCGGTCAGGACTGCTCATCAGCCAGGCTGGCCGCCACCCGGCTGAAGGTCCCCTCCAAGGTCTCGGGCAACACCTTTGTTTCGCCGATGACGGCCATGGCACTGGTGTCCCCGGTCCACCGCGGCACCAGGTGCATGTGCACGTGGCCCACCACCCCGGCCCCGGCACAGGCCCCGATATTCAGCCCGATGTTCATCCCCTCGGGACGGTATGCACTGAACAGCGCCTTTTCGGCGCGGGCCGTGGCTTCCATCAGTCCGGTCCGCTCTTCCGGGGTCAGATCCTCCAGGCGGGCCACGTGCCGCTCAGGCGCCGCCATCAGGTGGCCGGAATTGTACGGGTAGCGGTTGAGCATGATCAGCATGCCGCCGCCGCGCCAGAGCACCAGGTTGTCCCTGTCCTTTTCCGCTTCCTGCCAGACCCGGCAGAAAAGACAGCCCTGCTCCTTTTCCCCCTCGATATAGTTGAGGCGCCACGGCGTGTACATCTGGTCGAAACCCATCTTCATGCCCCCTTCCCGGCCGCCGGCCCTTTCTCCCGGAGGAACAGCTCCAGCTCGGACACCAGCTTGCCGAACTGCGGCAGGTCAAGTTGCTGACCGCTGTCGGAGAGGGCCACCTGCGGCCGGTGGTGCACTTCCACCATCAGCCCGTCGGCACCGGCGGCCAGCGCCGCCCGGGAGATCGGCCCCACGATGTCCTTGCGGCCGGTGGAGTGGCTGACATCCACCAGCACCGGCAGGTGGCTCTCCGTTTTGAGGATGGGGACCGCCGAGATGTCGAGGGTATTGCGGGTCCACCGCTCGAAGGTCCGGATCCCGCGCTCGCAGAGGATGATCCGCTCGTTGCCCCGGTGGAGGACGTACTCGGCGGCCTGCAGGAACTCTTCCAGGGTGGCCATGAACCCCCGCTTGATCAGCAGCGGCTTGCTGCAGCGGCCCAGTTCCTTGAGCAGTTCGTAGTTGAACATGTTGCGGGTGCCCACCTGCAGAATGTCCGCGTGGTCGGCCACCAGCCCCACGTCCCGCGGGTCGAGGACCTCGGTCACGGTGAGCAGCCCGTGCTTCGCCGCCACCAGTTGCAGAATTTCCAGGCCGCGCTCCTTGAGCCCCTGAAAGCTGTAGGGCGAGGTCCGCGGTTTGAAAGCGCCGCCGCGGAGCACCCGCACCCCAAGCTTCTTCAGCCGGCGCGCCACCTTGTCCAGTTGTTCAAAGCTCTCCACGGCGCAGGGGCCGGCCATGATCACCGGGGGATTGCCGCCGCCGATGGCCAGGTCGTCCACCCGCACCACCGTGTCCCGCTTGCGGTAACTGCGGCTGGTCTTGGCCACCACCCGGGCCAGTTCGTCGATCTGCCGGGCCGAAGCCTTGAAGATCTCCTTGAACAGCGCGGTGATCACCGAATCGGGAAAGGGGCCGCGGTTCTTCTTCAGCAGCAGTTCCATCATCTGCGACTCGCGCAGCGGATCGTAAGTGACCAGGCCCTGCTCCTTCTTGATCTCGCCGATTCGCTGTACGGCGTCTGCCCGACGGTTGAGCAGGTCGAGCAGTTCAAGGTTCAGGCCGTTGACTTCCCGGCGCAGGGGCTCGAGGCTGGCCGGCGGCCGGGCCGCCCCGGTCTTTTTCTTTCGCTTCTCCGCTGACATTCACTCCCCTTTCCTGGATGTCGATTCCGATACAGCTAAACCGCACTGACGCCGCCGCCCGGCTCCGGGTTGAGCATAAAGGGCAGTTCCTTGCGGAACCCCAGCCGCGCCCGGATGCGGTCCAGCAGCCCGGGCGGGTCGCCGGCCACCAGACGCTCCACGTGCCCGCCGCCGTCGATGGCCAATCGCACCCGGCTGAACGGTCCGCCCGCCGCCTGGAACAGCGGCAGATGCTCGGTTCGTCCCAGCAACGGACGGCCGCCGCGGAGCAGCAGGAGGATATCCCCGGCACGGGCCTCCACCAGTGCGGCATAGGGGTCTTTGCCCTGCCCCTCCGGCGTCAGACAGAGGATATCCGCCTGGCAGCCCGGGTCCAGGCGGCCCGCCAGCCCCTCCAACCGCAGAGCCCGGGCCGCGTTGACCGTCACCATGCGGAAGAGATCCCTGGCCGGCAGTTCCTCCCCGTAACGCTCATTGTAACAGGTGCGGGCCACCCGCATCTCCTCCAGCAGACCCGGGGTCCCGGTGAACAGGGAATCGGTGCCCAGGCAGATGTTGACCCCGGCCCACAGCAACTGCCGGATATCGGTGGTTTTGCCGAACATGAACATGTTGGAACCGGGGCACCAGGCGAGACTGGCTTCCCGCCGGGCGGCCAGCGCCGCATCGGGTGCGGTGAAGGCCACGCCGTGGACCAGCAGGGTTTGCGGCCCCAGGGCACCGATGGCGTCCAGCGCCTGAAGTTCCCCCCGGGTTTCCAGGTCGTGCCCCTCCCCCACATGGACCATGAAGGGCTGGTCCAAATCGCTGGCCCGGGCATACTCCACCGCGGGGCCGTCCCCCCAGCGCAGCCTGAACGAGGCCACCGAGTGGGCCAGGCAGTAAGGCCCCACCACCCCAACCAGCATGTCGCCGATGTGCGGGGCTGATATTTTCCGCGGAATATGATCGGCCACGGTGGTGACCCCGGAGAGGATCGACTTCAACCCGCCCAGTTGATACACGGTGCCGGCATCGATCATGTTCCGTTGCCGGAAAACCGCGGAGCGCTTGAGGTCGTTGTCCCAGTACAGCCAGTTGAGGTAGGGGCCGAACCCCACCCGTGGCTGGAAGGTGCCGATGAGGTGGTCGTGGGCATTGATCAAACCGGGGTAAATCAGCGTCACGGGGGGCAGGGAGACGGTGAAGACCTGGCCCCCGGGGCCTGCCGGGCCGTCCAGCCCCTCGATTAGACCAGACGCGCCGGCACGTATCCGGCCGTTGGGCTCCGTCCCCTCCGCCGTGACACGCAGGCCGTTGATCAGTTCCAGGATCACGTCAGATATCCCCATTGAAAATGCCGCCGCCAGACCTGGAAAATTATATTGGCGCACTCCACACCGCGTCAATTGACCGGATGAGGAATCTATCGGCTAATGAAAACCATTCGATCAGGCGATAAGAGAGATGTTGTCGTACTACCAGTCCGCCGCGACGGATTCACCGCTGGCGGGCCCGTGGGTCAACGGCGGAGTATCCGCCTTGTCTTTTGTAAGGGGCAGCATGAACGACGCATCAACAGCCGTAATCGACACCGGCCACAAGGACATCAAGGCCAGTGTCCGTAAGAGCCGCCGGAACAAGGCGCGGACGGAGCTCAATGTGAAGGTCGAATACCGTACCCTCGATGCCGTGTTGTGGAATTTCTCCACCAACATCAACGAGGGCGGGATCTTCATCAGGTCCAACCGTCCCCAACCGCCGGGAACCGCGGTCCACCTCCGTTTTTTCCTCCCTGACGTGCTCAAGGCGATCCAGGTGGAAGGCGAGGTGATGTGGTGCAACACCGACCCTCGCGACGGGGATTGCGGTATGGGCATCGAGTTCCACGAACTGCACGGCGGCGACAAACGGATGATCAACCAGTTGATCACCAGTTTACGCCAGGACAGCTGAGCCACAGTCGAACGCTCAATCCCTCTCCCCCGGGAAGAGTCGCTCCATGCCGCGGCACTCCAGCCGCCGGGCGAGGCCTTCCCCCGAACCGGTTCTCCGACCGGTGAACGGCCGGCCCAGATCATTCCAGGTCCATGGTCTGCCTGCACCCAGCAGGGCCTCCACCTCGTTTCCCAGATGCGGCAGCACCGGCGAGAGCAGGATGGCGACATCACGGCAGACGGCCAGGCCGGGACAGGGTGTGTCCCGGGCCACCCGGACCAGCTCCTGCACCTCGGCCATGGCCCGCTGGAAATCGATGGCCGCATAGGCCTCGCCGATGCCGGCATAGCGCCGGAGCAGGGTCTCGGGAACCGCTCCTGCAACGGTGGATGTGCCGGAGTCCCCGCCGGGATCGAGAGCACGACGGATGAATCCCGTGATCAGTCCCCCCAGTTCATCGCTGACCCGTTCCGCCAGACGGCCGGGACTGATGTCGATCTCCTCCAGCCCGGGACCCAACCGGCTGGCCACCGCATAGCGCAGGCACTCGGGGTCAACGCTGTTGGCCAGGTCACGGGCGATGATCGGCGGACCGTGGCGCCCGGCCACCCGCCGGCCGTCCACGCTGAGAAAGCCCTGGGCCACGATGCGGCCGGGCAGGCTGAAATCGGCCCCCATCAGCATCGCCGGCCAGAACAGGGTGTGGAAGGCGATGATGTCGCGGCGGACGAACTGGACGATCTCGCTCTTCCCGTCGTGCCAGTACGGTTCGCGGCCCGCCCCGGAGCGGGGGCCGCAACCGGCCGCCCCGGAGAGGTAGCCCAGCGGGGCATCGAGCCAGACGCAGAAGAACTTCTTCAGTTCGCCGGGCACCGGGAAGCCGAAGTAGGGGCCGTCCCGGCTGATGCACCAGTCATCCAGCCCCTCCCGCAGTCGGGAGTCAACCCAATGTTCCACCTCCGGCTGCAGCCCGCCGCCGGAGTGGACCCAGGAGGCCAGCCGGCCGGAGAACTCGCTGAGCCGGAAAAAGTAGTGGCGGGAGAGCCGCTGCTCCGGTTCCCCCCCGCAGGTGGGACAGCGGGATCCCCGCGCGTCGCCCGGGTGGCCGTCCCCGCTGCAGAGCGTGCAGAGGTTGCCGTTGCGCACGGCCGTTCCGCACCCGGGGCAGCGTCCGCGGTCGAAGCGGTCGGCGAGGAAGCGGCGGCAACGCCCGCAGTAATCCAGGAGTATCTCTTTCTCGTAGACATACCCCTTTTCCTTCAGCCGGTTGAAAACCAGCGCACTGAGTTCCCGGTTGTCCTCCCCGTGGGTCGAGTTGAACGAGCTGAACTCGATGTGCAGGGCATCGAAATCCCGCAGGTGCTCCTCGTGGAACCGGTCGGCCAGCTGCTCCGGTTCCACCCCGGCGGCCGCGGCATTGATCTGCACCTCGGTGCCGTGACTGTCCGCTCCGCCGATGAAGATGGCCTCACGCCCCACCAGCCGCAGGAAGCGCGTGTAGATGTCGGCCTGCAGGGCGTCCACCAGCTGGCCCAGGCGCAGCGAGCTGCTGGCATAGGGGAAGGAACTGGTGATCAGAGCCCTCCGCGACATCTGGTCAGAACTGAACGGCCGGGGCACGGTGCTCATGACGGGCGGATCTCCGAATCGGGTTACGGGTTTTCTCCACGGGCGTCGTATGGTATTACAACAGCTTGCCGCAGGACAACCGGCCGGCTGCCGGCCATTCGCCGCGGGAACGAGGCCCCATGTCTTCTGAAGATAAGAATACCACCTGCCGCCTGCGGCCGTTCCGCCGCAGTGACCTGCCGCACCTCGTCCGGCTGGACCGCCGCTGTTTCTCCGCCGCCATCGCCTACGACCGCTTCGAGATGGTCTACCACCTCACCGCGCCCCGCCACATCTGTCTGTTGGCCGTTCCAACCGCCGGCGGCCCTCCCCCGCTGCTCGGGTTTGTCATCGCCGCCGCCGGCAGGACTGGCGGCGAGGGGCAGATCATCACCATCGATGTGGACCCCGATGCCCGCCGCCGCGGCGTGGGCCGATTGCTGCTGGAGGCCGCGGAGGAAGAACTGGCCGGGTATGGCAACCGGGAGGTGCGGCTGCAGGTTGCCGAAAACAATGCCGGGGCCCGGGACTTCTACCAGGGCCATGGCTATACCGCCATCGGCCTCCGGCCGGACTACTACCCCGACGGCACCGACGCGGTGGAGATGGTCAAGCGGATCACCTGACCGGCAATAAGACGTAGCGCAGGATGAAGAGCAGGGCCACCAGGTAGAGCAGCCAGCTCACCCGCCGGCCCCGGCCGGAGAGGAGCATGATCAGCGGGTAAGCGATGAAGCCCAGGGCCAGCCCGTCGGAGATGCTGAAGCAGAAGGGGATGCCGGCCAGGATCAGGAAGGCCGAGATGCCCTCCGCCGGCTCCTTCCAGTCGATGCCGGTGACCCCGCGGATCATCATCGCCCCCACCACCACCAGCGCCGGCGCCGTGATCGGCGGGTAGGTGCCCACCATGGCGGCCAGGGGCGTGAAGAAGAGCGCCAGCAGGAAGAGCAGACCGGTGACCACGCTGGCCAGCCCGGTGCGTCCACCCTGCTCCACCCCCACCGCGCTCTCGGCGTAGGTGGTCACGGTGCTGGTGCCCATGCAGGCGCCGGCCACCGTGCCCACCGCATCGGCCATCAACGCCCGGTTGGCCCGGGGAAGTTTGTTGTCACGCATGAACCCGCCCTGCTGTCCCACCCCCACCAGGGTGCCCACGGTGTCGAACATGTCCATGAAGAGGAAGATGATAATGAAGGGCAGGAAGCGAAGGTCAAAAGCAGCCACCAGATCGAAACCGAAAATCGCGTGATCTTTGGGAACCCCCAGCAGCCCCTCGAACTTCACCTTGCCGCAGATCATCGCCAACATGGTGGACGCCAGCAGGGCCCAGAGCACCGCTCCCCGCACCCGGAGGGCCATCAGCACCCCGGTGAGCAGCAGACCGAAGAGGAAGACCAGCAGGTCGGCGGAGAAGAGGTCGGGGTTCATGGTCAGCCCGGTGGCCGGCGACTGCACCACCAGCCCGGCATTCTGCAGACCGATGAGGGCGATGAACAGGCCGATGCCGGCGGCGATCCCCGACTTCAGACCCGGCGGGATGGCGGTGATCACCGCCTCCCTGACCCGCAGCAGGTTGAGCAGAAAAAAGAGGATGCCGGAGATGAGCACGATGCCCATGGCCACCCGCCAGGAGTTGGCCACCCCCATGGCGGTGAGCGACATGATCACGGTGACGAAGAAGTAGTTCTCCCCCATCCCCGGCGCCAAAGCAAAGGGGTAGTTGGCCCAAAGGCCCATGATCATGGTGGCCAGAAAGGCAGAGAGACAGGTGGCCAGCATCACCGCATCGGCGGACAGCCCGGTGGGATTCCCGGCAAAGTCGGTGGAGAGCACCGCCGGCTGGAGAAAGATGATGTAGGACATGGTGATGAAGGTCGCCACCCCGGCGCCCACCTCGGTGCGCACTGTGGTGCCCGCCTCACGCAGCCCGAAAAACCGTTCCAGCATGTCGTTCCTCCGGTAATCGGCGCCAGTATCCCGCCCGTCAACACGCAGTGTCAACCCGCTCACCCAATTGATTCCCCCACACCCCCATGCTATTTTTGATCAAGGGGTTACTAACCAAACGGCGACCCGGCCAGCGCTCGAGACCGGTCCGCCGGCGGGGCTGGAGGGAATGATGTCGCAAAGAGAGGGAAACCGTGCCAGCAGCCTCCCCGGTTCACCGGCGGTCTGGCTGCTCTCCCTCGCCCTCATACTGCTGCTTCCTGACCTGGCCCTGGGGTTCACCCTGCCGCTCCTGCTGGTCACCCTGTTGCCCGGGGTTCTCACCATGGCGGCCCTCTGGTTCCGGCGCGGCAGGCAGCGAAAGCCGGGGATGGCACTGTTGACGGCCCTGGTGGTCCTGCTGTTGCTGATCTCGGTCAGCGCCCGCCTCCTCCCGGATCCAGCCGCCGGAGACCAGGCCACCGCAGCGGACCGCTCCGTTCTGGCGGAAGGGGCCCAGGCCGACTTCAACCGGCTCTTCGGCAGTCTCTCCTCCATCTCCGCGGTGCTGGCCCGGGACGAGACAGTTCACCGGGTTCTCACCCGTCAGGGAAACGCCGTGGAGGACCGGATGGTGCTCTTCGAGGCGGTCCGGGCAGCACTGGGTGAAGCGGACAGCGAGAGCACGGCCGGCATCACCCTCTACGACCGCAACGGTGTACCGCTGGCCTGGGCCGGACAGGCCTCCAGCCTCGAACCGCAGTTGCTGGCCCGGGCACCGCTCAGCCCGGTGGAGGGGCAGGCGCGACGCTACACGCCGCAGTTCAGCATCCGCCGATACAACCGTCTGGCCTCACGGCTGTATTGCATCCATCCCTTTGTGCTCACTCCCCCGGGCACCGATCCTGGTGGCGGGGTCAGGGCCGGGTTCCCGGAACAGACCGAGACGCTGTTCGCGGTGAGCGAGCGTCTGCTGGACACCGGCCGGGGCCGGTTCCGTCGCACCCTGATCGGCGGGTTCTTCCCGGCCTCCCTGGAAGCCGCCGCCCGGGAGGACGGCATCGAGCTGCAGTACCAGCTCCTGCCGGTGGAGTTCTCCGGGGCGGAGGACGGTTTCCGGATGGCGGACACAGCTTTCCGCTTCCCCATCACCTTTCCCGACGGGACCATGCTGGGTGAACTGGCCATCCAGCAGGGGGAGGGTGAAAAACCGGGGACACTGTCACCGATACGAGAGGGTCTGGCGCTGCTGGGCGGTCTGCTCACCGCTTTGGCGGCCCTGCTGGCCGGCCTGGGTGCGGCCCGGCGATCATTCATCACCGAGGCCAGCCCGGGGGCAACCGGGTCACGGGCGGCCCTTGCCGTGGTCGCGGCCCTGCTGCTGCGCAGCATTCCCAACTGGCCCTCCATCCGGCCGGCACTGCCGGAGTGGCAGCTGCTGGAACCGGTCTATCTCTCGCTGGAGACATCACTGAAATGGCTGGGGTCACCGCTGGACTTTCTGGCCAGCAGCCTGGTCTTTTTCACCATTGCCGGGTATGCCGCCCTGCTGGCGTGGCACCACCGGCGGGCACTGCTCTCCACCACCGCCCCTGGCGGGTGGGCGCGGATCGTCCCGGCATCGCTGCTCCATGGCGGCCTGGTACTGGCCCTGCACCTGCTGGTGGCCGCGGTGGTGATCCGCGCACCGGCAGAAATAACCAGTTTCGGCCGCCTGCTGGGGCCCGACCCGGTGACCGCCATCCGCAACGGGCTGATCCTCTTCGCCCTGGGTGTGGCCCTGGCCGGCTCCGCCCTGGCGCTGCGGGCCGCGGCACTGCGCACCCCGGCGGCCCTGCTGGCCTGGATGCTCCCCGGACCGCTGCTGCTGGCCGCGGCCACCTGGCTGGGGTCGAAGGTCACGGTGCCGGCCGCCGGTTCCGAAGACGCTGTGTTCGGGCTCACCGCCGCCCTCGACGTCTCCTGTCTCACCGCCCTGGTGCTCTTCCACCTCCTGCCCCTGCTGGTGGCTGCTGGTGCGCTGCAGCCGCCGAAGGACGCCGGTTCCCGTATCCCCCATGCCGCCATCCCGGCACTCTTCTCGCTGCTGCTGCTCCCGGCGCTGCTCTTCCAGTTCGTGGTCACCCACCACATTGAACTGGCCCGGGAGCGCTACATCGGACGGGAACTGGTGGAGGAGGTGGCGCGGATGGGAGAGCACCGGGCCTCCCTGCTGGATCAGGCCTTCGAGCAGGCGGAGACGAGGATACAGCCGCTGGCCGCCCGGCTGGTGGCCGGCCAGCCTTCGGACATCCCGGGCCTGGCCTACAGTTTCTGGTCCGAGACCCTGATCTCCGAACTGGGCTACGGCTCTTCGGTGGAGGTTTTCGGCGACGAGGGCAACCTGGTCAGCGGCTTCTCCTACGAACTGCCGAAGAAGGGTATCGAGGCGGTGGAACTGACCCGGCTGGCCACCGAGGAAACGGCAGAGGGGGTCATGCAGCTGGGCAACCGCCGCCTTGTCGTGCTCTCCCGCAGCGAGGAGCTGCGCTGGCAGGAACGCTCGGTGGGCACCCTGGTGCTCACCGTCACCGTGGATTACGCCGACCTCAGTTTCCTCGCCCGGCCCAACCCCTACCGGGAGATGCTCTCCCCGCTCCCCTCCCCGGGGCTCCTGCAGCGGCAGTCCCTGGGCGACAACCCGTTCCTCACCGTCTTCTCCGGCGGCGACGGCCGGGTCCTCTACTCGTCCCGGGGTGACAGCCCCACTGTGTCCCCGCGGATCATCTCCGATCTGCAGCTCCTTCCCGACCAGGTGCGCTGGCAGGAGATGACCTTCAGGGACGGTCCGCACCGGGTGGCCTGGTTCGGCGATACCGGGGATCGGATCTTCGCTCTGGGCTACCCGGTGCGCTCCCTCCGCGACCAGGTGGTGCAGTGGCTGCGCCTGCTGCTGGCCTGCCTGGTGCTGCCCCTGCCGCCGGTGCTCCTGCTGCTGCTGCTCCGGCTCAGCGCCGGGGGCGGCCGCGTCTCCCTGGGTTCGCTGTTGGCCCCCACCGCACCCAGCTACTACCGCAAGATCCTCGCCGCGCTGCTGGCGGTGGTGATCCTGCCCCTGGGCCTGCTCTCCTTCCTGGTTACCCGCACCATGGGCAGTTCGCTGGAGGACCAGCTGAGGGTGCAGGGCCAGCAGTCGCTGAACTCCGCCCGCCGCCTGGTGGAGGATTTTCTCAGCACGCTGGACCAGGGGGAGACCCTGGACGACGTGCTCACCGACGACTTCCTCATCTGGGTCAGCCGGCTGGTGGACCAGGACCTCAACGTCTACCTCGGCAGCACCCTGGCCGCCACCAGCCGCCGGGAGCTCTTCTCCATCGGGCTGTTGCCCGACCGCCTGGAAGGCCCGGTCTACCTCGACCTCGACGTGCGGGGCCGCACCTTTCACGAGTCGCGGCGCAGCCTGGGCAGCGACCGCTACCTGGTGCTCTCCACGCCGGTGCAGCTGCCCGGTTCCTCGCTGATGCCGGCGGTGCTCTCCACACCGCTGATGGCCCAACAGCAGCGCACCGACCGGGCCCTGGCCCAGCTCAACGGTTCGGTGCTGCTGGCCTTCTTCCTGCTGCTGGTCATCGCCCTGCTGGTGACCTGGCCGCTGGCCCAGCGGATCACCGCCCCGATCAGGACCCTGGTCCAGGGCACTTCGCAGATCGCCGAAGGCCACCTGGACACCCGTATCGAAACCCGTTCCCGGGACGAAATCAAGACACTGGTGGACGCCTTCAACACCATGGCGGAGAATCTTCAGACCCAGCGCGAAGCGCTGGAGCGGCGGCGCGACTACATCGAAAAAATCCTGGCCAATGCTGCCACCGGCGTCATCTCGCTCAACGAGCAGGGACGGATCACCACCATCAACCCCGCCGGCCTGCGGCTGCTGGGCCTGGAGCAGACCCACGGCCCCCTGGGCCGGCGGATCACCGACCTGCTCTCCCAGCGACCCGAACTGGGCAGCATGCTGGACACCGTGGAACGCTACCTCCGCCAGCCGGCGGACGCGGAGCGGCGGCCCAACCAGCCGGTGCGGGAGGAAGAAGTGCGCATCCCCGCCAGCGGGGAAGCCGAAGAGGAGGAGCGGCTGCTGCACCTGGTCTTCGCCCCCCTGGGCAGCGACGAAGACCAGGGACCCCGGGGGACGATCATTGTCTACGAGGACATCTCGGGTCTGCTCCGTGCCAACCGGCTCAAGGCCTGGACCGAGATGTCACGGCGCATCGCCCACGAGATCAAGAACCCGCTGACCCCGATCCAGCTGCACATGGAGCACCTGCTGCGGGTTCACCGGGACGGCGAACCGGGATTCGGCAAGACGCTGGAACTGAGCATCGACACGGTGCTGAAGAAGGTGGCGGAACTGCGGCAGATCGCCATCGAGTTCTCCGACTTCTCGCGTCACCTGGAACTGGAGTCGGAGCCTGGCGTGGACCCGGCGGCGCTGGTGGATGAGGTGCTCGCCCCGTACCGCAGCAGCCTGCCCGCCGAGCTGACCCTGGACCTGGAGTCCGACGGGTCGCTGCCCGCGGTGGCCGTGGACACCAGGCTGATCAAACGGGCCCTGGTGAACATCGTCGAGAACGCCATCCAGTCCATGGAGGAAAGCGGCGGGTCGATCAAAGTGAAGCTGTCGCGGCTGGAACCGGGCTCGGTGGCCATCGCGGTCACCGACAGCGGCCCGGGAATGGACCGCGAGACCCTGGACAAGCTCTTCGAACCCTATTTCTCCACCAAGAACACCGGCACCGGCCTGGGGATGGCCATTGCCCGGCGGACCATCGCCGACCACGGCGGCCGCATCCTGGCCGAGAGCGAGCCGGGCACGGGTACCACCATCACCATCATTCTGCCCACCGAAGAATAAGAAATTGGGGACGGTTACCTATTTCATTAAGACAATATTGTACGTACCTAATAGGTAACCGTCCCCAATTTCCCAATTTCCTCGGGTCAGGGGCTCGCAATGGCAGGTCAGTGGTGTGCTAATACGACTCGTAGGTTTCGTCCGCGTCGTTGGCCTTGCGGTGCCCCACCCAGTCACCGCTGATGATGCCCCCCGAGGAGAGTTCAAACATCTGCCAGGTGCCGTTGAGGGTTTCGGTAGTGTAGGAGTAGGCCGCTTCCAGCACCGAGTGGTTTCCCACCCGGTTGTCACGGCGGATGATCCGCAGCTTGCCGTCGGCGAAGGTTCCTTCGAGGGTGCCCCGGTCACCGGCTTCCAGCAGGTATTCCCCCACCACCTCCGGTCCGGTCTGGGACAGGACGAAGATGCCGGTATCGCCCACCGGCATCAGGCTCACTTCCCAGACCCCGTTCAGCGGCCCCTGTCCCTCGATCTGGTCTTCCCCGAGGCTGCCGAGGCTCGACTCCACGGCGGTGATCAGCCGCACCCGTTCGGTGATCCGGTCACGGATCCGCTGGCTCTCGTAGAGCATGGAGTTGAAGCGGGCCACCAGGTCCTGCAGTTCCCGCTCCTCCTGGGCCATTTCGATGGGATTGATACTTTTGGGGTCGGCCAGCACCATGCGGTCGATGACCGCACGCTTGCTGGTAATACCGTAGAGGGTCTCCTGCCAGATCTTCTGCAGTTCCGCGTAGGCTTTGACATCCTCTTCGAGGTGGCTCTGAGCGATGCGCCGTTCGATCTCCAGGCTGTCCATGGTGGAGCGGTAGTTTGTGGAGGAAAGGCCCTGGGCGACGGCACTGCCGGCCACCAGTTGCAGAGCGAGCAGGATGGCGAACAGGATCCAGATCTTCCTCATCATTCCCCCCCTTTTTCCGAAGTCTTCGAACTGCTCAACACACCAGGATCAGTGGCTTCCGCATCCCCTTCCCCACTCCGGCGCCGCTTCAGCCAGGGCAGCGATCCCAGGCGGCGCAGAATCCCGGAGAAGAGGTAGATCAGGGACAGGCCCAGCAGCACCACCTGCGGCGCGGCCGCCACCGCCACCAGCACCAGGCCCACCAGCACCACGAAGATGTAGGGACGCCGGTTCTTCATGCCGAGTTTCTTGAAGCTGGCGTATTTGAAATTGCTGACCATCAGGTAGGAGATGGCCACACTCACCACCATGATGGCGATGGCCACCCGCAGGTCGGTCACCGGCCGCGGAATGGCAAAGACCAGGGCGGCGAAAAAACAGGCCGCCGCCGGTGTGGGCATGCCCATGAAAAAACGGGGGTCGGTGGAACCGGAATCGACCCGGATATTGAAGCGGGCCAGCCGGGCCGAGCAGCAGACGAGAATGATGAAGGCGGTGAGCCAGCCCACCCGGCCCAGGGACTGCAGGCCCCAGACGTAGATCAGCAGCGAGGGGGCCATGCCAAAGGAGACGATGTCGGCCAGGGAGTCGAACTCCACCCCGAACTGGCTGGTGGCATTGGCCAGCCGGGCCACCCGGCCGTCCAGCGCGTCCAGCAGGGCGGCGATACCGATGAAGACCGCCGAGAGGGAGAGGCTCCACGGGCCGGGGCCGTCCCCGCTGGGCCAGGCGAGGCAGTGCATGGTGGAGATGATGGACATGAAGCCCATGAAGAGGTTGGAGACAGTGAAGAAACCGGGGAGCAGGTAGATCCCGCGCTTGAACCGGCGATTGGATCGCCCGGCATCGCGGCTTGACCGGCGTTTTCTTTTCCGCGGCCGCTTCTGGCCCTTGCTGCTGCCGGTCTGTTCCGCAACCATCACAGTCTCCTGACTCAGTCCGTTGCCTGCCGGCGGCGGGCGATGACGCTGGATCCGCCGCTCACCTTGTCACCGGGGGCCACGGCGATGTCGAACCCCGGTGGTATGAGTATCTCCGTCCGGGAGCCGAACCGGATCAAACCCACCCGCTCGCCGCGCCGGACCCGATCACCGGGCTTTTTGTAGCAGGCGATCCGCCTGGCGATCAGCCCCGCGATCTGGGTGAAGGGAATCAATTCCCCGGCCGGATCCTCGTCCGACAGCAGGCCGATGCGGTTTCGTTCGTTCTCGGTGGAGGCTTCGGACTTGAATGCCGACAGAAACTTTCCCGCGGTATAGTCCACGCTCTCCACCGTCCCCGCCACCGGCGCCCGGTTGACGTGGACATTGAACACGGAGAGGAACACCGCCACCCTGGTGTAGCCGCCGCAGGGCAGGCCCGGTTCGTTGATATCCGGCGCCACCTCCACCACCCGGCCGTCCGCCGGGGACACAACCAGCCCCTGGTCCGCGGGAATCCGGCGCGCCGGGTCGCGGAAAAACCAGAGGACGAACAGCGCCAGCAGACCGCAGAGTACCGCCGCCCAGAATGGGGCGAATACTGCGACCAGCAGCGTCAGCGCCGCACCGCCGATGACAAAAGGCAGGCCCTCCGGGGCCAGCCGTCCTTTTTCCGACACCGTCTTCACCCTTCAACTCCGGGAGTGGCCCCGGACTGCTATCCCAGGCTCTGGCTGTAGTGGGCCAGCCGGGCACCGATCAGGTCCTTGATGTGCAGCTTTTTCTTCTTCAGCGTCACCGTCTCCATCTTCTGCTCGGTGGTGAGGAGGATCTGCTGATCCAGGTCCTCGATCTGCTTGTCCAGCAACCGGTGCTTCTCCACCATGTGCTTGAACTCCGCGTCCTCCTCCATCAGTCTTGTTTTCATGTCGGCCGTGGTCGCAACCATCGCGTTCCTCCTGTGTGGATTGCGGTCAGATACCTGTTGAAAATATAGCCTTTACCGCGCCCCGATGCAATTCCGAAACCCGGCACTTATCTATACGAAGATCAGCGGCCCACGGTTTACCCGGGATTGCCGCCATTTTCCCCGGCCGTGCCGCCGCTGAGCATTTCAGCGTCGGAGGGCCGGACATAGACGGCCGCAAGGTCGGCCGGGTCCCCGGCCTGGCCGCCGGACTGCAACATCTCCAGGCCGATTCGGGCCACCTGGGGGGCGATGAAGCGGTCGGCCCCGGAGCTGCACGAATCGAAGCCGGACAGGGCCTCGGCGCCGCCCGGCAGCGACTCCGGCGGGTCGCCGGAAAACCAGACCCGCCGGTTGTCCGCGGCCTCGGCCACCCGGGCCAGCAGGGCCCCGGGCTGCTGCACCGCCGGTTCCACCAGCACCCGGGAGACGAATCCCCGGTCGCCGGTCTCGTAGAGTGCTCCGTAGAACTCACCCCGCCCGGCCTCCAGCAGCGGACAGACCAGTCCGTCCGGCACCCCGGCCCTCAGGGCCGAGGCCTCCAGGGTGGGCACGCCCACCGCGGGCAGCCCGGCGGCCAGGGCGATCCCCTGAACCATGCCTATGCCGATACGCACCCCGGTGAACGATCCGGGCCCGCAGGCCACAGCCAGCCCCCCCAACTCTTCCGGACGAAGGGAAAGCTGTTCCAGCAGCCAGTGGATAGCGGGCAGCAGCCGCCGGGAATAGGATTCCGGCGACAGCAGGCTCACCGAAGCCACCAGTCCGCGGTCCGCTTCACTCAGCGCGATGCTGCCGTGATAGGTGGTGGTATCCACACCCAGAACCATCATTTCCTGCACTCCTCCCTCTCAGCCGACGGGCGGCGGCGCACATCCCGTCGCCGTGAGGTCCATTATTCCACCTGAATGGATATGATACACTCCACCGCGTTTCCATTGCTACTTTTGCTACTTTCCGGCGGCCAATGACCACTAAGGACAAAACCACTCCGGTGATGCGCCAGTTCCTGGAGATCAAGGCGCAACATCAAGACGCCATCCTCTTCTTCCGCATGGGCGATTTCTATGAAATGTTCTACGAGGACGCGGTGGTGGCCTCGCGGGACATGGAGATCGCGCTGACGTCCCGGGACCGCAACAGTGACAACCCGGTACCCATGTGCGGTGTGCCCTTCCACGCCGCCGAGGGCTACATCGCCCGGCTTATCCGCAAGGGTCACCGGGTGGCCATCTGCGACCAGGTGGAGGACCCCCGGGCGGCCAAGGGGCTGGTGAAGCGAGCGGTGACCCGGGTGGTGACCCCGGGGACGGTGACCGACGCCGGCCTGCTGCAGGCCCGGGAGAACAACTTTATCTGCGGCGTGGCGCTGAAACCCGACCACGGGGCCGGCGCAGCGTTCCTCGACGTCTCCACCGGACGCTTCCTGCTGGCGGAGTCGGAGGACGAGGACCCGCTGGAGTTTCTCGGCCGCGAGCTGGCCCGCTATCGCCCGCGGGAACTGGTCCACGCCGCCCCCGACGAGCCGCCCACCGAAGCAAACCTGGCGCTGAAGCAGATGCTGGGTGATGCCGTTCCGGAAAACGGTGAGGGCCAGCCGCTGTTCAGCCCGCGGCCCTCCTGGTCCTTTGGCGGGGAAACGGCCCGCCGCACCCTCACCGAACACCTGGGGGTGGCCAGTCTGGAAGGCTACGGCTGCGAGGACCGCACCCTGGCGGTGCGGGCCGCCGGGGGACTGCTGCACTACCTCAAGGAGACCCAGGGGTCGGCCCTCAAGCACATCGATTCGCTGACCTGGTGCGCCGGCGGCCGCTACCTGACCCTCGACCCCGCCACGGTGAGAAACCTCGAGCTGGTGAGTTGCGCTGACGGGGGCCGCGAGGGGTCCCTGATCTCGGTGCTCGACCTGACCTTCACCGGCATGGGCGGCCGCAAACTGCGGGACTGGTTCCTGCGCCCGTTGCTGGATGCCGGCGAGATCCGCCGGCGTCAGGAGGGAGTGGAGGAACTGCTGGGGGAGGTCACCGCCCGCAGCCGGCTGGGCGAGCGGTTGAAGCAGGTCTTCGACCTGGAGCGCCTGCTGGGCCGGGTGGTGCTGGGCACCGCCGGGCCGCGGGACATGGTGGCGCTGAAAAGCTCCATCGCCGTCCTCCCCGGCCTGCGTGACGAGCTGGGCCGCCGTTCCGCACCGGTGATGGCCGGGCTGCACCAGGACCTGGACCTGCTGGAAGACATGCACGACCTGCTGGAGCGGGCGATCAATCCCGAACCGCCGGCCACCATCCGCGATCCCGGCCTGATCCGTGACGGGTACAGCCCCGAGCTGGACCAGTTGCGCTCGGTGGCCCGGGATGGCAAACAGATCATTGCCGGCATCGAGGCCCGGGAACGGGAACGCACCGGCATCTCCACGCTGAAAGTGAAGTACAACCGGGTCTTCGGCTACTTTATCGAGATCTCCAAGGCCAACCTGGCCGGGGGTGTGCCCGAGGAGTACGAACGGAAGCAGACCATGGTGGGTTCGGAGCGCTTCAGCACCCCGGAACTGAAGGAGTACGAGGAACAGGTGGTGGGCGCCGAGGAGCGGATCAGCGACCTGGAACAGGAGCTGTTCACCGAAGTGCGGCAGCTCACCGCCGACCAGGCGGGGCGGATCAAGACCTCCGCCGACCAGGTGGCCACCCTGGACGTGCTGCTCTGCCTGGCCGAGGTGGCCTCGCGCCACCGCTACTGCCGCCCGGAGATCACCGACGGCCGAAAGCTGAGCATTTCCGCCGGCCGCCACCCGGTGATCGAACAGCTCTCCCCCACCGGCGAACGTTTCGTGCCCAACGACGTGCTGCTGGACGACGACAGCAACCAGATCCTGATCATCACCGGGCCGAACATGGGCGGCAAATCCACCTACCTGCGCCAGGTGGCATTGATCGCCCTGATGGCCCACACCGGCTCCTTCGTGCCGGCGGAAGCGGCGGAGATCCCCCTGGTGGACCGCATCTTCACCCGGGTGGGGGCCAGCGATTCCCTGGTCCGCGGCCACTCCACCTTCATGGTGGAGATGATCGAGACGGCCAACATCCTCAACAACGCCACCCCCCGCAGTCTGGTGATCCTCGACGAGGTGGGCCGGGGCACCAGCACCTTTGACGGGGTGAGCATCGCCTGGGCGGTGGTGGAGCACCTGCACAACTCCAAACGGGTGTCCGCCAAATCCCTCTTCGCCACCCACTTCTACGAACTGACCGAACTGGCGGTCACCCTGCCCCGGGTGCGCAACTTCAACATCTCGGTCAAGGAGTGGAACGATGAAATCATCTTCCTCCGCGAGGTGGTGGAGGGCGCGGCCGACCGCAGCTACGGCGTCCAGGTGGCCCGGCTGGCCGGGCTGCCGCCCTCGGTGCTCAACCGGGCCCGGGAGATCCTGGCCAACCTCGAGGCCAACGCCTTTGACCGCCGGGGGATGCCCAAGCTGGCCGGCGAGGGGCAGGACGGGGACGCAGCGGAACCGGGCATCGAACAGATGCGCCTCTTCACCCCCGGCGAGGACCCCCTGCTGGCCGATGTACGCCGGTTGGAGCTGGAGCAGATGACCCCCATGGAGGCGTTGAACTACCTGGTGGATCTCCAGCGAAAGCTCACCTGAACCCCACAGAAATAAACTTGACCGATTTGTAATATTTCCCTATTGTTTACCCCATAACCGGGTTCGCCTGAAGGGCGGGCTCCAGCTCATGTCTCTCGAGTCCACTCATAACACTGGAAGAACTGCAGCAGCTACGGCAGCAAGGCATCGATTGCGGACGTCAGGGTCTGTACGAGGACGCCCTGCTCAACCTCTACTGCGCCTTCAACGGCTCGGTAGAGCACCCCGATTTCCAGGTCAAGGCCGCCCTCGACCTCGGTGTGCTCTACCGCATGCTCGAAAAATACACCGCCGCCACCGAAATGCTGGAAATCGTCGAGCAGAACAGCCCGTCAACCAGCGTCCCCCGCTTCACCGCCTACCTCGAGCGGGCCATCATCGGCTACCGCAAAAAGGATCTGAGCGGCGCCGATCAGGCACTGGCCATGGCCGAAGAGGTGCTGGAGCAGAACGAGATGGGCCGGCTGATCGTCTATTTCCTTGTCACCCGGGCCATGGTGGAAATGGAGCGGAAAGAGTATCAGCAGGCTCTGGACATACTCAATCAGTCACTGACCTTTGTGGAGCTGTTCAAGAGCCGTGACCTGCGCTGCACCGTGCTCTCCAACCTCGGTCACTGCCACCTGCACCTGGGCCAGACAACCGAAGCGCGTGAGCACCTGGTGGAGAGCCTGGCCATCGCCCAGGCCCTGAGCAACGAGCGGCGCACCGCCGAGGTCAGCAGTTGCCTGGCCCTGACGGCGCTGAAAGACGACGACCTGCCCACGGCCAAGGAATATGCCGCCGAGGCGTTCCGCATTTCCTACGAGCAGAAATACCGTGACATCATCCGCGATCTCTGTTACCAGATCGGACGCTATTACCGGAACAGCGGCGAGACATCCATCGCCGAGGTCTTCTTTGAAAAGGCGGTCAACACCGACGGCCGGCTGACCACCGATTTCCTGAAGCTTCTTGACACGGACCGCATGTCCTCCGGCGAGGGCCTGCACGACTGAACATGAAAACAAAGGAAAAGACCATGAACATCACACTCTTCAAACGGCTGGCAATCCCGCTGCTCCTGCTGCCGTTGATGGCGCTCTGGATTCCTGGTGCCGGGGCCAACTCCATCGAGGACGGTGACGGCAGTCTGTGGCGTGCCTCGTCGGTCCAGAACGGCGCCAACATGCAGGTGTTCATCGAAGTCACCCTGGGCGCCGAGCCGGCCAGCAGCTTCTGGGCCACCAGTGCCCCCCTCAACAGCATCGACCCCTTCCTCCTCACCGACGGCACCCAGGTCTGGTTGGTCTGGAGCAAGGAGCGGCAGGGTATTGACGACACCTTTGACATCTGGGTCAACCGGATCTATGCCGACGGCACCGTGGACGACCCGGCCAGCCAGGTGACCAAGGCCAATGACCCGCTGATCAACGACCGCAAATCCACCGCCGCCATCTGGGAACGGGTGTTCAGCTCCAGTGATCCCAACCCCTGGGAGAAGGTAACGATGCAGCTTCCGCTGAACCCCTAGGGTATCCGCCGGTCCGGGGGGCCTTGCCCCCCGCCGGGCTTCGGGTTCATTTTTTTTGACTGGAATGTTTACTTAAATGTACGTTATCACTATCTCAACGACCATCAGCCCGGCACACCGTCCCCTCCGTCCGCCTGGTCTTCACTACCACACCATCAGCGACCCGAACCCCTGGGAATCCATCGCCCCCAGCGGTTCAGTCGATGATCTGCAGGTCGGGTGAGAACTCCGCCAGCAGTTCCTTTTCTTCTCCTGAATCAAAGCGGACCCTGATCCGGCCCTCCTCGCAGTGCAGGACACGGCCAGGGCCCAGTCGGGGGTGGGACACCCGGTCCCCGACCTGCAGTTCCCGGGAAGCGGGAGCCGGCTGATCCGACAGGCTGGGGTCACCGTCGAGGAACGACCCGCCTCCCCCACCGGCCGGGGGCAACGGCCCGGTGCTCTCGATCAGCTCCCGGGGCAGGCGGTCGATGAAACGGCTGGGCCAGGGGGCAACGCCGCGGCGGGTGGTGGTGAGCAGGTGGGTCAGCAGCAGGTGCCGCCGGGCCCGGGTCATGGCGACGAAGAGGAGACGGCGCTCTTCCTCGAACTCCGGCGTGCCCTCATCCTTGCCCACCAGCGGCAGCAGCCCCTCGTTGAGGCCGATGACGAACACCACGTCGAACTCCAGCCCCTTGGCCGCATGAATGGTCATCAGACTCAAAGCCTTGCCCGACTGGCCCTGTTCCCCCCCGGCCCCCACACTGAGCGAGAGCTCGGAGAGAAAGGCCGACCAGGCATCCCAGGGATCGAGGCCCTGCTGGTCAGCGGCGCGACCGCGGATTTCGAGGATCCGCTGCCAGAGTTCATCGCCCGCCGCGGTGTGCACCGGGATCTCCTTGTCCCGGAACCCGCTGCGTTCCACCGCCAGGTCGAAGACCTCAGCCGCAGACCGTACCATCACCTCGGCACCAAGCTCTTCCAGGGCCGCGGCAAAGATCAAGGCCCGCTCCCGGGTCCGACCGGGCAGGTCATCCAGATCCTCCAGCGAGAGGAGCAGCTGCCCCAGGGTCAGACCGTGGCGCTCCGCCGCCTGCTCCAGGACACCCAGCATCAGCGGGGTCAGCTTCCAGGCCGGCAGGGTCGCGGCGGTGCGCAGGCTCAGCTGGTCGTCGGGATTGAGCAGTACCTTGAACAGCGCCAGCAGCTTGCGTACCGGGGGCAGGTCAAGGATGTTCTTCGGGGCCACCACCCGCACCGGCACTTCATCCCGGCGCAGCGCCGCCTCCACCCGGGGCGCCTGGGCGTTCACCCGGTAGAGCACGGCCATGGAGCCGAACGGGATGCCCTCCTCGCTGTTCAGTCGCCGGGCCTCCCGGGACACCAGGTCCGCCTGGTCCCGTTCGTCGTCACAGGCGATGAGCCGCAGGGGCGGTCCGGGGTCGTTCTCGGTCCAGGGGGGATCGGCCGCGGCCTGTGCCATGTCCTCGGGGTCGGCCAGGGCCGCGGCCGCTCGTAAGATGGTGGAGCTGGAGCGGTAATGCTGCACCAGGGAGCAGGTGCGCGACCCGGGATACTCCTCGTGAAAACGCCGGAAGATCTCGGGGCAGGCGCCGCGCCAGGTGTAGATGCTCTGGTGGGGATCCCCCACTACGTAGAGGTTCTTCTCCGGGCCGAGCAGACCCTTGAGCAGAAGATACTGCAGCCGGTCGGTGTCCTGGAACTCGTCCACCAGGATGTGGTCGAAACGATCCCCGAGCCGCTGCCGCACCTCGGCGTTGTCGATGAGCATGCGCAGGGGCAGCAGGATCAGATCATCGAAGTCGAGGGCGTTGGCCGCCACCAGCCGCTCCTGATACAGCCGGTGCACTTCCTGCTCAAGGGGATTCTCCGGTGTCTCGGGTGCACCGATGCAGCTGCTCTGCTTCAGGCGCGCCGTGCTGCGCAGCAGTTCAACCGGTCGCGGCCGTCCGCCACCCTGGTCTATTTTTCCGGCCAGTTCGGTGATCAGGGCCAGCCGTTCGGACTCGTCGTAAATGGTGAATCCGGGGCGATAGCCATACTGCTCCAGGGGCAGTTCCTCGTTGAGCAGCCGGCGGCAGACCGAGTGGAAGGTGCCGAAAAAACGGATGGCGCCGGCTGCGCCGGGGCCCAGCAGGTCCAGCACCCGTTCTTTCATCTCCCGGGCGGCGCGGTTGGTGAAGGTCAACACCAGCAGCCGGTCCGGTTGGGCCCGTCCGGTTTCCAACAGCCAGGCCAGCCGGCGGGTGAGCACACGGGTCTTGCCGCTGCCCACCGCCGCCTCCACCAGCACCGGTCCCCCACCGGCCAGCACTGCCTCGCGCTGCAGCGGATTCAGTCCTTCCAGCGCTTTCGCTTCTTTCTGATTAACGTTTCCCTGATCGCTCATGGCGGCAGATTGTACACCATTTTACTTTTCACCCGAGGCCTCCTATAGTTGGCCTTCCTGTCATTGCGAGGAGCCCGCGAAGCGGGCGACGCGACAATCTCTCTTGAGGCCTTGATGCGTAACAAACACGGAGTGATCGTGGTGGGGGGTGGCGCCGCCGGCCTAATGGCGGCCGGCACGGCGGCCGCGGCCGGGGCCCGGGTACTGGTGCTGGAAAAGAAAAACCGCACGGCCCTCAAGCTTGGCATCACCGGCAAGGGCCGCTGCAACCTGACCAACACTGCCCCCCTCCCCGACTTCATCGGCCGTTTCGGCCGCAACGGACGATTCCTGCGCACCGCGTTCGCCGACTTTTTCTCCACGGAGCTGATCCGCTTTTTCGAAGAACGGGGTGTGCGGACCAAGAGCGAGCGGGGCGGCCGGGTCTTCCCCGCCGGTGACAGCGCTCTGCAGGTGGTGCGCGCCCTCCGCGACTGGGCCACGGAGAAAGGCGCCAGCACCCGCTGCCTGGCCGTGGTGTCGGAACTGGTGATCACCAAAGGACGGGTGACCGGTGTCACCCTTGGTGGCGAAGAGGCGGAAACACTGGATGCCGACGCGGTGATCCTCGCCGTGGGCGGAGCATCCTATCCGGTCACCGGTTCAACCGGCGACGGCGCAACACTGGCCGCGGCGGCCGGTCACCGGGTTGTGCCGCTCAGCCCGGCCCTGGTACCGCTGGAAACTGCGGGCCCCACTGCCAAAAGGCTTCAGGGGCTGAGTCTCAGGAACGCCGGTCTCGACATCTACATCGATGGACGGAAGAAGGAGAGCCATTTCGGTGAACTGCTCTTCACCCACTTCGGCGTCTCCGGCCCCATCGCGCTCAGCGCCAGCCGTACCATCGTCCCAGCACTGGAGCAGAAACAGCAGGTCACCCTGGCCATCGACCTCAAACCGGCCCTGGACCACCAGAAACTCGACGCCCGCCTGCTGCGGGACATCGACGCCCACGGCAAACAGCACGTCCACAACCTGATGAAAGGCCTGCTGCCCCGGCTGCTGATCCCGGTCTGCATCGACGCCACCGGCCTCGACCCCGAAGGCCCAGCCCACCAGATCAATGCCAAAACACGCAAGCGACTCCGCACCTGGCTCAAGGATTTTCGCCTGGAGGTCACCGGTCACCGGGGATTTGCCGAGGCCATCGTCACCGCCGGGGGTGTGGATCTCCGCGATGTGAATCCGAAGACCATGGAGTCGAGGAAGGTGAAAGGACTGTACCTAGCCGGCGAAGTGCTCGACCTGGATGGCGACACCGGCGGTTACAACCTGCAGGCGGCCTTCTCAACGGGCAGGTTGGCTGGGGCTTCAACGGCAGTGTCCCACCGCGGAGTTTAATCGATTGTCATTGCGAGAAGACGACGGAGTCGTCGACGAAGCAATCTCCTGTGCAACCGCACCACGGCAAGAGAGATTGCTTCGCTGCGCTCGCAATGACAGAGGGGCCCACCCCCCAACGACAGAGGGGTCTACCCCCCAACCAGTTCCCGCAGCAGTGCCTGGACACCTTCCCGGTGCCCGGCCTCGCTGCCCACGCAGGCCGGACAGCCATTGCGGCACCCGCAGCGGTCCACCACGTCAAGGGCCGCGGCAAGCCAGGTCTCCAGCTGGTCGAACCCCAGCCGGGCAAAGCCAATGCCGCCGGGGTGCAGGTCATAGACGACCACGGCACTGCGCACCGAGGGCAGGCTCACCCCATCTTCGGAGAGCTTTCCCGGCAGGGCCAGGGTAACCACGCCCGAACAGACATCCCGGGCATCGCACAGGGCAAAGAGGGAGAGGGTCCTCTCCAGCAGGTAGGCCAGGCCTTCGGCGGCTTTGGCCATGGATCGGCCACCGGCGGCCGTCGCGGTGTCGGGCAGGGCCAGCCAGACCCCCACGGTTTCCAGGGTGGTCTCCGGCAGGTCCAGTTCCTCCAGGGCCAGGCCGGCGGGGGTGCGGGGCCCGAATTTGCGGAAGCCGCTGACCCGGCTGGTCACGGCCACTTCGGCCACCCCGACGGGTGATCCCGAACCAGCCAGGGGTCGTGAACTGATCTCCCGGCCCACGGCCAGTTTGATGTCGGTGATCGGACGGGTGAGATACCCCGGGTCGTGCCGGGTGACATGGGCGATTCCGTCGTCGAGGTTCAGTTCGGTCACCATCCAGGGCTCCCCCAGGTGAAGGTAGACCGCGCCGGGGTGGACCAGCAGGCCGGCGGCACTCTGCTCCACCGTGCCCACCTCCTCCCCGCTCTCCCGGTCGATGATGATCACCGTGGATTGTGAGGCGCTGCGCAGACTGACCGCACCGGCGGGGTGGTCCTCCCCCTGCCACCCCAGGCCGTGGGCCGCCGGACCCAGGTGGCCCAGGTCCAGCAGTTCGGGAAGCAGCTCATCCAGCAGGGGGAAGAAGCTGGTGTCGTCGGGGGTCAGGGGGATCTCCGCCGCGGCGGCGGCGAGGTGCGCCTGCAGCACCATCGGGTTCCCGGGGTTGATCACCGCTCGCTCCGCCGGAGAGCCGAAGAAGAACTCGGGGTGGCCGGCAATATACTGGTCGGTGGGGCTGTTCTCCGCCACCAGCAGGGTGAGCGAGGGCGCATCCCGACGGCCGGCCCGGCCCGCCCGCTGCCAGGTGGCGGCCACCGAACCGGGGTAGCCGCAGAGCAGGCAGAGGTCCAGACCGCCAACATCGATGCCCAGTTCCAGTGCGGTGGTGGAGACCACCGCCAGCAGGGCTCCGGAGGAGAGGTCGCGTTCCAGGCGGCGCCGCTCCTCCGGCAGGTAGCCCGAGCGGTAGGCACTCACCGGCGCCGACCCCTCCACCACACCCGCTCCGGCACCGGCCTGGCGGGCCAGGCGCTCGGCGGTCATCCGCGAGGGCACAAAGGCGATGGTGCGCACCCCGTGGGCCACAGCCTCCCGCAGCAGCCTCCCCCCTTCCTGCACCGCTCCCGGTTTCCGGTCATCCCGGGGATCCGGCGGCGGGTTCCAGAAGAGGAAGGTCCGCTCGCTGTGCGGAGCGCCATCGTCGCCCACCGCCACCGGTATGAGGCCGGTGAGGCCCCGGGCCAGTTCCTCCGGGTTGCCGATTGTGGCCGAGCAGCAGACAAAGACCGGGTCGCTGCCGTAGAGCCGGCAGACCCGGCGCAGGCGGCGGATCACATTGGCCACGTGGGAGCCGAAGACACCGCGATACCCGTGAATCTCATCGATCACCACCAGCCGCAGGTTTTCAAAGAAAAACTGCCAGTGCCGCAGCCCGTGGTTGGGCAGGATCCCGGTGTGCAGCATGTCCGGGTTGCTGAGGATGATGTTGGCTTCCCTCCGTAGCGGTCCCCGGGCGGTTTGAGGAGTGTCGCCGTCGTATACCCCGGCGCGGAGGGTGAAGGACGGGTCACCACCGGCCAGCACCTTGAGCGCCCGCAACTGGTCCTGGGCCAGGGCCTTGGTGGGAAAGAGCATCAAAGTTCGGCTGGCCGGGTCGGCAAGAATCGACTCCAGGGCCGGCACGGTGTAGCAGAGCGATTTGCCGCTGGCCGTACCGGTGGTGAGCACCACGTGCGAACCGCCGCGCACGGCAGTGACGGCCTCGGCCTGGTGACGGTAGAGCCGGGAGATGCCGGCGGCCGACAGCATCCGCTCCACCGCCGGTGCCATGGAAAACCCGGCTCCGGCGAAATCCGCCGGCCGGGGCGGCAACGTCCGATGCTCGGCAATGGACGACCGGTGAGCACCGTCGCTGAGGATCTGCTGCAGATAACTGTCAAGGGACATGAAGATCTCCGGTCCGGCTTTACTGCCACCGGACGAAATGATAGCGTCAGGAGGCCCTGGGGGAAACCCCCTCTCCTTTCCTGCTGTGGAGATCACCGATGAGGCTTGCCGGCACCTGTTGTACCACTTTGCTGATCCTGCTGCTCCTCGCCGTTCCGGGACGTGCGGAGGACGACGGCCCGCTGGCCGAAATCATCCTCGACTGCTCTCTGGCCATGAAGGCCGGCGATCCGGAACTCGATTCGCGGATGGAGATGGCCTGGCAGGCCCTGGCCGCACACTACCAGCGAATCGCCGAAGATCCCAATGGCCTCCTCCGCCCGCCCGCCCTGCGACTGGCCGGTGGTTCGTCCCGCAAGGACAACCCCTGGCAGCCTGGCCAGCTGGTCAACGACGGCAGCACCGGGACAACCCCGTTCCTCCCCGGTAATCCCCTGCCGCCGGCTCCGGAAGCCGGGGGCCTGCTCCCACTCTCCGCAGCGCTCTCCGCGGCCATGGACGATCTGGATCACCGCAGCAACCAGAGCCAGGGGTTCATTCTGCTCATTGCCGCCGGCTGGGAGGGGGGTTCCGGCAATCCCCACCACCTGGGCCGGGATTCGCGGGATGGCAGGGGAACACCGGTGATCCACGTGATCGGTCTGGCCCCGCTGCCGGCCGAGTCGCGGCAGTTGCACCAGCTCGCCGCCAGGACCGGAGGGATCTACCGTGAAGTTGGCGGCCCGGCCGGCCTGGCCCAGGCCCTGCACATCCTCGCCGGTTCCGGCGGCCTGAGGATCACGGCGTGGTCGAAAAGCAGGGTGGCTCCACCGCCCGGCTCGCGGCTGCGCATCGCCGATCGCCGCGGGTGGTACCAGCGGGATTTCGACTACCTCGACTGGGTCCAGCGCGGCGGTCAGATCTGGGTCCCGCCGGGGCCCTACGATCTGGAGCTCACCTGCTCGGGACACGCAGCCCCCTTCCGGGCCCCGTCGTTGTCAGTGGACCAGGGCCGGCTCACCCGCCACCGGTTCATGCTGCCCGAAAGCGGTACGGTCACCGTACGATTCATTTCCCCGGAAGAGACTTCCCGGCAGGATGCTGCCGTATTCTCCATCCTCGATGAGGACGGCCAGCCGGTGTACCGGCAGACCGATTGCGACAGCTGCTCCCTCACCCTCTTCCCCGGCACATACACGGCCCGGGTCCGCCCCTACCCATGGGCCGGTGAGTTCGGCGTCCTCTCCCGGAAGTTCCGTATCGGTGAAGGGGAAGAAACACGCCTGGACATCCAGCTGCCCGCCGAAGGGCTACTGGTGATCGAGGGGGAAGAGACGGGGCCGCGGGTGATCATCGAGGACCGGCAGGGATTGAAGGTCATGAGCGGCCGGGCCGAGGATCCCCTCTCACTGCCCGAGGGACGCTACCGGCTGCAGATACTGAACGATGACCGGGAAGTGGTGAAATCGAAGCGCTTTCGCATCAGGGCGGGACGGACAAGCCGGCTGGGGCCGTTTCGCACGGAGTGATCACTTCTTCAGGCCGGCCAGCCGCAGCAGCCTCTCGGCCAGTTCTTGCTGCTCGTCCTTGTAGCGGCTGAACAACTGCATCGCCTTCTGCTGCTCACCCATCTTGTAGTAGACGAAGGCCAGGCAGAGGTTCACCTCCGGCAGGTCCGGGGCCACCTGCCGCACCATCTCCAGGTGGTCGTGGGCTTCCTCCAGACGTCCCACCATGGAGAGGGACAGGCCGAGGTGGAACCGCGCCTCCAGGTCTCCCTCGTCCAGGTCCAGGGCCCGTTTCAGCGACCTCGCCGCCCCGGCGGCATCCCCCTGCTCCAGCAGCAGGACCCCGACCTTGTAGTGGCCGTCAGGATCCCGGGGGTTGAGATCGGCGGCCCGGCGGAAGGCGGTGAGCGCCGGTTCCCGGCGGCCGGCCCGCCAGCGGACCTCACCAAGATAGTAGTGGCCGTCGGCATTGCGATCCTGCAGCTCGATAACCTGGCGGAACTCCGCTTCCGCTTCACCCAGGGCCCCGCGTTCCAGCAGCACGGCACCGAGGCAGAGCCGACCCTCGGCCGAGTCGGGGGCCACGGCCAGCAGTTGCCGGACCACCTTCTCCGCCAGGTAGTAGAGCCCCTGGTTGTTGTACGCCACGGCCTTGTTCAGCATGGCGCAGATGTTCTTGGGATCCATCTCCAGCGCCAGGCTGAACTGGTTCACCGCGCTCTCCACTTCGCCTTGCCCGTAGAGCGAAATACCCAGGCCCACATTGGC
>RCNC010000309.1_pt1 | contig 30386 bp, 22 predicted proteins | sample 2041301 | NCBI WGS metagenome assembly RCNC01 (sample SAMN09708231, study PRJNA481090) | Marine sediment metagenome, whole genome shotgun sequencing project. | biome: marine sediment; feature: ocean; material: sediment; isolation source: Sewage treatment plant 13A marine sediment (STP13A) ... | reverse complement strand
CGCTGCCGTTAATGTTGTCTTGCCATGATCGATATGTCCAATCGTTCCCACATTAACGTGCGGCTTCGTCCTTTCAAATTTCTGCTTTGACATTTTCCTGTCTCCTCAGGCCATTGAAGATTCTTAACAAATTATTCTTTCTTGTCCCTGGAGCTCACGACCGGACTTGAACCGGTGACCTCATCCTTACCAAGGATGCGCTCTACCACCTGAGCTACGTGAGCGTGCGCTACAAAATTTCTGGAGCGGGAAACGAGACTCGAACTCGCAACCCTCAGCTTGGAAGGCTGATGCTCTACCAATTGAGCTATTCCCGCAGACAAACAAGACCTACAGAGAATGACAGGTGGTGGAGGGGGGAGGATTCGAACCTCCGAAGGCTCCGCCGACAGATTTACAGTCTGTTCCCTTTGACCGCTCGGGAACCCCTCCATCAATCACTCTAAATAGGTCGTAAATACTCTATAATCTTGTTAATACTTTAGAAATATTCGTTTTTTGGAGCTGGCGATGGGACTTGAACCCGCAACCTGCTGATTACAAATCAGCTGCTCTGCCAATTGAGCTACGCCAGCTTACAAAGCTGTTTAATATACTCTTTCAAAATTTTTATAGCAATATCTTTTTTCGACTCATTTTCATTTGATGATCATCAAATAATTCGTCGAAATTTTAGTAACCTAGGCATTACACAGAAAAAACCCGGCTCGCATGAAGGCGAACCGGGTTTTTATTTTAACCCTATCTGGTAATCGTATTTTTAATCTTGCTCAATCACCGGTTTTCCAAAAGAACTCTCACGGTACTTCTCAAAGGCCATAGCGGTTGTGCGATAGGCGATATGAGCGAACTTGGTATACGGCATATAGAGGAACAGCATCATTACGGCTACCAAGTGAAAAAAATAAACGATGTAGCCGAGAGTCGGCATGCCAAGCAGCCTGATAATTTCTGAACCCAAACCGGTGACGCCAACGGCCATAATCTCCCAGATCAGAAACCAGTCATAAAACGTCTTGCTGGTGGTGCCTTCGTTCTCAGTTTTTGTTCTGTTGTTCCACAACGTCCAGATACCAAAAAGCAGGGCTACTGCGGAGACGTTTGCCAGGATTTTAAACGGGTCGTAAAGCAGCATTGGCCCATGCCAGGACGGCAGGAACAAACCGATAATGTCATTTTTCAAAAGAGACCAGCTGGTGACGATAAAGAGACCGACAAATGCCAGCATCAGCGGCAGGTGACCGGTTACCCTGTCTGTATTTGTGGTACACTCCTTAAAGCGCTTATGAGTGAAAATCTCGACAATTGAAGGCCACAGATAATCAGTTACAAACTGCACGGCAGACGGCCTGAAGTCTGAAGTGATATTGGCCCTGGCGGCCATATCCTTCCATAGTTTCGTCAGCCCTTTATAGAGAGAAAAAGCAGCAATACCAACGGAAGGAACCATAAACATAACAATGAAAAAAATGTTCTTGGCGTACCATTTAAAATCCCAGGTGCCAAAGAACTGCTGGTAGCCATGAGAGGCGAATGCCTCTTTTGAAGGAATGTGCATTCCTCCGGAAAGCAGCCAGAAAATAAAGATGATCACAGCAGGAATGCCGATAAGCATTGGCAATCCTTTCGCAGAAGATGCCAGTTTGGCTAGTCCGCCGGGCCATCCATAAAACTTGTAGGCATAAGACCGAATCGCGCCGAGTACCTCGGACGGTTTGGCACCGCGTGGACAGTAGGTCGAGCAGTCGCCGCAGGCATGACATAAAAACACGTCAGGATCAGCTATCAGGTTATCCTTCATACCCCATCCAGACCAGATCATTTCCTTGCGGGGAAATGGTTTCTCATCTGAGGAAAGAGGACAGCGTACAGAGCAGGTCGCACATTGATAGCACTTCTTCAGTGTATCACCCCCCGCTCCTTTCAAATATTTTATAAATTCTACATCAGGTTGGACGTTCATTTTTTGCCTCCTGTTATCTTATCAAAAAAAGCCATTTCTGGCGCACTAAGCCTGATATTGAACCGCGCTCCGTAAAAGTACGCGGTTCAACTATGATAAAAAACAGGTTAGAAGCCTTTAAACGGATTCGGACCCATTTCAACGATTTCCTCTACAAAGTCATTGAGAATTTGAGGAATCTTGTCGTAATCAGTTATCGCAACCTGTTCGGTGGCACAGCGCTCTGGCTCAAGCCCAAGTGTTGAGAGGGTGTCACCAATATTTTCCATACGTTTCGTGGCAATCTCAGAGCCCTTAATGAAATGGCACTGATAGTCATCACCGTAGGTGCAGCCGAGCAGCATCGCTCCGTCCATACCTGCTGAGAGTGCATCACGAATCCAGGCCATGTTGACAGAACCAAGACAGCGTACAGGCACAAAACGGATCATGTGATTTATTCCATTACGCTTCATCCCAGCCATATCCAGCGCCGGGTACGCATCGTTTTCACAGACGAAAACAACAATTCTCAAACGATCATCGTCTTCTTCCGGTACTTCTACCGACTTGATCATGGAGCCGATCAGATCGATATTGTAATCCCTGAAGCCGATGATACGTTCAGGACATGAACCCATGCAGGTACCGCAGCGACGACAACGGGTATTGTTTGGCAGCGGTGTGCCTTTTTCGTCATCATCAAGCGCACCAAACGGACATTCCTCAGTACATCGCTTACACTGGGTACAGCGCTGCATGAAGAATTCTGGGTAGGTTGCATCTCCAGATCTCGGATGAACTGAAACACCACGGTCAACAGACTCAAGACACTGGATCGCTTTTAATGCGGCACCGGTTGCATCGTCAATCGTTTCTTCCATGGTTTCTGCTTTCCTGACACCACCACAGGCATAGACACCTGTCCGCCTGGTCTCGTATGGAAAACAGATAAAGTGTGAATCGGCATATCCGTCAAAAAGATCGAGATCTGAAAATGCCGGCCCCTGACGATATGCAAGATTAATGGTGTTCTCTTCTTTGGTGGTTGGCTCCATACCGGCAGCAAGAACGACCATGTCAACATCGAGGGTCAGGTCTTCACCAAAAAGGGTATCCTCTGCGGTGACCGAAAGTTTTCCACCATTCTCTTCAACCTTCGTAACACTTGCCGTGGTAAGAAAAATGCCATCGGTGTCCTGTACACTCTTGTAGTAGAGTTCCTGGCTGCCGGGGGTGCGCATATGCCTATAGAGCACAAAGGCTTTACCGTCTTCATTGTCTTCACAAACGTATTGCGCCTGCTTCAGCGCAACCATTGAAGTGACAGAGTTACAGTAGGGGAAGTCCTTATCGTCTTCCTTGCCGCCCGGGCTCTGTATAAAAGCAACATTGGCCGGAACAGTGCCCGCCTTGGCCATTGCCTCAAACTCGGCATTGGTCACGACATTCTTAATCGATCCGTAACCAAGATGCTCATACTCCGAGACATCGGCAGGGACCCAGCCGGTAGCGAGAACAACAGCACCATGGAGCTCTGCAGTTTCATCAATATCAACATAGGGTTTAAGACCGTCATTTGGATCCTCCAGCTCGCCTTGTTCGATTTTCTCCTTCTCATCGCTGGCAACTTTTGCTGGTGCATCCCACTCAATACTGCTGCCTGCAGCTTTCATGGAAACCCGGAATTCACCAGGTGAACCGGCAATTCGGGCAACTTCTGTATCTGTTTTAACGGTAATCTTTTCGTTCGCGGTAACAGCAGCAACCAATGCATCAACCGGGTTCTCTTCAAGATCGGTCCAGGGCGCTTTCGTCGGAAATGATTTTCTCCATCCGGCAGCCTTACCGCCAAGGACACTCTCTTTTTCGACAAGCGTCACTTCATACCCGGCCGCAGATGCTTCTTGAGCAGCAGTAAGACCTGCGATTCCGCCACCCATAACAAGAATTTTCCTGTTCAGTGTTTCAAGCTCGTAGGCTTCAGGAAGTTCAGTTTTCTTTGCCCTGGTACAGCCCATACGCATATAGTCAGAAGCACTTTCCTGGAGAAATTCAGCAGCCTCAGCATGAGGTTCTTCGCCTTCTGCAGGCTTGGCTTCCGCCCAGACAACCTGCTCACGGAGATTGGCACGAACCGTAATTTGATCCTCACCGAAGTCAAATTCATTTTTCATGACTCGCGGGGAGCAGGCACCGACAACGATGGTATTCACTCCATCATCGGCAATGTCTTTTTCTATCATTGATCGACCTCCAGCTCCACAGAGACATTCATGAGTTTTGCACTCCATGGACATTTCGCCGGTTACAACTTCAGCAAGCGCTTCCATATCAAGCGCTTCACCGATACCGCAACCTGAGCACAAATAGGCGCAATATTTTTTATCCATCGTTCATTACCTCCTGGAAACCTGAATTGCCTTTAAGGCAGCGGCTGTTGATGATTGAGTGGTTGTCGCGACATCTGCTGCTTTCTTGGCACACCCAGCTCCGATCAGACCTTTTTGCAAATCGGAAAGTACGAACCCATTGCTGTCAAGTGTCAACCCGGCAGGTGCTCCGCCCTCAGCCATTTCCGGCTGCATACCAGTTGCCAGTACTGCCATATCAACAGTTTGCTGTACCTTGTTACCGGTTATAGCGTTTTCTGCAATCACGGTAACCGTACCATCTGCTTCAACATTGATATCAGCGACTTTACCTTTAATAAAGGTGGCGTTTTCATCAGCCATCAACTTCTCGCGGAATTTTTCATACTTTCCAGGAGTACGAAGATCGATGTAGTACACATATATTTTTGCTTCAGGATACTGCTCTCTGATGTAGTTCATCTGCTTGAATGTAGCCATACAACAGATATAGGAACAGAATTCGAGATGATTCTCATCACGGGAGCCGGCACATTGGACAAAAGCGATCGATTCAATCTCTTTATCTGAACCCGGTACAACAATTTTACCAGCGGTCGGCCCGGACGGTGCAGCCATCCTCTCAACCATCATATTGGTGACGATGGCATTGGATTCATTGAATTTGAGATTATCAATTTTGGCAGCATCATACGGTGTCCAGCCTGTGGCCCAGATGATTGAAGCGACGTTCAGGGTTACCTTCTCGCTCTGCATATCAAGATCTACAGCATCATACTTGCAGGCATCCTTGACTGCTGCTGCGCCGTCTGCAGAAAGGGCATCCTTGGCGATAACATATCGTCTCGGAAATGCCATCTCATGAGGCAGATAAGCAGCCTTGCACTTATTCATGCCAAAATTAAAGGGATTATCGATTTCATCCGGACAGGCAGCGGTACAGTCACCGCAACCAGTACAATTGCTGTTTACGTAACGCGGTGCAATCTCCAATGTAACATCGTAGTTACCGGGGCCACCAGAGATCGATTCTACTGTTGCCATCGTATATGTACGAATTTTACGATTATCTCGAATTCTGCGGAAATTAATCTCCAAACCACAACTCGGCGGGCACATCTTCGGAAAGTACTCGTTAAGCTGTGCGACCCGACCACCAAAATAGGGGTTCTTGTCGATGAGAAAAACATCATTTCCGACTTCGGCGGCTTCAAGTGCTGATGTTAGCCCACTGATCCCTCCGCCTACGACCAAAATTGCACCGGAGGTGCCTTGCTCGTCAGTCATACCTTTCCTCCATTATTACGCTAAAATATATTGGACTGTTGATACCGCTCCCGAGTTCTCACCCAGGTGTACTCAGGTACCAATTCTGAATAAACCACAGAGATATTAAACTTTCTCATTCGGGAAAAACTCAAGAGTTCTTGCAGGTTTTCCCGAATCAAACAGTTATGCTACCATAGAAAAAATCTCCAGAGGCAGAGAGCCCCTGGAGATTTTTATTACATCACTACCTAACAGTCAACAGACGATTACAGCCAGGGGTCTGTCTCGAAAATGTTCAGACACTCAACCTTCTCACACATCCATTCCTTGCTCTCAGGATTGAAAGTAGAGTTGACAAAACATTTCCAGTTATCGTCGTCAACGGTCGGGAAATCTGAGCGGTAGTAGAAGCCCGGATAGCGGGATTCTTTACGGAACTCAATGTGACGGATATGAGCTTCAACACACCAGATGCGATGATAGTTCTCCCAACAGCGGAGCAGCTCATGGAGATCGCCGGCAGCCATCTTCTCAGCATCTTCGCGAAGCATTAGGAGAAGATCCAGACAGATGTTCAGAAGCTTACCGGATGTCATGTAATAGGTAGCAACACCACCACCATACTCATCGGTAGCCTTCATCAGACGCATCATCAGTCCAGCAGGCTTACAATAGTTCGGGTTTACATCGGCAGCTGTAGAAGCGCCAACGAACTCATTGTAAAGTCTGACAGGTGCATAAATCTCATCTGCGATTTCCTGTGCACTCTGCATCAGCTCAGGTGTAAAGTCGTTGTCGCGACAGAATTTAACCATCTGCTTGGCACAAATTCGTCCCTCAGCATGGGAACCGGAAGAGAACTTATGGCCGGAAGCACCAACACCGTCACCAGCAGTAAACAGACCGTCAACAGTGGTCATACGGTTGTAGCCCCACTTGTACTTGTGTGAGCGTGAGTCATTCTGTACATCAGGTACCCAGTCTTCATCCGGACCTGAAGTCCAGATTCCGCAACAACCGGAGTGAGAACCGAGCATGTAAGGCTCTGTCGGCATAATCTCAGAACCTACTTTCTCAGGCTCAACATTCATACCGGCCCAGAGACCTGCCTGACCGACTGACATATCCAGGAAGTCTTCCCAGGCTTCAGATTCGAGATGTTTCCAGAATTTCTTCAGGGCTTTCTCGTCCATTCCTGCTTCTCTACGATCGTCAATGAACTTATTCAGAGCAACATCGGTAGCCATGTACAGCGGGCCACGTCCAGCTCTCAATTCCTCGATCATCAGATGGTTACGCAGACAGGTCGGGGTGACAGGAGATGCGCCGTACGGCATGAATTTCCCAAGCTCATCCTGCACTGAGTCACTGTTTGCATAGAACTCACCAAGACCGTTGGATACTTTTGCTTTGAAAAGAAGGAACCAGGCGCCAACAGGGCCGTAACCATCTTTAAAACGAGCCGGGGTGAATCGGTTTTCCATCATGGTCAGGGTAGCACCAACCTGAGCACACATGGTGTAGGTGGATCCAGCATTCCATACCGGATACCAGGCACGGCCTTTACCTTCGCCAGTTGAACGTGGGCGGAAGATATTAACAGCACCACCACAGGCAACAACGGCGGTTTTACACTTAATGACGTATACTTTGTTTTCACGGGTTGAGAAACCGGCAGCACCAGCAATCTGGTTCGGCTTGTTCTTGTCAAGCAGGAGCTTAACGACAAACACACGCTCGAGGATATTGTCTGCACCAAGGGCGGTAGCTGCAGGCTCTGCAACGATACACTTGTAAGACTCACCATTGATCATGATCTGCCATTTACCGGTACGAACGGGAGTTCCACCTTCACGCAGGGTCGCTGCCGGCTTGGCGCCGTCAAGGTTTTCACCTTCTGCATCTTTTTTCCATATGGGAAGTCCCCATTCTTCAAAAAGCTTAACAGACTCATCCACGTGACGACCACAATCGTAGATAAGGTCCTCGCGTACAACACCCATCAGGTCATTACGTACCATCTTCACGTAACTCTCAATTGGGTTCTCGCCGATGTATGTGTTGATGGCAGAAAGACCCTGGGCAACAGCACCAGAGCGCTCGAGGGATGCCTTGTCTACCAGCAAAATTTTCATGTCTGCGGGTGCCCACTTTTTGATCTCAAAAGCGGTACCACAAGCTGCCATACCACCACCGACGATCAAAGCGTCTACTTCCATTTCGACAACTTCAGGGTCCACGACAGCTTTCAGCTCACCTTTTGGTTTATTTGGTAATGCCATATTCAAATCTCCTTTAATATAAAAGATTTCAGATTTTAATTAATCCAGCTTAATTAGGGGTCGGAAGGTCAGCTTCAAGAAGCAGACATTCATCATCCAGGTTTCCACCTGTTTCACCTGCATAAGCATTGGCAGCACCTTCAGCCGTAGTACGGATCGGGAACTTGAAACGCTTCATGTTGCCATTACGGAACTTGACAGTCCACATAATAGAATCAGAAGACCTCATCGGATGAACCTGGCCACCCATTGGTACAAAGTCATCATAGCCGCGAACAAAGACTGCATCCTGTGGGCAAATCTTTACGCAGGAGTAACACTCCCAACATGCATCCGGCTCCTGATTGTAAGCAAGCATAGACTCAACGTTCAAGACCATCAGATCGTTGGGACAGATGTACATGCACGCAGTTTTGTCACCACCTTTGCATCCATCACACTTTTCAGGATCTACATAACTTGGCATTAAACTACCTCCTCAGTTTGTTTTAACTGTTGTGGCCCTGAACCGCCAGGACCCTCTTTAACCGTAACAAAATCTTTTCCTACAAACCTACATACTCCCAGCCATTGACTCACCCTCAAGTAACGACAATAACTGCTTGATATTACTACTGATAAAACTATTGAAATAATTGCGAGAATTCGATTTTAAAAAAATGAACGCTCACTCATTTTTCCAAGAGTTTTCTTATAAAATGTTGCCTGGTAATTGTCAAGGAAAATCAATTGCCGGAATGAATTGCTCAGCTATACGAATTCCGAGCCAGCACCTCGCGAGGCTTTGCTCCGTCGGCAGGCCCGATTACCCCTTCTTTTTCCATCATTTCTATGATTCGGGCGGCACGATTATAACCGATACGCATCCGTCTCTGGACCATAGAAATCGAAGCCTGACCTGATTCACAGACCACCGCGACCGCCTCATCATAGCGCTCATCGACGTCCCCATCGCTCCCTGATTCGGTTAGAGAATCCTCTTCAACCTGTTCAAGAACGGAGTCATCATAAACTGCCTCGCCTTGTTTTTTCAGGAACGTTACCAGTTCAGCAGTTTCCTGTTCAGATATATAGGCTCCATGTATCCTCTGCAGTATTGAGGTACCGGGCGGCATGAAAAGCATATCGCCCATGCCAAGCAGATGTTCGGCACCGGCACCGTCGATAATTGTTCTTGAATCAATCTTGGAAGAAACCTTAAAGGAGATACGTGCCGGAAAATTTGCCTTGATCAACCCGGTCAGGACATCTACTGACGGTCTCTGAGTTGCAAGGATCAGGTGCATACCAGCAGCCCGCGCCATCTGGGCCAACCGGGCAATAGCTGCCTCAACATCTTTCGAAGCAACCATCATCAGGTCAGCAAGCTCGTCTACGATTATGACAATATAGGGCAGATTCTCATCCGATGTCTCATTGTAAGAATCAAAACTTTTAACCTTCGCTTCTTCCAGCAGCCGATAACGCCGCTCCATCTCCCGCACTGCCCACATCAGCGCCCTGCTCGCCAGCTTAGGCTCAACGACAACGGGATGGAGCAGGTGAGGAATCCCTTCATAACCGGAAAGTTCAATACGCTTCGGATCAATCATCAGAAAACGCACCTCATCAGGGGTCGCGTTAAATAAGATTGAGCCGATAATGGTATTTATCGCCACACTCTTACCTGCTCCGGTTGCTCCGGCAATCAGCAGATGAGGCATCCTGGCAAGATCAGTAAAGGTAGGATTCCCCACCACATCAAGGCCAAGGACAATACCGAGTTTTGCGTGATAGTTCTGAAAGTGATTCGATGACAAGAGTTCCCGGATATAAACCACCTGCCTGATATCATTTGGTATTTCAATTCCCAGTGCAGATTTCCCAGGTACGGACCCGACGACTCTCACGGATTGGGCTTTGAGACCAAGAGCAAGATCATCGGCCAGGTTGACGATCTTATTAATCTTGATCCCGGGAGCCGGAGCGTATTCATAGGTCGTCACAACCGGCCCTGGTGAGATACCGACCACCTTGCCCGATACCCCAAAGTTTTTAAGCTTCTGTTCAAGCTGCTTGGAGATCTTGAAATAAACGTCCTTGTCCACTTTTTCGGCGATGTTATCGTTTCTGGCCAATATGGACAGGGGCGGAAGTTTCCAGTTTCCTTTGGCCACCGGCGTGGTGTTGAACTCCTGGTCATCTGAACTGGACGCCGCTGGCTTGGGTAATTCCTTGACAACCGGAGGACTTGAAGACAAAGCAACCTCCGGTACAGGCTTCACCACCGGTTTTGCCTTTTTCAGATGAGCCGTTTTCTTTTTTCGCTCAGAACGTTTTTTAAAACCACTTTTTATCAGACCTAATCCTCCAGCTAAAATGGCCTTCGTTATTCGCCAGACAAAGGTCAGCAGCTGGTAGGGAGAAAACTGGAAGGCAAGCATCAGTGAAACGAGAAGCACGAGAACCAGCAGCAGGACTGTGCCGCTGTCACCGAGAACGGAATGAATTAGATTGAATATGGTTGTACCCAGGAAACCACCCGCACTCAGGAAATCTGGGCGATACAGGGACAGTGATGACAATAGTGTGCAAAATGAAATGATTGCCCCGGTAAGGCCAATCGTCACCTGCGGGAGCCGCTCAAAAGATAATCGTCGACTGAAAAAAAGAATCGAGAGCAGGATAACCAGTCCTGCAAAAAGATATGCCCCCCAGCCGGTAAAACCAATCAACAGCTGAGCCACGAGCTGGCCCATTTCCCCACACCAGTTTTTACCGGAAGAAAGCTGTTCTGAAATCAAACTCAGCAGCATAAAGGTGGCAACAAAAAGACCGAGAATCGCCACAAATTCCTGCTTAAATCCAGGTTTGTTATTTTTTTGAGCCTGAGCCATAAGTTGCAATACTCCACTATCTTAAAAAAATTACCTGTACTATCCTACCCGGGCTAGATGTACCCGCAATAGTAAGAAAAAGCAAGTAAACCAACTTACTGCAGAGAACACATCGGTTCCCTATCCTGACCTTTTCCAGCAGAAAGTAAGAAAAAGTTTTAATTAAATTTGGAAATCAGTTGTGGGAAAAGGTGAGAAACAGAAAAGTGATGGGGGTACCACTCAGAACAGCTGATTAAAGATCTGAACAGTGAGTTAGTCCCCTTTTATTTGATGATTTGTTACGGCATCAAGTACACCGTTGATGAATCCGGGAGAATCCCCGCTGCCAAATCGTTTGGCGATCTCAACGGCTTCGTTGATCGCCACCTGCGGCGGTACATCATCGGTAAACACCATTTCATACACCCCGATCCTGAGCAGGTTACGGTCCATGATGGCGATCCGCTCAAGGCGCCAGTTAACAGCGGTTTCACTGATGATCCGGTCAAGTTCTTCTCGCCTGCTTTGAATACCATGCAGGAGCTCGAGTGCATAAGGGCGGGCTTTGTGACTGATCTGATAGAGCAAGCAAAACTGGCCAAACCGATCCGTTATCTCCCCTTCCTGATCACTACCTTCTCCGCTAAAGTCATCCTGAAAGAGAAATTGCAGTGCAGCCTCTCGTGCTTTTCGTCTGGTACCCATTAATAGTTCTCAGTCTGAAAGAATAAAGCCGTACCAGATCTCTCTCAGGTACGGCTTTTCAATGATACGTTGCCCGTGCTTGAAACGCTTAATCCAGGGCATCCATAAGGTTTACCATCTCGATCGCGGCTATCGCAACTTCAGCCCCCTTGTTGCCCGATTTGGTGCCTGACCGTTCAATCGCCTGCTCTATCGTTTCAGTAGTAAGAACCCCAAACAATACGGGAATGCACAGGTCCAGGCCGACCTGGGCCGATCCTTTCGATACTTCGTTAACAACCACGTCAAAATGTGGTGTTGCACCACGGATTACCACCCCGAGACAGATTATTGCATCATACTTTTCGGTAGCAGCCATTTTTTTAGCAATCAACGGGATTTCGTAAGCGCCTGGAACTCTTGCCACATCAATATCAGAATCCTTGGCACCGGAGCGTGCCAGACTGTCAAGAGCACCTTCCAGCAGCTTTTCAGAGATAAAGGAATTAAACCGGGCCACCACAATACCAAATTTCTTTCCATCCGCTTTCAAGTTTCCTTCAATAAAATTAGCCATTTTTGTTTATCCTTTATCTTGATTTACTCTCGTAATTGCTGTCCAGTATTTCAGGTTTAATCCACTTGTATCAGATGCCCCATACGATCGCGCTTACAGATTAGGTAGTCTTTATTGTCCTCTCCCGCCTCCATTTCGATGGGAAAACGGTCAACAATCTCAATACCATATCCCTCCAGCCCGACAATTTTTTTCGGGTTGTTGGTGAGCATCGCCATCTTGGTAACGCCGAGATCTCTTAAAATCTGCGCGCCAATCCCGTAATCCCGCAGATCGGCCTTGAAGCCAAGCTTCAGATTTGCCTCCACCGTATCAACCCCTTCATCATCCTGCAACTTGTAAGCCCTGATTTTATTAACCAGACCAATACCTCGTCCTTCCTGCCGCATATACAAAACAATACCGCAGCCCTCCTGGTCGATCATTTTCATTGCAGCATGTAACTGCCCGCCACAGTCACATCGAGCAGAGCCGAAGACGTCACCGGTCAGACATTCCGAATGAACACGCACCAGGATTTTATCACCTTCCTTCGGTTCACCTTTAACGAGGGCAATATGCTCCATCGGATCCACGTCGTTGGTATAGACAATCGCCCTGAACTCTCCGGCATGCTCAGTGGGGATCCTGGCCTCAGCCGCACGCTGGACCAGGATATCCTGGCGCAGACGATAGGCAACCAGATCAGCAATGGTCGCGATCTTCAGGTTATGTTTCTCTGAAAACTTCTCAAGGTCCGGCATACGGGCCATGGTGCCGTCTTCCTTCATGATCTCACAGATAACCCCTGCGGTCCTCATGCCAGCCAGGCGAGCCAGATCCACCGACCCTTCAGTCTGACCGGTGCGGACAAGCACCCCCCCCTCTTTTGCCCTTAAGGGAAAAATATGGCCGGGACTGATTATATCATAAGGTGTGGCATCAGGGGCAACAGCTGCCTCAACGGTGCGGGCACGGTCAGCTGCTGATATTCCTGTGGAAACCCCGCTGCGGGCCTCGATACTGATGGTAAAACCGGTACCGAACGGTGATTGATTCTGGGAGACCATCATCGGCAACTGCAGCTGATCAATGATATCCGGGCTCATGGTCAAACAGATGAGTCCTCTGCCATGAGTTGCCATAAAGTTGACAGCCTCGGGCGTTATCGTTTCTGCCGCCATACAGAGATCACCTTCATTCTCGCGGTCCTCATCATCGACAAGAATTACCATCTTGCCGGCTTTGATATCTTCTACAACTTCCTTTATGGGACTGACTGCCATAATAAACTCTTATATATCAATAGTTTTATCTTTTAAAAATAACCATTTTCAGCAAGAAACGCCGGGTTGATTCCCGATTTTTTCCATTGATCAGCAGAATCTGCCGAAAGGAGCTTTTCTATGTACTTGCCGATAATATCCACTTCGATGTTGACCTTATTGCCACTCTTCAACATACCAAGCGTAGTCACCCGCATGGTCTGGGGAATCACCGAGACACTGAAACTCCCGATCGAACAGCTGTTAACGGTTAAACTGACGCCGTTGATCGTTATTGAGCCTTTTTCAATTATATATCGATCCTGTTCTGGCGGCACGGAGAAAGAGAGAATCGTGAAGTTCCCATCTTTTTTGATACCGGAGGTGGCACCGACACAGTCAACGTGCCCCGAGACCATGTGACCTCCGAGCCGATCTGCAAGCCGTAAAGCTCGCTCCATATTTACCACATCCCCTGCGCGGAGACCACCTAATGTTGTTCGGGACAAACTCTCCGGCGACACATCGACCGTAAAACGGTTACCCTTGATATTATAAATCGTCAAGCAGGTACCGTTCACCGCAATGGACTCACCTTCTTCAGGGTCTGAGAGCGTAAACTGAGCTTCCAGATCAAACGCCAGACCGCCACCAGACGGTCTGGTGTTTATCAATTTGCCTTTTCCCAGAATAATACCGGTAAACATTTTTTATCTATGCACTCTGGTTGCCAAGCTGGGCTGCCTTTTTCCGATACGACTCAGCAATTTTATGATGTTTGAAATTGGTATGAATCGATGCCACTGTATTATAAGTATCAGCCGCCTTTTCCCGATCGCCTGCTGCCAGATAAACTTCAGCCATCATCTCCAGAACACCAACAGATCCATTCGGATCGTTATTCGCCTGATATGAATCAAGCAAATCAAGACAGACATCCAGCGACGTTCGATAGTCCTTCAATCCTTTATAAACCTTAACGAGTTGCAGAGAAATAGCCTGAAGACTCAAATGATCCTCAAGCTCTTCACAAACCTTCCAGGCGTTCTGGTAGTTGGTCAAGGCTTTATCAAATTCATCTCGCTGCAGACAGACATGACCAAGCTGATTTGATGCATTAGCAACACCTTGTTTATTATCCTCTTCTTCAAAACCGCGCAAGGCATTGTAGAGTGACGCCGCAGCCAGGGCACTTTCTCCTCTTTCCGCATACCCTCGCCCTTCATCGTAGTCAACCTGCGCCTGGCTTCTGGAATCTTTTGTATCATCGGCTGGTTGCCCGGCCTGACCTATGGAGTTTATATCCTGAATTGGTGTACTCATTGTCCTTTTTGTCCCTGTATCTTTTTAATTGCAAGTGTCGCCTGTTCTGCCACTGTGGTCTGCACGGGAACTCCCTGCTCCCAGATTGTAAGTTCTGCCGTATCCTGGTGCAGTCCCATCAACTGCATCGAAGCCTCTGTTGCCGTTATTTTACCGAGCAATCGTGCCATTTGTCCTCGTACTGAAGCACCAGGGTGATTCAAGAAGTGAAACATCGAGTAAAACGGAGTTTCACGAATCAGGTCAGGCCTGGTTTCTGCTATTTCAGCAAGAGACCAAATTACCTGTATTCTCGTTGATTCAGCACCCACAAAACCGAGCAGGTGACGGGTGAAGGCACCAAAAATATCTGGTCGCAGCGCAACCACCGAGCCAATGGTTTCGATCATTCCCCATGGTGTTGCAGCCGAATCGGAACAGGCCTCAAACAGCCGGTGCACGAGTTCGGAGACCTGCCCCGGATCTCTGGTTGCAACGCGGGCGCAAACCCGGCCGATAAGCCAGGCAATCTGCCAGCGCTTGTCTTCATACGGATCATAGAGAAGTCTCTGCATGAAGCGCAGGGTCTTCTTATCATCGAGGCAGAGGGCGACAAGACTGTTCTCATCCTGCTCTTCGGCGAGCTGCTTTACCAGTCGTTTGTTGGATCGGCCTCTCTTGTGGTCTTTGCCCGGCTCCGGCTCCACAGGAGGAGGTGCGTAACCGCTGGAATCCTCGGCCTGCCCTGTCTGCTGTTCTTTTTTCTGCTGCATTCTTCTGGCAAGATCAGATATCTCGGTATGCAGCCGAACAAAATAGAGAACCCCGCGCACAGCACGCCCGTCGACATGCCTGAGATCGGTCACCTGGTGCGTTTCCTCATCATAATTCTCCATCCGCCCGGTCAGATAATCATCCTCAGGCATTAGTTCCCAGGCCAGGTCCCAGTTATCCCCGCAGGCATGGACCAGTGTTTCAACCATGGCCGAACCGACATTGTGTCCAGTGGGATCACAGGAGTAAACCGCCCCGCAGGAACATCTGCCAACACAGAATTCTCCCATCTTCCTGTTCGGCAGATCAATCGCGCGCTCGACCTTCTGCCCGCAGAACGGACACCAGGGACGCTTAATCATCGTTTTCTTCTTCATATACTTCTACACATTCTCTCCCGCAGCGGAAGAAGCTGTTCAGCCAATTTTTTCTTCAAGACTGGCGATAAAGTTCGGGTCTACCGAATAACCCAGTTCCCGAGCTTTATCCATATACTTCTTTGCTTCGCTGAACTGCTCACTGAAGTAGAGGGCAACCGCAAGATTATTGTGGGCCAGTGCAGACTCGCTGTCATGCTCCAGCCCCTTCCGGGCAGCCTCGAGAGCTCGCTTGTCATCTCCTTTCATGGTCAGAACAGAAGTGAGATTCATCCAGACGGTGGCAAGTGTGTCATCTATCCTGATGGCCTTCTCATAATGCTCAATCGCTTTTTCAATCTCATTTTGCTGCTGGCAGATCAAGCCGAGATTAGCATGCGCCTGAGCAGCCTTGGTATTTACAGAAATGGCTCTGGTGTTTAGCTCCATTGCCCTTGGCAGATCGCCCTTGCCAAAGTATATCGCACCAAGATTGATCATGCTTTCGGCAGACTGAGGATCAAGTGTTATTGCTTTTCCCAGCGATTCTATCGCATCATCAATACGGCCTGCTTTCATGTAGACTAGGCCAAGATGGTGACGAGCCATCACATTATCCGGGTGCTCAGCACACTTTTTTTCCATTTCGGCGATGACCGTCGGGAGATCTTCTGCTAACTGCTCTGCCATATTCTTACTCCTTAATTATAATGGTACCGGCAACAAAACATTTGCTGTTCAGTTACATTTTCTCTTTCACTGTATCCAGGCGGCTTGAAGACCGGGTTTTGCTATATTATTACCAGTCTGGCCTCTGACCGTGCGGCATACAATATAGACACCTAGCATTCACTTTCAAGCAGAAAAGATACATGCTCACCATCTGCAGTTATTAAGATGACAACTCAGACTCGGCATTGCCGGTAACGGTCAACTCCTTCCCACTATTACCAAGAATCCTTTTTGCTTCAATCACATCACGGCTTATCTGCTCGGCCAGTTCGGGGATCCCTGAATATTTTTTTTCGTCCCTGATGAATTTCAGCAGGTTCAGCTTTATCGGTTTACCGTAAATATCTTTATTGAAATCAAATATATGCGTCTCCGCTACCAGCCTGTTCTCACTGAATGTCGGGTTGTAACCAATATTCAGGACACCGCCATAACACTTCCCTTCGCAGATTACCTGGGTAACATAAACGCCGATTCGTGGTACAAGGTCATTTTCATTCACCTGCAGATTGGCCGTCGGGTAACCAATCTCCTTTCCGCCCCGCCTTTTACCGATCTGGACAACTCCCCTGATCTGGTATGGCCGGCCCAGGAGTTCTCTGGCATCCATCATGCGACCCTCGTGAACCAGCTCCCTGATCCTGGTGGAACTGACCAGATTGTCATCCTGGTAATGAGCATCCACCACCGTTACCGGAAAACCCTTTTTCCTGCCCTGTTCCTTCAAAAAAGTGGTATCACCGCTTCTCCCCTTACCAAAGGCGTAGTCATAACCAACCACCAGCTCGGTCATACCAATTTTTTCAAGCAGGATCCTGTGCACAAAGTGGCTTGCGGTTGTTGCCGCAAACGCAAGATCAAAGGGGATGATGATCAGGATATCAATACCGGCTTTATCAATCTGTTCGATTTTCTGCTCAATTGTTGAAATCAGCTTGATTCCACCGGGGCGAAGTATTCTTAAGGGGTGAGGATCGAAGGTAACGACGATACTGCAGCCATTATTTTTTCTACCGCGCTGGACAACTTCCGCAAACAGCAGCTGATGACCGAGATGAACGCCATCGAAGTTGCCGATGGTTACACAGGAGTTCTCAAATGGCTCTGTAATCTCATCGAGGTTTCTGAATATTTTCATTTCTCTCACAAACGGCACTTATTTTTTCACTCATTGTCAAGAAAGTCTTGACAAAACGAGGTACAGAAATCATATTCACCACACACTTGCCGAAGTGGCGGAATTGGTAGACGCGCTAGGTTCAGGGTCTAGTGGGGTTTTCCCCGTGGAAGTTCGAGTCTTCTCTTCGGCACCATCAATAAAATCAAGGGGTTACAGTACTTTACTGTAACCTCTTTTTTGATTTTCTCTCATTCCTCGCTACGATTTCGTTACGATTTACATTTTTACAACGCCCAAATACTCGCTCGCCTTCTTCTGAGGCTGTACCAATTCCAATGAGGCTGCTCAATCAAGCTCTTTTGCCTTCTTCTCTAAAAACCTAGGATAAGTACTGTGTTTTTTGAAGACTTTGCCTTCACCATCTTATAATAGGTCCGGTCTAGTTAAATGCCTAGGGGTTCACTGAGAGTTTTTACTCTTGCGTATATAAAGGGTCACAAATTTACTGTGTACATCTTTATAGTCAAGATTTATTGCTTCGCCAAACCTACAACCAGTTTTTAAACAAAGCTAACCAATAGTTTTTGTTGGTAATTACAGATAGATAAAACAGTGTTAATTTCATCATCTGTAGGAATACAGTAAGATTTAACATCTTCAGGGAGTAATTTTAAGCCCCTGGTTGGATCTTGCATCTCTCCACCAAAGGTATCCCTGGCATAGTTAATCGATTTAGCCATTTCCTTTTCATTCTGCTATTTTCTATCTCAGGACAGGCATGTGTCAAAAATACACTATTCTTATCACGGATCGATCAATCTTTCAAAGGGCCGATTTTTGCTGGATTTCTGCCGAAAAAGATGGTTCGCTCTGGTTACGGTTATTAGGATTGGAAATAAAAAATTAAGAACGTTATCGTGAGTGTGACCTGTCGCGCAAACCCGATTGCGCGACAGGTTGACGATATCCAAAATGGTATGCTATTACTAGCTGCGGCAGAAAGCTGGTTATTGTCAATGAATCATTCATTTATTAATGGAGATTAAACCATGACTGAGAAAATACTTTCAGCGGCTTTGGTATCTGGGGTACATATTCTGATACAGATCGGCCTCATTGTCAGGGTTCTTCTGCGACCGCACCGAGTGGCCGCCTCCCGCATTGCCTGGATTGTGGTTATTCTTGCCGTTCCATTCCTGGGTATACTCTTATATATTTTGCTGGGTGAAACAAGTATTGGCCGTAAACGTGCTGTCCGGCTGGAAAAGGTTATCTCGCAATTACCTGATATTAAAAGACTTGAAGGGGCCGATACCGTTGAGATACATGATGAAATTCCTGATCGTTATGTCCACCTGTTCGAGGCAGGTAAAACGGTCAATGGCTTCGATCCTGTGCGAGGTAATCGGGCAGCCCTGATGGAAGATTCCAATAGCGGTATTGATTCAATTGTCGCAGACATTGATGAAGCGAAGGATCATGTCCATCTTCTGTTCTATATATGGCTGACTGATAATAATGGTTTGAAGGTCGCTGAAGCTCTTAAACGAGCTGTGGCTCGAGGTGTTACCTGCCGGGCTATGGCGGATGACCTTGGATCCCGAGAGATGATCCGCTCAAAGGTCTGGGAGGAGATGAAATCAGCAGGTGTGCACCTTGGAAGAGCACTGCAGATTGGCAACCCCCTGCTGCGGTCTTTAAAGGGTCGAATCGACCTGCGCAATCATCGGAAGATTGTGGTTATAGATAATCACATCACCTATTGCGGAAGTCAAAATTGTGCTGATCCTGAATTTCGACTTAAGCCGAAATATGCTCCATGGGTGGACATACTGCTGCGATTTGAGGGCCCAATAGTTCGTCACAATCAACTAATTTTCGCCAGCGACTGGGAAGCCGATACCGGAGAGAATATCAACCAGGTATTGTCGGAACCTTTTGGTGAGGTGGGCCCGGGTTTTCCCGCACAGGTCATTGGTACCGGTCCAACAGCTCGACATTCTGCCATGCCTGAAATATTTGAGACACTCATATACACTGCACGCAGAAAACTGATTATTTCAACACCATATTACGTTCCTGTTGAACCGATGCAGGCAGCCCTCTGCGCCTGCGCGAGGCGGGGTGTCGATACGACCATCATCTTTCCGGCACGAAATGATTCCTGGATTGTTGGTGCTGCCAGTCGCAGCTATTATGAGGATCTCCTTGCTGCAGGAGTTCATGTATACGAGTATGTGGGGGGGCTGCTGCATACCAAATCGCTAACAATTGACGGTGAAGTTACGTTGATAGGTTCCGCAAACATGGATCGTCGCAGTTTCGAGCTCAACTACGAGAACAATATCCTGTTTTATGACAAGTCACTTACTTCCACAATAATTGACAGGCAGAAAAGCTATATAGCAAAGTCTGATCCTATTTCTTCGGAAATGGTTGTCGGCTGGACCTGGCGGCGCAGGCTCTGGAACAACACCATTGCCATGCTCGGGCCGGTACTGTGAATTTGAGTTTGCCTGGGACTAACATTATCCGGTAGTTTGCAACAACCACTATTTAAGAAACCCAGATAGGGAAAATTCAATTGAAGCAATGATTGATATTTTTTTCTCAGCTCATCCCATTAACCGCCGGTGCAACGATGCGACTACTTCTGGTAGAAGACGAAAAAAAGGTTGCCAGCTTCATCAAAAAGGGCCTTGAAGAGCAAGGCTACGCCGTCGATCAAGCGGCTGATGGGGAAACCGGCTTGCTCATGGGGCTTGACGGGATTCACGATCTGATCATCCTGGACATCAACCTTCCGAGACTAGACGGCCTCGGGATTTTGAGGGAACTGCGCAGGAAAAAGATAACGATCCCGGTACTGCTGCTCACCGTTCGCGCCACCATCGAGGACAGGGTCATCGGACTTGACACCGGTGCCGATGACTACCTGCCGAAACCCTTTTCCTTCCAGGAACTCCTGGCGCGGGTCCGGGCCCTGCTCAGGCGACCCTCCAAGACAGGGCCACCCATTCTCAAGTTTGCTGACCTCACCCTTGATCCGGCCACCCGACTGGTCTATCGCAGCGAGGAAAAAATCGAACTCACCGCCAAGGAGTTTAGTCTGCTTGAATATTTCATGCGCAACCAGGGGAGGGTCCTCACCAGGACAATGATAGCCGAGCATGTCTGGGATTATGGTTTTGATACAGAGACCAATGTCATCGATGTCTACGTCAACTATCTGAGAAAAAAGATAGATGATAAACGCCAACCTAAACTGATTCACACGGTCAGGGGGGTCGGTTACGTCCTCAAGGTAGAATAAGCCATGCGCATACGATCGATCGGTTCAAAACTGACCGTCTGGTATATCAGCCTTTTCACACTGACCTTTCTTGCGCTCGGGGGCATAACCTATGGGCTTCTGGCCTACAGCCTTTCACGGGATGTGGATTACGCGCTGAACGGTGTCGCCGGCGTGATGGCGGACAAGGCCCGGATAGAGGGTAATATGTTCGTTCCAACCGAGGTAGATGAACTCTTTCGTCGTTTTTTCGGGTTTTCTCCTCTTGATCGCCAGATAGAGCTGTTTGACCCGGGGGGACAACTGAAGAAACAGCAGAAAAACAGAAACAATTCGTTGTCAATTCCATTGAGTACTGAGGCCAAGCAGGCCGCGGCCCGGGGGCTCTCCACCTATGAGACGGTCAAGGGCGACGAGCTTTACCCGATCAGGGTGCTCACCGTTCCGGTTATTCAGTCGGGTCGCGTCACAGACCTGGTGCGGATTGGCATGTCGCTTGACAACATGTACAAGACACGGCGACGATTTCTGCTGATCATGGCGGCAGTCTTTCCCGTGGGGGTGCTGTTTGCCGGCGGCGGTGGCTGGCTGCTGGCACGGCGTGCGCTGCGCCCGGTGGATAAAATGACCCAGGCAGCCCAGCGTATCAGCGGTGAGCATTTAAGCAAGCGCTTGCAGGAAAGTGGTAATGGTGATGAACTGGACCGGCTGGCACGGACACTCAACGACATGCTCGGCCGGCTCGATGAGGCCATTCACCAGATGCGCCAATTCAGTGCCGATGCCTCCCATGAGTTGCAAACACCACTGACAATCCTGAGAGGTGAGATGGAAGTCGCCCTTCTCCAGCCAAGAAGTCCGGAAGAATACCAGTCCGTTCTTTTGAGCGGGCTTGAGGAAATCGACAGGATCAACCATCTCGTCTCCGGGCTGCTTCTGCTGGCCCGAGCCGATGCCGGTGTCCTGCGGCTTGACCTGCAGGATGTTGAGCTGAAGGCTCTCGCCGATGATGCCTGTAGCCAGATGAACACCATTGCAACACAAAGGTCTATCAATCTTCATTCAGGCGATGTGAGTGCTGTTACCGTTTGGGGAGACCCTGAGCATTTGAGGCGGCTGGTACTGAATCTAGTTGACAACGCCATTAAATATACACCTGAAGGCGGTAGTGTGATGTTGACACTGAAAGCCAGCGAATCCTGGGCGATACTTGAGGTCACCGATAGTGGTATCGGCCTGGCGACTGACGAACAGAAAAAGATCTTCAACCGCTTTCACCGTGCCTCCGAGGCCCGCAGCAGCGACGGCAGAGGTGTCGGACTTGGCCTCAGTATCGCCCTGTCCATCGCCGAAGCGCACGGCGGCAGAATTGATGTCGCAAGTATTCCCAACCGGGGAAGCACCTTCTCGGTTTACCTTCCGACTGCCCCGGCATAGGCCCTCAAGATATTTTTTTCAATTCTTTCACACTTATCATATTCAGTTAATCTTCTTTTAATCTTCACGTCCTATTATCTCATTCATGGGAACAAATTGGTTTCTCATGACAGGACTGAACGATTAAACCAACAAAAGGAGATTGAACATGGATAATCAAGCAAACAAACAGATAAAAACCGGACACCCCGGGAAATCAAGGACAAAAAAACTGCTGGCGGCAGGGCTGCCATTTCTGGCGGCTGGATTCCTGGTCGCTTCAGGATTTTACGGGACACACCACTCGATTGCAGCAAATATCACCGATGGCCCCCACGTGACAACCACGGCGCCGATCAGCATGCCCGGCTCATTTGCCGAACTGGCAGACAAACTGAGCCCGACGGTAGTCAATGTCAAGGTAACCAAAATTGAACAGGCCGGTTTCCAGGGACCAAACATGCAGGGCAATCCCTATGGCGATTTTTTCGGACGATTTTTCGATGGCAGAGAGCAGATGCCCAGAAGTCATCGTACTCAGGGAGCCGGTTCCGGCGTTATTATAAGCAAGGACGGTTATGTGCTCTCCAACAATCATGTTGTTGAAGGGGCCAAGGAGGTAACCATCACCCTGTCCAACGAGCAGGAATATACGGCAACGGTAATCGGTACTGACCCGAAGACCGATCTCGCCGTTTTGAAGATCAATGCTGATCATGATCTGCCGTCCGCCACCCTTGGTGATTCCGAGCAGCTCAGGGTAGGCGACTGGGTCGTTGCCATCGGTAACCCGTTTGGGCTGAATCACACAGTCACCTCAGGAATTGTCAGCGCCAAGGGGCGTGTCATCGGTGCCGGACCGTATGACGACTTCATCCAGACGGACGCATCAATTAATCCCGGCAATTCCGGTGGCCCTCTGTTCAACATGAACGGTGAGGTTGTCGGAATCAATACCGCCATCATTCCGCAGGGCCAGGGCATCGGTTTTGCCATTCCGATTCACACGGCAAAACCGCTGATCCCTCAACTGGTAAGCAATGGAGAAATCACCCGCGGCTATCTCGGTGTCAATATCCAGGATATCACCGCAGATCTGGCAGAAGCAATGCACATTGAAGAGGCTGAAGGCGCCCTGGTGGCCGATGTTGTCTCCGGGAGTCCAGCCGAGAAAAGCGGCATCGAGCATGGCGATATCATCATAGACTTTGACGGCAAAACCATAAAAGAAAGCCACGACCTGCCGGTTAAAGTAGCTGCTACCCCTGTTGGTAAGGAAGTAGAGGTCACCGTTCTTCGTGACGGCAAAGAGAAGCAGCTGAGCGTTACTGTCACAAAACTCACCTCCAACGGACCTCATATCGGCAAATCAGAAGAACCCGGTAAGGGAAGATGGGGACTTCAATTGCACGAACTGAATCCTCAGGTCGAAGAACAGCTTGGCTTCCAGGCTGACCAGGGCGTAGCCGTGGTCGGAGTCGAACCCGACAGTGCGGCCGCCGAAGCCGGTATTCGTAAGGGTGACGTCATCATCGAGGTAAATCGGAAAGCAGTCGCTTCCGTTGATGAGGTGAAGGAGAAGATCAATCAGGCCGATGACAAAGACCACCTCCTGCTGCTCGTACAGCGGCAAAACGGCAAATTCTACGTACCCCTGGAACAACAGGGATAAATCCCCAGGCTGGCGGGCGCATGACTCTCACCGGTGGCGCCCGCCGGCAGATGCGTCTCTCCTGCCTTCCACCATTGATGGTTTATATGACGGCAGGAATGTCTGGCTTAACCGGCATCGTCGGAACATTCTTCATCAAGGATTACCTTGGTCTCCCTGCAGAATTTCTGGCGATGCTTGGTTTCTGGGTCGGCCTGCCATGCCAGCGGGGAAGGGGCCCCCACCTATGGGTTATGAATTCCACGAGGTACGCTATCCCGATGCTGCCTGATCTTAACTTTTCTCAATAACAGCAAATTTTGCCACAATCTCTTTCCCTGATTTTTCTCATTTTAGCCGATTTATCCCTGCATAATCCCTTAAAAATTCACCCACAGTTCACCCATATATGAGGCGATAGAGGAGAAATGAAAGAATCTCCAAATTTCTTTGCTTTTATGATTTTCGGAAAAAGAGCACCTTTGGGAATGCACAATAATATAGCCTGATTTTGAGCTAATAAGACCTAACCTTCCTAGGCAAGATGCAAGGAACCTAACACACATGTTATTGCTTTTTAGGCAAATGAACTTATTTTTGATGAATGTGCTCACCAACCCACTTGGATAAGAGTATTACGCTTTCAGGATTATTACAGGTACCTCATCCTCTCACCATCAGCCATTGATCCCATGAAACTGAAAACAGCAATGCGGAACAACAAAGCAGGCGAATAACGATTCTTGTTGGTGAATAGGGTCGTTAGTACAAACCAGGTAAAGGGCAGAATGAAGGCTGCAGTAATTGATTCAGAGTCCATTATCCGTAAGAGGAATCAGGCCCTGAATCATGCCTCTGCCCAACCTGTCTGATTAAAGGAGCTATCTATGCACAAGGCGATTTATTTACGGTAACTCTCCATTTTTTGTTTGCTTTCTGATGTCATTTCGAATTGATAGTTCGAAGATGGTATCGAAATCAGCGCCCTTCAGATACACCTGTACTGCAATCTTGTTACAAACCATCCCTTGGAGAGCCAACAGTGGAAGAGGTGTATAGTTCTTGGAGACCACACATAAATTCAGGTAACCCCTTTTCATGAATAGCGTAAAAAAACTAACGATCGGACTTCTGGCAGGTATATGCTCTCTGCTGATTATCCTGTCTGCTGCGGTTCTCGTAAGTCCCTGGTTTCTTGACAACACGAGACTGAAAAACAAAATCTCCAGTGAGGTCTCACGCCGGATCAGCGGTGAGTTCCGTTATAGTAAGACAACCCTCTCTCTTTTGCCATCACCTCATATTGTTCTGGTCAATCCTCAGATAGATATCCCAAACACATTGTCAGCTTCAGTGGATACGATTGAAGTATATCCCGACTTGATGAAACTTTTTACCGGACGCCTGATTCTCAAGAAAACAACGATCAACCGACCCAAGGCAACGGTCTGGATAACAGAATCACCGGCTGACACCCGAAAAAAATCGAAACCTGTTGAACTCAACCAGATGATACCAAATCTGTTGAAATCATTGTCCAGATTGCCAAAACTGTTTTTTTCTGTCGATAATGGCACAATTTCTCACGGCACTGTTACGCTCATCTATAATCAAACAACCACCGCAAAACTTGAAAGCATTGACGCTGTAATACAAAATAGATCGGAAACGCTTACGCTCAAAATAACATCTTCATCAAATATGTTTGATAACCTCTCGGTAACCGGTTCGATTCATACAAGCCAGCCTAACGGCAATGCGCATATTGAACTTAGCAAGCTCAAGCTTGGAGCTCTCTATAATGGGTTTTTACCAGACGCTTCGTTGAAGGTTTTAGACGGGGATGCTGATATTGGTGTTGATATAATCTTTCAGGATAACCAGAATATTGACGTTACTCTCAAAGGTTCTGCACCAAATGTTCACCTGGAACAGACAAAACGGACTATTGAGATCGAGGTCCAATCAATCGCTGCTGGTATCAATATCAATCCGACTTCCACGACCGTTACTTTATCTGATCTCAAGCTTGGCCATCCAGCAATGCAGGTTTCAGGAAGTATGGGTGTGTCAGGCCAATCCCCGAAATTGAACGTGCAGCTGAAAGGCCGAAATATCGATATCAATTCGACCCGCTCGGTGTCCCTTGCCCTGGCTGGATCAAACAATATTACTCAAACCATCTTCGAAATAGTTAAAGATGGTTCGATCCCACTAGTAACTCTATCCGACCAGGCCGATACGCCCGGTGGTCTGGCAGATCTCGATAACCTTATTCTGCAGGCCAGTCTTGCAAACGGAACAATTGATGTGCCTGGAACCAGTATGGCCTTAACCGGTGTATCTGGCGATGTCGGCATTTCGAAAGGAGTTTTGACAGGGAAGCGTGTTCTGGCACAGTGGCAGAAGTCAACCGTGAAAGAAGGGGCGCTGAAGATTGACCTGAGCAAAGCCCCCTTGCCACTCGATATATCGGCTGATTTAACTATTGATGTGGCAGATATCCCTGCAATTCTGGATAATGTTATAAAAGATCAAACGTTAAACGATGAACTCAAGAAAATCGAAGATCTCAAAGGAAGTGCCACGGCAGCCTTATCGCTCACGGGTTCCACCGACCAATTAAAAGTAAAGGTATCGGCCAGTGATCTCCAGCTTGCTGCACGTTACAAGCAATTTCCCGTTCCTCTGCATATTGACAGCGGCGAGGTTGCCTATGACGGGACTCAGATAACGTGGAGGCAACTCAATGGATCGGCAGGTTCGTCATCTTTTGCCACATTTTCTGGGAATCTTGATCTTGGGGAAAACAAGAATTTTGAGATTACCTCTGGATCGTCCCATATACTCCTGCCCGAGCTCCTACCATGGATTGCACGAGAGCTGAAGAAACCTGAAATTACCAACTATTATGGAGGAGGCAAGAGCATTCTTAAGCTGTCCCAGGTAACAATGGGAGGGCCATTGAAGGACTTTCGCCAGTGGCATTTCAACATTGCAGGCGAACTGGAAGATCTGATCATTAAAAATTTACCCAAAGATCCCGGACCGCTGAAAATAGACTCCCTGAACTTTAGCCTTGACCCCAAATCCATTAAATATTCTGCAAACCAATTGAGCATGCTCGACACGCTGCTGACAATGTCCGGCACCCAGAAGCAGTATATGAAAGGTATTGATGGGGATGTCCAACTGGTATTTGACGGTAAGGTGGGAGCAAAAACTGCTGATTGGTTTTCAAAAAACTTCAACACACCTTCATGGCTGAAGATTCGACCATTTTCACTGGCACGATCAGAACTCACCTACTCCAATCATTCGGGACGTAAACTAACAGCAGCACTCCATCTTCACCAGGATCTGAAGGTGTTCGCCGATGTGACAATGGATGCAAATGAAGTGATCATTAAAAAACTAAGTATCAAGGATCACAACTCCCAGGCAACCCTTGGTGGCATCTATAAGGATCCGAATCTGGCAATTTCTTTTGATGGAAAACTTCATGCATCCACTCTCAACCGATTATTTCAACTTGACAATAATTCATCCACCAGTGTGTTTGATGGCAAAGCCCAGATACACCTCAACCTGAAGAAGGCAAACGAGGTGAGCTTTGTCGGAAAACTAAACGGTAAAAATTTTTCTATTCCCACCAGTTTTAAAACACCTCTTCTCGTAAGAAACATCCGCGTAACAGGAACGTCTGAAACAGTTTCCCTGGAGTCTGCGGATCTAAGCTGGAATGATACAGCCCTGAGCTTGTCAGGCGCTATTACACCAAATTTCCCTGGGAAACCGAAGATTGATCTGGTTGTTGAAGCCGATAGTGTCGATGTTGAAAAAATATTAGCGAATATAGAAGGCAAACCGAAGGTGCAGGATATAAAACCAGCAAAAACCTTTTCCATGCCAGTTACGGGAACTGTTCATTTCAGAGCAAAGAACGTGAAGACAAAGGATTTCACTATCCAACCGTTACAGGCAGATATTCAGCTTCATGACGAAGTGGCCAATATCACCCTTGAGAAAATGGGTTTGTGTGCCATATTGACATCCGGTACTATCACGATTTCCCCTCACAATGTAGATTTTCACATCAAACCCGAAGCACAGGGACAACAGCTCAATACAACGCTTAATTGTTTTGTCGACAAACATTTCAAAGCCGATGGCACGCTTGAACTGGATGGCTATCTTGAAGGACACGGAACGATACATCAGTTACTCAAATCGACATCAGGCTCTCTTGAATTGCATATTTCCGATGGACGTATATATCACGATATCCTTGTGGTCAATGTTCTGAAGTTTCTCAATGCCACGGAAGTTTTAACCGATCTTTTATCTTCAGACAAGATACTGGAAAAAGGTATTGGCTTTGATCGGTTTGAAACCCGAGTTAAGTTAAAGAAAGGAACACTGGAATATGAAAAATTTATATTTGATAGCGATGCAATAAAGCTGAGTGGTGCAGGAGAAATTGATCTGTTTACAAAGAAAATCAAGTTCACCCTGCTGGCAGCAATACAGACAACCGCAAGCTCTATTTTAGGACATATCCCACTGATTGGAGGTGCCCTGCAGGCAATTGCAACGATACCGCTTACCATAGAAGGAACTATTGATGATGTCCACGTACTGCCACTGGCGCCGTCAGCTGTTGGATATGAGTTACGGGAAGTTACCAAGCAAACTTTTGGTATGCCATTACATTTGGTTCATTTACTTGATTTTCATAAGAAAGTGAAAGGTGATCAGAAGTGACAACTCCTGCATGACAACGGCAGCCAATTGGCTTATGACTTGTATGGTGGACAGAATGAGATTTACTAAATTCCCTCATTGAATAATATAAAAAAGCTGTTATCGACATTATATGCGGATATCATCATAGAAGAAAATGTGGAACAAATTATTTGAACTCTTTTGATTTAAGCTCACCCATACCTGTATTTTAAGGGATATCCTGCAATTCTATATGAACTTCAGCCAAAGCTAGCAGAAACAGGGCTTTACTGTTTCCTGGACTTACCTTGAGGTTTAACCAATATAGTATCCGGTAAGAATCTATGAAAATACTCATTGATTGTGGTGCCAGTAATGGCTCCGCTATTAGGGAACTTGAAAATAAGTACGGGCTTTTCGATAAAATATATGCGATTGAACCTAATCCTAAAAATGCCCGTCAAATTAATACAAAAGACTCTAAAATAGTTAAGCTTGAAGCTGCCATTTCAACCGTTTACGGAAAATCAAAGCTATATTTCAGTGAACGCTTTGATGGCTCAACCCTCTATCTCAACAAGAAGTCTGGCAATATACGTGCTGACAATTTCGTCGAGGTCGAGACAATTGACTTCAGTGACTGGCTTGCTAGAACGATTAACCGTGATGATTATGTTGTCTGCAAGATGGATGTGGAAGGTGCTGAATTCGATGTCCTTGAGCATCTTCTGGAGGCAAGGCAGATGGACCTGATCGACGTGCTTTTAGTAGAGTGGCATGTTTCACGCTTTCCGAAACCATGGATGCTGCGTTATCGTCGGTTTCTGATAAAACTGAAGCTCATTTTTCACCCCACCATTTTGGAGAACTGGCGATAACCAGCGGGAGATGGCTCGCCTCAATTGTCGGATAAACGGACAGCAGTAATATATTTTTGATTTTATCTGTATAACAAGGGAAAAATTGAGAGTAAATAGAAGGGCGTAGGTTAATGCTTAACAATCCTTATTCTGGAAATATCAGAGAAAGCGACACTACATCATGATTCATTAGTGTCTTTAAGAAAGGCCAGGAGACGTTCAAGCGCTGACTGTTGCTCCGACGATAAATCATTTTTAAACGCTGCTCCGACAATAATCTCGTAAATTGAAGCTGTATTCAGATCTTTGTTTTTTGCCGCCCAGATTGTCTTCACTGAAAGATCCAGGAGATGGAGTCCTTTATCATCTACGATATCAACGATCAATATTTCCGGGATCTCCCGATTACTTGTGCATCCAAAAGAAAATCCTCCGGAACTGAGATCGAAAACCTGGCAAACCCCATTTTGATTGACAACGAAGGTATTGTTCAGTTTATGCCTGGAGTGCTGTCTGTTTTTAAGGTGCTTTGAAGCCATATTCTATCCGTGCATTATCATAAAAAAAACAAGCAGAACTGTCTGTCTCAGATCCTGCTCGCTGTCTCTCCCTCGAACCACCTACCCTTTTCTTCTAAGCCTTAAACTTGCAAGACCCAGTAATCCTGTTCCGAATAGAAGCATGGTTCCCGGTTCAGGAACGGGAACGATATTACTCAGTAAACCTGACCAAACAGGAGTTGAGACATCGTGCCCTATTCTAAATGCAGAGGGTTCACCACCTGCAAAAGAATTGGATATTGTCATATTCCCTATGTATTGAGTTAAAAGTGGCTGTACACCATTACCAGTGTATTGATAGGGGTTAAACAGAGCACTGGTGAATAGGTGATGAGGTTCTGTGTATCCAGGTGGGAGCGTTTTAACTGGT
>RCNC010000308.1_pt1 | contig 30411 bp, 20 predicted proteins | sample 2041301 | NCBI WGS metagenome assembly RCNC01 (sample SAMN09708231, study PRJNA481090) | Marine sediment metagenome, whole genome shotgun sequencing project. | biome: marine sediment; feature: ocean; material: sediment; isolation source: Sewage treatment plant 13A marine sediment (STP13A) ... | reverse complement strand
AAGCCATCGTCCTGATAACCGGGGCCATTGGGACCGGCAAGACCATGGCCCTCCAATCGTTCCTGATGCACCTGGGACCCCGCTTCGAATTCGCCCTGGTCACCAACACCCGCCTGACAGCCATCGAACTGATGAAGCTCATTCTGGAAGATCTGGGGGTGGATTTCCCCGTCGGTTGCGACAAGTCCGACCTGTTGATCCTGTTCAAGGGCCGGCTCCTGGAGGCGGCCAAGGCGGGTAAGCAGATTCTCATCGTCGTGGACGAGGCCCAGAATCTTTCTTCAGAAGTGCTGGAAGAAATCCGGCTGCTGACCAACCTGGGGCAGGGAGAGAGCCAGCCGGTCACCATCATCCTCGTCGGTCAGCCAGAGTTGGACGCCAAGGTCAAAAGCCCCGATCTGGCCCAGCTGCGGCAGCGAATCCGGGTCCACTACAACCTCGATCCCCTGTCCCGGAAGGAAATCGAGGAATACGTCGACCACCGCATGGCCGTTGGGGGCTGCACCCGGAAGGTGTTTACCGCCGAGGCTATCGATCTGATCTACCAGGCCTCCCGCGGAGTTCCCCGGCTGGTCAATACCTTGGCGGGCGAAGCCCTGCTGTCGGCTTTTGTAGACGGTCATGACAAGGTGCAGGCCGGGGACGTGGAGAGCGACAAGGATCTCAGCTTCGAGACGGGGCCGGCCCCGATTCCTGTTGCTGCGGCCGCCGCCCCTCCGGCTTCTGCCCCTGCCTCTGCTCCTGTGCCTGCCCCTGCGCCAGCACCTCCGCCGGCGCCCCTGCCTACGCCTGAGCCTGAGCCGGCCCAGTCGGCCCGCAGCGAGGTTCCAGGAGGGCCCGAAATCGCCATACCCGACCGACGAAATGGTGGAGGTTCGTGGCGTGTCGCGGGTGGCTGGATCATTGCCGCGGTGATAGTGGCGGCTTTGGGCGCCTTGTACTTTACGGGCGTTTTCCAAAGCGTTCTTACGTCCCTCAAAGCGAAATATCCCGGGGAAAATCAACAGGTCGTTCAGGCGCCTGCTGAAGCCGTGGAGCGCCAGACGGACCTGGTGGAAAAAATGGAAAACGTGGCAGATACCGAAGAAATGGAAGAGGCCCAGGACGCGGGAAACTCTGATCCGGTGGAAATGGTCGTAGCGGAGGACAAGGAGGATGATCCCGAACCACCGCCCGCCCAACCGGAACCTGCCGAGACGAAACCCCCCGTGGTCGCGGAAGTGGAAAACGAAGAAACGGTGGAGCCGGTGATATCAACCCCGCCCGCAGCGGCCCCCAGGAGGGAGGCCATCTCCGAGCCCCTGGTTGCCAAGACCTACATCCACATCAGTTCCTTCAAGACTCCGGAACGTGCGGATTCCCTGAAAAACAGGATGATCGATCTGGAGTTGAGTGCGGAGACCAGGACCCAGGAAGTTCGGGGCGTCGATTGGTACCGAGTCTATCTGGGACCCTACGCCTCCAGGGAAGAGGCCTACCGGGACGCCATCAGGTTTGAACGGGAGGGCCTCATTGCCTACTACCGGCTGACCGCCCTCATGCCTGTCCAGCGCGACTAGGCGTAGCCCAGCTCGCGGTTGAGCCGGCCGCCGATCTTCTCGAAAATCGCCAGGTCAGCGGCGGTCAGGGTGGCTCGCCACTTCTCGTCCGGTTTGATTTCCCCGAGCCCCTTCAGACGCATGTTGTTCCCGGTCAGGTGGAGGCCCGACGCACCGTAGGACTCCGGCAATAGCGAGGGGTCGAGGCCCAGGAATTGGCAAGCCTTGGACAGCCACTCCTGGGGATGGTTGCAGAGGTCCTCGTATCTCAGGGTCATGATGTTCCCGGCAGGAAGATATTTTGTGGTGCGGATGACGCTTTCCTGGGTGATGGACCACCATTTGGCGGAGGTGGCGACGTCATGGCCCGAGTGCCGCATGATGGAATTGGTGACCCCGCGGCCGTCGCGAATGAGCCAGATGGTCTTGACGTCGATATCTTCGGCATAGCGGTCGAAAAAGAGGACGCGATTGTTGTTCTTGGCGCTGTCCAGGTAGACGGAGGCGCCGGCCTTTTCCAGGAGCGTTCCGATGACGGCGCTGTTGCGCTTCACCACTCTTTTGATGGTGTCCCGCGCGCCGGGCAGGGCGGCGATGGCGACCCGGCGGGCCGTCTCGAACAAGGGGCTGCGGATATAGGCGCGCAGGACGGGCTTGGAGAGTTTGTCTGCGCCGATGAAGGCCGTATCGGGGAAATCGACGGAAAAATCGATGCCTTTGGCATGGACGCTGGCCGCCAGATCAGCCATGAAGGGGCATTCGGCCAGTTTTTCCCCGCAGGAGCAGTAATCGCCTTCACCGTCCCGAAACCTGCGCTCCTGGTTGTCGAGAAATTCACCCAGGGTGCTCAGCCGGGGATGATGCGCCAGCAGCATGGAAAGAAGCGTGGAGCCGGAGTAGCTGGGCGAGATGATGAAGGCGCAATTCATGGTCAGTCGACTGTCCTCGGATGGTACATGGGAAAAGGTCCGGGCCGAATGGGCTGCACCCGGTCCGACCTAGGAAAACTTACTCATCAGGGCGGGAAACACAATCCCAAAATGATGGGAGAACGGGCATTCCCCTTGCCGGGGCGGGGGGCAAATCCTAAGGTGGAAACCGGTCCGGCCAAAAAAATCTATCTCGCATGATGGTGATGCCTTAACCTAGCGCGGTTGCCCGAAACCCTGGACGGTGGAATATTTTGCGGATTGCCCAAGTCGTTGAGACCCTGAATGCCGGGGGCGCTGAAGGGCTGGCGGTGGATATCGCCAACTCGCTGGCCGCCCGGGGGCATCAATCCCATTTGATCGTCATGGAAGGCGATGGACCTTTCCGCCAGAGAATCAGCGAGGCGGTCCATTTTACGGATCTGGGTTTTCCCTGCCGGACGGGCTCATTCCTGGCCAATTCCCTGTATTTCCAAAAAACCTACGGAGCCCTGGCGAAGACCCTCAGGGAGAGCCAGGTGGACGTTGTCCAGACCCATCTGCCCAAAGCGAATTTTCTCGGCCTGTTCCTGGGGAAGAACGGTGTGGCCCGGGTCTTTCCCACCGTCCACAACAATCGCGAATTCGACTACGGGGATCACGCCAACCCGATGAAGGAGTTTCTGCGCAAGAGGGCCTATCGGCAGATGCTCTCCTGGTGCCAGGCCATGATCGCGGTATCGGAACAGGTCCGGACGGCCATGATCGGGGAATTGAAAGTCACCGGCGGAAAATCCGAACGGCTGGTGGTCATTCCCAACGGCGTGTCGGTGCCTCCCCTCCTCGAACGGCGGAAGCGCCAACTGGTGCGGCAGAGGTGGTCCGTGGGGGACCAGGAGGTCCTGCTGGTCGCGGTCGGCAGGCTGACCCGGCAGAAGAATTTCGCCTCCCTGGTCGAGGCACTGGCCATGATTCCGGACACGGCCGGCCCCTGGAAATGCCTCATTGCCGGGGATGGGGAACTGCACGACACCTTGGCCGCGGACATTGCCGCGCGGGGGCTTGGCGAACGGATTGTCCTGGCGGGTCACGTGTCCGAAATCGGATTCCTCCTGGGAGCGGCCGACGTCTTTTGCCTGTCTTCCCTCTTTGAGGGGCTGCCCCTGGTGCTGCTGGAGGCCATGGCGGCGGGCCTACCGGTTTGCGCCTACGGGATCGACGGGGTGGTCGATGTTGTCCAGGACGGCGTCCAGGCCCGTCTGGCCAGGCCCGAGGATCCGGCGGACCTGGCCCGGGCCCTCCAGATCCTGCTGGCCGAACCCGAGGTGCGGCGGGAAATGGGCACCGCGGGGCGTGCTCTGGTCCAAGCGGATTTCAATTTTGAACGGGTCGTGGACCAGCTCGAGGAGTTGTTCAAGGCATGACCTCACCTTCCGACCGAATTCATGTGGTCAATGTCATCGGTTCCTTCCAGACAGGGGGAGCCGAAAAGATGCTGGTGAATTTTCTGGGGGCCGTGGACAAGGAAAAGTTCAGGCACACCGTTCTGTGCCTGACGCGTCGCGGGGAACTGGCGGAAGACCTTGGGCAGGTGGATGTCGATGTCCGGGTTTTCCGCGTCCGCATCCGAACCCTGCCCAGGGATCTGCGGCGGCTGGCCGGCTGGTTCCGGGACCACCGGGCCGACGTGGTCCATTCGCACATGTTCTATGCCTCACTGTGGGCGCGGATCGCGGCCCTGTGGGCGGGGGTTCCCGTCCTCATCACGACCGAACACAGCCAGGAACACTGGAAAAAATGGTGGCAAGTCAGGGCAGACCGATTCCTGAGCGGCAAGACCTTCCATCACATCGCGGTGTCCCAGGATGTGCGGAACATCAGGCTCGAGCGGGATGGTGTCGCCCCCGGACAGATCACCATGATCCCCAACGGTGTCCCCATTCCGGAGGTGATGGGGGATTCCGCGGTGCGCCAAAAGGTGCGGGCGGAATTCGACCTGCCTTCGGACGTGCCCGTGGTCGGGACCGTCGGGCGCATGATCGATGTCAAAGGCTACCCCCTCATGCTCCAGGCGCTGGCCCTGGCCCGCAAATCCTATCCTTCGTTGCATTGGCTTCAGGTGGGAGACGGCCCGGATCGGGAGAAGATCATGACGCTGGCCGAAGAAATGGGCCTGTCCGAAGCGGTGACCTTTGCCGGGAAGAGAAACGACGTTTCCGACCTCCTCGAGGCCATGGACATCTGGGCCATGAGCAGCACGCACGAGGGACTGCCCGTGGCCCTCCTGGAGGCGATGGCCGCTGGCAAGACCATTGTCGCCACGAATGTGGGGGGTATTCCCGATGTGGTGAACCATGAAGTCAGCGCCATCCTGGTCGCTCCGCAAGATGCCCGGGAACTTGCCGCAGGGCTGGTCCGGGTCCTGGACGACCGCCCCCTTGCGCAAAAACTCGCTGCAGGAGCGCGGGTGAAGGCGGAAATGGAATACGGGATCGAAGCGGTCGCCCGCAGGATCGAAGGCATTTACCTGGAGGGTCTGGCGGCGCGCACCTGATTTCCGGGACCGCCCGCAGGGTGCGGATTGACCAGGTGGGACCGAAGTTCTATGCTTCGCTTTCGAATAGAGATTTTCCCTGTACGGAAGGCTCCAGATTGAAAATCTGGTTCGACGCCGACAATGGCCCCCACGTCCTGATCATGCGTCCTTTGGCCGGTGAATTGGCCCAGCGAGGCCACGAAGTGGTTTTTACCGCCCGGGACCGCACCAGCACCTGTGAGTTGCTGGACCTGTACGGTTTTTCCTACCTCAAGGTGGGGGCGGAGTACGGCAAGGGGATGTCCGGCAAGGTCCGCGGCACCCTGGGCCGGGCCCTGGCCCTGACCCGGGCCATGAAGGGCGTTCGGCCTTCAGTCAGTTTCGGTCACGGATCCCGTTCCCTGCCCCTGGCGGCGAAGCTCCTGGGTGTGCCCACGGTGACCATGTACGACTACGAGTGGGTCGATCCCCGTCTCTTCAATTGGTTTTGCCGGAGTATTCTCCTGCCCGAGGCCATCACCGGGCCGCGGTGCGCCGCCGCGGGCATCGCGGTGGACAAAGTGGTCAGCTATCCCGGATTCAAGGAAGAGCTCTATCTGGGAGGCGGCGATTTCGACGACTCCATCGCCGCCGACCTGAAACTCCGCGACACCGCCGTCAAGGTCCTGCTGCGGCCCCCGGCCACCACCGCCCACTACCACAACCCCGCGGCGGAAGTCATCCTGGACGCCATTCTGGCCCAGCTGGCCACCGTGAACGATGTCCAGCTCGTGTTCCTGCCCCGCACGTCGGATCAGCTGGGACTGCCGAAAAAGGCAGGCATCGCGGAAATCATCGTTCCGGCGAAAGTCTATGACGGGCCCAGCCTGGTGGCCGCCGTGGACATGGTGATCAGCGGCGGCGGAACAATGACGCGCGAAGCGGCCATCATGGGTGTGCCTTCCTACAGCTTTTTCCGGGGAACCAGCGGCATGGTGGACGAGGCCCTGGCGAACGCCGGCCGGCTGGTCCTGATCGAGGATGCGGACCAGGTCTGTGACCTGCTCGAGGTGGCGCCCAAAAAAGGGACCACGATCCAACCGGATCCCGGTCCCCTGGTGCAATTCATCTGCGACGCCATTGAAGGGGCCGCCTCCTAGCGAACAGCCGGTCACTTCCCGGCCAGAAATTCCTCAACTGCGGCCACGATTCGCGGGGCGGTCGCCCCGTCCCACAGCTCGGGGACACGGCCCTGTTTCCAATTTCCCTCCAGGATCCGGGCGATCTGGCCGGGCAGGGATTCGAGGGTGGCCAGTTCGTTGGTGCCCTGCGAAATGGTGATGGGCCGCTCGGTGTTGGGGCGCAGGGTGAGACAGGGGATGCCCAGGTAGGTGGTTTCCTCCTGCAGGCCGCCGGAATCGGTCAGCATCATCCGGGAGTGGATCACCAGATTCAGGAAATCGTAGTAACCCAGGGGGTCGGCCAGGATCAGGCGGGAATCCACCAATCCGCAACGGGCGCCCAGGTCGTGGGTGACCATGACCGCGCGCGTGCGGGGATGGACCGGGAAGACCAGGGGCAAATCGACCGCGGTCAGGATGTCGAAGATCCGGGCCAGGTTCTCCGGGTCGTCCACGTTGGCCGGGCGGTGGAGAGTCACCACGCCGAATTGGCCGGGTTCCAGACCCAATTCCTCGTAGGTCTTCAGGGTGCGGGCCCTGGTCACGGACCGGACCAGGCTGTCGATCATGATGTTCCCCACCAGCTTGATACGCTCCTCGGCCACGCCCTCCCGGCGGAGGTTTTCGTCCGCGTCCTCCGAAGGGGTGAACAGCAGGTCGGCGATGGCATCGGTCATCAGACGGTTGATCTCCTCGGGCATGGTCATGTCCCGGCTGCGCAGGCCGGCTTCCACGTGGGCCACGGGGATATGCAGCTTGGCCGCCGTGACGCTGGTGGCCATGGTGGCGTTGACGTCCCCGACCACCATGACCAGGTCCGGATTTTCCGCCTGGCACAGGGTCTCGAACTTGACCATCACCCCGGCGGTCTGCTCGGCGTGTGATCCGCCGCCGACACCCAGATGGACATCGGGGGTGGGCAGGCCCAGATCCTCAAAAAAAACATCCGACATGTTCTTGTCGTAGTGCTGGCCGGTGTGGATGAGCACCGGTTGCAGGGAATCCGGGCGTGCGGCCATGGCCCGCCACAAAGGGGCCACCTTCATGAAATTCGGTCGGGCTGCGGCAATGAGGAAGATCTTCTTCGGCACGGGAGTCCTTCCGGGTTCGGGCACAGGGCGCAGGAAATCTAGGAATCGACCAGGAGAATAGCCAATTTATCGATATTATTCGCCAACTTTGATCGTTGCAGCGGGAAAATAGGTTACCACACTGGACACCGGAAATCGGAACCCTGATAATTGCCCGATACAAGGGAATCGTGACCAGGAGCATTCATGTCCAATAAAATCGTGGTGCTGGGACCCGTGCCGCCCCCGCTGGGGGGTGTGTCTCTCCACATCATCCGATATGTCGAACTGCTGAGAACCACCGGTTGGGAAGCTCTCGCCGTCTCCTATACGGGCACCACGAGCACCGGGCGATGGGCCAAGTACCGCGAAATAATCGAGATGTTCGCCTCCATCTACTTGCGGATCAATCCTGGCACCTGGGACGTGCTGCATCTGCACTACGGCGGACTGGGATATTTCCTGGCGATCGCCCCCCTGCTGAAGATCTCTCCCGGCCGCAAGGTGATCACCTTCCATTCCGTCCGCGTGATCCAGGACCTGGAAAACCGGCCCGGTTGGATACGCCGGCTGACCCTGTCGTTGTTGAACGAATTCGATCTGTTCGTGGTGGTCCGCCAGGGGATCGGCGACCAGTTGCGGGCATTCGGGCTGACCCGTCCCGAAATCACCATCATGCCGGCCTTCCTGCCCCCCTCGGCAAAGGAGTCCACCCAGGACAACCTGCCCTACGATATCACCAGGAAGATGCAGGACCTGCAGGAGGACGGCGTGGTCCAGGTCTGCTGCGCGGCCTACTACCTGGGGCCGGGATACGGTCGGGATGATCTGTACGGGGTGGAGGAATTTCTTCAGGTTCTGAAGGAGATCGAAGACGACCTTGAGTCCCCGCTGGCGGTGTGGGTCCTGGTGTCCAACGGCCCCGATTCGAAAGAGCGCCGGGCAGCCGACCAAACCGTCAGGGATCTGGCGGCGCAGATGAAATCCGTGAAGGTGGAGTTGCACTACGGAATACCCCTGGTGCCCGTGATGGCCCGCTGCCAGGGATTTCTCCGGCCCTCGCGGGAAGACGGCGACAGCGTGGCCCTGCGGGAAGCCCTGGGATTGGGCCTGAAGGGTTTGGCGAGCGACGTGGTCCAGCGGCCCGCCGGGACCGAGACCTTCTCCCTGGATTCCCGACCTGAATCCAGGGCCAGTCTCAAGAACTTCCTGGCCGATCTCCAGGTCGAGGAAACCAAAAAAACTCCAGCGGGCAACGATGCCGACTGGACACCCTATCTTCGTTTTGCCGCCAAGGTCCTCGGCCCAGGCCGAACCGTCAACCGGGTCTTGAAATCAGGTCTGATCCACTTCCCGGTCTTAGTCCTGCTGCTGGCGGTTATCTTCGGCTTCTTCGGCATGCTCATGAAAACCCCGCTGTGGGATCCCATCGATTTCCAGATTCTGGCCGACGCCCATGCCCTGGTGCAGGACCCGGGTCCCATGTTCAGGCATATCGGGTTCTATTTCAGTCAGCCCGTCCTGCAGTTGGCCTTCCTGGCGGAGTACCGGGTCTTCGGAATCAATCCGGCGGGCTACATCGCAGTCAATCTGTTGATCCACACCCTCAGTTCTTTCATGGTCTACATGCTGGTCAACCTGCTGTTTCCCCGCCGGAACATGGCGGTGCTTTCCGCGGTGCTGTTCGCCTTCGGGGTGGGGAGTTACAGCAAGATATTCATGGCGGTCAACCAGCTCGAACCGCTGCTGCTGGCCAGCCTGCACCTGATGGTGCTCTACTCCTTCATCCGGAACGACCACCGCCGGGGAGGAGCCTTGAGGTCCCCTTTCTTCATCCTGGGGATGGTGCTTTTTCTGCTCACCGGCCTGACGCGGAACGCCTCGTTCTCGCTGATCGGGAGTCTGTTGGCCTACAAGGTATTCTTCAACCGGGGGCGGGGGATTCGCGGGATATTTTCCCCGGACATCCTGGTCCTGGCGGGGGTGGGAATCGTCTACTACTGGGCCCAGGGGCAATGGGGTTACCAGCAGCAGTCGCTCTTTTCGGATGCGACCATTGTCCGAAGCTTTTCCCCGGAATCTCTGAAAACCGTCTTCCGGTATCTGACCCTGATGTTCTTCCCCATGCAGAACACGCGCCTGATCGATGATGTGCCGTTCTTCGTCACCTGGTTGTGGGAAGCCCGGACCCCCATCCGGTTTTTCATCGCCCTGGCCATCCTCTCCTACAGTTTCTTCGGGTTCGTGTTCGGGAGCAAGGCGGTGCGTTTCTTCATCGCCTGGACCTTCATCACCCTGCTTCCTTTCACGGGGATCACGGCCTCGGGATCGTGGCTCAATCTCAATCATCTGTATCTGACTTCACTGGGTTTCTGTGTGGTTCTGGCCGCGGGAGCCAATGGGACCAGCAATCTGCTCGGACGCCGCAAATGGCGACGTTTCCTTCCCTACCTCATCCCCCTGGGCTTCGTTCTGATTTCCCTGGTCCTGACCACCAAGTTCAACGAACGGAACCTCTACCGCGCGGGCACGGAAGAAGTGAGGGAAATGCAGAAGAATTTGGAAAAAATCACCCTGAATGGGGAGCGGGATCCTCAGCTTCCCTGACTGCCAGGGCCCGTTCCAGATTCGCCAGCCCCCCGAAGATCCAGGCCACCGACCAGCGCATATAGAGCATCCGGTTCTCGTAGTTCCGGTGGATCTGGTATTTGAATCCCCCGTTGGGGAGGGCCATGTGGGCCAGAATCCAATCGGCGGTTTTGAGGGCCTGTTCCGTCCGGCCGAACCGCAGAAGGGTCAGCAATGCCTGACCGCAGCAGGTGGCGTCGATGGGATAGGTGGACCGGTCGTAGTACCTGGGGATGCCCTCGTCGGTGAAGAAGTTGGCGAGGTAGTAGGCCAGGCCTTTTTCCAGGGCCTCATCGAAGGCCGTGTCGCCGGACAGTTCCCGGTATTCGTGCAGGCAGTCGAGGTTGTAGCAGGTATGGAAATGGTCGGCCCAGGAACGTGCGTCCCCGATGGAGTAGGGCCAGCTGCCCGATTCGTTCTGGCGTGACACGACGTAACGGATGGTCGATCTTGCCTCCTCGGACCAGGCCGGGTCGCCGCCCAGGGAAACGGCCTGGGCCAACAGTCGGGCTCCCTTCATGGTCGCGTTGAGGACTTCCTGGTGGTCGGTCGGGGAATAGGACCAGCAAAAGGTATCCCCATCGGTGGTCCGGTTCAGATCCCGCAGGACGAAGGGCACCGCTTCGAGAATCAGGTCCCGGGCCCGCTCCAAGCCATAGAAATGCCAGATGGTGAACAGGGCATGGGTGATGAACCCGGTGGCCACGACGGTCGGATGGCCCGCAGGAAAGTCGGCGTATCGGGCCTGCCAGTGGAAGTCGTAACCCCAGCAGGATCCGCTGAAACCCGGGGTGCGCAGACGGTCGAGTTCGCCGACCAGCCGAGCGACCTCCTGGCCCCGGGTTTTTTCTCCGGCGGCCATGTCCCGCCAGGTCAGGCCCTGGGCGCACAAGGCCAGGGTCACGGGGTTGTAACCCTTGGCGATGCCGAGCAGGGGCCGTATCTGGAAAGGGAGCCTCTTGAGGATCTGCTGAAATCCCCAGCGGGGCAGCCGGGCCCGATCGAGAACCGGCAGGCGAAACAGGGGAGAGGCGAGGCCGTCGTAGGGATCGTAACCCCGATAGTCCTCGTCCCTGATGAGGGACTCGGTCCTGTCCAGGGAAGAAACCAGGTCAGCCATCGGTGGGGCCCAACTCCGCCAGGTCCACGGTTTCGGTCAGGCCTGAGGCCAAGGCTTCCACGATCCTGATGGCCGCCAGCGTGGTGGCCAGCTGGGACAACACCGGGATGGGACTCTCACCCTTTTGGACTCCATCCAGGAAGGCCTTCACTTCCTCGCTGTGGCCCTTTCCGGAACAGCGTTTGGTCGATTTTCCGCGGCCAGAGAAGAGGGTAACCTTCTGGAAATTGTCCAGGACGGCGCTGCGGCCGGACCCCAGGACCTCGAGTTGTTCCTTGGGCATGTTCGGGGCGCCTTCGGCGAAGTAGCCGATGCTGCCGACGGATCCGTCGGCGAATTTCAGGGAAATGACCAGGTTGTCGTCCGGCCGGACCTCGCTGCTGTCACAGGAGAGGCCCATCGCCGATACGGCCACCGGATCGGCACCGCAAACGAATTGCATCAGATCGATGAAGTGGCAGACCTCGCCCAAAATCCGGCCGCCGCCCTGGACCGGGTCCTGGGTCCAGTGGTCGCGGGGGATGTGGCCGGCACTGATGCGGTACATCATGGACAGGGGGCCGTCGTGGTTTCCGAAATGCCGTTTCACCTGGCCGGCAGCCTGGGAGAAACGGCGGTTGAATCCCACCTGTAGCACGGGCAGGCCGCCGTTCTGGGCCTGTTTCTGTACCTGGTCATGAATGGCTCGCAGCTGGTCGAGGGTCAGGCACAGGGGTTTTTCCACGAAAACGTGTTTGCCCGCTTCGAGGGCGGCCAGCGCCAACGGGCCGTGCTGGTCGTGCCGGGTGGCGATCACCAGCGCCTGGGTGTCGGGGTCGGCGACGACGGCGTCGGCGGAATCCACCGCTTCGGCGAAGCCCTGCCGCCGGCCGACATCCGCAGCCGTCAAGCCGGTGCGGGTGAAGATGGGCCCCAGGACGGTGCGGGAGTCATCGCGGAAGGTCGGCAGCAGAAAGGTCTGGGCAAAGGACCCGGCGCCGGCAAAACCGACGCGGATCTTGCCTTCGGTCCTGATCCCCGGGTTGAGCGTGACCTTCTCCACCGGAGCGGGTGGGGTGTCGGGGTATTCCACCAAGATGCCGCAGTAAGGTTCGCTGCGTCCGGCAATCAGGTCGTAGGCCCGCGGGGAATCCTCGAACTTGTAGCGGTGGGTCACCAGGGCCACCGGGTCGAAAACGCCGTCGGCCATCAGGTCCAGGACGGCTTCCAGGTTGCGGCCTTCTGTCCAGCGGACAAACCCGTAGGGATAGTCCAGACCGCCTTCTTCATAGGAGGGATCGTAGCGGCCCGGGCCGTAGGAACAGGAAACGCTGAAACCGATCTCTTTTTCGTAGTAGTCCGCGCGGGGAAGATCCATGCCCACGGCGCCTACCACGACGACCCGACCGCGCTGCCGACATACCTTGCCTGCAGTGACCACGGGTTCGCTGCTCGCGGTGGCTGCGCAGATGAGGACCAGGTCGGCGCCAGGACCGCGGGAAAAGTCGGCGATCATGGCCTCGACCGGATCGGAGCCCAGGCGCGCCACCACGTCCGCCCGGCCCACTGTGCGGGCGCGGTCCACGGCGTCAGCCGAGATGTCGGCCGCGAACACCCGGCAGCCGTTGGCCTTGAGAATCTGGCAGGCCATCAGTCCGATAGGACCCAGGCCGATAACCACGGCGTTTTCCCCCAGGGTGGGGCTGGCCAGGCGAACTCCCTGCAGGGCAATGGCCGCCAGGGTGGTCATTGAGGCCGCCTCGGCCGAAACACCCGCGGGGATCCTGGCGGTCAGGTTGACGGGAACGACCACTTCATCGGCGTGATTGGCGTAGCCGCCACCTGCACAGGCCACCAGGTCGCCGGGCCGGACCTTGTCGACACCTTCACCCACCTCGAGGACCTCGCCGGCCAGGCTGTATCCCAGGGGCTGGGCACCTTCCAGTTTGTCCCGCACCTTCTGGATGGTGTTGCGGAGCCCCAATTGACCGACCATGCCGATGACCTGCTTGACCTGATCCGGCTTGGCCCGGGCCTTGCCGAGAAGGGATTTTTTCCCGGTGACCACCTTGTTCCCTTCGGTGCCCGGGCTGATGGCGGAATACAGGGTCCTGACCCGCACGAAACCGGGAGCCAACAGGGGGGCGGGGGCTTCCATCACCACAACGGAGCCGTCCTTCATGGTCTGAGCGAGAATCTTCAAGGCAGGGTCCTCCAGTTATCCGGGGCGATTACCTTCACTGCAATTATCGTCCAGCGGGCCGCAACAGTGAAGCGCCAAGATGTGGTGATCAATTCGGCAAAGCGGCGATGAACATGTCGACCGCATGGTCAAAACCATGGTGATTCTGGACGTGGTCGTGGCAGCGCCGGGACATGGCGGAGTACCGGTCGGGGTCCTCCAGCAATGCTTCCATTTGCCGGGCCAACCCGGACGGGTTCGGGTCCACGATTCCGAGATCCCGGCCGGTGACCGCACCGTCCGGATCGATTTTCAGGGTGCAGGCGGGGAGGCCCCGCGACCAGGCGTAGAGGTAGCCGTTGGGGAAGCCTTCCCAGTCGGAGGTGTTGAGGAAGATCCGGGCTCGCTCGTAGACCCCGCCGACCTGGTCCGGAGCGACAAAACCCTCGAAGGTCACGTTGGGCAAGGTGGCGAGTTCGTCCATGAGTTTCCTGGAATAGCCGAGGTCCGGCCCCGGCCCGCCGACGACGAGGAAGGTCCGTCCGGGCAGCAGGCGGGCGATCTCGATGAGCTGATCGGCGCGTTTCTGGATCTTGAACGAGGCCACCCAGCAAATGTCGAAGGGGGCGTCGAGTCCCGGGCCGGCATATGGGGGCACCTGAATGCCGTTGGGCACTTCGATTCCTTCTATCGTGAAATTTTCCTTCAACAGGATCTGTTGTTCGTGGGACTGCACGGTCACCCGGTTGGCCTTGTTGAGGCTGGTCTCATACAGGCGACCGAACATCGGGGGCAGGCTTTCGAGCTCGCCCCGCAGGCAGTGGGGCCGGTTGGCCACCATGAACGTATAGCGGGCGCCCAGCAGCCGTGCGTACAGCATGACGAAAAAGGAAAGGTACCGGGTGGAGCGCAAAACGAAATGATCGGCCCGGGCGGCGCGCATCGCCTTGAACAGGCGCCAGAGATTGGCCAGGCTTCGGGTCAGGCTGCGGTCGTAGGCCACCTTGTTGGAACGGAAGACATCGAACCCGTCGATGTGTTCGTGGAATTCCTGTCCGTAGTCCCCGACGACGAAGCTCACCGGATAGCCCCGGCCGCGAAGCCCCGTAGCCAGCTGGATGATCTGGAACCCGGCGCCGCCAGCCTCCTCCGCGATCCCGGGTCGGAGATTGGGGTAGACTTCCATGCTTACGAAGCAGATGACGGGGAGACTCATGCCTCACTAACCTGGGGAATGGAAAGGGTTTGTAGGATGGGAAACCAATGAAGAATTATACCACATCCTCATGATTTTTCAACCCTTATCAGGCGGGGAGCCGGGTGGGGAGGTTCCCGGCTCGCTTGAAGTCCCATCGGCCATACCCTATTGTTTCGGCGCAGGTCATTTTGAATATTTTCGTCTCCGGGGACCGACCCCGGGAAATTTTTCCGGGGCTTTCCAGGTCATGTCCTATGCCGTCGCCGCTGTCTCGTTCCTGAACACGATTCCCCTGATCGACTGGTTCGAACAGACCGGGGACCCGCGTGTCGCTTTGAGCCGCGCCCTGCCCAGTCTGCTGGCGGACACGCTGAATGACGGTCGGGCCGACGTGGCCCTGCTGCCGGTGGTGGAGATCTTTCGCGGCGCCAGTGGGGGCATGTTGTCGGCCACGGGCATCGCCTGCCGCGGCCAGGTGGACAGCGTGAAGTTGTTCCACCGGGGTGACCCTGCCGATTTGATGACGGTGGCCGTGGACCGGGGATCCCGGACCTCGGTGGCCCTGCTGCGCATCCTGCTTGCGGAACAGTTCAGCATTCGGCCCACCTTCACCGAAACGGAACCCGTGTGCGGTTGGCGCCCCGAGGTCGGGCAGGGAACGCTGGTCATCGGGGATCGCTGTTTCGAGTACGAGAGGGACCTGCGGGAAACCGGAACCACCGATGTCTTCGGTTACGATCTGGGCCAGGCCTGGTTGGATCTGACCGGCCTGCCGTTTGTCTTCGCGGCCTGGGCAGTGGCTCCGGATTTTACCGATCGTTTCTCAGAACAGGCTCTCGGGGAACTGGCCGGCCTGTTGACCACCGCCCGCGATCACGGCATGGCCCGCCTCGGGGAAATCGCCGCCCGTGAAGCGGCCGCCGGCCGCCTCGGGCACCGGGGAGAGGCGACACCCGCGGCCTTGGACTATTATTTCCGTCACTCCCTGCGTTACGTTCTCGGGGACGACGAAATGGCCGGCCTGCACCGGTTTCACCAATACTGCGTTCAGTACGGGGTCGTTCCGGACGGTTCGGCCCCTTCGATCATAGCGAGGTAGATCTTGCCTTCATTTTCCGGACCCGCGGACCATGGCCCCATGGATCCCCAGAAGTACCAGGAACTGGTGGACCTCAAGCAGAAGGAGCTGGGGAATCCCGAACCTGTTCTGATGGAAGTCGAACCCTACCGGGTGCCCACCACCACCTCGGAGCTGGCCGCCGAGCTGCTGGACGAGGCCCTGTCCCGGCGCCTGACCGGCGGCGAGCTGATCATCCTTTTCGAGGAGGCCTCCCTGCACGACCTGGGACACACGGCCCATCAGCTTCGCCTGCAGAGAACCGACCCGACCACGGTCACCTACATCATCGACCGCAACGTCACCTACACCAACCTGTGTTACGCGGACTGCGGTTTCTGCGCCTTCAACCGTCACCAGGGCGACGGCGACGACTACCTGCTCAGTCTGGACGAGATCCTGGAGAAGTGCCGCACCGTCGAAGCGGCCGGCGGACGCCAGATCCTGTTGCAGGGCGGGCACCATCCCAAGAAACGCCTGGAGTACTACGAAGAGATGCTGCGCGGCATCAAGGAGAGCTGGCCGGCGATCTGGATCCATGGTTTTTCACCCAGCGAGATCCAGCACTTTGCGCGCCTGAACGGCCTGGACACCATGGTGGTGCTGGACAAGCTCAAGGCTGCCGGGCTGGATTCGATTCCCGGGGGCGGGGCGGAGATCCTCAGCGACCGCGTGCGGCGGATCCTCGCTCCGGGCAAGGCCATGGCCGGCGAATGGATCGACATCATGGAAAAAGCCCACCTGGTGGGGCTGCCGACCACGGTCACCATGATGTTCGCCCACGTCGAGACCTACGCCGAGCGGGTCGAGCATTTCCTCAGGGTGAGGGAGAGCCAGGACAGGACCGGCGGCTACACCGCCTTCATCCCCTGGACCTTCCAGCCCAACGGCACCCCGCTGATGAACGATCCGGCCCTGCGCCGGCAGGTCGAATCGATCGGTTACCTGGGTTCGACGGACTACCTGCGTACCCTGGCCATCTCGCGCATCGCGCTGGACAACTTCGCCAACCTGCAGAGCTCATGGGTCACCCAGGGCAAGGCCGTCGGCCAGCTCACGCTCTACTACGGGGCCAACGACCTGGGCAGCCTGATGATGGAGGAGAGCGTGGTATCGGCGGCCGGAGTCAGTCATCCGCTGACCCGCACGGATCTCGAGGAGATGATCGTCGGTGCGGGGTTTGTCCCGGCGCTCCGGGACAACGGCTACAAAATCCTGTCCTGAATCCGTCTACTTGCTCAAACGATTGGAAACCCATTCCCGGGTCTTGAAGAAGGCCTTGTGGTAGAAATCCAGGATGGCGGTCCGGGGTGCGAAATAGGGCAGATAGACGGGCGTCAGGGTGTTTAGCACGGCATGGATAATCAATCTTCCACCAATGAGGACAATGGCGTGGGCTGAAATGATCCCGACGAGCCCAAAACTCTTCATGCCGAAATAAAGTGCCGCCGGCAGGATCACCAGCATGACGATGTTGACCTTCAGAGTCACGTCGTTCCGGTCCAGCGCCCTCAAGATCAAGGTGGGATTCAGCAGGTGGAACAGCATAGCGATGGCGCTGATCCGGAAAATGGGCACCGCGTCGATGTACTGATCGGTATACATGAAGACCACCAGGGGCTGGGCCACCACGATGAAGAACAAGGTGACGGGAATCCCCACGGCGAACATGGCGCCCAGGACCTCGTTCCAGAGTTGCCTGATGCCCTCCCAGTTCCCTTCCTTTTCCAGCTTCGCAAAACGGACCAGGGCGACCGGGGCTAGGGACTGGGTGAAAAACATGAGGATCGGAATCTGCTTCAGACCCTGGGCGTACACCGCGTAGGTCTCGATGTCGTAGAATTTGCTGACAACCACTTCGTGCATGCGCAACATGATCGTTCCCAGCATGCCGGCCAGTCCCAGCACCACCCCATATCGCACCTGCTTCCAGATGCCGAAGAAGTAGCGCTGTGAACGGAATCCCTTCTGTATGAAATGGACATAGAGCAACCCCAGGGCCAGGCTGATCACACGGGATCCGATCAGGGCCAACACGATGATCTTCAGGTCCCGGGTCAGGTAGGCCGCGACCAGGGTGGCGATGCTGGCCAGAACCTGCCGGGATACGTCGTAGACCGCGGCGGCGGTGACATGCTCGCGGGCGACCATGTAGATCTGGGTCGAGATGTTCAGCAGCATCAGGACCGAATAGGCCGCCAGATACCAATAGAATCGTTCGATGACCGGGAGGCCCAGCAGGCTGGACAGTTCACTTCTGAAGATTCCGATCAGCGCGTAACCGAAGCCGAAGAAGACCAGATTCAGCAACAGGCTGTTCAGGAAATACCCGCCGGAGTTTTTCTGGTCCCGGGGAATGAAGTAGTATTGCGACTGGTTGATGCCGAACTGGAAAATGGCCTGGATCAGGATTTCGACCAGGAAGAACTGGTTGTAGGTCCCGATATCGGCCTTGGTCAGGATGCGCACGAGGAAGACGGGCAGGATGATCCGGATTCCGAACCCGATGACCTTGGCCATGAAGAGGACTGAAGATTGACGCAGCATTCGTTTCTCTGGTGGTTGAACCCGATTTCAGGCTCCGGAGCCGGCCCGATCGGAAGTTATATCCCAATGCCCGTCGGATGCAACTTCAATAACTATCGCCGAATCAGGGTGCGGGTTGAAGGGAGATGATTTAAACTTGCTTGACCTGAATGACACGGGCTCGGGATTTTTTGCATCGGCCAAAGGAAGTAACATGGCGCGCAGGGTATTTATGTTGGGTTTGGACGGCGGTTCCTGGAACGTCCTGGACCACCTGTTTTCCCAGGGCGTCATGCCGAATCTGGCCCGCCTGTGCCGCGAAGGCGTTCGCGGAGTCCTGGAATCGACCACGCCGCCGGTGACCCCGGTGGCCTGGACCTCGTTGATGACCGGCGCCAATCCGGGAAAACACGGGATATTCGCCTTCCGCAAGGCCCACCCCGATAACAGCTACCTGGCCATGCCCGTCAACCGGATGGACATGAAGGTCCCCACGATATTCGACTACTACCGGACCGATCCGGGGTTGATCTCACTCAATCTTCCCATGTCCTTTCCAGCCACGGAAATTGCGGGCCTGATGGTCACGGGCATGATGACCCCCCAGGCGGATTCGGCCCAGGCCTCCCATCCGTCCGATCTCCTGGACCGAATGGCGCAGGCCGGCGTGGACTACGTGATCGATCCCAAGCTGGAGGAGACCCGGGACATCGAGCCGGGCGACATCTTCGGGGGGTGGAAGGAAGCGCCGGACGAGATCCTGGCCCGGCTGGGGCGGATCACCGCGGCGCGGATGCAGGCGGTGCGGTACTTCCAGGAACATCACCCGTGGAAGGTGTTCGTCTGCGTGGTGGTGGGGACCGACCGCATCCAGCACATGTTCTGGGATGAACTTCTTCCCGAAAACGGCGGCCCGACTTCCGATCGGGTGAAGCGCTACTATGCGGAGCTGGACGCCGAGATCGGGACCTTGATGGAGTCCCTCGACCCCGAAGACGCCTTGCTGGTCGTTTCGGACCACGGATTCGTCAAGACCCACGGTTCGTTCCAGACCAACGAGTGGCTCCGCCAGCAGGGATGGCTCAAGAGGCGGGAGGTCGGGCGCAGCCCCCTTTATCCCCTCAAGATCTTCCTGAACAAGCTGGGGATCACCCGGGAGAAGCTGGGCGTGATCCTGTCTTCGGCCCAGTCCAGCAAGCTGCAGATGAAGGCCTCACACATCGACTGGGCAGGTTCGGAGGCCTTTCTGTGCGGTCCCTTCGCCATCAGGATCAACCTGAAGGGGCGGGAGACCCTGGGCCGGGTCGATCCCGGGGAGTTCGACGCGCTGACCGACAGGATCATTGCCGCCCTGCTGGACATCAAGGACGCCGACGGCGTGCCCATGATCGCCGAGGCCGTCAAGGGGGCCGACATCTACCACGGGGAGGGCGAGGGCCAGCCCGGCGACATCGTGTTCACTTTCCGCGATGACCTGAACTACACGGTCTATGCGGGCGAACTCGGCGGCGACATATTCGATCACGACATCAGCAAGCAGGGCGATCATCGGGTCGACGGGATTTTCGCCGCCTGGGGGGGAGGGATCGCTCCCGGCGCCCGTGACCTGAGGCTGTCCATTTGTGACATCCTGCCGACCATGATGCACCTCAACGGCCGGCCAGTGCCGGCGGTTTGCGACGGGCGGGTGGCCTTGGAGGCCCTGGACGGGCCTCAGGATATCCGGGTGGAAGACGATTGGCGCCAGTATCTCGGTGACGCCAAGGCGGTGAACTACTCCCAATCCCAGGAGGATGAAATCAACGCCCGGTTGCGCGCCCTGGGATACCTGGACGACGATTGATCTTGCCACAGACACCCGGCTGGGACACTGCGCGACGGGTGGCCCCCAAAATCTCTTTTGTAAATAGACCCCAGGCCGGGTTATAATTGCCGGCGATTCCTGTCACATAACCTGTTCGTGCAGACCGTCTCCACCTGGAGACCCTGGTTGGGACCGCATGCTCTTCAATTCACTTATTTTCCTGGTTTTTGCCGCCATCTTCTTTGGCCTTTGGCCCTGGGTCAAACGCCACCAGAATCTCCGCTATATCTTCCTGGTGGTCAGTTCCTTCATTTTTTACGGCTGGTGGGACTGGCGATTCCTCTTCCTGATCATCGGCAGCGGTGTGCTCGATTATTGCTCTGGCTTGTTGATGGCCGCCCGGCCCGACCGGAAGAAGCTGTGGCTGGCCTTGTCGATCCTGGGCAATGTCGGCTCGCTGATGATTTTCAAATACAGCGGGTTCTTCGCCGACAACCTGAGCGCGCTGCTGGGTTTGTTCGGGGTGGATGTGGAGCTCAGGGAGGCGCTGCCGAAGTTTGTCCTCATCCTTCCGGTGGGCATCAGTTTCTACACCTTCCAGTCCATGAGCTACACCATCGATATCTACAAGGGCAAGCTCCAGCCCACCCACAACATATTGCAGTTCTTCGCCTACCTGGCCCTGTTTCCCCAGCTGGTGGCCGGCCCCATCATCCGGGCCGCGGACCTGCTGCCCAGTCTGGCCAAGGAAGGCCATACCAGCGAAAAACAGCGGTGGGAGGGGCTGCACCTGATCGTGCACGGTTTCGCCAAGAAGATGTTCATCGCCGACAACCTGGCCTACTACGTGACCGAGGCTTTCAACAATCCCCTCCACAACGATTCACCACTCTACTGGTGGTTGATCATGACCGCGTTTGCCTTCCAGATCTATTGCGACTTCAGCGGGTACAGTGACATCGCCCGCGGGCTGGCCAAGTGGATGGGTTACGACTTCATGGTCAACTTCAACCATCCCTACATTTCCACGTCACTCCGTGAATTCTGGACCCGCTGGCACATCTCCCTTTCCACCTGGTTCCGTGACTACGTCTACATCCCGCTGGGCGGGTCCCGCGGCGGCAAGGTGAAATCCGAAACCAACATGTGGCTCACGATGCTGGTCTCGGGTTTCTGGCACGGAGCGGCCTGGAATTTCATCATCTGGGGGGGGCTCCACGCCGCCGGATTGACCCTGGAGCGCTTCACCGCCTGGCCCCGGCGGATAGGGGCCCTGCCGGGCGGCCGTTACCTGGCCTCCCTGTTCCTGTTGTTGCAGGTCTGGGTCACCTGGGTGTTTTTCCGTGCGGGGACCCTTGAACAGGCGACCAGGATCCTCGGCAGCATGTTCAGTTTCGGCGGGGGCTTTTCCCAGCTGGTGGCGGACATCGGCGGGGTCAAGATCCTGAATATCTGCCTCATCATCGGCATCGCGGCCTTCCGCGAATTCTGGTTCTTCATGGGCCTGGACCAGCGCCAGTTCCTGAAGGGCGGCGCCCGGTCCTACGTCGAGGTCTTCACCATGGCCCTGCTGATCGTCGTGACCATCTATTTCCGGGGCCCGGGCAGCCAGTTCATCTATTTCCAGTTCTAGGAGTCTTGTCGATGAAGGGTGAAAGACTAGTACAGACCATGATCCTGGCGGCCGTCGGGCTGGCCCTGTTCGGTGTCATCCGGCCCGATTCGCCGGATCCCCAGGAAGATGCGGTCTCCCACAAGATCTGGTTCTTCATCAACAAGACCCACCAGGGTCCCGACTACGGGGCCGTGATCATCGGGGACTCAAGAGCCTTGCGCGGCGTTTCCCCCGGCGAGATGACCCTGGAACTCGACAGTACGAAGATATTCAACTTCTCCTTCCACGCCGGCGGCATGAACGAAGAGATGTATCGGGAAGGTGAAAAACTGATCGCGGACGGGGTGGCCCAGCCGGTCATCGTCCTGGCCCCCACCGCCCTGTCCTTCCTGCCGAGCAAGGCCGCCAACAGCCAGTTCCACGAATACCGCGACAAACCCCGGGACCAGGTCTGGATCTACAAATATTGGCCCGACCTGGCTTTCTGGTTCCAGCCGGTTTCACCTTCCATTTATATCCAGAAGTCCATCGGGTACCAACCGGCCAAACTCCTGTTCCAGGATTTCCAGGCCGATGGCTGGATCGCGACCGACCAGGATCCCCGGGATGATCTTGCCGATCTGTCGTTGCACCGGGCCCGTCTGGTCGGGTTGCAGGTTGATGAAGCCAGGATTCACGAACTCATTCAGCAGACCCGCCAGTGGTCGGATCGCGGGTTCCGGGTGTTCGGATTTTCCCCTCCCGCCTACGGACCCAGGGTGGCCCAGGAGGACAGCATGTTGGGCTTCGACAGGGACGCCTTTGTCCAATCGTTTCGATCCGCCGGAGGAACCTGGCTGGACCTGGATGATCCCGCCCTGGAATCCTACGACGGCAGCCATCTGGACAGGACTTCGGCCGTGAACCTGTCCCGGGCGCTGGCCCGGGGAATGGCCCCCTTCCTGTAAAAGCGGATCCCTCCCGAAATTCTGATTCTTCCCGCCGGTTTTTTTTCTACAGGATTTCCCTACCTTTACCAGGATATCCCGCCGCATGTCATTAGGTCTGGATTTTGCCCCTTTCCTACTTGGAAACCGAAATCTCTGCATTCTGCAATGAAATTCGCTCCTAAAGGCAGGATTACACATGCACCGCTTGCCCATTCTCCTATTTTGCCTGCTGCTGACAGGTTGTTTCTACCCGTCATCTCCCGATGATTCGGATACTCAGGCCCCTGTGGCCCATGACGGGTCCCTGCGGGTGGCCGCCCTGGACTACAATGTCGGGACCATAGCCGTGCCCGAGGATATCCATCGGTTGACCCGGGGGGAGATCCTGATCGTTCCCTGCGCCCAATTCTGGGGCCCGGACAATTACGAGGGTAAAATGGAAGTTCTGCGTGCCGCGAATCCCAACCTGAAAATCATCGGTTATCTGGGATCGAAACACATACCCCTGAGTTGGGGAACCTACACACGGGAAGAGCACCCCTATTTGCATGACATGTTCCAGGCCTCCCTCCCCTATTGGGCTACCACTACCACCGGGGACACCCTGATGGACTGGCCCGGCACGGTGGTCTTCGACGTTTTGAACCCCGAGGCCCGGGGCGCCATCCAGGATGTGTTCGAGCATTTCCAGCAGGTTTCCAGCAACAAATTCGATGGCGTTTTCTGGGACTATTTCGCCAACAAGTTGTGGATCGCTCCGGCGGTAGAAGGCATGGAGGGCGAAGCCGACCTGGATAACAACGGTATCCCGCACTGGGACGATCCCGGAGAAATCCAGGCTTTTCTCGATTCCCAGGATGACTGGGTCGCGGAAATGCAGGCCGCCATGGGGGCGGACTTCATCCAGATCGCCAACGGGGTACGTGCCCTGCAGGACTCGGTTTTTGCGGCCAAGTTCGACGGTCTGTTCTACGAACTTTTTCCCAACGTGGGTTTCAGCAGCGGAGAAACCTTCCGCAGGGCTCTCGACCCAAGCCGACCCAACAATCTCTGGGCGGCCCACGGCTGGCCCCGGACCAGGAACGGGGGGCCCTGGTTGATCCTGTCCCATAACCAACCGGTGGGATCCTACCGGGAACCGGACGGCAGCTGGTCGGTCATCAACAGCGGGGATCTCCTGCGGGCGGTGGCTTTGCTGACGGACGCCACCAGCCTGCACTACGACAATACCGGGGAATTCAGGGCGGGAGTTCCCCAGGTGGAACTCGACCTGGGTATCCCCCTGGGGCCGTGCGAAATCTTCGGGGACAGGTTTATTCGCAGGTTCGAACGGGGCAGGGTGGAGCTTCTCATGGGTGATGGGCAGTACCCGGTTCCCTTTGCCTACGCCATTCCGCAGAACGGCGTCATCGTGGAACAGTTCGGGGAAATAGCGGTTTCCCCCTGACGAATCGACCGGCCAGGGTGGACACTTTCACCCGTCGGCATAATATTTAGAGGGTAACTAAGGGTCTCCCCAACAGGGGACGTTCAACCAGGGTCTGGCATGGGGGATCGATGTTTTGCGAAAAATTGTTTTCACGCTCGTATTTTTGTTCCTCGGTATCATGGTTACTTTCAGTCCGGCAGCCGAACCCGTGGTTGCCAACGTGGTCATGGCCCAGAGAACCGACGGTTCCGGTCTGGTGGACATTTCCTACGAACTGATGGACGCCGATGGCGACACCATGGCTGTCACCCTGCAATTGTCGGACAACGGTGGGGCCCATTGGTTGTTCCCCGTCATCGACGCTGTCGGTGACGTGGGGCAGGGGATCCTTTCGGGCACCGGGAAAAACATCGTCTGGAATGCGGTTGCCCCCAGCGGAGATCTCTTCAATGAAAATTTCCGGGCCCGGGTATTGGCGAGTGATGCGGGGGTGGAATTCCACGCCAATTCACCCGACCATATCGCGATTACGGATTTCAGCCGGGTGGACTGGACCGATCCGGCCAATATCGAGAAATTCTCCCGGGCCAAAATGGCCCTGATCATGGGCAGCCACATCTGGGCCGGGGGCCAATATGCCGATGTGGATGTGGTGGGGCAGCTCAAGGCTCTCAACCCGGACATTGTCATCCTGGTGTACGTGTCGGTCAAATCGACCCCCTTGAATGCCCCCAACGAGAATCCCGAAAGCTTCTGGTACAAGTGGTACGAAAGGACCTCTCCCTATTTCGTGGAGACCACTGAAGGCGCCATGGCCCAGGATTTTCCCGGCAACCGGCTGATCAACATGATTGACCCCGATTGCCGCCGGGTGATGATCGAAACCATCAAGGAAATGCAGGATAATTCCCTTAACGTGGTCGATGGGCTCTATTGGGATTATTTCGCGACGCGCCTCTGGGTGCCTGACGGCATGGATATCCCGGGTGATCCGGACATGGACGGTAACGGGATCGGGCATTGGGATGATCCTGCCGAGATGCAGGCCTATCGTGACGCCCAGATAGAACTGATCAGCGCTACCCGTGACTCATTGGGAGAAGGGTTCGTCCAGTTCTTCAACGGTCTGCGGGCCCACGCCGATTCCACTTTTGCGGCCCTGGGGGACGGCGCCTACTACGAAATCTATCCCACCCAGTTCTTCCCCGATCCCGATATGCGACATTCCCTGGATCCGGCCTATTCCCACAGCCTGTTCCACGCCGGACGCTGGTTCCGGACCGTCAACGGGGGCCCCTATATCGTTCTGGGCAACAATTGGTACTCGGCCTTCCTGGACAACAACAGCGTCCCTACCCAGATCATCACGGGGGACAAGTTCCGGGCCATCGCGTTTCTGACGGATCACTACTCGACCTGGACTTCGAGTCCGGACGGGAATGCGGCTCTGGTCTACAGCTGGTCGACCCACGACATATCCCTGGGCCAGCCCCTGGGGCCGGCCACGTTCGAGAGCCCGTTCATCCGCCGTGACTTCGAATACGGATCCGTGGAAATCGAGATGACGAGCGGGAGATATCCCAACCCCTTCGACTATCGTATCTGGGTCCTGGGTCACCTGGTTTCCGAACTGGCCATACCCTTCCACACGCCGTAGGAATGGGCTGTCAGATCCTGCCCTTGCCCGGCCCGACGGCCGGCTGGTCCAGCACGAGCCAGTCGGATCCATAGATTTTCCGGGGAAAGATCCTCGGCACCAGCCCGTACAGGAACTGCCGGAGCTTCAGGGCGAGGTGGCTGGCGTCATGGGCACCGCTGACGGTGCGCAGGTAACCCTCGAGGGTGAGGATCTGAACCTCGACGGGGAAACGGTAGGGCGTGCCGCCGCCGTGTTCGCCGATCAGCACGTCGACATCCCCCTTGAACACCTTGAAGTCCTTGCTGCTGAAAGCGTTCAGGGAGCTGCCGCCCGCTCCTTCGTAGTGGGTGTCGGTGACGTTGCGCCAGCCGAAGGGGGTGCCGACGCAGGAATCGAGCAGGACCAGCAGATCGGTCAGAGCGTCATTGTCGTTGACGATGAACATGGCCCCGATGATGTCTCCGATCTCGTCAGGGTTGTTGATGCCCTTGCGGATCATCTTCGACAGCACCGAACCGCTGGTCTCCTGGCGCATGTCGCCCCAGCGGATCTTCTCCAGCACCCGGTGCGATCCATCGACGATCTCGAAACTGATGGGCGTCACCGAACGCTTGAACCGGCAGTTGTAGTACAGGACGTCCAGGGCGATGGACCGTCGGCCGTCGGCTTTCTCGATGAAGGTGGAACGGAAATCCCAACGCATGTCCCCGTCCTCGGGGCGCGAGGTGTAGTCGATGTTGTGGCCGTCTTCGTTGATGCGGTAGCCCACGGTCAGGTCATGGATCTGTTTCGTGTGCCGCCACAATCCCTGGTTGAGGATTTCCTCGAAGTGCGCCTTGTGGGCGGGGCCGTCCTGGATGATCCGGGACTGGTCGACCTGGATCAGCACTTGGGCCAGGCAGAGCTTGCGCCGGGCTTCGTACCGCAGGCGCTCGCCTTCGCCGTGGATGGCGATGCCCATCAGGTCGCGTACGTCGTTGCAGTCCATCACCAGGGGCAGGGGCAGGACGGCTGTCCGGTTGCCCGAGGGCAGCAGTTCGATGGTCGAGGCCAGGTAGATGTCCGCTTCGTTCAGGTATTCCGCGGTCCGGGCCACGAGGGTCTCCAGACGGGGAATCTCGTCCTGGTCATGGATCTGGGGAAAAAATACCCGGGCAAGTTCGGACCGGTAGACTTCGTCGTCCCGGATGATGCGGCGAAATCCCAGGCGGGTCAGATAGAGCAAGCGGGATCCCTTGACCCCGAATTCCGGATCCAAAAGAGGATGGGCGGTGAAGTCCACCGCCCAAATCTCCTTGTCGGACCCGTTCCTGATCTTGGTGGCGTCGACCCAGCTTTGGTACATCTCGCTCTTTTCCATGTCCGGGACCCGCAGGTCAAATCATGTCGAGAACCCGGGCCATGTCGGCTTCCAGATCCTCGTAACTTTCGCATCCGACGGCAATCCGTACCAGGTCGTCGCTGATGTCCGCCTTCAGCCGTTCGGCCTGGGGCATGCCCGCGTGGGTCATGCTGGCCGGATGCTCGATCAGCGATTCGATGCCGCCCAGGCTGACCGCCAGGGTGGGGACCTCGACGTTGTTGATCACCGTCTTGCCGGCCTCCAGCCCGCCCTTGACCCCGAAGCTGAACACGGCGCCGCCGCCGCGCATCTGTTTCCTGGCCAGAGCGTACTGGGGATGGCTTTCCAGCCCCGGGTACCGGATCCATTCGATCTTCGGATGCTTTTCCAGGAAGGCCGCCAGTTTCATGGCGTTCTCCTGAGCGCGGTCCATCCTCAAACCCAGGCTTTTGACCCCGCGGAGCACCAGCCAGGCCTGATGGGGATCCATCGTTCCCCCCATATTATAGTGGACTTTGCGGAGCCTGGCGAACAGTTCGGGATCCTTGGCCACAACCATGCCGGCGACCACATCGGTGTGGCCATTGATGAACTTGGTCATGCTGTGCAGGACGATGTCCGCGCCCATTTCCAGGGGGTTCTGCAGGTAGGGAGAAGCGAAGGTGTTGTCCACCGCGACCAGGGCGCCCCGGGCGTGCGCGATCTCGGCGCAGGCGGCGATATCGGTCAATTTCAGGGTGGGGTTGGCCGGGGTTTCCAGATAGACGAGCTGGGTGTTGTCCCGCATGGCGGCGGCCACGTTTTCGGGATTGGAGGAGTCCACGAAAGAGCTCTCAACGCCGAAACGGGGGTACTCGTTTTCCAGGATCGTGCGGCTCGGGCCGTACAGGCTCTCCGTCGCCACCACGTGGGTTCCCTGACCCAGCAGGGTGAGGTAGACCATGTTCACGGCGGCCATCCCGCTGGCCGCGCCCAGTCCACCGCAACCGCCTTCGAGCTGGGCGATGTTGTTCTCCAGGGCCTCGATGGTCGGGTTGCCCAACCGGGTGTACTTGTAGCCCGGCTCGCCACCGAAACAGGCGGCACCGTGGTCGGCGTCACGAAAGGCGAAGGTGGAGGTCTGATAGATGGGGGTGGCGACGGCCCCGGTCTGGGGATCGACGTGCTGTCCTGCGTGGATGATCCGGGTCATCATGCCCCGTTTGCCGATGTCTTTCATCATTCTAGCCTTCCTGTTCGACCGGTTCGGAACCGGTGCCGTACGGGCCACCCGCTTCGGGCCGGTCGATCCATCTTGTTCCGCTGGAGTGCGCGTCCTATAATATGGGTCAAGATCCCGCCATTTCCAATGTCCCCGCCGCATTCTTGAGTTTCGGAGGTTTGGCACCATGACGCCGTTTGTTACCGGACACCGCCGCACCTGTTTCCTGACCGTTTCCCTTCTGGTTCTGATGGTCTCGGGTGCCCCGGCGGCCGAGGATGCAAAAACATGGAACTTCCTTCCTGCCAGTGAGATAGGCGCGGATGCCTTCCGCGCCGCCCACCCGGAATACGATGGTCGGGGTGTGGCCGTGGCCATCCTCGACACCGGAGTCGACGCCTTCGCACCCGGTCTGCTGCAAACCTCCACCGGGTTGACCAAGCTGATCGATGTGCGGGATTTCAGCACCGAAGGGGACTGGACCACCGCCCGGGCCGAACGGGACGAGTCAGGAACGGAGGCGGCGCCCGTATTCCGGACCGAAGACGGGCTGCTGCTCCGAGGGGCCGGAGCCCTGCCGGTGCCGCCGGCCGCTGACGAGGTAGCCCATCCGGTGTACATCGGCGTCATCGCCGAGAAGGATTTCGTCAACAGCACCGATGTCTACGACCTGAACGACGACGGCGACCACGCCGACCGTTTCGGTTTCCTGGTCTACGCCGCCGATCGTTCGGCCGTGAAGGAGGCGCTGGGTGTCGGTGCGGGCTATGAGATGTTGACGGCGCTGAACGAGACCGCCCGCGAGACCATCGCCACCGAGAGACTCTCGGCCCGCGTATGGGTGGTGGTGGTCGACACCGACGGCGACGGCGATCTGGCCGGCGAAGAAATGCTGCGCGATTACCGCATCAACTACGACTCGTTTTCCCTGGGCAGCGACAACGTGCCCGATTCCCGTTCCCTGATGGCCTGGGAACTCAACGTCATCGCCAACGAAGACCAGCTCGGCGGCCCGGAGGCACCCACGGTCGAATTCCACTTCGACGACGGCGCCCACGGTTCCCATTGCGCGGGCATCGCGGCGGGTTTCGAGGTCAGCGGCCAGGAGGGAATGCACGGTGCGGCCCCGGGGGCCTGGGTCATCTCTCTGAAGCTGGGCGACAACCGCCTTTCCGGCGGCGCCACCCGCACCAGCAGCATGAAAAAATCCTATGAGTACGCCGCGGCCTTCGAGGAGAAGTACGGCATTCCCGTCGTCGTCAACATGAGCTTCGGCATCGATTCGGTCGAAGAGGGCGAAGACGCGATGGGGACCTGGCTGAACGATCTGCTCAGCGAAACCCCGACCCTGTACGTTTGCACCAGCGCCGGCAATTCGGGCCCCGGCCTGTCCACGGTGGGCCTGCCCGCCACCGCCTGGAGCCTGATCAGTTCCGGTGCCTCCCTGTCGCCTGCCTCGGGCGCCGACCTGTACAACGCCCGCATGGAAAAGGCGACCCTGTTCAACTTCAGCAGCCGCGGGGGCGAAACCGCCAAGCCCGACGTCGTGGCGCCCGGTTCGGCCCTGAGCACCGTGCCGGGCTACGTCGACGGCATGGCCCGTTTCAACGGCACCAGCATGGCTTCGCCCCAGACCGCGGGCGGGGTGGCCTGCCTGGTCAGCGCCGCCGGTCAGGAAAACCTCGACATCCACTGGGGCATGATGAAACGCGCCCTGATCGCCGGCGGCACGCCGGTGCCGGGCCAGGAGCTTTTCGACCAGGGCGGCGGCCTGGTGACCGTGGGCGCTTCCTGGGAAGTCCTGAAAAACCTGGCGGCCAGTGAATCAGCCCAGCAGGTCCTGTGGTACGACATCACCACTGACTGCGTTTTTCAGGCCGACGGCGAAAGTGACGCCGCCTACTGGCGCACGCCGGGCGGGATCCCGCACGCCCCGGAAAACGTGACGTTCACCGTCCGGCCGGTCTTCCACCCCGACCTGGGGCCCGACGACAAGGACACCTTTTTCCGCAGCTTCAATTTCAAGAGCGAAGCGGACTGGCTGAAGGTTGTTTCGGGAGATCGTTACATCCGCGGCGACATGGGCATGACGGTGACCTGCCAGTACGACGGGAAAAAACTGGCCTTGCCGGGAGCTTATTCGGCCCGGGTGATCGGCAGCCTGGACGGCGGAGACCTGAACGGTCTGGCCGGCCGGGAATTCTACCTCTGGAATACGGTGGTCGTCGGTGATCCCGTGGGCACCGCGGCGGGGTACCACAAGATCTACGACGGCAGGGACCTGCGCGAGCTGGGCCTTGGCGAGAACCCTGACTGGGCGCGGGTAGGCTACCCGGCGTGCCAGAGCACAGAGATGGGGTATTCCAGCGGCGGTGAAGTTGAGAGGTTGGGTTTCACTTCAGATGAGGGGCTGTTGTGCCAGTCTGGCGACTCTGAATACGTCGAGGACCCGCTTTAGTGATTAACGGCCACTTCATCGCCGTCGAGTCC
>RCNC010000307.1_pt1 | contig 30440 bp, 23 predicted proteins | sample 2041301 | NCBI WGS metagenome assembly RCNC01 (sample SAMN09708231, study PRJNA481090) | Marine sediment metagenome, whole genome shotgun sequencing project. | biome: marine sediment; feature: ocean; material: sediment; isolation source: Sewage treatment plant 13A marine sediment (STP13A) ... | reverse complement strand
GGCCGAGCTTGGAGAATCATATCCAAGAAAAGCTACGCTTTTTGCATTGATAATGACCCCAAGGTCATCAGTTCCAAATTCAGGAGAAAAATTTCGTCCGGCAAGTAACTCGATATCAAATGCAGGAATATAATCTTCATCCATTCCAATTTTATACATTACTCCCCTGCTCCGTTCCTCTTCCGCTCTGCGAATGCCGCTTGCCCAGAATATTTCATCACCGGGGACATTGGTAGATGAGGTTAAGTGGTCAACACCTGCGATGGCATTTATTTCGTTTTTGAAGGTCCTGAATTTTTCAGAGAAAGTTGTATCATTTCCCACTCCGGGCCCATTTAGCACCAGGGTCTGGTCAATATTGACACCGAGATCCTGGTTCCGCATATACCTCAACTGGGAATAGATCAGAATGGTTCCAGCAATAAAGGCTATCGAAGCTGTGAATTGAAAAACGACAAGGATCTTCCTGAGTATATACCCATGGCCCGAAGTACTGAATTTCCCCTTTACAACTTCAACAGCTTTGAATGAAGAAAGAACAAATGCCGGGTATATACCCGACAGCAAGGCTCCGGCAAGGAATAAGATACTCAGTCCGGCCCAGAAAAACGGTTCACTAAAGAGGGACATAGACAGGTTCCTTCCGGTCAACTGGTTGAAATAAGGGAGGATCAGTGCCACAAGAAGAATGGAAATACCTGCTGCCAGCAAGTTCATTAACAAAGCCTCGCTGAGGAATTGACGGATCAATTGACGGCGGTGGGCTCCAACTACTTTCCGTATGCCAACTTCCCTGGCCCTGTCCAATGCCCGGCTACTGCTAAGGTTAATGTAATTGACCCAGGCAATGATCAGGACGAAAAGAGCAATCAATGAAAGCATGAAAACAGCATCTGCATCACCATTTTCATCAGGCTCTGATTCCTGCAACAGGTCAGAATGAAGATGGATATTCTCAATGGGCTGGAGAATAAATTCCTGTCTGCCGCTGTATTCTTCCCATTCTTCTTTTTTTTCTTCAGCAAGCCATTCGGCAAATTTTTGCTGAAAAGCCAGGGGATCAGTTCCTTCTTCCAGGAGGATGTAGGTATTGAAATCATACCATCCCCAGGCTGTCCTGCTCTGATTGTCTGAAAGCTGATGCAGGGTTTCTGCTGAAACAAGTACGGTAAATTTAATATGGGAATTAGCCGGAACATTCCGTATTACCCCCCTGACCTCGCATGAATGTTCTCCCCAAAAAATGATTTCTTTTCCGATGGGATCATCTTCACCGAAAAACTTCTTTGCTGTTGATTCGGTGATGACAGCTGTATATGGCTTTGTAAGGGCCGAAGTATCACCCTGTATAAGTCCCCAATCAAACATTTTCAGAAAGGATGGAGTGGCTACCTGTAATTTCCGCTCTCGGAAAGAAATGTTTTCTCCTGTGGTTATAATACCACCATCAGGAAATGCCCAGGAATATTCCAGCACCTCCGGAAAATTATTTTTCATAGCAGGTCCCACTGCTGGTACTGCGGCGGCACATGCGAACATCAACTCCCCGTTCCGGTAAGCATCATACCTGACACGGTATATGTTTTCGCTGTCTTTATGAAATTTGTCAAAGTTATGTTCGTAGAATACGTACTGCAAAAGCAAAAGGCAGGCTGCAATACCGACTGATAATCCAAACAGATTAAGAATGGAAAAAGCCTTGTTTTTTATAATATTCCGGAAAGCGGAAAGCAGGTAATTGGACAAGATCTGAAACATGTCGGTACAATTAAGATGAGAATTTCCGCAATTATTCTTTCGCAGGCCCTATACAGGAGATCAGAAGGTAATGACCTTCTTCCCGGATTTAATAAAATCAGTCAGGTAGGTCCCTGTATATTTGACTTCAATTCCCAGTTCCTCCAGTTTGGATGAGACCCCATACTGGTCGGCACATCCCTTACAGGCCAGCAATTCGACTCCCTCGTCTTTCATTTTTTTAAGGGAGGCCTGGATGTCCTTATCTTCACTGCTTAGTTTGGATGACGGTCCCCATATAAGCAGGGTTACCTGGTCCCACCACCCGTTTTTCTGTGCATTAAAGGCATACATAAACACCATCTTGTGGGCAACTTCAGGATCACCACTGGTCCATACGATCAGCAGGTGGTTTGCAGCTTTTTCCTCCTTCATTTCTTTCTGGGTGTCAAACATGGTTTCGGACGGATTGGTGGCCTTTAAAGTTACAGAAGCCAGGCTGAAAAACACGAGCGCAAGCATAAAAACTTTCTTCATTGCAGGTAGGTTTTTTGATTAATAATGGAGTAAAGGTTTAAAATCGGGCTGTCAATTCCAATTTTAAAAACTCCATTTGAGGCGGAGGAACCACAGGGTGATGCTTTGTCGGGATTTATTCCCGGTTACGATACTTTCCTGCGCAACGTTAAAATATTGGAGGAAGAATGCCAGGTCCAGATTGGATAGTATATTATAGGAAAGGTTGGGACCGATATAATATCCTTTCATTTTAGGAAAGTACATGCCAGACAGGGAAGCAAAGAAGAGGGGAGTGATCTGGTAGGATCCGGAGGCAAAAAAGGTATGTTCTGTGAAGGCAAGCTGTTTTACTGTAAGTGGCCCGCCATAATAATCAATAAATCCGAATGATGAAGTATAAGGATTGCTGGAATAGAGGTATTCACCCTGGAGCATCAAGGTATTAGGAAAGGTGTAGTCAAGGCCGACAGAACCCATAAACATGCCCGAGGTATCGCTGAAATTTCGTTTTGGGTGAAAATATGTGGCTTCTCCCCTGAAACCCGCCCCGCCAATATTCCCGGACCAGCCAATACCCCCAAGGTAATCTTCTTCACTAAGTATCCCAGCTAATAATTGGATGTCATATGAGAATACATTAAACCGGTACATGGCTGCTGCCGTGATCCTGTGTGCACTGTCTATTTTAACTGCGGTTTCAATGGTGGAGGTATAATTGGGATAGAATTGCAGTCGGACCGCATCTGAGCCAGGGCGTTCCTCGTAATCAAAGTCGAAATAGGAATAAGTATTGAACACATCATTTACATTCCAGACAAATGTTTGTCCCCAATTAATCCTCTGCCTTCCAACAGTGGCCGAGAACCCTTCTGTAGTGTATTGAAACCATATGCGGTCAATGGCTGAGTTCAACACGTAAGATTCCCCACTGAGCAGGTTGAAAGACAGGTCAAAAAGGCCATCTTCTTTTGCTATATTATCTATGTATCCAGGGACGAGCTTCAGGGTTTCACCGTACATAAACCGGTTCCTGAACTGAATGCTGGCATTGAAATGTTCACCTCCGTACCAGTAGAAATTCAATCGGTTATGAAAAAGACCATCTATGATCCAGTCCTTACTGGGATCTTCAAACATGGCAGACTGCATGTTGGACAGGTATCCCTTGAATTCAAAAGAACTGAACTTTTCCTGGCCCCTGGCTGAAACCGAAAAAATCAACAATAATATAAACAATCCACCCTTGTTCACCGGATGTTTATTTTACTACATCTGAAAGGACTTTGCCGTCTTCGATGGTGATCACCCGCCTTGCCTTTTTCATCACCCGTGCATCATGGGTGGCGAAAATGAATGTGATGTTTTCTTCTTGATTCAGCCTTTCCATGATGTCCAGCAGGTTCTCCGTCGCCTCAGTATCCAGGTTTGCAGTAGGTTCGTCAGCCAGCACAAATTTGGGTTTGGAAGCCAGGGCGCGTGCCACAGCCACCCGCTGTTGTTGTCCCCCTGATAATTTCGAAGGCCGGCTATCAAGCCGGTCACCTAATCCCACGGACTCCAACAATTCTTTCGTCCGGGCATCTCTTTCTGTTTTCGGTTTTCCCTGCAGGTGCATAATGAATTCAACATTTTCCTTGGCAGTCAGCACAGGGATCAGGTTATAAGACTGGAAAACAAATCCGATATTTGATAAGCGAAAATTGATCAATTCAGATGATTTTAATGAGCTTATATCTATTCCGCCAATGGTGATCTTACCAGTTGTGGGATTATCCAATCCGCCCAGCATGTTCAGGAGAGTTGTTTTCCCTGAGCCTGAGGGACCGACGATGGCCGCAAATTCCCCCTGTTCAAAAGAGAGGTCTATGCCACGCACAGCATGTACCTTGACCTCTGATTCATCATAGATCTTTTCCAGTTTTTCAATTTCAATAACTTTCATGTCGATTATTTTTTTCGTTACATATCAATTCTTAAGGCCTCCGATGGATTCAGCTTAATTGCTTTCCTTGCAGGATAGATGGAGGCAAGCACCCCGGTAAGGACCACCAGCAGGATCAGCTGGAAGAAAGATCCCCAACTGATTGTCGGGTATATCATGGGACTGAATCCCAGGGCTTCGAATCCTTCCTGGTATAAAGAGGTAAGGTCCAATCCCGTTTTCCCTGTATACCATATCAGTGCATAACTAATGGCCATGCCCAGGGCTGCTCCGGTCAATCCCAGGAATACGGTTTCCAGCATGATCATAGAAAAGACCCTTTTCTTATTCATGCCAATGGCCATTAACATGCCCAGTTCCTTGATTCTTTCAAGCACTGTCATCAGCATTGTATTGACAATGCCAAAACCGAGGGCCAGCATGATGATGACCATAAAAATAAACAGGTAAAAATCCATGGCCGATGCATACATACCGGCTTCCGGCATGATCTCATCCCAGGTCTGTACGTCCATGCCCGGCATGATCTCCTTTACCTGCGCTGCCACCAGGTCATCATGTTCTACGGAGCTAAGCAGGATGGCAAGCTGGTTGACCTGGCCTGTAGCTAAATTGGCGACCGGAGCGATATCTGAGTTCCGGACAAAGAGATTGAGTCCATCAAAGGCAGAATTCCCTGTTTTATATACACCCACCACACGAAATGCATCATACGATATATGGCCATCAAGGGATTGAAAGCTTAATACGATCTTTCTTTTCAACCTGTATTTAATGGCGGCGGATTTTATATGAAATGCAAATTTCCCGGCATCTGATTTGCCCAGTAAATCTACCAGGGCTTTATCCAGATCAGCCTCAGTCCGGAATTGTTTGTCTATGAGTGAATCGAGCAGGGGGAAGGCCGTTCTCATATTCTTTTTTTCGGCCAGCTTTTCTTTGTCCTCCCCGGTCATTTTATAATAAGTGAGTTTGAGTGTTTTTGCCAGTTTTTCACCAATGACAATGGGTTTTCTTCCATCCTCGTCGAAAAAAGATCCTCCTCCGTTTACCAGTGATTCATCAATGCCGCTAACCTGCTTTTCCTTTTCAACGTCAATCCCATTGATCATGACACCGGAGGCATTCCCTGAAGTGCTGGCCATACCGAGGATTTTTATCCGGGGACTAACCCCTGTGACTTCGGGGATTTTTTCAATTTGATCCACATATTTTTGATAATCATCAATGGTGTATTTCGGTTCGTTATTATCCAGGTACCGGGGATGGTGGACCTGGATATGAGATGCTTCATTACCAATAGCCATTTTCACGCGTGAATCAATCATGCCAGTAAATACTGCCACCATGTAAACACCGCCAAAGATGCCGAAGGTAAACGCAACAATCACCACCAGTGAGCGGATCTTGTTACGCCATACATTTTTCCAGGATATTGACCAGATCATGTTTTTCTTGTTTTTTTTTATTTAAGAACGCAATGCTTTAATTTCTTTCAGCCTGAGTACAGAATAAATGGGTGGTATAATGGCCAGTATGAAAATGATCATTACAATGGCTGTTTGACCTGCAAAGTAGAAACCTTCAAACCTGGCAGGCATGATGGGCTCAAATCCATAGGATTCAAAAATCTCTGCATATTCACCTGTAAAACGAATTGGATTATGGACCAGGTAGCCTATTACCGGAAGGCTCCCTATGATACCGCTCGCTGCCCCCACGAGTCCCATCATCAGCATTTCAATCAAAAGTATCAATCCTAGTTTTTTCTTTTGCATACCAACGGCGACCATTACACCAAATTCCCTTCTTCTCTCGGTTGTCATCATAATGAGTGTTCCAAGTACACCAAATCCTACGATCATATATAATACACCAAGCATAATATAACCCCCGGCCTGGTCGCTTTGGATTTGTTGGACCAACTCGGGATTCATTTCCTTCCAATCCATGATCTCATAAAAGCCGCTCTCAATCAGTTCCTGTATGTTCTTTTTGGTATTTTTCAGGTCATCAGAATCATGCACATTGATCACCAGGGAAGTCAGCATATTGTCTGCGCCATAAAATTCCTGTGCTACTGGAAGGGGCATAAATACCAGGCGCCGATCCAGTTCAGGGTTTGGCATATCAACAATACCTTCCACGGGGTATATGCCTGCAGCACTGGCTCCATGATATCCTGTACTCAACAGGGTGAGGGTATCGTTCAGTTCAAGGTTGAGGAATTCAGCCAGTCGGCCGGATACCAGGACGCCAGTAGAACTTTGGTTAAAATATCTTCCTTCTTTTATCTTTCTGTCGGGATGCGTTAGATCAAGTTCTTTGATGGGATCAATACCAACTACAAATATCCCCTTTGTTAATTCACCTGTAGAAGCAAGGGCAAATGATTCCAGCCTGGGGATGACTGCTTTAACATTATCATCCGATTCAATATCTCTTACCATGTCTGCCTCGTAGGGAAATGTGTTATCAAGGGTTTGGTCATTCCAGAAGCCGTCCTTGTGAACCTGCATGAACCCGGTAAAGGCCTCCACAATTCCATCCGCCATATGGCCATAACTGCCTACCTGCATGGAACGCATGATCAGGGAAAGCCACATAGCAAAGAAAACCGAGGCGATGGTAATCAGGGTTCTCCTTTTATTGCGCCAGATATTTCTCCAGGCCAGTTTTAAATAATCCTTCATAATTTTTGTTTTTCAGGGTCTTTTGAATTATCGAACCCGTTTCATATTTTGTTGTGAAAAAAAGCTGTCCGGTATCGGCTCGTTGAATAGAATCTCATCCATTACCACCATTGTCTTATGTCCCTCATCTTCTTCCGGGATCAATTCAAATTTGGATGGGATAAGCCTTCCACCCATGGTTTTTATATCATATCCCAGTTCCGTTTTTATCAGGTAATCATCCTCATCAAAGAATTCACTCTTCATCTGGAGGAATTCCTCCTTTGAGATCCATTTGAAAATCTTTCCCCAAACCACCGCTGCATCTTCAAGCGGGATCAATTCAATTTTATAGCAATCCCATCCTTCTATTTCCTCTTCTCCGATAATATTATGTGTATAATCAACCACGATGGAAGATTCCTTTAAAAGGTCATCATTGGAGAAATCAGATCCCATCCATCCCTGTGACATCATTGACGGTGGAAGCTTTATCAGCCGGTTTATGGTGGGATTCCAGTTCCACATCTCAATGTCCCTTTTCAGGAAGGTCTGGCCTTTTTCTTTGGCAGGTGCGGTTACCAGGACAAGTGAATTTTCCCTTCCCTTGGTCCAGTTTTTAAATGTAATTTCCCTTTGCCAGGTTGGCCTTACGATGGTCATGGTCATAATACTTTGAGAGGTTTCTTCCCCCTGCATCTTCTCATCTGCTTTCTTGATGATCTCCCTGGCGTCCTGGGCATGTACCGATACCAGAGGGACAATCAGGGCAAGCAGAAAAAGTGTTAATATACTTGTGAATCGTTTCATGTGCATATATGGTTTAAGCATAAAGTTTTATCAATCTGTTTTTTATTTTATCCAATGGGAAACTGGCCGTATTTGCCATGAAGTGGAAGCCTATGCCATCCAGGACGGCCCCGAGCATGATCGCTTCGGTCTCTGGGTCCTCAACCCCGACAGAACGGAAATAATCCTCCAGCATTTTAAGGTAGGTATGGACCATCAGTGCAAATCTTTTTTCAACCAGCTTCAGCACATGTGGTTGAAAGAAAAGGTTGAAATACAAACGCCAGAAATGTGGATTCGTTTCCAGTGCATCGAAAAATTCTTCAATGAAATACCGTAATTCCTCTCTTGTCAGCACTCCGTCATGATCGGGATCCATAAGGCGGGTAATGCTATCCAATCCATCGAAGATAATGGTTTTGATGAGGTCCTTCTTGCCTTTGAAATAATTGTACAGCAGTCCTTTGGATATACCTGCCTGCGTAGCAATTTTGCTTATGGAAGTCACATCAAAACCTTCAGTTGCAAAGAGTTCAAGTGCCGCATCCATGATTTCCCTTTTGCGAACCTCCCGGATCTCTTCGAATTGTTGTTCTGTTCTGGGGGACATATGCAATATTTTGGTTGAACGTTCAGTCAAAAAGTAAGCAAAAAATAACCGCCATGTCTGACAGTTTTTGACTGAACGTTTGGTCAAAGATAATAATTCAGGCATGCCATGTCAAGGTTTTTATGTATTTTTTTTGTTAAATTTTGGTATTTCATTCATATTTTCCTGAAATTCAGCAAATAATCAAAATGGAATTATTGGTATTCCGTAAGTAACTTTTAGAGATATTCAATCGTCCTATAAAAGATAATAACAAAGAATGACTGTCACAGAATACAATCATTGCGTTGAAAAACACTCTGACGGATTGTATCGCTTTATCCTGAAAAACATCAAGGATCATGATAAGGCGAGTGATATTGTACAGGACAGTTTCGAAAAATTATGGAGAAAGGTAGCTGAGGTAGCTTTTGAGAAATCAAAATCATACTTATTTTCCACGGCTTACCATACAATGATCGATGGGATCAGGAAAGATAAAAGAATAGAAGATTTTAACCAGGTAAAGCCGGAGCGTTATTCTCATGAGGAGCAATACAGTGACCTTCAGGAGATCCTTCATGCTGCCCTGGATAAACTTCCAGATGTACAGCGAACAGTCATTCTGTTGAGGGACTATGAAGGATATTCGTACCAGGAGATTGGCGAGATCTCCGGCCTGAGTGAATCCCAGGTCAAGGTTTATATTTACCGGGGACGGGTTTTCTTAAAGAAATATATAGGAAGTCTTAAGGCAGTAATTTAGGCAGATATGGAGATCAGCAGGCAAAATTATGAGCAGTATTTTGTTGATTACCTTGACGGGAAATTAAATGAAAAGCAGGTCGGCATCCTTATGTCTTTTCTTGAGTTCAATCCGGATTTAAAAGAGGAATTTGCCGATATAGAAAAGATGTGTCTTGCTCCGGATGAAACAAAATTTTCAGGAAAAGCCAAGCTCTTAAAATCAGAATCCGATTTTTTGGAAGAAACTATCCTGAAAGATTTTGATATGTATTGCATATCCAGCATGGAGCGTGATATTGCTGACGAAGATGAGGAAATATTACAGGGCATCGTCGGGGATGATCCTGATAAGGAGCACACATACATACTCTACCAGTCAACCCGGCTCCTGCCTGATGAAAGTATTATCTATCCCGGAAAAGCAAGGCTTAAAAAACGATTCATCCCTTTACCATATCGTATCATCCTGCCTGCCGCAGCAGCAGTGGCAGCCTTGATTATCTTGCTTCAGGTATTTACTACCAAGGGCCCTGAAGTTTACAATGCAACACAAACATTTCAGTCCCCGGAGACCCCCAATGACAATCAGGAAATTTCTTCTCCGCCTGCTATGTTAGCCCAAACCCCTGAAAAGGCCCCATCATTTACCAGGGAAGAAAAATCAACTGGAAAATCTCTGGTAAGCACAGGGACTAAGTTGGAAAAGGGATCACCCATGGCAGATAGATCTATCGCAGATGTTGAAGAAAATACCAGCAGGGCCAACATTCAACTAACCAGTATAGAGTCAAAATATATTTCAGGATTGGGCGAATTAAATTCAAGCAATGAAGAATCTTCATCAAACCACCTGGCATTAAAGAAAACAACCAGGCAACCGGGGAATGGTAGATCAACGGAAATTTCCGCTGATAATCCCAAATTGTCATTATGGATACTTGCAGATGCAAGTGTCAGAGGACTGAACTCAGTTGCTGAGGATGAATATCATCTAGACCGGAAAAAGGATAAAAATGGCAAAACCAGGAGGATCACATTCGACACCCCGGTCTTCGGTATTTCAGCTCCAGTTAGGAAACCTGACAAAAAGCAGTAACTTTTTCATTGTCCTGTCCGTCTTACTCCCAAAGCCCAAGATTAACAACACTAAAGAATAGTATTATGAGAAGGATATTTGCATTTTTATTGATAATGGCCATTGTGCCGCATCTTTCAGCCCAGGAAGAATCAGATACCACCAAGGTCAGTATGGGGAAGAAAAACATTGTTACTGTGACAGAAGATTATGATGGTACGGAGGTCATTGTTAAGGATGAATTTGTCATTGTAGATGACAGGGATGATACTGTCAAGATAAAGCTGGGAAATAAAGCCATCAGTATTACCGAGGATGGGGATAATACCCATATCGAAATCATTGAAAGGGAAGATTTTCATAAGCATGGTTGGAAAAAGAGACCCACTCGGTTCAAGGGACACTGGGCAGGATTTGAGTTTGGACTGAACAATCTGGTAGACCGGAGCGGAAACCTTGCAGGGACTTCTGAAGAAACAAGGTGGCTGGACCTGAATACCGGAAAGTCCTGGGAGTGGAGCCTGAATTTTATGCAGTTCAATATACCATTTTCAAAGAAAAATGGACTCGTCACAGGAATGGGGATTAAATGCAACAACTATCATTTTGACAACAATAACAATATCATGAAAGACCCCGTCACCGGGGCGATAGTCCCACGTTACCCCCCTCCCGGAATATCCTATACCAAATCCAAACTGCACACAGCATATCTTACCGTTCCATTGCTGCTTGAATTTCAATTGGGACGGGATCAAAAAGGATTTATCACCGCCGGTGTGATAGGAGATCTGAAGTTGTGGTCAAACTCTAAGATCAAATATTATGAGAACGGTTCCAAGCAAAAAGAGAAGGTCAAGAGCGATTTTAATCTTTCTCCATTAAGATACCATGTGACCCTTAGGGCCGGCTACAAGTTTATTAAGTTGTATGCCAACCTCAGCATGGTTTCCTTATTTAAATCCAATATGGGTCCGGAAGTTTATCCAGTTACGGTAGGTCTGACACTGATTAATTTCAGGTAGCAAATTGTTAAATCATAACGCAACATTAAGAATTCCCGTGAAGAATCTGTTATCTTGTATTGAAAAACAAGATGCCAATGTTACGTTCCTTTAAAATTAGCCTGATAGCCTTATTATTCATTCATTTATTCACGTTTGTCAATGCCCAGGGATACGGGGATCCTACAAACAAGACAAATGATCAACATATACAATGGCCCAATGGGGCCAAAATGGCGATAAGCCTTTCGTTTGATGATGCCCGCCTGAGCCAGATTGATAAAGGTATCCCCCTCCTTGACAGATACCAGGTAAAAGGGACATTTTATGTTTCCCCGGACAATTTGAAAGAAAGACTGGAAGGATGGAAACAGGCTGTTGCCAGCGGGCACGATATTGGTAATCACACCATAGTCCACCCATGTTCGGGAAATTACCCTTGGGCAAGTCATAAGGCACTTGAGAATTACTCCCTTGACAAGATGTACCGGGAACTTGATTCGGCAAACCATATTATTAATAAATGGTTGGGTGTTACGCCTGTTTCCTTTGCCTATACATGTGGACATACCTATGTTGGCAGGGGAATGCAGACACATAGCTATGTCCCGATTATAGCTGCCATGTTTGCAACGGCAAGAACCTGGATGGATAATACCACAGTTGACCCACTGTTTTGTGATTTCGCACAGTTACCCGGGATAGAACTTGATGGTAAATCATTTGCAGAAATAAAGGAACGCATTGAGTCCGCCAGAGAAACGGGCAGCTGGTTGATACTGGCGGGGCATGAAATGAGTGATGATGGACGACAGACCTCCCGGCTGAGTACTTTAGATTCCATCTGCCAATATGCTAAGGATCCCGCCAATGAAATATGGATTGACCATGTATCAAATGTTGGCAGCTATATAAGAGATCAGCGAGGACTTGCTCCTCATACAGAAATGATGCCTTACCAGAATCCTGCCCTTCCTGTTGATAGGAGAGTAGAGAACCTTCTTTCAAAAATGACGATGGAGGAAAAAATAGGGCAGCTCAACATGCCCAGTGGCTACTTCAGTGAACTTGGGAATACCATAGAACAGAAGATGGAAGGATGCAAGAAATTTACAGCAGGAACATTAATAGAGGGAATAGGTCCGGGTGGCGGATTTTTCACACTGCCTAATAATGTCCTGCAGGAAGGGCCATTGCAACAGGCCAGGTATTTAAATGAATTACAAAGGATTGCCCAGGGTAAAACAAGGTTGAAAATCCCCCTTTTACTGACAGAAGAAGGAACACATGGTCTTATGTGTGCCGGGGCAACAATCTTTCCGGAAGGGCCAGCCCTGGGCAGCACCTGGAACATGGAGCTTTTAGCAAAGGTGTATGAAACAGCGGCCAGGGAAGCCCGGGCCATCGGGATACACCAGCTGTTTACCCTTGTCATTGAGCCCAACCGGGATCCCCGGCTGGGAAGGAACCAGGAAGGGTACAGCGAAGATCCCTATATGTGTTCCAGGATTTCTGAGACCATTGTCAGGGCCGTCCAGGGATATGATGTATCGGCCAGTGATAAAGTAGTTGCAGGGCTCTGCCATTTTCCTGGACAGAGTGCTCCGGTAAGCGGATTGGAAAGAGGAGCTATGGAAGTCTCGGAGCGGATGCTGAGGGAAGTTTTTCTACCTTCCTGGGTTTCTGCGATTAAAGGTGCTGGAGCGCTCGGAGTAATGGCAACATATCCCACCATCGATGGCATTCCCATTCACAGCTCATCCAAGGTACTGACCGATATGCTGAGGGGAGAACTGGGGTTTGAGGGACTGGTACTGAGTGAAGGTGGGGGTGTTAATACTTTGGTATATACCGGATTAGCAGAAAACCTTAAAGAAGCCTCAGCGATGGCGGCCAATGCTGGTATGGATGTCAGTATCTCTTTTAACCAGGGATACTACCATGATCTGCTGGAAAATGTTGAAGAAGGCAAAGTATCAATGAAAACAATAGACAGGTCAGTCAGGAGAATACTGGAAATGAAATACAGGCTGGGGCTATTTGATAATCCTTTTGTTGATCCTCAAAGGGCAGTTGAGATATCACATACCGAAGAAAGTCAAAACCTGGCATTGCAGGCTGCCCGGGAAGGCATTGTATTACTGAAGAATGATAACAAGATGCTGCCCCTTAGTAAAAAAATAAAATCCATTGCCGTAATCGGTCCAAATGCCGACGATGAAAAAAACCAGCTTGGGGATTATACTTCCCGGGTGGTCCTTCAGGATATTGTTACTGTTCTTGGCGGTATCAGAAACAAGCTGGGAGAAGACGTAAAGATCAATTATGTTAAGGGATGTAATGTTAAGGGAGATGAACTTAACGAAATAAACAAAGCAGTTAAAACTGCAAAAAATGCAGAGATTGCTGTACTGGTTCTGGGTGAAAATGAATGGCAGAAAGAGAATAAGCAGGGAACGGCTGGTGAAGGTTATGATGTAGCGACTCTTGAGTTGACCGGCAAGCAAAAGGAACTGCTACAACAGGTTGTGGAAACAGGCACTCCCACTGTAGTTGTGCTTATTAACGGAAGACCATTGGCCATACCCTGGATAGATGAGAATGTCCCGGCCATTGTCGAGGCATGGCTCCCTGGAGAAAAGGGAGGTGATGCCATTGCTGACGTACTTTTTGGTGATTATAATCCAGGAGGAAAATTGACGATAACCTTTCCCCGGCATGCCGGACAGTTACCAGTTTACTATAATTACAAGCCTTCCAAGACTTACTGGTTGGAAAAGGGCTGGGGAAATTCCTATGCTGACATTGACTATAAGCCATTATATGAATTCGGGCATGGATTGAGTTATACAACATTCGAATACCAGAACCTGGCAATTTCCCCTGAGTCATCCGGGACCAATGGTCAATTCCAAATTAGTGCGGAAATTAAGAATACTGGTAACAAAGCGGGTAGCGAAATAGTGCAGCTATATCTCCGTGATAAGATAAGTACAGTTGTCAGACCGGTAAAAGAACTGAAAGGATTTACCAGGATAGTGCTTCAGCCTGGAGAATCCGCCAGGGTAAGTTTTACACTGACCCATGATGAATTGAAGATGCTTGACAAACATCTTGATTGGATTGTAGAACCTGGAGAATTTGCCATTTTGCTGGGGAGTTCCTCTGAGGACATTCGACTGGAGGGAACCCTGCGAATAAACTAGCACAAAGAACAGTACTTTATGATATAGCCGGCGTTATTTTTCTCTGAAAATTATAACTTTATAAAAAAAACCTCTATGCCTGCTGACCAACTTTCTCCCAAAGAACAACGCCGTTATATTAGGCAAACCATGTTGCCTGAAATTGGTGAGGAGGGCCAAATCAAACTTAAACAATCCCGTATACTTGTGATTGGTGTTGGTGGACTTGGAACCCCCATCCTGCAATATCTGAGTGCAGGAGGTGTTGGACATATCGGAATTGTGGATAACGACGAGGTAAATGAAAGCAACCTCCAGCGTCAGATACTTTTTGGTGTAAAGGACCTGGGTAAATTAAAATCTATCATTGCAAAGGAAAGATTATCAAAACTTAACCCGGATGTAAATTTTGAAATATTTAATTTCAGGTTAGGTGATAAGAATATTCTTGAAATAGTCAGGAACCACGACCTGGTTTTTGACGCCACTGATAATTTTGCAACCAGGTACCTGATCAATGATGCCTGCGTTGCTGAGGGGAAACCCTGGATCTATGGAGCAGTTTACAAGTATGAAGGCCAGGTGAGCGTATTTAATTACAAAGATGGTCCGACTTTGCGCTGTTTATATCCGGACCCCCCGAAACCGGGCTCATTTATAGAGGCTGAAGAAAGTGGCCTGCTGGGAGTCTTGCCAGGAATGATTGGCTGTTACCAGGCCATAGAGGCCATTAAGATAATTACTGGATTTGGAGATGTATTGTCAGGCAAACTACTGACTTTTAATATCAAAACCAATAATATCCAAACTTATAACATTCCAGTAATAGCCAGGAATAAAACTTTTCCCGGTCAGTAAAAAATCCAGGATTCAGTCAATTTTTGTTACTGCTGGATACGAACTCATACTTTTATTATTTTTAAGTCGTTAAAAACAAAAGTATGAGACTATTATTGATTAGTAACAGTACAAATGCCGGGGAAGCATACCTGGAGCATCCTTTGGATCAGATTAAAACATTCCTTGGGAGTACCAGGGTCAAAGCTTTATTTGTCCCCTATGCTGGCGTCACAATTTCTTTTGATGATTATACCTCGCGAGTCAGTGAGAGATTCCAGGAGATTGGCCATGCGATAACCTCAGTTCATGAAGTAGATGATCCGGTATTGGCAGTAAAGCAGGCAGAGGCCATCGTGGTCGGAGGTGGGAATACCTTCCATCTTGCCAAGCTGATGCAGGAGCAGGGTTTGATTGATGCAATCAGGGAAAAAGTACTGGCTGGAACTCCATATATTGGATGGAGTGCTGGCAGTAATATGGCCTGCCCAAGCATTCGGACCACCAACGATATGCCTATTGTAGAGCCTGTAAGTTTCCAAGCATTGAACCTGGTTCCATTCCAGATCAATCCACATTACCTGGATGCGAATCCTGAAGGACATGCAGGTGAAACCAGGGAAATGCGGATAGAAGAATTCCTTGAGGCCAATCCCGGTATGTTTGTTGTTGGATTAAGAGAAGGTACGATGTTCCTTGTTGAAAAGGAGTCAATGCAGTTACTTGGACCGAGACCTGCGAGGATTTTTAAGAAAGATTATAATCCTCAGGAGTTTGAGCCTGGAGCAGATTTTTCTTTTTTACTTTAAATTATTGATTTGAAAAAATTCCGGAAGATTATCATATCCTTTCTTATTATTGTAGGGATACTGGTTACCGTGGCAGCCATCCTTGGACGGATATATGAAGACGAGATCACACAGTATGTAGTATCCGAATTGAACGAGCAGATACGGACAGAGGCAGAGGTAGGAGATGTGAAGCTGTCATTCTTGAAAAAATTTCCGGATGCCTCACTAGAGTTAAATGACGTTCTGCTCTTTTCCGTACCTGATTTTCTGCCCTCAAATTTCCCCGGGTATAACACCGATACACTTTTGCAGGCTGACCGCCTTTACCTCAGGTTTAATGTTGCCCGATTGCTGAAACGGCAATATTTACTGAGGGAGGTACATATTCATTCAGGTATGCTGAACCTGTTCGTAGATCAAAGCGGGAACAAGAACTATGTCTTTTGGAACAGGCAGAAAGAAAATAAAGGTGAAGCTTTTCTGCTGGATATTAATAATCTGAAATTGACAAGCATAAACCTTAGTTTTCAAAATCAGGCAACTGATATGGCCATTGAGGGCCATGTAAAAAAGGGTAAGTTCAAAGGTAACTTCTCCAGGGAAGATTACAGCCTGGCTGCCGGTATTGAAGGGATCCTTTATCACTACACAAAAAAAGGTGCCCAATATTTTAAGAACCAGAAAATATCATCCTCAGCCTCCCTTTCTGTGAATCCCCTGACTATTGAGATCCTGTCAGGTGAGCTTGACCTGGCCGGGCAATTGCTGGATGTCAAGGGAAAAATCACAAGGCCCAGGCCCCTGGAATATGATCTGACACTGACAAGCAGGCACCTTGATCTTGAAAAGGTACTAAGGTTTGACTTGTTGAAAGGGATGAAGATCCCTGAGGACCTGGAAGCGGGTGGAGCACTTACCTTTCAAGCCAGAGTGACGGGAATGGCCAGTAAAACACAGATGCCAAAGATCAATGCCAACTTCTCCCTGAATGACGGTTGGCTGAAAGCATCAGTAATCCCGTATGGGATACGGGAACTGAAAACGGAAGGACATTATGACAATGGAAACCGACAGGGACCCCAAAGTACAACGATATTGCTAAACAATACCTCTTTGCTGTATGGGAATTCCAGGCTTGGAGGTAACTATGAGATTGTAAATCTTACCCATCCCCGAATTGATTACACCATAAAGGCTGAACTGGATTTGGCAGATATCCCTTCATTAATTTCCATTGATTCCACTTTCCGGGATATGGAAGGGATGGTGTATGCAGAGATCAGCCTCAATGGGACCCAGGAGTCACTGGCTAAGATGCAAAAATCAGAATTTCTGAAACACCATTACGATGCAAAGATCCGACTAGACCAGGTGAACCTTGGATTGGCGTACAAATCCCTTGAACTGAAAAACCTTACAGGGGAGTTATCATTTAAAGATCATCTGTTGATTAATTCATTGGATGGCAGTATTGAGGATATTGAAATTAGCCTGACTGGAAGGGCTGACAATCTCCTGGAGTTCCTGTTCACACAAAGTGGTAATCTATGGCTGGATTCTGATATCTATATAAATAAGGCGGATTTAAATAATCTTCCCTCATTTAAACAGGATAATGAAAACAATCCCATTACAGATACGATTAATCTGCCTGACAGGTTGTTTATTAAAACAAGGTATTGGATAGATGAATTAATGGTTAAAAAATTTCATGCCAGCCAGGTGACAGGTGAATTGATATACAAACCTAGGAGACTCTCCATTCCAAGATTAAACCTGCATTCCATGCAGGGGCAGATCGATACTGAAGGCATTCTGGAGCAGCAACAAAACAGGCAGTTCCTGGTGAAAAGTATCTCGAAGGTTTCGAATATAGATATAACGGGGGTATTTACCTCATTTGAAAATTTTGGCCAGGATTTTATCATGGATAAACATATAAAAGGGGAACTTTCAGGGCTGGTCAATTTCTCAGCAGGACTAAATGAAAGAATGAAGATCAAGAAAGAAACCATACTGGCTGATTGTGATATTGTCATTCAGGACGGAGAGCTTTCCGGTTTCGAGCCAATGCAAAAATTATCAGGATTTATTGATGTAGAGGAGCTTGAAGACATTAAATTCTCTACCCTGACAAACCAGATATTTATCCGGAATGAAGAGGTTATAATCCCGAAGATGGATATCAATTCATCAGCCTTTGATCTGACAGGGTCCGGATTACATGGATTTGATAAGAACTTCACATATAAAGTGAAAGTATCTCTTTCTGAGCTCCTCTCAAAAAAGGCAAAAAAGCCTGATAAAAGTGAAAGTGAGTTCGGGGTAATTGAGGATGATGGCCTGGGAAGGGTATTTATTTACCTGATCATCGAAGGATCTGATAAGGGTACTGAGGTAAGGTATGACAGGAGGGGAGCCGTGCAAAACATCAAAGACCAGTTTCAGGAAGAGAAAAAAGAACTTCGGGAAATCCTGAATGAAGAATTTGGACTCTTTAAAAAGGATTCTACCTTAGGGGGGGATAAGACGGATGACAGGGATAGCAAATTCATTCTGGAATGGGATGAAGATCCAAAAAGCGATGTTAAAACCGACACAGGCAAATCAGACAATAATTCTAATAAGGAAGGGTTTACCATTGTATGGGATGATGAAGAGGAATCAGATACAGTGGTAGTTGAAGAGAAAAAACGCAGGCGCAAGAGAAAAAATTAAGCAGCCATGGATATTTATTACCGTAAACAAAGGTGGAAGTTGTACCTGATACTGTTCGCTGCCCTCATAGGGATAGGATCATTACTATATACCAAACAGCTTGTAAATCTCCTGGCAGATGAGGAAAAGAAAAAAGTTGAATTGTGGGCGGAAGCTACACGGCAACTGGCTGATTTGAGTGATATTGCTGAGCCGAATTTTCGGCAAAAAGACCCGGGATTTCCCTTACAGGTTGTGGAGTTCAATACAACCATACCGGTAATTATTGCGGACCAGGAAGATAATATCATGGCTCATCGTAACCTGGATTCCCTGAAAATGGAAGATCCGGATTACCGTATGAGGCAATTGGGAAAAATGAAATCAGAGATTGAACCCATCGAGATTGACCTCGGGGATGGTATGGTACAATATGTATATTATCGGAATTCAACACTATTGGTGCAGCTTACTTACTACCCCTATATACAGCTGGGCGTCATCCTTTTATTTATTTTAGTTGCTTACCTGGCTTTCAGCGCATCAAGACGTGCTGAACAGAACCAGGTATGGGTTGGACTATCGAAAGAAACAGCCCATCAGCTGGGCACACCCATTTCCTCCCTGATAGGATGGGTGGAAATACTGAAAGAGAAACATCCTGATAAGAAACTGGTTAGTGAACTGGAAAAGGATGCAGGCAGGTTAGAGGAGATTACAGAACGCTTCTCAAAGATCGGATCAAAACCTGTGTTGAAAGATGCAAATATCCTGGAAGTACTGAAGGAATCCGTAGCATATCTCGAATCAAGGACCTCTGACAGGGTAAGCTTTTCCTTCGACCCTGACAGCAAAGATCATGTGGTTCCAATAAACCGGGCCCTTTTTCAGTGGGTAGTAGAGAATCTGTGTAAGAATTCGGTAGATGCCATGGAAGGGAGAGGATCCATAAAAATATCTGTAAGCGAACAGCAAAAACAGGTACTCATTGATTTCGAGGATTCAGGAAATGGGATTCCAAAGAACAGGCATAAAACCATATTTAAGCCTGGATATACTACTAAAAGGCGTGGTTGGGGCCTCGGACTTTCCCTGGCAAAAAGGATCATAGAAATCTACCATATGGGTAAAATCTTCGTACTGCAATCAGAACCTGGGGAAAGCACTGTTATAAGGATCATTCTTCATAAATCGGATTTTTAGAACTAGCATTGCAATCCATTTAACAATCCCCTATTTTTGCCAGGATTAAATTTAGACTTGATGCTTTCCAGGAAAGAAATTGAATTAATGGCCCCGGTCGGGTCATACGAGTCATTGCAGGCAGCAATACAAGGTGGTGCCGATGCTGTGTATTTTGGTGTGGAAAAACTGAACATGCGTTCAAGATCTTCGTTCAATTTCACACTGGATGACCTTGACAAAGTGATAGCTATTGCAGGTGAAAATCGATTGCAGACTTATCTGACCCTGAACTCAGTCATATACAACAAAGAACTGGAACAGGTTAATGAAATCATTGGCAGGGCAGGGCAAGCCGGAATTACTGCCATCATTGCTTCTGATCCCTCAGTAATTAGCATCGCACGTAAAGCTGGAATTCAGGTACATCTATCTACCCAGCTGAATATAAGTAATATAGAATCACTGAAGTTTTATGCTTCATGGGCTGATGTGGCGGTCCTTGCACGGGAATTAACACTTGATCAGGTAAAAGCTATTTCAATTGCTATCAAAGAGCAAGAGATCACTGGACCATCAGGAGAGCTCATGCGAATAGAGTTGTTTATTCACGGCGCCCTCTGCATGGCTATTTCTGGAAAATGTTATCTCAGCCTCCATCAATATGGATATTCTGCCAACCGTGGAGCCTGCCTGCAAGCCTGCCGGAGATCTTATATTGTAACCGAGAAGGAGACAGGCAAGGAGCTGGAAATTGACCAGGAATATATCATGTCTCCGAAGGATCTTTGCACCATTTCATTTCTTGACAGGATTCTGGACGCAGGAGTTTCTGTATTAAAAATCGAAGGCAGGGCACGCAGCCCTGAATATGTAAAGACAGTTACAGAATGCTATAATGAAGCCATAACTTCATGTATCGACGGGACTTTTTCCCGGACTAAGACCAAGGACTGGGAAAAGAGGCTTGGCCAGGTTTTCAACCGGGGTTTCTGGGATGGGTATTACCTGGGACAGGAACTGGGGGAATGGAGCAAGGGATATGGATCGAATGCCACCAAGCGAAAGATCTATGTTGGGAAAGGGATGAATTATTTCAGCAAGCTTGGAGTGGCAGAATTTCTTGTGGAATCCGATGAGATCAGCCTCGGAGAAGAAATCCTGATAACGGGACCAACGACAGGAGTCATGGAACTAACCGTGTCTGAGCTCCAGGTGGAGCGGAAAAATGTTGAGAAAGCAGCAAAAGGAGAACACTTTTCCATTCCTGTCCCAGGGATCATCAGGCGTTCGGATAAGCTCTACAAACTGGTGGATGACAGTGTAAATCAGGGCAATAACAATTAGTACTTCCTGAGTTCATCAAGATACTGCTGGCGGATTTTGGAAAGGTCCCCCAGTTCCATGTCTTTGGCAAAGATCCTTACGACATCAATGATGTCTCTCAAATAAATAGTTCCAAGTGCCCCGTCAAAATTTAAGTTGTCCAGGTTATGTTTGATAGAGGTGGTGATCTCAAGAAATACCTGCCAGCTAAGATCTTTTGGGATTCTAAGGTAATACATCAGAGGGTCTTCCAAATCTTTATATATTCCCTCGCCCAAAGGTTCTAGTTCAAAATGTTTTTTTAGTTCAATGATGCCTTCTCCCTTAACACTCTTTTTCTTCAGAAATTTAATACCCTCATACATATAGTTCTTCTGAAGCTCGGGAAGCATATTAATATCCTCCAGGTTTCTCAACCGGATGGCAGTATACACATCATTATTGATGCAAATAGTGGCCGCTGTACCATCGAACTCACATTTAAAATGCCTCCGGATTTCCTGGGTGATGCGTATGATCTTAATAGAGGAAAATTTCTTTTTTATGATCAGATACACCGCCGTAGGATTATATCCACTTGGTAAATTGGCACCATGGTATCCTGGGAAAGGTTCAACCTCCTCAAGTGCGAGTGTATTTGTAAGTATATTACTTTCCAGGGTCTCAAGCTTTTCAACCTTGGCGATAGACCCCATTGTTTCAATTATTTTATTACCTGACATAAGCCTTGGGAATTAATTTTTACAAATTTATAAATATTTTGTTAGTTCTGGATTTTGCCTGGCAAAGGATAGGATCTGGCTTGAGACGGATGTAGAATCAAGTACATTTTTGACTGGAAGTTTAAATACCAATTGCTGATCACGATTGTTCAATCCAAACTGATAGGTTTTATCATAATAATGGAGCACCATTTCCGCTGTCAATTTGTAATCCCCCTTTGTTACTGAATCTAAGGCTTTATGTGTGATATCCCCCCCAAGCCGCTGGCTTATTTTCTGGATGCTTTCGCATAGCTCCTCGGTTGAAAATCTCGCATAATCTTCCACCAGCCTTTCCACCCTGTACGTGCGCGGGATATCCAGGAATACTACTGGAGCGGAGCGGATCTGATGATAAATACCCGCAGGAAGGATATTTCGCCCTATGTTGCGGCTTTCATCCTCAACCCAAATGGTACGGTTCTTGGAAAGATGGAGTAAATCCCAACAAATTGTATTTTCGAAATGCTCCGTTGAATGCTGGGGTTTTTCTCCAAGATTTCCAAAAGCAGATCCTTTATGATGTGCCAGGGCTTCCAGGTCGAGGATCTGCTCTCCCTTTTCCTTCAATGATTTCAGGGCGGCGGTTTTGCCTGAACCTGTTAACCCACCAATGACAATAAAAGGAAGGGCATGATCAAAATAAGTAAGTACAAATTGACGGAAAGATTTATAACCTCCCTCTAGTCGGCTGCAATCCATCCCGGCTGTCTCAAATAACCACGCCATGCTTGCACTGCGCATGCCTCCCCGCCAGCAATGCACGAGCAGTTTTTTATGTCGGGCTATTTTATGAGCTTTACGGACAAATGACGACATTTTCGGACCTGCAAAGTCCAGGCCTTTAATCAAGGCCTCCTGTTGACCTTGCTGTTTGTAACTGGTCCCAACAGATTTCCTTTCCTTATCAGAAAATAAAGAGATGTTATGGGCCGTGGGGATATGTCCCTGTTTAAATTCAGCAGGGGTTCTTACATCAATTACCGGAATGCTATCCGCCAGCTCCAGGAAGAGCTGTATATCAATCTCCCTGGACATTTTTAGGAAAGGTACGTAAGAGGATTTCCATTATCTGATCGGTGGTAGCAGGCTTTATCAAATAATCCGCAACACCCAATGCTTCAGCGGTACTTCTCGTGTCAGGATTCTCTACTGCGGTCACTGCTACGACAGGTACTTCAATCCCCAGTTTTCTGATCTCTGTAATGGCCTGTAAGCCATCCATTTCTGGCATTAGCATATCCATAAAAATAATATCGTATGATTTTTCAGTGGCCATTTTTACGGCCTCCTTGCCATTTTCTGCCAGGTCAATTTCAAAGCCAAGGCTTTTGAATAAATTTTGTGCAAGTTTTCTGTTGAATATATTGTCTTCTACCAGTAAAATTAAAGTATTAGGATTGATAATCTTGGTTCGGGGTTCTTCACCAGCACCCGATGACTGAAGGTCTTTTTCCTTGGTGGTACCGTCAAGCACCTCAATGGTAAAAGAATATTTTGTGCCTGGCTGATCAGGATCTGTGCAGATGGCAGATGGACTCTCAATCCATAATTGTCCCCTTAACAGGTTGATATGTTGCAGGGCTATTGCAATTCTAAGCTCGTTTTTTTCAAATCCTTTACCGGAAATGTCCAATGTATTTCCCTGGTGGTTTACAATCTTATCAATGATATGCTGTGATAACCCGGGACCTGTATCATCAATTTGGAACTGTAACACACGGTATTCATCTTGATCTTCAATCGATTCAACACTGATTAATATCCTGCCACCCCGGGTTTGTTCGATTGAACTTTCCACCAGGTTATTAAGAATCTGCCTGAGCCGGAAAGGATCACCCATAAGTCTATCTGGTATATCATCCCTGATCTTGGTGATGATGCTGGAATTGGTCTGGGAAGCCAGCGATTTAAATGGTTGGATAGCCAGGTCAATTTCGTCTTTTAGGGAAAACGGGATTTCTCCCATGATCACTTTTTCTATATCCTGTGCTGCGAAATCAAGGATCGAAGTGATCTGGTTGGAAAGAAGGTCTGTGGTTTTCTTTAAAACCACAGAAGTCTCTTTTAATTTACCTTTGAGACTTTCTTTTTCAAGTATATCAACAGCGTGCCGTAGCTGGCTGACAGGTCCGGCTATCTCATGGCTCATACTCTCCAATAATTCAGTTTTGGCGAGCTGAGCAATCTTTTCAAGATTTCTTGTCTTCTCAAATTCTGTGATATCGAATAGTAAAGTTACATTGGTTTCAACCTGATTAATTTCTGTTAACAACTCACGCCTGTAAAGTTGCCGGATGATGGTATCACTTTGAGATTTAATAACATCGCCTGGTCCGAATGCCCGAGTGTACCATGAATCATCTGTCTCCGTCCGCTGTTTCTCTACATCCAGCTCAAGTAAGGTTTTATTATCCGGGAAATCTTTTGGGTCCTTCATGATCCATTCCCTGGCAGTAATATTCATGACTCGAATAGCTCCATTGGGTTCTGAAAGTATGATTCCAACAGGAAGGGAATCCAGTGTTTTTACCAGGGCAATTTCAGAGACGCGTTTTCGCCTGACTGTTTCTGATTTGACACGGAATACAGTAAAATAAATGTAAAGTAAAAGTGCCAGGAGGGCCAGGCTAAATAAAGAAATAATGGAAAATTTTGTTTTTATGCTGCGAAGAAACAGATCTGTTTTAATTGAGAATATTATCACCAGATCTCTCTTAACCAGACGAATCGGATAATATACTGAAACAACCCTGGTGGGCGAACCTTCTATATCGATGGAATGAATCATGGAACTTTCCTCACCATTTATGACATCATCGCTAATTCTTTTCAGGTCATTGGCAGGAATATTCAGGTTGGTTTCAGCAGTTGCAATCAGGTCTCCCGAACCAGTCACCATCCATTGCCAGAGGGTGTTTTCAAGACGGTATTTTTCAAAAATGGAATTTACATAAAGAGTGAAATTAATATCTACTACAATATTCGAACGAACAATTCCATTTTCATCAAAATCCGGAATTGAAAGGGAAAATTTATCCTGGTCGAAGATAAGCTCGTCTCTTTCTCGCAATAAAGTCTGCTCCTGGGATTCGTAGTAGTCTGTCACAAAATTCCCTTTCTTGTCAAGTATGAGGCTATAAACATTATTCTCATTGTCAAAAACCGTGATCTTATTAATGAGCTCACTATTTCGGGTATAAAGCTTTTGCAGGTTTTCTGCTCCACGTTCCCTGATTTCCATATTCGTGAACAAACTACTGAAATCATCGGCAAAAGGAATTGCGTTCAGCTCATTTTCAAAATTCAAGCCTCCCTGTTCAATAGTAGATCCACAGAGACGGGTTTGTCTGGCGAGTAAATCAGTCTGAAAATCCAGCTGCTGATTAAAAATGGTAAAATAAAAGACCGTATTGATCCCTACGAATAGAAATATACTGATCAGTATGATGAAAAAGGTCCGGTTCATTCATTTGAAAATTAACATATTCAACGTTATTCCGCAAAATAAGTTACTACCTGTATTTTGAACCATCCTGTTGTTCATCCAATAGGTTCAGGTAGCTCCTGTACCGGGACAGGCTGATTTTCCCCGATTCAATAAGCCGTATGACAGCACATTCGGGTTCATTTACATGAATGCAGTTATGATATTTACATCCTGCTGAGACCTTAAAAATTTCCGGAAAATAATGATAAAGTGGTTCATCTTCCATGTCCGTTATTCCAAATCCTCTTATTCCAGGAGTGTCTATGATGAAGCCCCCCATGCCCAGTTCAAACATCTCGGCAAAAGTTGTGGTATGTTTTCCCGTCTTATGACTATGGGAAATCTCCCTGGTTTTTAAATTCAGTGATGGTTCAAGAATATTGATCAGTGTAGATTTACCTACACCGGAATTCCCGGCAAGCAAGCTTACCTTTTCTTTGAGGACAGATTTGATCTGATCGAGGTTTACCATCTTCTCGAGTGAACATTCAATGCAAGGATATCCAATTTCTTCATATATTATTCGCCACTCCTCCAGTGTTATTTTTTCAGACTCCCCATATAAATCAGTTTTATTAATCAATAGGATGGCAGGGATATTGTATGCCTCGGATGTGACCAGGTACCGGTCAATGAATTCTGCATGTGTAGCAGGATGGGAAATGGTGACCATCAGGACTAACTGGTCGATATTGGAGGCAATGATCTGGTGAGATTTGGAAAGCTTGGTAGCTTTCCTGATGATATAGTTTTTCCTTGGGAGAACATCAATAATCCGGCCTAATTTTTCACCATCCTGGATGGAAAACTTTACCCAGTCACCCACGACAACCGGGTTTGTGCTTCTAAGCCCTTCCAGCCGGTATTTTCCACTGATCACACATTCAGTCATTCCGTCCTCTGACGAACTTACAAGGTATGAACTACCGGTTGATTTACTTACCCTTCCTTCTCCTTCCATAAATAAAGTATACAAAAGTAGTTATATTTACTTGCATGCAAAAGATCGTCTCTTATAACGTAAATGGTATTCGTGCTGCCATCAATAAAGGCCTGCTGGATTGGATGAAAACAATAAAACCGGGGATTCTGTGCATACAGGAAACAAAAGCACAGCCTGATCAGGTTGACATGGACGCTTTTAAAAAACTGGGGTATATTGATTACTGGCATTCAGCTGAAAAAAAAGGTTATTCCGGTGTTCTGATTTTGGCAGAACGGGAACCGGATAATGTCGTAATTGGTATGAATTCTTCAGATTATGATTCGGAGGGAAGAGTTATCAGGTTTGACTATGGGGATATCTCCTTTCTCACTGTCTACATCCCATCTGGCACCACTGGGGATGTCAGGCAGGATTTCAAGATGAAGTTCCTTGATGACTTTCTCAGTTTTCTGAACAATCTCAGGAAAGAAAGGCCCAATCTGCTGGTCTGCGGGGATTTCAATATAGCACACCGGGAAATTGATATACACAACCCGGTAAGTAATAAAAAAACTTCCGGCTTCCTTCCTGAAGAAAGAGCATGGGTAGATAAATTCCTGGAGAGTGGGTTCGTGGATACTTTCAGGCATATGCACCCGGACGCTGTTAAATACAGCTGGTGGAGTTTTCGTTCAAATGCCAGATCGAAAAACCTGGGATGGCGGCTGGATTATAATATGGTCACCGAACCACTGGCTGCCCGCATAAAAGATGTGGGTATCATGAACGATGCTACTCATTCTGATCACTGTCCGGTCTGGGTGGACCTGGATATATGATCATTTTATTAAGGTTTTGACAAGCCATTGTTTTCCTTTATAAGGAGGGTATCTTAAGGGAAAATCCATCCAGGTTGCTTTGTCAAGGAATGACCTTTTATAGGAAAAGGTTTCAAAACTATATTTCCCGTGGTACCTGCCCATTCCGCTCAGACCTATCCCGCCGAAAGGAAGATAGGTGTTAATGAAATGTACCACTGTCTCATTGATGCCTCCCGACCCGGACATGGTCTGATCAATAATCATCCGCTGGTTTTTTCTCGACTTACTGAAAATATATAAACAAAGAGGCCTGGGTTTACTTTTGATATAACTGATGACATCATCGAGGGACCGGTATGTGATCAGTGGCAGGATTGGGCCGAAGATTTCATCTTTCATTAGGATATTGTCCATTTCATTTACCTCAACGATGGTAGGTTCAATATACCTCTCTTCAAGATCGGTATCTCCCCCCACCAGGATTTTTTGCCCCTCCAGGTATCCTTTCAACCTTTCCGTATTGGCCTGGTTTATGATCCTGGCAAAATCAGGGCTTCCCTTGATGTTGCCCTGGTAGACAGATTGGAGGTAATCCTTCATACTCTCCAGAAGTGCATCTTTGATATTTTCATGAACAAACATGTAATCGGGGGCCACGCATGATTGTCCGGCGTTCAGGAGTTTGCCCCAGAGAATTCGTTTGGCAACGAGCCGTGGATTGGTTTCAGGTTCTACGATAACGGGAGATTTCCCGCCCAGTTCAAGGGATACAGGGGTAAGGTGCCTGGCAGCCGATTGCATAATTTTTTTCCCGACCTCTGTACTGCCGGTGAAAAAGATATAATCAAACTGTTCCTCCAGCAGGAGCTGGTTGACCTCACTACCCCCTTCAATGATAGAGATATGATCCGGATCAAAATGTTCAGAGATCATGCGAGTTGTCAGTTCAAAAGTATGCTTGGCATGCCGTGATGGCTTTCCAAGGACACAGTTACCTGCGGCAACGGCACCAACCAGCGGCATGAATAGCAGCTGGAAAGGATAATTCCAGGGCGAGATGATCAGCACCCTTCCGAAAGGTTCCTTATAAAAATAACTCCTGGCTGGCCAGTGTAACATTGGAGTGTAAACGCGTTTGGGGCGAGACCATTTTTTCAGGTTCCTGATCATGATCCCGAGGTCCTGCAGCACTAACCCGTTCTCACTGGCATGGGTTTCAAATTCAGGTTTGCTAAAATCTGCCCTCAATGCCTCATAAATATCTGATTCATGTTTGATAAGTACTGCTTTTAATCTCCTTAAAGCATCCAGCCGGAAATTGACATCCAGGGTAGTACCAGATTCAAAGTAGTTTTTCTGCCTATCTATAATATTTTGAATTCCAATTTGATCCATGGCATTATCTAATTAGATGATTTAGTAGAGCTATCTATTATTGCCTGCTTGAGAAGGGAATAACCCTTATCATTCAGATGCACACCATCTTCGGCATAGATATTTTTTTTCAGGATTCCCGGTTTCTGAAACATAGGCCTTGAGATATCAATGAAAATGACCTTATCATGGGTCATGCAAAGATCCCTGAGCATTTGATTGGCCCTGTCCATCCGTTTCCAGTACCTCATTCTTGATGGACTGGGCTTAATGGACAGGAAGATGATTTCAGTGCCGGGCAAGCGCTGCTGGCATTTGTTGATAAATGCTTTACAATCTTCCAGGAATGTGGATGGTTTTATACCCCTGGTAATATCGTTATCCCCTTCGTAAACAAAAATCCTGGAAGGATTGTAGGGGAAGACAATTCTTTCAATGTTCTGGTTTAATTCTTTCATCACTGACCCCCCAAATCCCCTGTTAATTACGATCTGTGGATACATATCCTCAGCAAGGTTATACCAGCGGCGAATCGTTGAGCTTCCTGTAAACAGGACCGCACTGTCGGGAGGTGGATCATACCTGTCCATTATCTCAAAAATCCTGATCTCGTTTTCATACCATTCCGGAGGATCAGTTTTTTCATAAACATGCTGTGCCATTCCAAGATCTAACACATCCACGACTTGATCATCCTGTAGCAGTCCCACGAAAAATTCTCCCTCAGCATAAATTCTATCCACAGGCAGGGACCATTCCTTTATAGGTGTATTCTTAAATCGCTGTTTGAAGGATCCGGAAATGATATGGAATATTTGGCCCTCGTAATTCCCGTAATTGATAAACTTAAGTTGAATTATTTTTTCATCAACAATGCAGGCCCTGAGCTCAGGTGACATTTCAGGATACCGGCCACTAGTGAGCACAACACTGTGAAATGCATAGGGATTCTGGTAAGATTCCCTAACAGAATACCATGGCAGGCTGAAATTATTCGTATCGTCCTTCCGGTCGGCATCATTCAGGTAAAGTTGTGTGGCCATAACCAGGTCCTGCTGAGGATCAATGTTAATCATCTCAAAAGGAATCATTCCCTCCAGCAGGTAACCCTGGCTGGTTTTTTTGCTGTAAAAAACAATGGAAGTTTCTGTTGTATTAATCGAAACCGATCTTAAATGATCATAAGCATTGATGGCTGCAATGGAGCCTGGAAGGTCAAATCCCGGCCTGACAGAGACCTGCAGTATATCAGGGGAACCCCTTCCCTGACTCAGGAATAATTCGAGTCCATCCCCATTCCAGAAATGATCAGGGTCTTCATATAAACTGTCATCCTTGATTTCTACCAGGAGAAATATTCCTTTCTCGTCCCAGGCCATCCTGAATGAAGCCTGGAAATCATTTGTGTCAGGGATATTCCCACAGACATCAGAAAGGATTCTCAAGGGCGTATACTCCGGATTCCAGTCCCCCGATACCCCATCAGCAACAAGCCCAGGAAGATAAGGGATAGGCCGGGCGATGTCAGCTGGTAGATCCAGCTTGTTTTCCGGTCCTGTTACACAAGCAATTGATGTGATGGCAATCATCTGTAACAGGACCAACCTAAGTATATTCTTTAGATAAAAGTGTATCATATTTTCATTTTTCCTTCTTTTCCGGGATCTTACTCATGGCATATTCTGCCATGGCCAGGATGGTAAAGCTGGGATTCACCCCGATATTACCCTGGATAACGGATCCGTCTACAATATGGATACCTGGATATCCATGGATCGACAGATCAGGATTTACAACCCCATCCGAGATGCTTTCTGACATGGGACAACCACCCAGGATATGGGCGGTAGTGGGACGGTCAAACATCACTTCAAGGATAATATTCTGAGCAATTCCACTGGCCTTTCTGGCATATTCTTCCATTACCTGCTGACCAACTCCAATATAGGCCGGCACTTTTTTAAAGCCTGAATTATC
>RCNC010000734.1_pt1 | contig 30476 bp, 23 predicted proteins | sample 2041301 | NCBI WGS metagenome assembly RCNC01 (sample SAMN09708231, study PRJNA481090) | Marine sediment metagenome, whole genome shotgun sequencing project. | biome: marine sediment; feature: ocean; material: sediment; isolation source: Sewage treatment plant 13A marine sediment (STP13A) ... | reverse complement strand
CCGCTTCCCTGATTTTGACCTTTTTTTCATTGTTTGCTATATTTTGGCGTTTCGTTTCCGACACTAACTCGTGCTGCCGGGATCGGGTTGCGCCGGTGCACCGCACTCCCGGGCAGATGCCCACACGAAGGGACCCATCACATGACCGAGATCACCGTCAACCCCAAGGCCATCCTGGTGCTGGAGAGGGGTATCAAGGCTCTGCAAAAGAAAAACTACAAGCAGGCCGCCAACGCCTTCAATTCGCTCATAGAAAAATTCTCCGGTGAACGGGCGCTGCGGGACCGGGCGTTGACCTATCTCAAAACCTGCGAACGGATGTCCGCCGCCGCGCCCAAGGCGCCCACCGACGGCAGCGACATTCTCCACCTGGCCACCTACCACCTCAACCGCGGCGAGCTGGAGGAAGCCCGGCTGCTGCTCGACAAGGCGAAGCGCAAGACCAGCGTCAAGTCGGAAGCCACGTACGGTTTTGCCCTCTACCACGCCCTGCTCGGAGAGGAGGAGGCGGCGCTGGACTGCCTTGCCGAAGCCATCGAACTGGACGAGACCTGCAAATACACGGCGCGCACCGAGAACGATTTTGCCTCCCTCCAGGAAACGCCCCGGTTCCAGGAACTGGTGGGCTGAAATCGCGGATCGCCGGAAACCCGGCGGGGAACGGCACCATGGCTGAACTCCAGGCACTGATTCTGGCTGCCGGCAAGGGCACCCGGATGAAATCCGGGCTGCCCAAGGTGCTGCACCGTCTTGCCGGCAGGCCGATAATCCGTTTCGTGGTGGACACCGCCCTCTCCTGCGGCGCCCGGAGGGTGGTGATGGTAGTGGGGCACGGCGCCGACCAGGTCAGGGAAGCGGTGAGCGACCTTCCGGTGGAATTCGTCACCCAGGAAAAGCAGAACGGCACCGGGCACGCCGTGCTGACGGCGAGGAATGAGATGATGGCCGGCCCCGGCCAGTCGCTGATCCTCAGCGGCGACGTTCCCCTGCTGAAACCCGAGACGGTCAAGGCCCTGGCAGAGCTGCAGGTGTCTTCGGGCTCCGGTTGCACACTCCTCACCACCAGACTTGAGGACCCCACCGGGTACGGCCGGATCATCACCGAGATGTCCGGTCAGGTGGAGCGGATCGTCGAGCAGTCCGATGCCGGCGCGGAGGAACTCCGGGTCAAGGTGATCAATGCCGGGATCTACTGTTTCAGGACCGACCTGCTCTACCGCGCCCTCGAGAGTTGTGGTGACGACAACGAACAGGGCGAGATCTACCTCACCGACGCCATCGCCGCAATCCATGGGGAAGGCAACTCGGTCCAGGCCCTGGGTGTTGATGACCCGGACCAGGTGGCCGGCATCAACACCCGGCTGGAACTGGCCCGGATGGGCGGAATCCTCAACCGGCGCAAACTCGAGCAACTGATGCTCTCCGGGGTCACCGTGGTGTCGCCGGAGACCACCCAGATACAGTGGGACGTGGAGGTGGGCCTCGACACCTTGATCCACCCCCACGTTTCGCTGGAGGGCCGGACCCGGATCGGCCGCGGGTGCACCATCCACAGCTTTACCCGTCTGGTGGACACTGTTTTGGGCGACAAAGCCGTCGTCCCTGAATACAGCACCCTCAGCGGCACCGATTGACCGCTGCCCGGCAACGACCATAACCACTTCAGTTCGGCACCATTCCGGCCGAAGGAGTCAGTACCATGTGCGGAATCGTTGGCTATATCGGACACCGGGACGTGGTCCCGGTGTTGATCAACGGGCTGAAGAAGCTCGAATACCGCGGGTATGACTCCGCCGGGGTCGCCGTGGTCCAGCAGGGCCGGATCGAGCGCCGGCGCTGCAAGGGCAAGATCCGTTCACTCACCGAGCAACTGTCCCGGGAACCGCTGCAGGGCGAGTACGGCATCGGGCACACCCGCTGGGCCACCCACGGACGGCCCAGCGAAGAAAACGCTCACCCGCACCAGGGATTCAACGGCCGGGTGGTGGTGGTGCACAACGGCATCATCGAGAATTACCTCGCCCTGAAACAGGAACTGATTGGCCGCGGCCGCGAATTCGTTTCGGAAACCGACACCGAGGTTATCGCCCACCTGCTGGAAGAAGAGGAAGGGGTTCCGCTGGAAGAGGCGGTGCGACGGGTCAGCCGCAAACTTCACGGTTACTACGCCCTGGCGGTCATCGACCGGGGCGACCCGGGAAAGGTGGTGGCGGCGCGCAACGGTCAGTCACTGATCATCGGCTTGGGCGACGGCGAATATTTTGCGGCCAGCGACGCTCCGGCGATCCTCGAATTCACCCAGGACGTGGTCTACCTCGAGGATGGTCAGACAGCCACCATGACCACTGACGGCGTGCGTATCGAGGATGCCGAGGGGCAGCTTCTGGAACCCGCGCCCCAGCGGATCAACTGGTCGCCGGTGATGGCGGAGAAGCGCGGATTCAAGCACTTCATGCTCAAGGAGATTTTCGAGCAGCCCGAAGCGGTGCGGGAGACCGTGGCCGGCCGGATATCGCTTTCCAACGGCAACGTACACCTGGGCGAGATCAACATCAGCGACCAGAATCTGGCCGCTTTTGAACGGGTTCACCTGGTGGCCTGCGGCACCTCGTGGCACGCGGCGCTGGTGGGCAAGTTCCTCATCGAGGAGATGGCCCGGATCCCGGTGGAAGTGGATTACGGGTCGGAATACCGCTACCGCTCCCCGCTGGTGGATGAACGGACCCTGGCGGTGGTGATTTCCCAGTCCGGTGAAACCGCTGACACCCTGGCCGGCCTGCGTGAGGCGCGGAGCCGGGGCGCCACGGTGATCTCCATCTGCAACGTCCGCGGCAGCATCATCACCCGGGAATCCACCGGGACCATCCACACCAACGCCGGACCGGAGATCGGGGTGGCCTCCACCAAGGCCTTCACCACTCAGCTGGCCGTGCTCTACCTGCTGGCCCTCAAGCTGGGGCAGGTTCACGGCCGGGTGGACAAAGCCCAGTCCCTGGCCATGGTGGAGGAACTAAGCCGTATCCCCCACCTGATGGAACGGACGCTGGAGATGAACGGCGATTACGAGGCCTTTGCCAGGAAGTTCCGCCGCACCACCGACTTCCTCTATCTCGGCCGCAGCCTGCACTACCCCATCGCCCTGGAGGGCGCGCTGAAGCTGAAGGAGATCTCCTACATCCACGCCGAAGGCTATCCCGCCGGCGAGATGAAGCACGGCCCCATCGCCCTGATCGACGAGCACATGCCGGTGGTGATCCTCGCCACCCAGGACGAACTCTACGAGAAGATTAAAGCCAACGTGGAGGAAGTGAAGACCCGCCAGGGCACGGTCATCGCCATCTGCTCCGAAGGCGACGAGGAACTGGGCGGCATTGTGGATCACGCCCTCTACGTCCCCCGGACCATTCCCGGGCTCACCCCGCTGCTCGAGGTCCTGCCCCTGCAGCTGCTGGCCTACCACATCGCCGTCAAACTCGGCTGCGACGTGGACCAGCCGCGGAACCTGGCCAAGAGCGTCACGGTTGAGTGACCTGTCATTGCGAGGAGCCCGAAGGGCGAAAGCAGCAATCTTCTGATGATGCAGGCAGGCACAGGAGCAGGCCGGTTCCCCCGGCTTCGCTCACGGGTCTCGAGATGAGGGCGGGGGGTATCCATCCCCTCCTCGCTTCGGGTCTCGGGATCACGCGAGGGTTGTCATTTCCCCCTCGACAGGCGCTCGGAAGGGATGAATACCCCGCCCTCCTGATCCCTTGCTCCGAATGCATACCCTGTCGAAAACCAGCTGGAGACGAAGCGGGTCGGTATCTCCGTCTGAGCGATATGTCGAGAGGCCTTTGACAGGTCGACGTGAACTCGAAACCCGTGAGCGAAGACGGAGATATCGGCCCGCCCCTTTGTCCGCGATGACATGTTTTGCCCCTCAGACTCGACGTACCCTGCCTCGATTGAGTAAACTGCCCTATCATATGATTCCGTATAATCCCGGCTGATCAGCGGCCGATAGACGCAACGGGTACCAACAAACACGATGGACACTTCCGACCTCCTGAAACAACTGAATCCGGCCCAGCAAAAGGCGGTACTGCACGGCGAAGGGCCGGTCCTGGTCCTGGCCGGCGCCGGTTCGGGAAAGACCAGGGTGATCACCTACCGCATCGCCCGGCTGCTGCTGGAAAAACTGGCCCGGCCCTCGGAGATCCTGGCCGTCACCTTCACCAACAAGGCCGCGGCGGAGATGAAGTCGCGGGTGGACCAGCTGCTGGGCGACGAACTTCCCGGCCTCTGGATATCCACCTTCCACTCGGCCTGCGCGCGGCTGCTGCGCATCGAAGGCGCACCGGACGGCATCGGGCGGCACTTCCAGATCTATGACACCAACGACCAGCAGGCACTGATCAAGCAGGTCATCGAGAGCCTGAGCCTCAACGTCAAGATCTTCCAGCCGCGCAAGATGCTGGCCATTTTCAGCCAGGCCAAGAACCAGCTGCAGACCCCCGACACCTACAAGCCCCGCTTCAACGACTGGCTGGGAGACGAGGAGCAGAAGCTGTTCCGGGAATACCAGCAGCGGCTGGCCGACTGCGGCGCGGTTGACTTCGACGACCTGCTGCTGCTCACCGTGCGGCTGCTCAACGAGAAACCGGGGCTGGCCGAACTCTACCAACAGCGTTTCCGCTACCTGCTGGTGGACGAGTACCAGGACACCAACCGCGCGCAGTACGAAATGGTGCGCCTGCTGGCCGGGCCCCGGGGCAATGTCTGCGCCGTGGGTGACGAAGACCAGTCGATCTACCGCTGGCGCGGTGCCGAGGTGCGCAACATCCTCGACTTCGAGCGCGACTTCCCCGGCACGCAACTGGTCAAGCTGGAGCAGAACTACCGCTCCACCGGCACCATTCTCCGCGCGGCGGGGGGCGTGATCGACAACAACACCCAGCGCAAGGGCAAGAAGCTCTGGACCGCCGCCGGCGATGGGGACCCCATCCGGCTGATCCGCGCCGATTCCGACCTGGAGGAAGCACGGATGGTCACCGGGGTCATCCGCGAGGAACGCCGCACTTTCGAACTGGACCAGATGGCGATCCTCTACCGCATGAACTTCCAGTCCCGGGTGCTGGAGGACGCCCTGCGCGCCGATGGCATCCCGCACAAGATCGTTGCCGGACTCTCCTTCTACGAACGAAAGGAGATCAAGGACCTGGTGGCCTACCTCCGCGTGGTGGCCAACCCGCGGGATGACCTGGACCTCAAGCGGATCATCAATGTCCCGCCCCGCGGCGTTGGCAAGAAGACCGTGGAGCGCCTGGAAAAGCATGCCGCGGCCGGCGGCCTCACCCTGCGTCAGGCCCTGGCCGAGGCGGTGGAGGGCAAAGCCGGAAAGGCCCGGCTCCCCGCGGCGCTGGCCGAACTGGACGAGCTGCTGCGGGAACAGTCCGAACTGCTGGAAGGCGGGGCCGGGCCCGCCGACCTGCTGGAACAGATCGTCAACGGCACCGGGTTCGCCGAATACATCCGAGGCTTCGACATCGCCGGGGCGGACCGGCTGGAAAACGTGGAAGAACTGCTGGCCAAGGCCAGGGAGTTCGAAGAGACTTCGAGCGAGGAGGAGGGGCTGTCGCAGTTCCTCGACCTGGTCTCCCTGGTGTCGGACAGCGACGCGCTGGACGCCGATACCCCGCAGGTGCGGCTGATGACCCTGCACACGTCCAAGGGCCTGGAATTCCCCCTGGTCTTCATCGTCGGTCTCGAGGAGGGGGTCTTCCCCATCGACCGCGGTGACCAGGATCCGGAGGAGTTGGAGGAGGAGCGGCGGCTGTTCTACGTCGGGCTGACCAGGGCGATGAAAAAGCTGAACCTCTCCTGGGCCGGTCGCCGCCGGATCTACGGCCAGACCCGCTACACCTACGAACAGTCGCGCTTTCTCACCGAGATTCCCGAGGGTTGCCTTATCGACCCCACACCCCGTCCCCGGCCGGGGCACTCCCTGCCCCGGACCACCGACCTCAGCTGGGCGCCCGACCGCCGGGCCCGGAAGATGACCGCCCGCCGCACCGTCGGCGGCCGAACCGCCGGCGGCCGAACCGCTGGGAAAAATGCCGTGGATGAGGCCCGCCAGTTCCTGGCCAACCTCGACATCAAGGTGGAGCAGCCGGCCGGGTCCCCGGGAGAAGCGGCCCTGGAACCTCAGCCCGGCGACCTGGTTCAGCACCCCAAGTTCGGCCGGGGCCGTGTTCTGCAGAAAGAGGGTCAGGGGGAAGACGCCAAGGTCCGCGTACACTTCAACAGCGTCGGCGCGCGAACCCTCGTGCTGCGCTATGCCCGACTGGAAGTCCTGGAAGGCTGATCAGGACCGGCCCAGGTCGAGACGCGATGAGCGAACTCCGGCACCAGACACCGGACCCGAACCTCCTGAGGCAGGTGTTGGCCCGCACGTCCGCCGGCCGGCGGTTCAGCGAGGCGGACATCTTTGCCGAACGGAAGTCCACCTTGAGAATCGATCTGCTGGACGGCCGGGTGGTGGTGGCGGCCCAGGGGCTGGAGGAAGGTGCCGCCGTACGCACCGCCGGGCCGGCCGGCTGCCGCTTCGAGTATGCCGACGGGCTGGACGAGGCATCGCTGCACCGGCTGGCTGCCGGCAGAACGGAGCCGGGGACCAGCTGTGCCTCCGGCACCGAACTGGAAAACCTGGATACGGCCCCCCTGCTGGGTGCCCTGGTGGAGATTTCCGCCGCGGCGCACCGCAACGAACCGGCATGCCGGCGGGTGGAGGTCACCTGCTACGCGGTCCGCCAGCAGGTCTGGATCATCGACGAGCAGGGCGGCTGTGCCGTTGACCGGCGTTCGGCATTCCGGGTCAGTGCCAGGGTCCTGGCCGGACAGAGCTGGGGCATGGCCCACCACGGTGCCGCCTGGACCGCTGCGGCCTTTGATCCCGAGCAGGCCCGCCGTTTGGCCCACCACGCCTGCTCCGCCGCCCGATCCGCCGCTGGTGCCGGACCGGTCACCACCGGACTGCAGACCGTGGTTCTCGCCGCCGGCTCGGGGGGAATCCTGCTGCACGAGGCCTGCGGTCACCTGCTGGAGGCCGACTACGTCCTCCCCGGCCTCTCCCCTTTCGCCGGCCGCATGGGCCAGACGGTGGCCTCACCGCTGGTCAGTGCGGTGGACGACCCCACCCTGCCCGGTCTCCCGGCTTCGCAGCTGGTGGACGACGAGGGCGTGCCGGCTGCACGCAAACTTCTGCTGGACCGCGGCGTGCTGACCTCCTTTCTCTGCGGACGCCGCGAATCGGCAAGCGGCGGTGCCGGTTTCCGTCCCGGCAACGCCCGCCGTCGCTCCTTCCGCCACCAGCCCCTGCCCAGAATGAGCAACACCATGATCCTCGCCGGGGAGACCCCGCCGGAAGATGTGATCGGCCAGACCGCTCGGGGAATCTATGCCGCCCGCCTCTCCGCCGGCCAGGCCGACCCTGCCAGCGGCCGCTTCCGCTTCACCGTGGCCGAGGGATCGCTCATCGAAGAGGGCAAGCTGACCCGGCCGCTGGACGGGGCGGTGATCAGCGGCACCGGCCCAGCGGCCCTGGCCGCGGTGGACCTGGTGGGCACCGATGCCGCGGTGGACCCCACCGCCGCCGGCTGCACCAAGGGCGAACAGACACTTCCGGTGTCGGTGGGCCACCCCACGCTGCGACTCCGTTCACTGATGGTGGAACCACTGCACGACGCCGGGGAGGGCCGGCCATGACCGACATACCCACAAAAGATGCCCTCGCCATGCTGCGGCAGTGCCGCTCCATCGACGGTGCGGTGGAACTGCTGATCAAACAAAGCCGGAACCGGCAGTGGAGCCTGGCAGCCGGTGTGATGGAGACCGCCACCGGACAGGAGCACGGGTGTGCCCTGAGGGTGGTGCTGCGGGACGGCCGCAGCAGTCTGGTGACCATGGTTCGCCCCGGAGACGCCGGACTGGCCCACGCCGTGGAACGGGCACACCAGCTGGCCGGCGCCGCCCACCCCGACCCGCACCTGACCCTCCCCGGACCGCCACCGGAAAACACATCTCCCATGGTGGACGGCACGGGGCCCGCCACGCTGTCCGGAGAGGAGGCCGCCCGGGCCCTGCTGGAACGGCTGCAGGTTCCCGAAACCCGGACGGCCAGGGTGGCCAAAGCCTGGCTGCACCATGCCGAGGTGTCCACCGAGTTGGCCAACACCCTCGGTTTCGCCGGCAGCCACCGCTGCTCCATGACCATCCTCGGCGTACTGCTGGCCGGCAGCGGGGCGGACCCGCTGGTTCACGAGGAACTGTTCACCGGCAGCAGGGCACCCGATGCCCGGCGTTTTCTGGATACCGCGCTGGCCCGGGCCTCCGCACTGTTCGGTAGCGGAACCGAGGCCCCCGGTTCTCCGGGAACCCTGGTTCTGACCCCGGAGGCCGCCGCCCCGCTGCTGGCAGCCCTGGGTTCCCGTTTCGTTCCCCGGCCCGATATGGGTACAGTTCCCGTACTGCCAACGCCGGGAACCCGGGTGGCTCGGGCGGGGATCACGCTGGTTGACGATGGCCGTCACCCCGGCGGACCACGCAGCGCCCCCTTCGACGGGGAAGGGACAACCTCCGTTAGCACGGTGCTGGTTCAGGACGGCATCCTGCAAACCCTGGTGCACGACCGCCGCTCGGCCTCCCTGGCCGGCACCGTCAGCACCGGCAACGCGGTGCGCGACAGCTACCGCCAGTGGCCGGCCCCCGGCCTGACCACCCTGGCACTCCTCCCCCGGCCGGACCTCTCCGAAGACGACCTGCTGGGCGACATCACCCGGGGCCTCTGCGCCGTGGATGCCGCTCCGCCTGACCCGGACCGGCTGGAGGCGGGGATTTTCTCCATCCGTTTCCGTGGACGACTGATCAGGGGAGGCCGGCTCCGCTCACCGGCCCGGCCGGTGATCTTCCGGATTCCCGTCAACGACCTTCTGCCCAGCCTCCGGGCGGCCGCCGGGCGGCCGCGGCTGATCGCCCTCGACGGGGGTGTGAACACACCCCTGCTGCGGCTGGACGGGGTCCGGCTGGAATCCTGCTGAGCCACTCCTGGTCAGGTATCAACCCCGGGCGTCCGGGTGGGAGAGAAAGAACGCCAGGTTTCACCGTGTTCAGCTTCACCGCAGGCGGCAGACGCAGGTTTATCGGAGTGAAGTTGAAAATGGCCTTGATGCCGGCAGCAGCCAGCCGGTGGGAGGAGACCGTTTTGACCCCCTCCTCACGGAGGCGGGTGAAACAGCGATGGTAGAGGGAGAGACGGTTCACCGTGTGATCGGAAATGGTGTCGGTTTTTCGAAGGATCTTCGCCATCTGGGGGCCGTCCGCCATCTGGGGGCCGTCCGATTGTTCCTTTTTTCACAATCAGTTTAGCACAGGTTTTCGCTTCGGAAAACCGTCACTATGCCCTGTTCACCTGGTGCGGTAGACGGAAATGCCCCAGTCGGCCCCGCGGTGGCGTGGTGGCTCGGCATTCCAGTCGTTGAAGGAATGGGAGTCGTCGGACACATAGCGCAGACGATAGGCACCGGCAGGCAGGGTCACTTCGCCGCGCCATTCCCGGTTCTTCTTCCCTCCCCCGGCGTGGCGGGAGATGTCGAAGTTCATGGTCCAGACCCGTTCGCCGCTGTCCGCCTTTTCGATCCAGCCGTAGTCATGCATCTCGGACTGGGATCCTTCACCCTGGCAGACCACCCGGACGGTGGCCGGACGGCTCAGCTCGAAGGAGGCCGCTTGGTCGGCGTGGTTCCCCGCCGCGGCGATCATCCCCAGCAGATTCGGAGAACGCTCCGGAGTGTAGGCGACATAGCTGCCGGGGTCGGCCTCGTCCCCGGCCCAGTACAGGGTGAGGCCCGCGCAGTCGGCGTCCCAGGGTGGTGTGGCATTCCAGCCGCCCCCGCCGGAGTGGCTGTCGTCGGTGACATAGGTGACCGCGTATTCACCCGGGGCCAGTTCCGCCACCGCCTCGCACATCACGTTCTTGCCGGCACCGCCGGCCCAGGCGGACTGGCTCGCATCCATGGCCCAGACCACGTCGCCGCTGCGGCAATCCTTGACCCAGCCCCAGTCGACGAGCCAGTCGTCGTCCACTTCGCCGATCCCGTAGAACAACACCGGGCCGCCCTGTCTGAGCCGGACCATCCGCGTGCTGACCGTGTTGTCACGCGGGCAGCGAATGGAGGCAATCACCCGTTCAGCGGGAAAGGCAGGAAGGTCACCGCGGTGCGAGGCCAGGTCTCCGCCGGTATCAGCGGACAGCAGCCGGACAGTGATCCCCCAGAAATCAGGGTCACGGGGCGGCGGCTGGTTCCAGCCGCCCCAGTGGTGGGAATCGTCGGTCACATACCAGACTTCGTAACGCCCGGCCGCCAGAGTAATCTGCTCCCTGGACAAGCGATTTTTGCCGGCCCCGCCGGCATGCGTGGTCCCCTCGAACGTCATGGTCCAGGGGCGGGAGCGGTCTGAACTGCGCACCAGCCAGCCGTAGTCGAACATCTTGCCCCGGTTGCCTTCACCCAGAGCATAAATCTCAACTTCGGCGGGTTCGTAAAGGTGGAAAGCCCTGGTGGAGAACGCCTTGCCGCCCGTACGCCTGATGCTCACCAGCGTATCCCCACCCGGCCGTTCCTCGGCGGCCAGACGAGCCGGAGCCACATCGGGCCCCCCGCCATCGGGAGTGGTAACCCTTACGCCCCACTGGGCCTGCCTGGACTGGCGCTCGAAATCCCGCCCCTCCAGCATCACATTGTCGCCAAACAGCCCCTTGAGCAATCCGGAGAGGGCCTCGGAGTCCATCCCGCGCAGGGAGATGGACGGGCCGGCCTTCACCGTGGAGAAATAGACCTCGTAACCACCGGATTCGAGGGTCAGGGTGGTGTCGCAGTCGAACCCGTATGTGCAACTCTGGACGCACTGCTCCTTGCTCAGCGCCCAGACGGTCTCCCTGGTGGCCGCATCCAGCAGCCAGCAGTCGGTGAGCGGGTGGTCACTGAGCCAGGCGCCCGCCACCTGCAGCCGCACGTCCCGGGAGCTGTCCAGCCGGAATGCACCGGCGGTCACTTCGCCACGCTCCGATCCGTCAAGACGCGCGAGGTAGTGCGGTGCGGCCGAGACCGGCTGAACCGCCGGCAGCAGCACAAAGAGCGCGCACAGTGTCCCCAGAAGACCCAGCGCCTTCCTCCAGGGTTTGGTTTCCGGATCAAGCATTATATTTTCTCCTCGGAATCGGCAGCGTTCACGTTCACCGCCGTGCCAGTATCTGATACGAGACAAACGGCCAAACTGTTCCCCGGGTCTACAGATAGCCCAGGCTGGCCAGCCGCGCCTCCAGTTCGGGGTCTGCGGTTCCCGGTCCCGCCGTTCCTCCCCCGGCCGGCCGGGGGACCATCCGCTGCGGCAGTTGCCGCCGCAGTTCCTCCAGGCGCTGCGGGTGGTCCCGGCTGACATCGCAGACCTCCTCCGGGTCTTCATCAAGACTGTGCAGCAGGGTGCTCCCGTCTCCGCCAAGCACCAGTTTCCAGCCCCCCCCGCGAACCATGGCCAGGGACTGGCCCGGAATGGCCTCTCCGGGAAACCGCCGCCGGAGCGCTGCGTTCACCGGCTCGGTATACTGGGCCAGCGCCCAGGGCCGCCCGGGAGGAGCCTGGTCCCCCGGCAGCAATCCGCGGCGATCCGGGAAGCGGCTATCGGCCTGCCCCGGGCCTTCCAGGCCGGCCACCAGCGAGGGAAAGAGGTCCAGCGGCTGCACCTGGTCCGCCACCACCGTGCCGCTCTCGATCACACCCGGCCAACCCACCAGCAGAGGCACCCGCACCAGGGTATCGGAGAGCGAGAAGGCGTGGTCCATCATCCCCTGTTCCCCCAGATGCTCCCCGTGGTCGGCTGTCACCACGGAGAGCAGCCCGTGCAGCCGCCCGGATCCGGCAATGAGCTCCAGCACCCGGCCCAGCGCCGCATCCATCCAGGAGAGGGCGCCGTCATACAGCGCACCGAGGATGTCGAAGCCGCGTCGGTCCACCTTCAGGCGGCCACCGAAGAGGGCCGCGGCGTCCTGGCTCAGCTTCCGCAGTTCGCCGGCTCCCGCACCGATGCCGTCAAGAAATGGCCGGGCGAATCGTTCCGGCGGATAATATGGCAGGTGCGTATCGACAAAATGGAGGTAGAGGAAGAACGGCTCCGGGGCACCGATAGCCCGGCGCAACAGTTGCTCGGCAGCAGCCACCACCCGTCCCGCCGAATCCTTCAAGGGCAAAACACCGGCCGCGCCGCCGGTCTGATCCCCGGCCGGGATGATCTCCGGCGCCACCTCCTCCAGACGGTGGAATCCCCGGTTCAGCCCGGTGTGCCGGCCCACAAAGGCGCTGTTCGCCGAAACGCCGATGGTGCGGTACCCCACACGCTGCAGCCAGGCCGGCAGTGTGTCCACATCGCCGGAGAGGCGCATCGACCCGAAGTGGGCCCCGTGATCCGCCGGGTAGAGCCCGGTGAACAGCGAGGCCACACTTTCCAGGGTCCAGCAGGAAGTGGCGATGGCCTGGTCGAAGCGCAGCCCCTGGCCGGCCAGGCGGTCCAGCACCGGGGTGACCGCGGCACCTCGGCCGTAGCAACCGAGACGGTCGGCACGGGCGGCGTCGAGCACCACCAGCAGGATGTCGGGCCGCAGAGCGGTTCCCATCAGTTTCCCCCGGGGAGATCAGAATCAGATCTTCACTATGAATACATACAGACGGATTCTAATTGGCGGGCGTAAACGAGGCAAGAAGACTCGCACCGGTGCCCTGGGGCACCGGGCGGTTGCCGGATAAAAACGGGGAGTTACACTAAGTCGGGGATCTCATCCGTATCCGGATGCCAGGGCTGGACGCTCTGCTTGTTTCCGGGAGCCATGGATTTCTCCTGGTTGGCCAGGATCTGTTCCTGCTGCTGGAAAAGCATGGCTTCCATCTGGGCCGAACGATTCATCAGCGATGAGATCTCCAGCCTGTAGGTCACGTGGGCGAGGGTGAAATAGATGATCAGCAGGACGAGAATCAGTTTGTGGGTTCTTTTCATCGGTAAAGCTCCATGATCCGGCTCCTCCGAAAGTCAATGATCACGTACCGCATCGGAGGCCGGCACTTATCTGTTTGATGCAATTTACAGGCCACCCGTGATCCCCAAGGCCACAGTGGGAAATCCACCCGGCCAGGGACGGAACTGGGTAATTTTTTGCCACTTTACTTCTCTTTTGAGCCCCGGCCGGCTTCCCGGAAGTTGCCCTGTCAACCGGAAACCGGTACCATGATGACCATCGACCCGGGAACCCGGCGGTGCCGGGTCCGCAACATACGGAGGAACAGACCAGCAATGGAACCAGTTCTCAATACGCAGCGGATATTCAAAATGTCACTGACCGGCCTGCTGGCCCTGCTGATCAGCATGGCCTGGCTGCCGGCCACCGTCCTGGCTGAGGGGGAGGAGGAGGCCGCGGCACCACGCATGGTGTTTTCATCGGTGACCCACAATGCCGGGCAGGTGGAGCGGGGAGCCATGATCACCCACCAGTTCACCTTCCGCAATACCGGCGGTTCCGACCTGGTGATCCTGAGCACCAAGGCCGGGTGAGGATGCACGGTGACCGGTGACTACAACCGGGTCACTCCTCCTGGTCAGGAGGGGAAAATTTCCGTCACCCTGAACACACGCAAGTTCAACAAACCGATTTCGAAAACAGTGACCATCACCACCAACGACCCCGCGTCGAAACGGGTGGTCCTGACCATGAAGGCCACCATATATTCCCCGGTGGAGATCAGACCTGACGACCGGGCGGATTTCCGCGCCTACCACGGCGACGGGGGCAGCAAGCTGCTGGGCCTGTTTCTCCGCAAGGACGCCGCGGCCAAGGTGGTGACAATCCAGTCGAACAGTGAACTCTTCACCGTGGACTGGGGCCCCTGGTCCCCCCCGGACGAACCCACGGAGGAGGAGCAGGAGATCTTTGCCCGGACGGACAGCAGTTCCGCCATCCGGCTGGAGATCGGTCTGCGGCCCGATGCCGGGGTGGGCTACCACAGCGGCCGGATCACCATTTACCTCGACGGTACGGAGCAGAAGGAACTGGAGATCAAGGCCCTGGCCCGGGTGATGGGCCGGATCCACTTTTCGCCCCAGTGGATCTACTTCGGCTCGGTGACCGCCGGCGAACCCCAACTGGCGGAACAGCTGCTGGAAGTGCGCGCCCACGGCGACCTGCCCTTCACCGTCACCGGGGTGGAATACCAGGGGTTTCCCCTCCGGTGGGAGATCAGCCCGCTGGACGAGGGAACCGGCACCGATATTCTTTTCCGCTGGGACGGCTCCGAACCGGCGGGCATCCACAAGGGCCGGGTGGTGCTGCTGACCGACAACCCGGCCCAGCCCCGGATCGAGGTGCCCTTCAGCATCAACGTGCTGGCCGGGAAAGCTGAGAAAGAGGAGCCGGTGGACAACCGGCTGAAACGGCGGTGAGAGTTCAGTCGGCGAGAATGGTGAAACTGCCCGCGGCGCTGTAGACGTCACCGCTGGCGGTGCCGTCAACCACCATCAGTTCCAGACCCATGGGACACTCCAGCAACTGCTCGGGCATCTGGGCCGGAATCCGGATCGGCAGGTTTATCCGCCGTTCGTCGCCCGGCTGGATGCTGCCCGAACCACGGCGGAAGCCGTTGACCCGGCTACCGTCGCAGCGGATCAGATCGAGGCTGGCCTGGAACGACTGGCGGGCACCCGAAACGTTGGCAATGGCCAGCTGGGTCCAGAGCTGCTCGCCGGTGCTCACTTCCTCCTGAACCAGCAGAGTCACCTGGAAGGACTGGAGAGCGCTCTCCCGGACCACCGTCCAGCTCACCCGCTCGGTGAGCCGTCCGTCCGGATCGGCCAGCAACCAGGAGTCGTGGATGGTCACCACCGCTTCCAGGAGGTGCTCCCCCGGGGTGACGGTGTCGGTCTGGAGCAGGTACTGGGTGCCGTGGCTTCCGGCCAGCGGGGTTCCGTCCAGATACCACTGCACATCCACGCCGTCAGCAGCTGTCAGCACCAGGAAGGACTGCGTGTCGGTATCCAGGGTCACCAGCTGTTCCAAAGGTTCCCGGGAATCCACCGGCCCGGCGTAGTCAAAGATCCCCAGGGCCATGATTTCGCGGCACACCGGGTCGAACCCGCTGTCCAGCGACCGCATCAGGCAGTTGTGGGCCGGACGGAACTTGCCGTGGGCATAATATTCGCACCCTTCGTTGATCCCCACACCCTCGATGCCCAGCCAGTGGTGCCACTTGAGCTGCTGGGCGGCCATGTCGAACCAGCCCATGGAGGTGCAGTTGGGAGCGGAGGGCTCGGGTCCGGTGTAGGTGTCGTAGGGGCTCTGGTATTCGTCGGTGAGGCCGCCGAAGCTGTGGCCGAACTCGTGCAGCATCAGCTGCACGGCGCTGGCCGAACCGCCGGCACACACCGCATAGGCGCCCGCTCCCCCGCCGTAACGGGAAGTGTTGACCACCAGGATGATGGTGTCGTATTCGGGAACGGCAGCCGCAGCCTCCAGCACGAGGGAGGTCTGGGCGTAGAGCAGTTGAGGAACGCCGGCATAGTTGAAAGAGGAATTGAAAGCCGTGTCCACGTATACCGGGGGCACCTGGTCCGGCTGGTCGGTTCCCGACTGGCTGGAGGGCACCTCGAGCTTGTGAATGTTGACAAAGGACGCGAAGCGGTTGAACGGCTCGCTGCCCAGCAGACCGTTCACCAGGTTGTCCACGTGATCGGCGAACAGTCCCATCTCCGAATCGGTGTACCCGTCGCCCAGCACCAGGATGTCGAGACGGTTGGCCGGGTCACCGGTGAAGTAGACCGTTTCCGCCGGGCCACCGGCAGTGGCATCGTGCGAGTCCCGGGTCTGACTCTGGCGGAGTTCGATCTCCCGGCCGTCGATGACGGTCAGCAGACGGCTCTGGTGGCCCGCCCGGGAGATTTCGATCCGTTGGCCGGGCCCCACCGCCGGAATGACCACCGAAAAATGCTGGTCGCCTTCCAGTCGGGCGGGGCCGCCGGCCAGGGATCCCTCAACCACCGTGTCGGCATGAACGAGAAAGGGGTCGGCAAGGGGCCGGCGCAGAAGAGCACGGCCGCTGGCCTTGTCGATCACGGTGATTTCCAGCGAACCGCTGTCCGCTGCTGCAGCAGGCCCCCGGCGGGAGGGCACCAGCTCCACCGAAGTGAGCTCGATGCCCTGGGGGCTGCCGCGGAAGACCAGCCGCTGGGAGGGCTGGTCTTCCGTGGAGACGTCGTTGGCCATGCACGGGGAAAAACCGAACGTCGTGGAAATGATAATCACGAGGAGAGCCGTGAGCAGGGCCCGGGGCCGGTTCATCGTGCCGTATCCGTTTTCTCTGTCTGCCATGCTCATTGCCATCTCCTCATGCCTTTTGATCGCTGCTGACCAGAGGTAGAGTTCAACATCCGTGCCATACCTGGTACGTTCAGTCGGAGATGGATCAATGAACAGTATATAGTGTTTATTTACTAAGGTTTAAATAGTCGATAGTCTTTGGAGGATAAAGGAGAACCAGCAGTTTTGGCAGGTATTGGGGGTCGTGTGGGCAGATAAATAGCGCCAGCGGATGGTAATTTTTTACACACACACGCCAGTAGTGGTAATTTTTTGCCACTTCCGGCCGGTGATGTACAATTCTGCCGAAAATAAGGGACTACTTGTCGAAGAAACCGAAATTCGACCCGATCCGCATCTTGTCCTGCAAGTCCTGTGGATCTTCGTATTTGATGACCAGTGCGCAGAGCGATTCCATCTCCTCCGAGAGGGTCGTCATGGTCTTGTGGATGGCGATGATCGGCTTGCCCAGGGCATAAGCATACCCGGCTTCGAAAAAGGCCTGGCGCGAGGGATAGGAGAACTCACCGATGTAGTATTCCGCCGATTTCAGACCTTCAAGCCGGTGCAGCATCTTTTCCGCCGAGTGCTCCCCACCGAGCTTTCCCCAGCCGTCCACGTCCCTCTTGGGCACGAACAGCTCCGTCTCGGCATCCTCGAGATAGCGAACCAGTGTTTCAACTTCCTGGCGACCCAACTTGGGACCCGTGCCCAGGTAGACCCGTTTTTTGCTCATGATCCCGTCCCCCCTTTGATCGTTTTCCCATACTCGCTGTATACGTGACCTGTCGCCCCTTGTTCAACCGGCCGGCCCCTTGCCGGCCCGTCCCACCATTCCGGCCTGCCGCTGGTCCAATCCCAGCGAACGGACCTTGCCCGCCATTCGACGGTGCTGCTCAAAGCCCAGACGGATCAGTTCATCGATCAGCTCGGTGAAACTCAGCCCGCTGGCTTCCCAGAGCATGGGGTACATGCTGATCGGAGTGAATCCCGGTATGGTGTTCACCTCGTTGAGCAGCAGTTCACCGGACTCCTCCACGTAAAAGAAGTCCACCCGGGCCATCCCGCGCAGTCCAAGCGCCCGGAAGGCCTCGCCGGACAGCCGGCGGACCTCGTCCGCCGCTTGCTCCGGGATGACGGCGGGCACCACGGTTTCCGAGGATTTGTCGAGATATTTGGCCTGGTAGTCGTAGAACCGTCCACCGGGAATCACCTCCCCGGGTAGCGAGACACGGGGCTGCCGGTTCCCCAGCACGGCGCACTCGATCTCCCGGCCGGCCACCGCCTCCTCCACCAGCAGTTTGTCGTCGTAGCGAAAGGCTTCGTCCACCGCGGCGGCCAGCTCCTCCTCCCGGTCCACCCTGCTGATGCCCACGCTGGACCCGCAGCGGGCGGGCTTCACGAAAAGGGGTACGCCAAAGGCCCGGAGTATCGATGCCCCGGTTCCAGCGGGGTCGGCCGTCCACTGGTGCTCCTCCAGCGCATGCCACTGCACCACCGGCAGCCCGCGTGAGGCCAGCACCACCTTGGTCCGGTCCTTGTCGAAACAGAGCGCCGAGGCGTCCACCGGCGGACCGGCATAGGGGATTCCGGCCATCTCCAGCAGCCCCTGCAGCGTTCCGTCCTCTCCCGGAGAGCCGTGGATCATCGGCAGGACAAAGTCCACCCCAACCCGCACCGGACTCCCCCCGGAGCCGGATCCCGCCAGCAGTCCGCCGGCGGCCGGATCGGCGGACAGTGAGCAGCCGCGCACCCCGGGGGCTTCCCTATCGCCCCGGGAGAGCATCTCAAGGGTCCCCGGGCCGCAGAACCACCGGCCGGTCGGCGTGATGCCCACCTCCAGCACCTGGTAGCGTTGGCGATCGATCTGGTCCAGCACGCCGCGGGCCGAAACCAGGGAAACTTCATGCTCGGTGGACGGGCCGCCAAACAGAACGGCCACGGTGGGAATGTCGCTCATCTCTCGGCTCCCAGTGGAAGGGAACAGTTCCTCAACTGTCGTTACGGTCGATCAACGGTTGTATTGATTCTACCAGACATGGAACCCCTCCGATACCGCAGAAAAAGGTTAAACCGACGGCGCCGGTTGCCGACAAATAAATATGAAGCAACGGGGGAACCGATTTCGGCGGCCGCAACACCGTCCAGACTATGGGCCGGTGGTCCGCCACCGTCGCGTCCCCCATATTTCCACATGAGTAGCGGAGTCGCGCATGGCCTTCAACTGGAAGCTGGATAAAAAAATCCTCATCGTCGATGATGACGATAATTTCCGTGAATACCTCTACACCATGCTTTCTGAATGGGGCTACCAGGTGGTGGAGGCCGGGGACGGGATCAAGGCCATGCTGCGTATCATGGAGGAATCACCGGACCTGTTGCTGATGGACCTGGACATGCCCACCATCTCCGGCCGCCGGGTCACCGAACTGATCAACAGCGTTCCCCAGATCCGCAATATCCCGATCATCGTCATCAGCGGCAGCGCCATGGAGTTCAAGGACCGCCTGAAAACACTCGGTGCCGTGGCCGTCTTCTCCAAGCCATTCGACCTCGAGGAATTGCTCAGCACCATCGACGCCACCCTTGAATCCTCCACCCTGAAGGTTATCGAGGAGGAACCGGAAGCGGATGAAGAACCTGACATGCCGGCGGGCGAAGAGGAGAAGGATGACGTGTTCGCCCCATTCCGCAACGGTTCGCCCCAGGAGACGCTGGAGCACCTGCACCGGGAAGGCGAGCAGCAACCGGACAGCCTGGAGAGCACCGGCCAACTCAAGCTGGCCCAGTGTCTGATCGTCAGGAACTTCTTTACCCGCTTTGACGATCCCAGCGATGTGCTGCCTCGCCTGCACCCGCAGTTGTCAGACGAGATCACCCGCTTCAACCTCAACCCCACCGAGGGATTCGTCCTGTCGCAGATGGACGGACGCACCGACCTGGGCACCCTGTTTTTTGTCAGTGGAATGAGCCGCTTCAGCACCTGCCTGCTACTGGAGAACCTGCTGCGCAAGGGCATCGTGCTGCTGGAGGACGGGAGGGCGCGGAGTGGGTGAAAAGGGCACAGTATCCGTTTCGCCGATCTGGCCGGTGAGCTACCCCATGGTGGTCTTCGACCAGGAGGGCACCATCAGGGATGCCAACGAGTCTTTCAACCGGTGTATCCCCCACCAGGACGAACTGCTGTCCGGCGCCAACCTGGCCCAGATTCTCTTCCCCAACGACCCGGCCCGGTTCGCCGAACTGCTCACCGCCCTGTCACATTCGGGGGATGGCAAGCGGCCCACGGTGGAGGTGGAACTGAGCGGCAAGATCTTCCGGGCCGACATCTTCGCACTGCCCGGCGGAGAAAGCCGGGTCGAGACACCGCTGTTGACCACCGTACTGATCGACATCACCCGTGAGAAACAGATCGAACAGCAGAAGGCCGACTTCACATCGATGATCGTCCACGATCTGCGCGGTCCGCTCACCGCGATCATGGGCGTCATGGAGCTGGTGGTGGCTTCATGGGACAAGGGGCTGAAGGAATCCTACCGCGACATGCTGGCCAACGGGGTGAAGGAATCGTTGCGGATGAGCGGTCTGATCGACGAGCTGCTGGATATCGCCAAAATCGAGTCGGGCAAGTTCACCATCGACAGCGACCGGATCAGGATCGGCCCGGTGGTCCGCCGGGCGGTGAGCTCGATGGACAACATCGCCCAGCGGGAAGGCATCCTGCTGGAGTCGGTGATCGAACCCCAGCTGCCCGCCGTGATGGGGGACGAGGACAAGCTGACCCAGGTGCTGATCAACCTGCTCTCCAACGCGATAAAGTTCACCCCCCGGAAGGGTATGGTCTGCGTGTTCGCCGAACATTCCGGGGGCAGCACCCCGGAGATCAGGATCACGGTCACCGACACCGGAACCGGCATTGAACAGGCCGAGGCGGAAAAGCTGTTTTCCCGCTACAGCCAGGCCGACAACCAGCAGGCGGCGGAAGGCAAGAAGATGGGCGGGACCGGCCTCGGCCTCTACATCGTCAAGGAGTTGGTGGAGGCCCACGGCGGTCGGATCGCGCTGGCCAGCGAAAAGGGCCTCGGCACTTCAGTGATCTTCACCCTGCCCCTGTCAGACTGAACCGGAACTGTCCACCCGCTGCTGAGTGGCGTAGGAGTTGAACAACTGCCCCCACTTGCCGTTGAGCACCTGTCGCACCCGGGACTTGCCCACCAGGGGGTACCAGAGGACATCGTGGTAAAACCGTGAGGCCACGTAGGACCAGGGCACCAGCCAGGTCCGCAGCAACAGGTGCTCCAGCGGCTTCAGCGCCCCGTGGTAGATCATCTTCTGTCCGCGGCTGGCCAGGGTATTCTTCTTGGAACGGAAGCCGAAGCTGACCTTTTCCACATCGTCCCCCACGATCTCGATCTCCTCGAAGCGCCCGCAGCCCAGCCCCCGCTCGTGGGCGATGCGGATGAAATCGAGGGACATGGGGTCGATGCCCATCATGTGTGCGGACACCGCGTCGATGGCCACCATGTCACTGCTGGCCAGCACATAGTCGGTTTCGTGGGGCACCATGCAGCGCGGCCCCGGGCCGTCACCGGCCACCGTGCCGTCCATCACCGCGAACAGCCCGGGGTGGATCTCCTTCTGGATCATCAGCAGGTCAACGAGTGTCTCGTGGATCACACTGTGCGTCCAGTGTCGCCTCTGGTTCAGCAGGCCGCCGAAGGCGTTCTTCATCGCCCCGGTCATTTCGGTGAAGACGTGGGTCTTCATAGTGGGCAGGTGGATGATGTTTTCGCCGATGAACCGTTTGGGGATCTGGAACCCCTCGGGGTAGACGTCGTTGAGCACCAGCAACTCACCCTTGGGTGTGAAGTCGACCCACTCCTCCTCCTCCAGGTGGATGTTGTTCAGGCCGTATTTATCCACCACCACCTGTTTCTGGTGGTTGTTCACCTCGCCCACCTTGGAGTTCACCACCACCGTGCTGTTGTGGCAGCCGTGGATCAGCCGCGGGTCGTAGCCGTCCTCGAGCATGGTGTTGATCACCCCGTCCAACTGGTAGGGGGTGGTGGAGCAGGCCGGGAAGTAGACGTGCCAGGAGATGTTGATCTTCAGCCCCGTTTCGTTCTCCGGCGGGAGGTATGACTGGTAGTCGGCCAGGCGCATCGCCCTGCCGTAATCGGCGATCACCCCTTCGGGGCTGGTTTTCAGAACGGCCACTTTCGATCTGCTCAAGACTCCGGTCTCCTTGGTTGTCTTTCGCGGCCGGGCCGCGTAGATGAATGAAGGAGAATTATAGTCACTTCAATCTGTCATTGCGAGGAGCCCGCAGAGCGGGCGACGCGGCAATCTCCTTTTCGTTTGTGGTGCGATCACGAGATCGCTTCGGAGCCAGGGGCTCCTCGCGATGACAGGGGTGCTGTTGCCAGTCCCCGCCGGAGTCTGCTATATTTTCACCCTTGTCCGGGCAGTATGCCGGCTCTATCGCCGCCTTCTGGAGATACCCCAGGCCACATGAACAGCGAACCCATTCAGACGAACACCGGAGAGACCGCGGCCCCGTCCGGCCGGGGCCTGCTCCTCTCTCTCGGGGTGCTGGCCCTGCTGGCCGTGCTGGGCTTCGTGCTCTACGGCAACACCATCGATTCCGAGTTTCACCTCGACGACTACCCCAACCTGGTGGAAAACGCGTCGATCCACATGACCAGTCTCGACGCCGCGTCGCTCTGGCGGGCCGTTACCGCCTCGGTGGGCGGCAACCGGCCGGTGGCCTCGCTGCTTTTCGCGCTCAACTTCCGCGCCGGGCAGTTCAATGTGCGCAGCTTTCACATCACCAGCATCATCTGTCACATCCTCGCCGGCTGGCTGCTCTTTCTCTTTCTCCGCCGCACCCTGCTGATGTCCCGTTTTGCCGGCCGCTTCGACGACCGCGCCGGGCTGGTGGCCCTGCTGGCCACCCTGGTCTGGTTCACCCACCCGATCCAGACCCAGGCGGTGACCTACATCGTCCAGCGGGCCAACGTGCTCTCCGGGCTGTTCAGCTTTGCCGCGCTCTACCTCTTTGCCGTGATCAGGACGTCAGATCCCGGCAGCGGCCGGCGCACCCTGCAGTGGGCCGGACTGCTGCTGGCCGTTCTGCTGGCCCTGGGCAGCAAGGAGACGGCCGCCATCCTGCCGGTGATCATCCTGCTCTATGAGCTGTTTTTCTTCCTCGAGTTCGATTTCAGCCGTCTCCGGGGCAGACCTTACTACCTCACCGGGCTGGTCGTAGCGTCATCAATTATCATCATCGCCCCGGCCCTGATCCTCTACGCCGATTACAAGCGGTTCGGGGTCTGGCTTTTCGAGCGGATGGACACCATCTACCACTTGCGCGGCTTCACCATGTGGGAACGTGTATTGACCGAGTTCCGGGTGCTGGTCCGTTACATCACCTTGCTGGTCCTGCCCCTGCCGGGCCGGCTGAACCTCGAGCACGAGGTGCCGATCTCCCGAAGCCTGTTCAGCCCGTTCACCACGCTGCTCAGCCTGCTGTTCCTGCTGGCCCTGGTGGCCCTGGGGTTCTACCTGGCCCGCCGGCGACCGCTAATCTCCTTCTTCATCTTCTGGTTCTTCATCCAGCTCGCCATCGAGTCGTCGTTTGTGCCGCTGGAGCTGATGTTCGAACACCGGCTCTACCTTCCCTCGGTGTCGCTGGCGGTGATTCTGGCCGTTTTGCTGCTGCAGAGGAGAACCGTGCCCGCGGACGAGGCCCTGGCTCCCTTAACGGAGCCGCCGGTGCCGTCCACAGTGCCTTCCTCCAAGGAGGGCCTGCCATGAACGGCATTCTGGACAGATTCACAGGCAAGATCCCGGGCACCATCATTCTTCTGGCGGTGGTGATCGTCTTTTCGCTGTTCACCGTTCAGCGGAACCAGGTCTGGCAGACCGAGCTGTCGCTGCTGGAGGACTCGGCGAAGAAGTCCCCCGGCAAGGCGAGGATTTTCTCCAACCTGGCCCGGACCCACTACCTGGAGGCCGAAGCGGAAACCGACGGCGACGCGGCCCTGGCGCGGATGCAGCAGGTGATCGACAACGCCCGCAAAGCGCTCACGCGTGACCCCACCCTGCTGGACGCCCACGTGCACCTGGGCAACGCCTACGCCTACCTGGGTCAGTTGGCGGCGACGTCCCCCGAAACAGCAGCCCAGGCCCGGGAGCTGGGCGACATGGCCATCGATTCCTTTTCCCGGGCCATCTTGATCAATCCGGAGTATCCCGACGCCCACGTCAACCTGGGCCTGGAACTCTCCCGCAAGGGCCAGAAGCAGGAGGCCATCGAGCAGTACAAGATCGCCATCGAGTTGAACCCCATGCACCTCAAGGCACGCAATAACCTGGGCAACGTCTACCAGTCGCAGCAACAGTACCAGCTGGCCATCGAGGAGTATCTCTTCTGCCTCGAGATGTACTCGGGGATGCCGGAGGTGCACAACAACCTGGCCAACAGCTACCTCAGCCTCAAGCGCTACGACGAGGCCGAGCGGCACTACAAGGCGGCGATCAACCTCTTCAAGGACTTCGGCATCGCCCACACCAACCTGGCCATGGCCTACCTCGAGCAGGGCAAGGTCAAGGAGGCGCGGTTCCACATCGACGAGGCCCTGCGCATCGACCCCAACAATACCGTGGCCCAGTCCATGGTCAGCACCGTGCCGCTGCAGCGCGTGCCGCTCGATCCGGAAGGGGGCCAGCCGCGCCCCCAACGCCCGGTCTCTCCCCCACCGGCCGCCCCCCGGGGGCAGTAGCCGATCCCGAACTCTCCAGTGGTTCAGTTTCTTCTGTGCAGCAGCAGTGCGCCCGTGAGGCAGAGCAGGGTAGCGGAGAGGATCACGGACCAGAGGCCCGACAGGGAGATCCAGGTGAAGAGCTGGTTCATTTCAGTGCTCGGAAGGGGGGCTTCAGGAGTGAGTCCCGGTTGGGTCCGCAGCCTGGACTGGACCTCATCGGGCAGGCGGGGGTGGAGCGCCTTCATCACCGCCGGGTAGTGGCGCAGCAATATCTTCTGCTCCATGGCCGCCATCACCGGGCGCTCGGCGTCGAGGTGGTGATTGCGGGCGCCGATGTGCCGGAGGGCCTCGGTGAGAAAGAAATCCTCCACCGCCCAGGTCCGGTAACCGGCCACCGTCTCCTCGGGATTGAAACGGGCCCCGGTCTCCCGCCAGTGCAGTCGGTGGATACGGTTCTGCTTCCCCAGGCCATCCCGGTCGAAACGGCTCTTGAAACTGACACCGGCCTTGCGGTCGACGATCAGGTAGCCCAGCTGGACCTGGTGGATAAAGCCGCCCAGGGCCAGCAGGAAAATGGCCGTTCCCACCAGAATGTTTCTCCAGGCCACCCCCACCGGCGGATTGTTGTCGCTCCGCGGCCGGATCACCAGCGCCACGTAGAGCAGGCCCAGGCCACCGGCCACCAGATTGATCCAGACATCGCGGATCTCCCCCACCCGCAGGGGCAGCAGGTGCTGGACATACTCGTCCAGCAGCCCGGCCAGCATGGTGAAGAGCAGGCCATGGACGTAGATCTGCGTCCCGGACAGCCGACGGTGAAAGGCCCACCAGAAGAGTACGGCCAGCACGCTGTATTCCAGCAGGTGGACCTTTTCCACCAGGCCCACCACCGGGTTGGGACCTTTGAGCAGGACAAAAACCAGGCCGAAGAGCAGCAGAAAGAGGCCCAGGCCGAACCAGCGAGCGGGCTGGCCGCGGAAGAGACGCAGGTGGATGGCGAGAAAGCCCAGACCGGCGGTGGTGAAAAGGATGAACAGTGGAAGACGGACACCCTCGTCCCCCAGGGCCGCCCGCAACCGTCCCACATAGGGCAGGGTGAGCAGGATCAGGGCCAGGGCCAGGGCCAGGACGAGAATCCGCAGCACCTCGGGGAATCCCCTGGTGCCAGGCCTGCCGCGGTCCTGGTCCATCACATCCGCTCCGGGATCCCGATACCGAGAATGGAGAGGGTCTGCTCCATCCGGCTGCGGAAGAGACGGACCAGCAGCGCCCGCATCTCCTTGAGACGCAGGTCATTCTCGTTGATGATGTGATACTTGTGGTAGTAGTTGTTGAATCGTTGGGCCAAGGTGAAGGCGTGGCGGGCCACCTGGGAGAGTTCCAGGGCCTCCACCGCCGAGGCGGTGATGTCCTCCCCCTGGGAGAGCTGGTGCAGCAGTTCCCAGGTATCTGACTGCTCGGCCTCGGAGAGGAGAGACATGTCGTAGCGGCCGGCGGCCTCATCGGACTGACCAGCATCGAATCCACCCAGCTTACCGAGAATATTCCCGGCCCGCACCGCGGCGTATTGCACGTAGGGCCCGGCCTCGCCCTCGAAGCTCATCGCCTCGTCCAGGTCGAAGACGATGACCTTGTTGCGGGTGAACTTGAGCATGAAGAAGCGCAGCGCACCGCAGGCGATGACCCGCGCCGTTTCCTGCTGCGTCTCCGGCGGCAAGGACGGGTTGCGCTGGCCCACCTCTTTTCCGGCCTTTTCCACCAGGTGATCCAGCAGGTCGTCGGCCTTGACCCCCAGCCCCTTGCGGCCCGACATCTCGACAAACGCACGGCCGGCGTCCTCCTCGGTCACCGGCAGTCCCAGTTCCTTCGCCGTGCTCGGACTGAGTGCCACGAACTCGTAGGAGAAGTGGATCGAGCGGTCGGACTGCTCGGGAAAACCCAGCACCCGCAGGCCCTCGGCCACCACACGCTGCAGGTAGGACTGGCGAACGTCGATCACGTTGTAGACCACACCGGCATTGCCGAAGGACGGGGCCTGGTCGGCGGGCACCCCGTCCGGCTGGGTGGCCCACAGCTGGTGGCCATCCGGGTAGCGGTGAAACCGAGCATAGGAGAAGTCGGCGCCCAGCAGGCCGAACTTCCAGAGCTGGTAGGCCACATCCTTGCCCACGTAGGTCACCGTGCCGTCGGAGCGCACCAGCACCTTGTCCGGATCGTCCATCTCGGCAAAGGCCTCGCTCTGCTTCAGCGGCATGACCCAGCAACCGGCGTTCTTGCCCTCCTTCTCCAGCACGGCAGCCCCCCGTTCCTTGAGCAGATCGAAAGCCTTCTGCCAGAACTGCAGGCGGATGATCTCCCCTTCCCAGGGCAGCAGGTCGTAGGCCACACCGATGCGTTCCATGGTGGCGATGTGCTGCCGCACGTTGCGCTCGGCGATGGCCGCGGCCACTGCCGCCACCTCTCCCTCACCTTTTTCGATGGCATGCAGCGTTTCGCTGCGCAGTTTCTTGCCCTCTTCGCCCTTCGACTCGTAGAAGTCCATCACCCGGGAGTAGACATCCCAGCAGCTGAAGTCGAAGGGTTCGGCCACCCCCTGCACATCCTCCAGGGTCTTGACCCCCTCCAGTTCGCGAAAGCCGATCACCACATCGGCCACCTGTACCCCCGTGTTGTCGATGTAGTTCTGCGTTTCCACCGGACGGCCGAGGCTGCGCAGGGCCCGGATCAGGGTGTCGCCCAGCACGGCGTTACGCAGGTGTCCGATGTGCGCCGCCTTGTTGGGGTTGATGTTGGTGTGCTCGACGATGGCCGCCGGGGCCGATTCATCCGGCTCTGGTATACCGCTATCCAGGGCCCGGTTCAGTTCGGCGACAAAGCTGTTGCGGTCGAAGAAGACGTTGACGTAGCCGGCGCCGGCCACGGTGACCGCGGAACATCCGGGTGGAGGCGTGTCGAACGAATCGACGATCTCCTGGGCGATCTGCCGGGGTGCCCGTTTCAGTTTCTTCGCCAGTTCGAAGCAGACCGGCGTGGCCAGGTCACCCATTTCGGTGTTCGGTGGCTGCTCCAGCACCAGCCGTTCCGGCGCCTGCCCAAACAGGGAGTCGATACGTTCGCTGAGCGTACTGCTGACAGTCTTTCTCAGGTGGTCCCAGATGGCCATGCGGCTCCCCCCGCCGCCCGTCTCTGCAGGCGGCCCTTTCGTGTTTGCCTATGCATTCCGCCGCCGGCGGGCGGATCAAATGTCGGAGCAGGAGTATACCGATTCAGCCGAAGCCGGATCAACCGGTGAAGATGCCATGCGGCTCTCTCAATGCATCCCCTTCAATTAAGAATCAACCATGGCCACGACGATCAAAGACACCAGGGACGCAATCTACTCTCGGGCTAGGTTTTCCCCATCCGGTCGAATTTTGGCGAGCCACAGGCCGGTGATCCGGTCCGCAGCGCCAGCGGGACCGGAGGCCGCCGTGACGACGAGAAGAACGGGAAGCAGGCGGGAAGTTGTCCAGGTGATCATCTGCCCTCCTCGGCTGTGAGCGATCCCCGCCGTACCGGCGACCAGCAGCGGACCGTACGAGCGGGGAATCTCGTCCTGTCGTTGCGAACACGGTTTCAACCGCTGGTCGCCGCACCGCCGGCACGCAGTCGCGCTTTGACCTTTTCCAACTGCGGGCGGACCAGGTGCCCCACCCGGATTTCGTCGAGCAGGATCGCCCTCTCGTAATGCCGGATCGCCTCCTGCGGCCGGCCGCTGAGCATCGCCCGGTCCCCCCGGAGAACGTGGACGAATCCGTTCCGGGGTTCCTCCCGCTCGGCCAGGGCGAGCGCATCCTCCATCTCGTCCAGTCGCTTGAGATTCATCAGCAGCTGGGCCAGGCGCAGCCCCACCTCGGCCACCGGCTTGCGCTCGAGAAACTGCCGGAGGAGTACCACCGCCTCCTCCGGCCGGTTCATCCGCTCGTAAATCATCGCTGCCTGCAGCGCCGCATCCTCGAAATCCGCGCAGAGCGCCAGGGCCTGCCGGTTCGTCTCGAGGGCCTCGGAAAACCTGTTTTGCCGCATCAGCTGGAAGGCGCTCTTGATCAGAGCGTTGGCCCGGACCAGGTCGCGCGGGTCGGGCAGCGGTCCGCCGGAGGCCGGGGGGGAAGACGCCACCACGTAACCCAGCGCTTCGAGCCGGGCCAGTTCCTCTCCGCTCACCGGGCGGGCACTCCGCCCTTCACCGAAGGCCGGAACGAGTTTCAGCCGCTGATCCAGATCAGCGCCCAGGGCGGCCACGCGCGGGCTGTCCGCCGAGTACCGGTTGGTCAATTCGCCCGGATCGCTCTCCAGTTCGTAGAACTCCGGCCGGGGGCCGAGGATGAGCTTGTCCCTCGGGCTGCGCAGGCCGTAGAGCGGACTGCACCCCGCCGACTCGTAGGGCAACAGGCTTTCGATGTAGACCGCCCGCTCCGCGGCCCCGCCAGCGGCGTCCCCGAGCTTCTCGAGCAGGCTCATTCCATCCCGCGGCTCGGACAGGGGCAGACCGAGCAAATCCTCCACCGTGGGCCGGAGATCGGCCAGACTCACCACCCGGTCCGTGACGCGGCAAGGCCCGGGAAAGAGAGAGGGGGAAGAAATGATGAACGGCACCCGCATGGTGCTGTCGTAAATGAAGAGGCCGTGAGTCGCTTCCCCGTGCTCGTCCAGGCTTTCGCCATGGTCGGCCACCAGCACGATCAGGGTTTTTCGTCGCAGGTCCTGGCGGTCCAGTTCGGCGAGCAGGAACTTGAACTGACTGTCCATGTAGGCGATCTCAGCGTCGTATGGCCGGCCGGCAAAGCGGGGCAGGCTCCGGTACGGCGATCTGTAGGGGATGTGAGCATCGAAATAATGGATCCAGACGAAAAAGGGCGACTCCCGGGACTCCTTCCGGCGCTGGCGCAGCCAGTGGAGCGCCGATCCGGTCACCTCACCGGCGGAGCGGACCAGGGCTTCGATCCCGCCCCCCGAGCCGGCACCCGGGCTGACGGAGAAATCGTAAAGTTCGAAACCCTGGTTCAGGCCGAAGCGCTGATCCAGAACGAAGGCGCCGATGAACGCCGCCGTATCGTATTGCTGCTCTCTCAGGGTTTCGGCCAGGGTGGTGTATTCCGGGGCCAGGCGGTAGCTGCCGTTGTTCCGGATTCCGTGGCGCGGCGGGATCAGGCCGGTGAGCATGGTGGCGTGGGAGGGAAGGGTAAGCGGTACCGGGGTTACCGCATCATCGAACTGCACGCCGTGCTCCGTCAGGGAGTCGAACGCTGCGGTTTCGGCCGTCTCGCAGCCGTAACAACCGAGTCGGTCCCGGCGAACCGTGTCCAGCGTGACCAGGACGAGATTGTACCCCGTCGCCGCGCCATGCTCGAGGCGCTGCCAGGCATCGGCAGACCGGCCGCCGTCCCCGCAGGCTGCGCCGGCCAGGACCAGGGGAACGAGGAGAAGGATCGCGACTCGGCAGGGATGGCTGGCGCGAGCACGGGGTGAAACCATGGACAATACCTCCATCGGGGTGCGGATGCCAGTCGTCATTTTAACGAATCAGGCAGAGGCCGTCTATCCGTGGCTCGTTTTCGGCCAATCCCTGAGCGACTTCGACCAGCAGATAGGTCGTCACGGCAATCCAGATCTGCGTCTTGACCGCGTTGCCGGATGTTCCGTAAAAGGTCTTGATTCGCCCTCGAGCTGTTCCTCCCGAGCGACGTCGGAGCGCAGCGACCGGCGCGAGGATGAAGCGGCTCGAGGGCATGACTCGACTTTCAACACGACAATTGAGTAAACTGCCCGATCACGTGCATCCGAAATATCCCGGCCGATCTGCGGCCGACAGAACCATGAGTCACCACCAGCACAATGGGCAATACCGACCTCCTCAAACATTTGAATCCGGCGCAGCAGAAGGCCGTGATGTACGGCAAGGGACCGATTCTCGTCCTGGCCGGCGCCGGCTCGGGCAAGACCCGGGTGATCACCTACCGCATCGCCCGGCTGCTGCTGGAGAAACTGGCCCAGCCCTCCCAGATCATGGCCGTCACCTTCACCAACAATGTATAGGGATTTCCTTTCCCGGTGTCAAGAATTTCCCCGCTTTCTGGCCCGCTGTGCAGATCGATTCCCGTTGCTGGTTCTCCGCGCACCCACCTCTCCAGGTCAATCCACGGTCGCATGACGTCACCTGGGGACGATTCGCCACCGATGAACCTCTCATCGGGGCACACCTCTCCCAGCAACTCGCCACTGACCGCAGGCCTCACGCCGGCTCC
>RCNC010000305.1_pt1 | contig 30506 bp, 24 predicted proteins | sample 2041301 | NCBI WGS metagenome assembly RCNC01 (sample SAMN09708231, study PRJNA481090) | Marine sediment metagenome, whole genome shotgun sequencing project. | biome: marine sediment; feature: ocean; material: sediment; isolation source: Sewage treatment plant 13A marine sediment (STP13A) ... | reverse complement strand
TCACAACGGACTCCTTCTCATTTTGTGACTGGGATATTTGCTTCTTCAGTCTGGCACATTGCCATGCCGTATAAGTGAGGAGGAGTCCATACCATTGCTTTTGACCCCAAGCAGCCGCTGGTGAATCAGCTTTAGAAACGTCAAGAAAAGTGTCAGTCTTGATTCTGCGGAAAAATCTGGCACCTCTAATTTAGAGAAAACCGCAAACACAGCAGGCGCCGCTAGGCTGGCACAGGAGTACACGCTTTGATCACATTGCACGGTTTTTCATACAGCAACTATTACAACATCGTCAAACACGTTCTGTTGTACAAGAACATTCCCTTTGCGGAAGACACCCAGTACGGTGGCAACGACGAGTACCTGGCATTGAGCCCGGCTGGGAAAATTCCCGCGCTGACTACCGAGGGTGGCGTAAACCTGTCCGAATCGAGCGTGTGCTGTGACTATCTGGAAGAGACCTATCCGGCAAAGCCACTGTACCCCGCCGATAGCACGGCCCGCGCTCAGGTACGGCAAATGATGCGAATAAGCGAGCTCTACCTGGAATTACCGTGCCGTCGGCTGATTCCCTTTGTGTTTGCCAAGAAGGCCGTGCCTGCTGCACTGGATGAGGAAGTTCGCAGCGTTGTGAGCCGCGGTATCGGCGCGCTGAATCGCATCGGGAGCTTTGACCCGTACATCGCCGGCGTCAAATTGACCATGGCAGATATCTACCTGCACTACGTAATGAGCGTGGTGGCCCTGACCAAGGCCAGCCTTGATTGGGATATAGCTGCCGAAATCCAAGGCTTGAAGGAATGGCAGACGCTGATGGCGTCAAGTGATGTCTCCAAGAAAGTTGACGCCGACCGCGAGGCCAACCAAGAAGAATTTTTCGCCACCATGCGGGCCCACATGGGCGGCTAGTTCATACCGAAAGAGCCCGTCAAGGGAGTCGCTGAGCGACCGCTTCTGACCGAAAGCAGCCGCTCAATGTTGACGAAATCTAGCCTCGCGAATGTCTGCTTTCGGGAAAACGGTCACTCAGGGAGCAGGGCGGAAAAATACAGCGGCGAGTGGCTGCTCTACCCCCGATACCAGCCACTCAGGTGGTAGTATTTCTTACTTACTGACAGGCCGCTATTGACCCAAAGCAGTCACTCCGCCTGGTTAGAACAACCGATCGTAACTACAAGTAGCAGATATGGAATTAGCTGAAATTTGGCGGTACCCGGTTAAGTCAATGCTGGGGGAGCAGTTGGAGCAAGCGATCGTCGGTCCCGGCGGTATTCAAGGAGATCGGCGATGGGCGGTAGTAGACGCCGAGTCGGGCGTATCGTTGAGCGCGAAGCGATACGCCGACTTGCTACGTTGTCGAGCGTGGACGAGCGGCAGCGATGTGATAATAAGTCTCCCGGATAATCGTGAATATTTGGCTGATTCGGCCGCGGTAGCGCGCGGCCTCTCCGATCTCCTGGGACGACAGGTCACTACACGATCAGCCAACGATACGGAGACGATACAACACGAGTTTCCGACGGCCGTAACTGAGGGAGAGGGGGAGCCATTCCTGTTCATGCCGGAAACTGAAGCGTTTTTTGATTGTGCGCCTTTGCAATTGTTGACCTCCGCAACTCTGGTTGAGCTACAGCGACTATTACCAACGTCAATCGTCCACCCAGCCCGATTCCGCCCAAATTTTCTGATCAAAACTGGTGCGACAGGCTTCATTGAAAACGACTGGGTGAATAGAGACGTGACCCTTGGATCGTTGACGTGTCAAGTGTATGACGATACACGGCGGTGCATTATGGTCGCTTTGAGTCAAGGGGACCTTCCGCGTGACACCGATGTGATTCGGATGATTCTGAAATGCAACGAAGGTAGAGCGGGAGTCGCATTGAAAACGATGGGTTCCGGGATCGTGCAATGTGGAGCTAAAGTTGAAGTTCTCGCTTAGTTGACGAAATTCCGCTTATTCCTATTAATCTTAATGGCCGCTTTTGACCGAAAGCAGCCCCTCAATTTCCTTGGTTCCCTGTGATTTGAGCGTCAGCTTTCGGGGCCAGCAGGTTATCGAAAACGATCAATACCGACGCACTTCGTACGGGCGGGTCTGAGTTAATGCAACTAGTCTGCCTGGCGAGCTTCCAGCATCAGGCGTTCAATCTCTGCGGAGCTTGTTGGTACACCGTCTGACAGTACGTCAACACCATCTTCCGTAACGACGACCATGTCTTCGATCATTATCGAAATATTTTTTTCTGGAATATAAATCTTGGGTTCAACGGTGAATACCATGCCTGCTTCCAGCGGGCGGGTTGAGTCGAAGCGCTCGGCGACATCAAGACCAATGAAATGCCCGAGTGCACGCACTCCACGGACCATACCGGCGTCGCGAGTCAGGTAGTGGGTGGGTGAGGGCATCATGCCCCAAACTTTGTTTGCTCCCATGGCATCAATGTCTTCAAACTGTTCGAGGCCATGTTTTTGAAAAACTTCTGCAGCGGCTTTGACCACGTCGAGCAACATAACTCCCGGTTTAATTTTTGCAATGGACGCTGCCCTGGCCTCATCGACGATGTCGTAATACTTTCTTTGCTCATCGGTAAACTTTCCGGAGACCGGGAATGTGCGACAAAGGTCAGATGTGTAGGTCATGAATTCAGCAGCGCCGTAGTCGACGAACAACAATTCGCCATCCTGCATTATTCGGTCCGCCGCACTATATTGTTGATTGGTGATGGTGAAGAATTGCATTTTCGATCCGGATTTCACGATGATCTCAAATGCGCCGCGCGGCGATCCTTCCTGTTTCCATACGTATTCCATCAATCCGGCTACTTCAAGATCGTTCATGCCCGGGCGAACCTGGCGCATGGCCTCGACCAGACCTTTGGCGCTGATTTCTGCAGCACGCCGCAAGGCTGCGATTTCATGCTCATCCTTGACCGCTCGCAGTCCATTCAGAACAGGCTTTAGATCCCTTATCTCTCTATCGCTCAGGTGTTCTCCATAGGCGCCCACCATTTGTTGCGCGACTGTCACGGGCGGCGCAAAACCCGGCGGTGCAAAAAGTTCAGAGTCATCCAGTGGCAAATAGACAGCGCTTGCGTCGCCGAGCAGGTCATCCAGTCTCTCTTCGAGTTCTGCGAGCGGGTAGATTTCATCGATGCCACTGCGTTCCCTGCCTTTGGCGTCTGGCGTAATTATCCAGTCACCGGGGCGGTTCCACCGGGCGCCGCTAAAGGCGTCGAAATCCGCCGTCGGGAACTGTCCGCTGCGGAACTGTTGCTCGTCGGGAACGAAAACAGCGGTACGAGATTTTGTCACAACCAGAACTGAGTAAACGGTTTCGATTCCGGTGAGATACCAGAAATCGGGATCCATCCTGATGGCACCCCAACTCACTTCGCCGACCAGGTGGCGCGATGGAATGATCGCTGCGCCATCACCAATTTTGCTGATCAGGTTAGCTCGGTGTGCCGAATAAACCTCCGGCGCGAACGCAACGTTGCTTTGCGCAGCAAGTGGCTGACTGACGATAAATATCGCGAAAAATACGCTGCCGAGAAGCCAATGTCGCATGTCAATTCCTGTTCAGTCTATTCCGGCTTACGAAATTTCAAGGTCATTCGATTCGATTCACCGATTGCCTGCATCGCATCGTGTTTTTCGGGGTCATCTTCGCTGCCATCGAAGGACGGTGGCAGTCGCCACACAGAATCTTCTTCACCTGGACGGTCATTGTTGTTCTCATTTACGCTGCTGGCGGACACGAACTCAAAACCAGCAGTTTCCACATGCTCTACGACCAGGCTCTTTTTCAAATATCCGTTTGCACCGTCCGCCCATTTGTCTGACATTTCGTCGCTGCTTTGATGCTGAACGATACCAACAATACCACCGGGCTTTAAGATGGCGTAAGCGTCTGCCAGCGCTGCCGTCAAATATCCGCCATCGGCTTCGAAATTATTCAGGTTGTGTAAAGCGCGGATGAACAGAACGGCATCGGCGCTACCAGCCATATCGTCGGGCATCGATCCCAGGACAAATGCTGATATTGAGGCGCTGCTGTCGTTGCGCCAGGTTTCCGCTTCAGTCGTCCAGTTACTTATCCAGCTTTTCTTCTTTTCAAGGGATTCGTCGTCGTAAAAGCCAAATGCTGCATACATATCCAAATCATAATCGGCACCAATCAGGTGGCCGTCTTTGCCGAGGTAAGGCAGGAGTATTTTCGAATACCAGCCACCGCCTGGAAGTGCCTCCATGACGGTCATGCCGGGCTCAATGCCGAAGAATTCCAGTGTTTCCTGTGGATGACGATATTGATAGCGCGCTTTGACTTTCTCGGGCTGAGCGTCCAGCACTGCCGCGAGTTGTGACTCTTGCGGTGCGGCTGTCTCGGCTTGCGTTGTTGCAGCCGGTTCCGAATTACATGCGATCAACGCCAGCGTTGCCAAGGAAAGAAAAAGCCTGTGCATCTCGATTCTCCAATTGTCCAGTTGTGTTGTACGAGATTTCATTTTCCACAAGCGTGCTGACAAGCGCAACCGCTCTGTTTTACACGGTTTGGAGCAATTCCTGAGTCCGGGTCAATTAGCAAACGACATTAGTCCTCGTTTATCATATAAATTCGCGAGACTGGTGAGGCGATTCGGAGCAAACGATGGCAAAAGGTGTGGACTCTGGCGTTCATTGATGGTTTCCGGGCAAACTAAAAAATGGAGGCGGGCGGTATGACAATGCAAATTGTCCAGGTGTGTGTTGGCGGTCCGACCGAGCTCAGTGTCAACGGTAAAACGGTGACTACCGGGATATTCAAATCACCAGTCGATGGCAGAATCGAGGTCGGGGCGCTGAATCTCGCCGGCGATGGTCAGGCAGACCTGACCGTCCATGGTGGGCGCAACAAAGCAATCTACGCTTACTCGCGGGACCACTACGTGTGCTGGGCGAAAGAACTGGGCGTTGACGCGCTGGAAGATGCAACTTTCGGCGAAAACCTGGCGGTCGCCGGGCTGTCAGAAGAGAACGTAATTATTGGTGATCGCTATAAAATAGGCACCGCTGTTGTCACGATTACACAACCACGTCTTCCCTGCTTCAAGCTCGGCATTCGAATTGGTGATGCAACGTTTCCGCAGCGATTTCTTGATAGTGGACGCCTGGGCATGTATCTCAGAGTAGAAGACGAAGGTGTACTGCAATGCGGCGATACATTTGAACTCATCGACCGTCCGGCACACGGCATCAGCCTGCATGATCTGTGGCGGACAGTTTTTCGCAATGATGGCGATGCGGACCTCGCTCTTGAGCAACTTCCGCATCTGGACGCGGGTTGGCTACGCAGGCTTCGCCACAAAGCTGCCACCGCTTAATGGTGGCTCAAGCTTCCGATTTACAGTAGTCCCTCAAGACCCTCCAGGTCGTTGATCACCTGCCAGTGACCACCGGATTTTTCGACTTTGGTTTGCCACTCTTCGAGTCGGGTTAAATATTCCCGCGGGTCAACATTGTCTGAGCGCAGCTTTGTCACATTCAATGCAATGATGTCGAAGCCGTCGAGATCGAACTCGATGTCACGGATATATCCATCCTGCAGATCTTCCTTCAGATCAGAGAAAATCAGTATAGTTTTTGCCGCTGGTCCCTTCTCATTAAGGTATTCCACCGCCTGCAGCAAGCCGCCGGTGATATCCGTGTAGGGTGACGATTTTTCGATCTCGACGAAGGTTTTGATCTGCTCCGCGAACACCCGCTTTTGCCGATTTATTGTGCTTGGTCGGTCGTCAAACGTGATTTTCGCCACGATGTCTTTCTCACTAAAGCTGCCCGTGTCGACCCGTGCGACGGCGATTGAATCGGACGCATCAAGTCGGGACAGTGTATAGCGGATGATCTGCTCAGCCTTCTGCATTTCTTCGCGATAGGTGCCGGATGTGTCTATCAACATGTAGACACCGGCGTTTTGCGGCTGAGAAGGCGTACAACTTGCGAGCAGGATGCAAGCGATACCGAAGCTGAGAGTTTTCATAGCGTCACCTTTCGCAGGTCATTGTCGCCGGAATGGGCAGAGTTGCCATCCCTTGATGCCCACCACAGTGGGATGAAAAGCGGCAGGTCGTACAGCTGCGCGACGAGTACACTGACGTAACGCGATCCGCTGCCCAGCAAACGCAAAACTAACGAAGTAATTCGCAAAACGCCGATCGCCAGCAGACCGACTACGGTCCGCAGGGAATGTACAAACGTTTCCAGGGGAATGGCAACGAATGTCAATGCGAACGGTAATATGAAGCCCATGCCCATCTGCGCTGCGGTGGTTATCCACATATAGTTGTTGGTAATGATCTGCGCGCCATCGCCCCGCAGGAGCGCGCTGGTCGCGAGTTCATCGTGCAACAGCACTTCGCGCATAAATGCGAGACCTGCTTCCACGCTGGCTAACAAGAACAGTATCGTGAACGTAATCCAGATCATTCGCACCCGGATTTTGTCCGGTAACGCACCAATTACCGGAAACAGGCGCGTAATGCGCAGTGATTCCATAAGGAACAGGCCCATGGAAATCTCGACCAGGATAATAACGAGAGCCGCGATATCGGCGGTGCGGAAATTACCGATCAGGCTGGTGCCCCCGACCATCTCCGCCATCGGTCGGGCGATCAGTGAAAAGTTGATCGTTGCGCCACCAACGGCGACGCCCATGACCAGAGCCGAAACGAAGAAATAGACCAGTGAGGACGAAGACAAAACAGATACTGCCCGATCCTCTCCTTTGACGATGTCTTCGTATTCCTGCATGTGACGATCGATGGTTGCCGATCGACCGAGCAGGCTGTCGACGTTCTTGCCAACACTGCCCAACGTCTGCTGAATCTGACGCCATTCCGGGCGCATTTTCCGTAACAGGAGATGGCGTTTTCCGCTGGCCTCGTGATACGCAACCATGGCTTCTTTATGTGCCTTGACCAGTGATTTGTGGATATCGCTCAGTACGCCGCCTACACCAACACGGCTGTCTCTCGAGTCAAGATCAGCGACGGCCTCAACAGCTTTTACCCACCCTGGTGGATCCGGTGGAACATCAACCGCCTCCCTGTGATCTTCCTCGATACGATTGATTGACTCACTGAGGTTTCGGTGCAGTGCGGAGAAATTTGACAGGTCCTTACGTACTGTCTCATTGATCCGGTCGAACTCACGTTCAACGATCCGCTCTTTTGCCTCACGCCCGGCCGCCAGCAATACTTCCCTGTTCCTTTTGGCGAGTCCCGCTTCAGCTTTAATTGCTGATAGCGATGCAGTACGAAACATTTTGTATAACGAACTGCCCGTCGCAAGAATAAGTTTGTGCGCCGTTGGTCGTGCAAAATATAGAGCAGCGATAAACAGCACAATCCACAGAACCGCGGATAGAACAGGTGAGGGTGTAATACTAAGGAGAAAATTCATTATGGAAACTCCGCTGTCTGCAAAAAACGAGACCGGTGGCTTTGCGTCCCTTCCTCACGAAAGGTATGCCTTTGTCATTGGTTCGCGCAGAGTTTCACAAGCGAAAACAAACTGTCAATCAATTTGCTTGTTGTTTTAAAAATATTTTAAATAAAAATTTAATGCAATTAGAAGCAACGACTTGCAGTTCGACATAATTGCAGGAAGAAATTAGTCAACTTAAAAACAACCGTCGATTGCGTAGACATGTTTTTGAAATATGTCGATCGCTTAAACATAAGCGATAGCAAGCGATTGTGTAATGCGTAAATCGGGCGTTATCTCAAAGGGCTATTCGCGGCTAAAGCCGCTCCCACAGATTTCAGTGACGTTGGCGGAATATCGCGGGCCGGCATAATCTGTGGGAGCGGCTTTAGCCGCGAATGGTAAGATCAGACGCCCAGGCCACGAATAAGGCCGTCGGCTAACCGCCCGTTGATTCCGGGTACAGCACGCGCAGCCCATCGATCAGATCGGTCGCCATAGCATCAAGCGCAGCCTGCCCCTTCTCCACACTGGCGAGAGTCGGGTCGCCACGAATCCCGGTTTCGCTATGATCCACGCCAGATCCCGGTCTATCGGCGAAGATGCTGCTGCGATAGAAAACAGTATCTGGCTGCACCAGCATCTCCCCATAATCAGTGCGTGCCCGATCCAGGTATACCGCTTCAGGTTTGATTGCCATGATCATGGATGTTTCATGTTCGTCACCGTGCCCACCCAGTTTCTGCTCGAACAGGTCATCAGCGTTTGCGCCGAGGTTGCGAATATCGGCAACAGATATGCGGACACCGTGGTGCTCGAGGATCTCGCGGGACAGGATTTGAATTGGTCCTTCGGTGGATACACCGGTATTTATTAACGCGATACTTTTTACACCCTGGCTGATAAAGCCTTCAATCAGGTCACGTAAAAGTGCGATAAATGTCTCCGCCTTGAGATGCTGGCTGCCAGGATAATGGCGAAACGCAGGATAATAGCCAAAGCTGACGACAGGTGCGGCGACAACTGGAAGTTCGGCAACTACCCGGGCGGTAAGCTCCGTTGCCAACAGGAAATCCGTGTTAAGGGGGAGATGGTGACCGTGCTCCTTTGACTGTGCACCGATCGGGATTACAACGATTGCATCAGCATCAAAACGTGCTTTTGCTTCGGGCCACGTCAGATGTTCGAGGTAGTCACCGGGTTGCTGGTCGTCATTCATCTTGTTTGCTCCAGTTGCCTATCGCACCCTGCAGGATCATCTGTCCATCCGTTGCGACGATTGCTTTTGTTGCCACCGGCTCCTTGAGTCCCCTGAATAATTCATCAGTGACAGGGACTAATTCGCACCAATCATAATTCTTGCATTCGTAGCCTATGCGCTGCCCGCGCCGGCTGACAATAAGTGTTTCCCGCTGCCAGTCTTCGCGTGGAAAACGAATGGTAGCGCGATTGTAAGTCCCGATGATGCTGGCAATCCGCTCCTCGCTAAGTTCGTGGCGTTCGGGCAGTGTATGCGCCGGCAAATCCTGCAGCATCCAGGCTTCCAGAACGTCGCGCATTTCGCGCATTGGCTTGAAGTCGAACATCGTGATCACGACAAAAAAGCCTTTACCGCTTTCCTTGCTGTAGGAGAAGCGCGACAAATACCCATCGGCATCGCCACCGTGTCCAAAAAAGACATGCCCTCTTTTGTTTTCGGCATAGATGCCAAGGCCATAGCCATAGTCGAGACCGGCATTGGCCGCAATCGTCGTCGTCGGCGTTTCCATGCGATCAATTTGTTGCGGCGTGAAGATCGCTTTGCCGTCGTGCACGCCTCTGTTGAGTAACATCCGTACGAAATTGTCCATCTCGACCGGTTTAACGTTCGCAGCGCCTGCCGGTCGAAATATAAAGTTCCAGTATTCGATTGGTTCCTTCGGATCGGTGTTGTAACCGCCGACCAGCGTTTTTGCCACCTCGTGTGTTCGGTCCAATGTGGCGCTGGGCATATCCAACGCCCGGAAAACGTTCTCTTCAATGAATCGGTCGAAATCCTTGTCGCAACCCTGCTGCAAGAGCCAACCAGCGACGCCCGGGCCGCTGTTGGAATACTCTGAATGAGTTCCCGGCTGCCACGCGGTGATACGGGACTCCGGTTTTACGTGCAGAGCATCCTCAAGAGAGACTACATCGTTGAAGTCGAATTCCTTGCGACTCATCTCATGGATGCCGGCCGTGTGCTCCATAAACATGGCGACGGTCAGCGGATGTGTGTCTGCCCAATGATTCTCATATATATAAGGCGCGGCAATCGGTGCGACAGGATCGGTGAGCAGCAGACATCCCTGTTCCTCAGCTTTCAGCATCGCAAGGCCGGTAAACGCTTTTGTTATCGAGCCGAGCCGGTAGTAGCTTTCATCGTCCACTGCCCGCGTATCTTCCCAGGTCCGTATGCCCATGCCCTTGCTAAGGAGGGTTTCGCCCCGGTCGACCAGCACAAGGTAGGCGGATGCCATGCCGTGCTTCTCGCGAATAGCATCAATTTTTGCAGCGATTCTCGTCAGCTCTGAGTTTTCGTTATTTTGTCCCATGGCTATTTCTGCCCTGCCGAAAAGCGCCAGGAAAAGACAGGTAATTGTAAGAACGGTTGATCGAGGTAGCATCGTTTATGGATATTCTTCACTGCTTGAAAAGGTTTCGGCAATACTCGCGGGGTCACCGGTTCGCAAAGTGTTGGAACCCGGTGCATCGGGATCGCAAGTCAAGGTATCCTATTGGCATGAGTGCAGCAAGATCATCGAAGCCATGACAAACAAACCAAATCGGAAAATGTTTTGGGCTTGTGTGCGAGCTGGAGCATTCGTTGCAATGGCGACCCTTTTTGTGAGCACGGCATCGGCTGACGATCAGATCCTGCGCACTAACATTGACGCAGACGCAAAAACGCTCAATCCAATTCAAAACTCCGAGTTGTATTCCGGCGATATTCTCAAGCACGTTTATGAATCTCTCACTACGCTGGATATCGACGGCAATGTTGTTCCAGCGTTGGCAACTTCCTGGAGTACCAGTGAGGACGGAATGAGTGCGACGTTCACGCTGCGCGAGGGCGTTAGATTTCATAGCGGACGTGAGCTAACAGCGGCAGATGTAAGGTGGACATTTGAGCAAGCTTTAACGCCGGAAAAAAAGGGTGGCTTGATCGTCGATGCTCTGCGGTCCATTCGAGGTGCTGACGCAATGTTGGCCGGTGAAGCGACGTCACTTGCGGGCTTCACGCAGATCGACAAATATTCATTCGCTGTAACGTTTGCCAGGCCGACTGTCATTTTTCCACTATTCGAGATGTTCATCGTCGATAGCGGTGTTGAAGATGAATATGGCGAGGACTGGAGCAGGAAAGTTTCCGCGGGAACAGGGCCGTTCCGGTTTGATAGCTGGCGACGCGGCGTTTCAGTCAGTCTGCTTGCGTTTGCAGACTACTGGAATGGCGCACCGAGACTTGATGGCGTTACCTTTTTTGTTGTGCCGAATATTGAAACCCTTTTGTCGATGTACGAAGCACATGAGCTGGATTTGGTGACCGTGCTGCCGGCGGCGGCTCGCAATGTAAGACGGGACCCGAGATTTAGTGGTCAGCTGGTTGAAAAAGCGGCCGCACAGGTCAGCTACCTTGGGATGAACCAGAATCTGTATGCACCGTTTCGGGATATTCGGGTACGTGAAGCCATCTCAATTTCGATTGACCGTGCGGCGATGTCGTATGGGTTGTTCGGCGGTGCGGCTGTGCCACTGTTTGGCCAGATTGCACCGGATTTTCCGGGTTACGATCCGTCAATTCCGAAAATTGAATACGATCCGGAACGAGCAAAGGAGCTGATGGCTCAGGCAGGTTATCCAGGCGGTCGCGGCCTGCCTGATCTTGTTGTGCAGGGTCCTCATGAAAACAGGACGCTGCTTGCCTATTACGCCGATCAACTGAAGAAAACGCTTGGTTTTCCGATCACTGCCAGAGTTGTGGAACGCGGCACGCATCTAAGGGAAATGAATGGCGGCAATGTCGCGCTGTTTCCCTGGGCCTGGACGGCAGACTTTGCTGATCCGTCAACATTCCTGCGTGATTTGTATCATTCCAAAAGCAAATGGAATCGGAGTCGCTATGTCAATGCGGAATTTGACGCATTAATAGATGAGGCAGTGAAGACAGCCAGCGATCCCGAACGGTTTGCGCTGTACGGGCAGGCGGATAGGGTGTTAATGAAAGATTTTGGTGTCGTGCCAACAACGGTTCGCGTACAAATAGCGATAAGACGGCCAGAGGTGACCGGCATAGAGCTTTCAGCGATGGGTTATATGCCGTTCGCGAACGTAGAAATGCGGTAATAAGGGACAATGAATCCAGAGTGGAGATTATGAAACGTACTTTTGCAGCCGTCGCGTGGGCAGTATTTCTGGTCGGCGCATTCGCTGCCGCACAGGAAAAGTCTGCTGTTGAGGTCCCGCCGCCTGAGCTCACCGGCCTTAAAGCTGAAGTAGTACAAATTGTAGACAGCAAGAAAAAACTGACACAGGAAATTGTCGACAGCCTGTACTCGTTCGCGGAACTTGGTTTTCAGGAATTTGAGACGCAACGCTACCTCACCGAACTGCTGGAGAAAAACGAATTCACAGTAGAAAACGGTGTGTCCGGCATTCCGAGTTCGTGGTGGGCGACCTGGGGAAGTGGCGAGCCGGTCATTGCCTTGGGTACTGACGTCGATGGGATACCCAAATCGTCGCAACTTCCGGGCGTCGCGTATCGTCAACCCATAATCGAGGGAGCCCCGGGGCACGGAGAAGGGCACAACTCGGGCCAGGCAGTAAATATCACGGCGGCATTGGCCGTGAAGGAAATCATGGAGCGCGAAAACCTGCCTGGAACCATTGTCATATGGCCGGGAATCGCCGAAGAGCTACTCGGCTCCAAGGCCTGGTATGCCAGGGACGGTCGATTTGACGGCATAGATGCAGTCCTTTACACGCATGTTTCGCGCAATCTGGCCACCGCCTGGGGTACTGCAAGGGGTACAGGGCTGGTGTCGGTCGAATATACCTTTCACGGTGTAGCGGCACACGGGGCCGGCGACCCATGGCGGGGTCGAAGCGCACTTGATGCCGTTGAACTGATGAATGTTGGCTGGAACTTCAAACGCGAGCACCTCCATCCTTTGCAAAGATCACATTACGTCATTGTTGATGGTGGGGATCAGCCCAATGTGGTTCCTTCGACCGCCAGCGTGTGGTACTACGTTCGGGAAGTAAACGCAGAAAAAATTCGCGAAAATTTCGAGGCATTACAGAACATCGCCGAAGGCGCGGCGATGATGACGGATACGACGGTAACGCGGCGTATCGTCGGTACCGCCTATCCGCAACATTACAATAAGCCCCTGGCATTGGCGATGAATAACAACATGCAGGCGGTCGGCTTGCCCGAATGGTCGGCAGACGACCAGGTCTATGCAAAGGCCTTGCAGAAATTCATGGGAGCTGACGAACCAGCGGGACTGCCGTCCGAAATTTATGGCATCGATGAACCTTTAGATGAACCGGTTTCGGGCCCTTCCGATGACATCGGTGACGTATCCTGGAATGTACCGACGGTGGCACTGGATTTTGCGGCTAATGTCGGCGGCTTGCAGTTTCATCACTGGTCGAGTGGTATGGCAATGGCCACGCCGATTGCGCACAAGGGATCGACGAACGGTGCGAAAATAATTGCGGCGACGATGATGGACATGCTGCAGGACAAGACACTTATTAAAAAGTCATGGCAATACTTTCGTGAAGTGCAAACAGCCGACAGTACCTATATGCCATTTATTACTGACGAGGATTTGCCCGCGATAGAGAAAAATGCAGCAACCATGCAGCAGTTTCGCGAAAGGCAGAGAGCTTTTTATTACGATCCGTCGAAGTACGATACCTATCTGGAGCAATTGGGAATTGACTATCCGCAGCTGGTCCGGCCGGAAGCGGAATAAACACCTGTTCCTGGCTTGGTATGAAGTATTGGTGCAACGTTCAGGCGCATTGCGTTGAATCTGGGCATCGCCCGTTGGGCGGGCTCCTACATTGCTAATGAGAATTGTAGGAGCCCGCCCAGCGGGCGATTGTAGGCAGTTGAACTAAACCGACACATCGGAATGATGCATGAATTAATGCGGATTTTAGCGGTATAAGATACACCGTCGCCTCAGGCAACTAGAATGCCGGCGATTCGGCTTGATGTGCACCAGCCAATCGCGCTGCTTCTTCCAGCAGCACGCGCGTATCAAAAGAACGACCTCGAAGTATGACCTGTCTGATATTTCGCGACTGGACAATGTCTCGGGATACATCGCCCTCGACGATTACCAGATCGGCCAGCTTTCCGGGAAGCAGTATCCCGGTCTCCGCGTTGCGCAGTGCGACTGATGCATGTCCCGTAGAGCTTTGAATCGCCTCTTCCGGCGTCATACCTGCTGAAACCAGAAGTTCGAGTTCACGGTGGAGACTAATTCCCGGCACAATGCCGATGACCGGAGTGTCGGTACCCGTAAGAATTCTGATCCCGTTTTCATGTGCCATACCAACAAACCGAATCATGCCCGCCATTTTTGCGGCGGCCTTTGCCATCACGTCGGGCTCACGATCGCCATAGCGGTCGAGATTATCGCGCCAGTCAGCCTGAGTCGCTGAGCTAACGTAATCAAGCCCGTAGCGTGTTTCCACGGCATCCCAGCTGGCTTCCGCTTCAGCGAGCGTCGGGTCAAAAAAGAAATCGTAGTTCTGCCAGGCGCGCAACGTGCGACGAACCGCGTCGCCATCAGCATCGAGATCAGCCCAGAATAAGGTACGGCGGGACACAATCAGGTCGAGCGGGTAGCGTGCGACGATCTCGGGATCGTCAATGACTTCGCCGGGGCGCACGCGTACATGCTCCAGAATTTTCATGCCCGCCTCAAGCGCTGCGATGCTTGTCATGCCCAGCGGGACGTGCCCGGTCAGGTACAGGTCGTGAGCTTTCGTAAAACGTGCGATTTGATCGAGTGCTTGCGAAGAGACCCAATTATGAATCTTGATGAAACTCACGCCGAACGCAAGATTGTCGCGAAGCAGCACTTCGGTGCGCCGACCTTCAGGTAGAAACTCCAGTCCGGGTTTTTTGCCGTTAAGCGTTACGCCGCTGTAGTACACGTTCGGGACAGCCTGCTCAGTTTCCAGCCAGTCGCAAATCGCGGCCAGGTTGCCCAATCGATTGCCCGACTCCTTGATTCGTGTCACGCCATGGGCAAGTAGCAGCTTTAGCATCCACCGTGCCTGCGCCAGCTCTCCAAGATGGACATGCATATCTGCGAGTCCAGGCAACACTGTCATTCCCTCGAGGTCGACTACTTCGACCCCTGCCATCCGTGGAGCCTCTCCATGTCCCACGTCTGCAATTTGCTCACCCTCGAGCAACAACCATCCTTTATAGGCTGCGGCTCCAGTGCCGTCGATGATGGTAGCGTGATCCAGAAGCCGCGAGGTTTCCTGCGCGGATACATTGGTTGCTAGAAAAAGGCAGAGTAGTGTTAGCAACCGTGGCATAAGTTAATTCCCCGAGACGATGTGCGACCATTATGGACGAGGCGCTCTGGACGCACCAAGGTAAATTGACATTCAGCGCAAGAGTACACGAGCCTTGCCCGGATTTATTGAAGTCCCCCAAACCTGGATTCAAATTCGTGAACGGCGTTCGTGATCTTGGATTCCGCTAGCATTGGCTCGGTAGCGACAAGAACCCAAGTCGGGCATTCGCGGCTGAAGCCGCTCCCACGATCCTGCCGAAAGTAACGTGGGAGCGGCTTCAGCCGCGATTCCTTAAATTCACGGTTGGTCCTGAGTTTGTGAGACCGCAGTGGCCCCGGGACAAACGTTTTGTCATTGCGTGTTTGCAGCGCGACAAGCAGACTGCACAATTAGAAACGGAGGGGAGGGGTAATTCAGTGCCGATGTACATACTGAGGCGATTGTTGGGTTTGATCCCGATTCTCGCGGCAGTACTTTTGTTGACGTTTCTGGCCAATCATTTTACGCCAGGCGATCCCATTGTAATGATGATGGATGATCGATCCGGCGATGTTGAACTGGAGGCGCTGTTACGCGCGCAGTACGGGCTGGACCTGCCGCTATGGCAGCAGTTCGTCAATTATGTCAGTGGCGTGTTCGTTGGCGATTTTGGCCTGTCGTACCGATATATCGGTGTCCCGGTTCTGGAAGTTATTGGCGATGCATTGACGATAAGTCCTACGCTTGCGGCGCTGGCTTTTCTCGTCGCAACACCCGTTGGCGTCATGATCGGCATCTTCACCGCCCGCCGTCATGGCACCTGGTCTGACACCTCTGTCATGCTGGTTTTACTGGCGGGCATTTCTATCCCGAATTTTGCGATGGCATCTTTTCTTGTCTATGTATTTGCAATTAAACTGAGCTGGTTCCCGGTTGCAGGGTGGGGTAGCTGGGAGCAGGTTGTCCTGCCGGTGGCAATTCTCGCGTTACACCCGGCCGCCTATCTTGCGCGCCTTACGCGGACGTTTATGCTGGAAGTCCTGCAGCAGGACTACATTCGCACTGCGCGCGCGAAAGGGTTGAGTGAGAGTGTGGTCATATACCGGCATGCGTTGCGCAACGTTCTTGTACCACTTGCGACCACAGTTGGCATCATATTTGGCGTCATGATTACTTCGACTTTCGTTGTTGAAGTGATTTTCAATATCCCGGGTCTCGGTCGGCTGGCTATCGACTCGATTTTTGCACGCGACTATCCGGTAACGATTGCCATCGTGCTGGTTTTTACGCTCATCTACTCATTAATAAATTTGGTCATCGATTTACTGTACGGCGTTATCGATCCCCGTATTCGCGTCCATGAGCAGACGACATGAGTGACGGTAATTCGCGGCGTGATACCTGGAAGAAATTTTGCGGCAGTCGAAATGCCGTAATCGGCTCAATTATCGTGTTATTTTTTGTGTTGGTTGCAACGCTGTCCAGTGTCATCGCGCCACACGATTATTCGGATACCAGTCTTTGGGATGTCTGGGCGCCGCCTGGCGGAGATTTCGTGCTGGGCGCCGATGAGTTGGGCAGGGATATTCTCAGCAGGCTCATTGTAGGCGCCAGGGTGTCGCTGACTATTGCCGGAATTGTCCTGGCGATAACGATGCCGGTTGGCGTAACGCTTGGCATGCTTGCGGCCTATCACGGTGGCTGGCTCGACACGATCATCATGCGCACCGTCGATGTCATTTTTGCTTTTCCCGAGCTGATATTTGCGATATTGATCGCTGCGGTTTTGGGGCCAGGGACGACCTCCGTTATCGTCGCGCTATCTTTAGTGTGGTGGCCGGGAATAGCACGATTAACGCGATCACTCGCACTGTCGGTACGCGGCGAATTGTATGTCGACGCTGCCAGGGTAGCGGGAACACCCAGTTTCCTCATTCTCTGGCGTCACATTTTGCCCAACATAATGGCACCACTTATTGTACGCGCCTCAATTGGTGTCGGCTTTATCATTACGGCCGAAGCAACCCTGAGTTTCCTCGGCATCGGCGTGCAAGAGCCATTGCCCAGCTGGGGCGGAATGATTCGTGACGGGCTTTCCTCGCTGCGGCTTGATCCTTACCTGGCAATGTTCAGCAGCTGCGCGCTTGGCATAACGATCATTGGCTTTAACCTGCTTGGCGATGGCTTGCGGGATGTTCTCGATCCACGTGCTGAAGGGCGGCGATAATGGCAGCCCCGATTCTCAAGGTCGAAAACCTGTCAGTTTCATTCGATACGCTTCACGGGCGGGTAGATGTACTGGATGGCGTTTCCTTCGATGTAGGGCAAGGAGAAGTAGTTGGTCTTATTGGTGAGAGCGGTTCTGGAAAATCAGTGAGCGCTTTTGCTGTTATGCAATTGCTGGGTGAACAAGGCCGTATCGACTCAGGGTCCATCACTTTCGATGGGACCGACCTCGCGGGATTGTCGGCAACAGAAATATCGAAAGTGCGTGGCAAAGACGTGTCGATGATTTTTCAGGAACCGATGACCAGCCTGAACCCGGTCTTTACCGTTGGGTCGCAAATTTCCGAGGCGCTGACAACCCATCTTGGGCTGGGTCGCAAAGAGGCACACTCCCGAGCCGTTGAACTGCTTACTGAGGTGGGAATACCGATGGCGGAGGCGCGCATCAACGAATATCCGCATCAGCTCTCCGGTGGCATGCGTCAACGAGTGATGATCGCAATGGCCCTTGCGTGCCGACCGAAGTTATTGATCGCCGACGAACCCACCACCGCACTCGACGTTACGATACAGGCACAGATTCTGGACTTGCTGGGCAAGCTGTGCGCTGATTCAAACCTGGCTATATTGTTGATAACGCATGATTTTGGTGTCATCGCTGAGGTAGCACAGCGGGTAATCGTAATGTATGCGGGCCAGGTTGTTGAATTCGCAAATGTGGATGATATTTTTTTGAATCCATTGCATCCGTATACGAAGCAGTTGATGAAGTCGATACCGAAAATCGCTGAACGGTGCAAAGTGCTGCCGGTTATTCCCGGATCTGCGCCGGCTCCGACGAACTATCCGGGCGGTTGTCGCTTCCACGATCGTTGCCCGGATGCGACTGACAAATGTTCAACCGACAAGCAGCAACTGCGCTCTGTGCAAGCAACACGCGTTGCGCGATGCTGGCGAGTGGACCCGCAATGAATCAACAACAGAATTGTTTTTCGACGGAGCCGCTACTGCGCGTTCATGCATTAAGCAAGCAATTCGACGTCAGCGTTGGAAAATTCGGTGGTACGCGACCGTTGCGTGCGGTGGACAACGTCAGTTTCTCGATACAAGCCGGTGAGTGTATGGGCCTTGTAGGCGAAAGCGGTTGCGGCAAGTCAACGCTGGGACGCACCATCCTGCAACTTCTGTCGCCGACATCAGGTGCGGTATTTTTCGAGGGTCAGGATCTGTCGACCGGCGACAAGGAGACAATTCGTACATTACGCAGAGACGTTCAGGTCGTATTTCAGGACCCGTACTCATCACTGAATCCACGTATGCGTGTGCGCGACATTATTGCCGAGCCGCTGATGAATCAAAAGTTGCCCCGCCGCGAGATCGACGAGCGCGTGCAAAAGGTTATTCAGGACGTTGGCTTGCGTAGTGACTACCTTGGACGATACCCGCATGCGTTTAGCGGTGGGCAAAGGCAACGGATTGGCATCGCCAGGGCATTGGTGCAACGTCCGAAATTATTGATATGTGATGAAGCCGTATCAGCCCTCGATGTGTCCGTGCAGGCACAAATTCTTAACCTGTTGCAGGAAATTCGCGAGGAATATGAGCTGACGATACTTTTCATCTCGCATAACCTGAGTGTTGTCCGGCATATTGCCGACCGCGTCGCCGTTATGTATTTGGGTCAGGTAGTCGAGATCGGCAGCAATGAGAAAATATTCTCCGACCCGCAGCATCCCTACACTCGTTCATTGATTTCTGCCGTGCTGGAACCCGCCAGACACGGCAAGGGCAAGCGGATTATGCTCGCTGGCGAAATTCCGAGTCCGCTGGACCCACCGCCAGGTTGCTATTTCAGTACGCGCTGCCCGATTGCGAATGAGAAATGTCGCACGGAGCAACCAGCGTTCAATGAAACTGAAGATGAAGGTGGTGTTCGTTGTCACACACCTGGAGAGTTCAGGGTGGATATAAATTCTGCTGCGTCGGAGTAGCAAGGACATTTGAGGCATACACATTATGTTTGTGGAAAGGACCAATTATTTCGCCAAACCCGGACAAATCGATCGTGTACTGGAGATTCGCCGGGCGGCATGTGCCGTAAGAGTCGACCTGGGTTTGCCGGCGGGCGTGGTTTTCGTAAAACAAGGGCAGGAAAGCGACGGCCCCGACGTTTCGTGGGAATGTACATTCCCGTCACTTGAATCCTGGCAACGGGATATCGCTACTCGTGCCGCGAGCAATGATTTTGAGAGCGTGCGGCAACAGATGGGCGATGTTGTTGACAATTTTGAGCGACACCTGAACTCGGTTGACGGCGATGTCCATAGTCGTGTCGCCTGTGCGGGCGATGTGTCACTGGTCGGGCATCCCATGGTGCCCAGGCAAGTCGAATTTCGATCCGGTGATGAAACGCTTGCTGGTTATTTGTACCTGCCACCGGGTGAGGGGCCATTTCCCTGCGTGATCACCAATCACGGTAGCATGATCAATCAGGGCACAACTGATCTTTGTCGCCCCGGCACTGCGTCGTTGCTCATGAGCTGGGGATATGCATCTTTCCTGCCACACCGGCACGGCTACGGAGAATCCACGGGAATGCCATGGGATACAGAAGTCAGCGCGGAATTCGGTACGGATGAATATGATCGGCAGCTCGTTGCGCGACTTGAAAGTGAAAGTGACGATGTAGTGGTGGCGGCAGAATATGTGGCCGGGCAGCCGGAAATTGACACTGATCGAATCGCTGTTATGGGGAGTTCGTTCGGTGGCACCGTGACCCTGTGGGCGAGTACCAAATCGGAGCGTTTCGCCTGTGCGGTCGAATTTGCGGGCGCTGCGATTAATTGGGAACACACGCCTGAGCTGCGTGAGGCAATGATGGAGGCCACGCGACACATCAAATGTCCGATCTATTTCCTGCAGGCAGAAAATGACTATTCCGTCGAACCGACCCGGGTGTTGGGGGCGATGTCCGCTGAAGCACAACATCCGATCCAGTCAAAAGTTTTTCCGGCGCTTGGACTAAGCAATGATGAAGGACATTTTTTCGAACGCAGCGGGTCGCTGATCTGGGGACCGGAAATTCGCACGTTCCTCGCGCGCTGGTTGTAGGCGCCGGTGACGAAAGCAGTTGAAGAAGTATGGGATGTGGTCGTTGTCGGCTGTGGCTATGCAGGTGCCGTTGCAGCTATTGCAGCACATGATGCGGGCGCGTCCGTATTAGTTCTGGAAAAGATGCCGCAACCTGGCGGTATCTCTATTTGCTCTGCCGGTGGTATTCGCATTGCCGAAGATGTTGATGCGGCATTCGCGTATTTGTCAGCGACGAATGCTGGAACGACACCTGACGATGTATTAAGGACGCTCGCTGAGGGTATGACCAGAGTTTCAGAGTTTGTTGAAGCGTTGGCTGTTGCCGAAGGCACGCAGATCGTTCGAAGCTCAGCGACCGGAAATTATCCGTTTCCAGGCACTGAAACTTTCGGCTTTGTTACCGTTGAAGATGGAGCGAATGGCGACGACGCGCTCGACAGGTCAAGTATCAGGGGCGGGGAAGACGGTCTGGCGTTATTCTGCCTGTTGTATGCAGCAATGCGTCGCCGCAAAATCAAGATAGAAGTTGATATGCGCGCAACACGATTGCGTACCGATGCGACGGGAAAGGTAGTTGGCCTGGACGCCAACCGGCACGGCCATGCAGCGCATTTTCGAACAAACGGCGGTGTAGTGCTGGCGTGCGGTGGATTCGAGGCGGATTACTCGATGCAAAAGCAATATTGGCAAGGCATGGCAGCACGCAGTGCTGCGTTTGCCGGTAACACCGGGGATGGCATCCGTATGTGCCAGGACGTCGGTGCCGATCTTTGGCATATGTGGCATTACCACGGCTCCTACGGTATGCGACATACGGATCCTGATTATCCGTTTGCTATTCGTATGAAACGCTTTCCGGACTGGTTGCCCGGCGACCAATTTCCCGATGATGTAAAAATGCCGTATATCCTGGTCGATCAGGATGGCAATCGATTTATGAACGAATACGATCCGTATCTTCAGGATACCGGTGCGCGCCCGTTCGCCTTTTTTGATCCACAACGACAAGTGTTTCCGCGGATTCCTGCGTGGTTTATTGCGGATGAGAATGGTCGTAAACGACACCCGTTTGGCAATCCGACCTATCATCAGGCCGGTGTGAATTTTTCCTGGAGTGCCGACAACGTACGCGAAATTGACCTGGGTATTATTCGGCGAGCCGAAGACATTGAGTCACTCGCGCGCATTGTTGCTATTCCAGGCGAACAGCTCGAGCATACGCTGACTCGTTGGAATGATAGCTGCGCAGCCTCAAGCGACGACGATTTCGCCCGGCCAGCGCAAAGCATGATGCCGATTAGTGAGCCGCCTTATTACGCAGCTCAGGTGTGGCCTTTGGTCAACAACACGCAAGGTGGTCCCGTACATGACGCGCGACAACGCGTACTGAATCCATATGGGGAACCAGTTAGTGGGCTTTATGCGGCGGGAGAACTGGGTAGTGCCTTCGGTTATTTATATATTTCCGGTGGCAACATCGCCGAATGTTTTATTGGTGGACGCATTGCAGGCGAAGAAGCCGCGGCGCAGGTTTAAGGATGGTAGTGAGAATGACCGACAAATTTCACAATAACATTGGTTACTGGTGCAGCCAGGCCGTCGCAGATCAACCGCAATCCATAGCGATATTCGATCTGTGCCAGGACTCTCCGCGCGAAGTGAGTTATGCCGAACTGAATCACCGCATGAATCGTTTCGCGGCGATGCTTTGGCAGGAAGGTTTACGGCCCGGTGATCGTCTGGCGATGGTGATCGGTAACCGCTTTGAATTTGTTGAGGTAATGTTCGGCGCGATGCGAGCAGGCATCGTGCCGGTGCCACTGAATACCAAGCTGGGTGCAGAGGCTCTCGACTATATTATTCGTGATGCGGATTGCGTTGCGGCAGTCGTCGATCCCGATTGCAATTCGTTCGTCGAGGCGGTTGTTGAACGCTCTCCCATAAAATTTCGCTACAGTTTCGCCCCGGTGAGCACGAGTTGGCAGCATTACGAAAATGCGCTGATGGCCGCGCCTGCAGAATTCGACCCGCCCGAACTGGGGGATGATCATCCGTCATTTCAACCCTATACGTCGGGATCAACGGGTCGTCCGAAGGGCGTTATTCTGACTCACGCAGGCCAGTTATGGTGGATTCGTGCCTGTCAGGAGTACTGGCCGGAAGGTAGCGACGAACGCACGCTCGCGGCCGTGCCGCTTTATCATAAGAACGCAATGGCCGGCGCGATCAAGCCCATGTTGCTGTGCGGCGGTTCGGTTGTTTTACTACCGAATTTTGAACCGCGACGTTTCCTCAATGTCTTGTCCGAATACGAATGTACCCAGGCTGGTGCGGTGCCGGCTGTTTTCACGCTGCTGCTACAGCAGAAAGACCTGATTGATTCACTCGACTTTTCGTCACTAAAGAGCTTCAGCATTGGTTCTGCGCCGGTACCTGGAGAACTGATGACCGCCGTACAGGAATCGTTTGGTGTTGCCGTTAGTGAAAGTTACGGCCTGACGGAAGGCGGCCCGGTCATGATTGGGTCACCGGTCGATGGTCGGCCGGTTCCAGTTGGTAGCTGTGGTGTTGCGTGGCCGGAGGGTGAGATAAAGCTCGTGGATAGTGAAGGCAATGAAGTTGGTGACCAGGGAGAATTGTGGGTACGTAACCCGGGTGTCACGCCTGGCTACCACAATTTGCCAGAGGTCAACGCAAAGCGTCTGCGTGATGGCTGGCTTGCAACGGGTGATCTTTTTCGTGTGGATGAAGACGGCTTTTATTTCTTCCTGGGCCGCACCGATGACATGTTTAACAGTGGTGGCGAGAATATCTACCCGAAGGAAGTTGAGAACCTGTTGATGGCTCACCCGGCAGTCCAGGATGTTTGTGTCGTGCCGATCGAGCACTCAATCAAGGGGCACGTGCCGGTTGCAATGGTCACCGTGGCACAGGAGCAAATAACAGGCGAAGAAGAGCTGAAGCAATATTGCCTGACCAATGGTCCAGCTTATGCACATCCGCGGCGGATCCTGATCGCCGCGGAATTGCCGTTAAATGGTGCAGGCAAAATCGACCGGCAGCAGGTTTCGACGCTGTTGGAAAGTGAATTTGCAGCTGCAAATTCTGCTTAAAGCTGAGGAACCCGTAAATGTCATCCAGCCAAACCGAATTAACGCTCGACCATGTCGCTCTGGTGGTATCCGATCTCGATCGCGCCAGTGAGATTTACACCCGCATGGGTTTCACATTGTCTCCGCGAAGTTCGCACAAGGGCAGATTAGAGCCGGACGGACCGGTCGAACCGTGGGGAACGGGTAATCACTGTGCCATGTTTGCCACCGGGTACCTGGAAATTCTGGGAATTACCAATAAGGAACGCCATAGCGAACATGTGCAGGTCTTGCTGGATGAGTATGAAGGGTTGCATCTGATCGCACTCGGCTGCGCGGAGGCAGAAGCAGAAGCAAATAATATTCGCCATCGCCTGGGCAAGGGAGCAGAGCCCTACACAGTGAGCCGGGACGTGCCGATGACCGATGGCAGTAGCAAACAGGCGACTTTTAATATTCTACAGCTACCGGATGAATCCTTTCCGGAGGCGGATTTGTTCCTGATCGAGCACAGGAACAAAGACGTAATCTGGCAGCCGGACATGCTGTCACAGCCGAATGGCGTGGTTGGTTTGTCCGAAGTTACCGTTTGTAGTGATGACATTCAGAATACGGCAGGGAGATTGTCTGCGGCGCTTGGCATATCGCCGACAGGTGGCAATGACACGCTGGTGTTTGAACTTGCGCGTGGAACGATCAAAATCATCACGCCAGATGCTCTTGGTGTTCTTTTCGTGGATATACAACCGCCAAAACTGCCCTGGGTGGCAGCTGTAGAATTCCTGACTGCGGATACAGGAACGACTGGAAAGTACTTGCAGGGGAACGGTTTTAAATTTCGCCAAATCAGAGATGATTCCGTGTGGATTGATGCAACTCAGGCGGACGGTGCAGTCGTCATATTCAGTCGAGCCGAATAGAGCGTCGAGTTAAGTGCCGCTGACTGCGCCTGAGAAAGCAGCGGCGAGTGCCTGAGGATCGGAGCGTAACCACGATTCATTAGTCTTCAAAGCGAAGTGCAGGTGCGTATTGTCCGGTTTTGGCAAATCGATGCTTTGTTGTTTTAGTTTTGCGCGTAATTCGTTGAGAAAAACCAGGTCTTTACCGGGACAGGACAAGTAGCGGACACTGCTGCCGTTCGCTACCGCCACTACTTTAAAGTTCTCGTTTTCGGCGAGTTGCCCGTAAAACTGCTCTGCATCATCAGCGGCAGATTTGAGCCGGTCAGTTAAACCGTCGTGATAGTGCAGGGCTATGGCCGCGACCGGCCACCACTGTGCCAGGCCACCGCCATTCCTCCGCCGCCAGTGCCGTAGCTGGTCAACCAGCTTGACTGGCCCGGCAAGCATCGCGCCGCTCAGTGTATTGAAATTCTTGTAAAGAGAGACGTATACCGTGTCGAACAATGCTGTAAATTCCGCCAGCTTGCGACCGGAGTAGACGGAGCCGACGAACAAACGGGCGCCGTCAAGGTGCAGTCGAATATTCCGCTCGCGTGCAAAACTGCAAATCGCCTGCATCTCATCGAAATCGAACATTTCGCCATCGAGTCTGCGTACCGGGGATTCGATACTGATAACGCCTATCGGTGCAGCAACTTTGCCATTATCGATACGCTCGATGACACGTTGGATAGCATCGACGCCAAACGTCGCATCCTTCCCCAGTGGAACCAGGTTCATTCCGCCAAGTGACTGTGCGCAGTCACCACAGTCGTTATACAGGTGGCTCTCAGTTTGTACGATAACCTTGCGGGCCGTGCCGGCAAGAGCCTGGATAGCCAGCAAATTGGACATTGTTCCGGTCGGCATGATGACAGCGGCTGGTTTCCCCAGCGTTTCGGCCATCCGCGCTTCCAGTGCATCGACAACGCCACCACTGCCATAGGAATCAGTGCCGTATGGGTCGTCTTTTGCGAGGTCTGCGAGCAGACTTGCATATTCAGTGGGGGACAAATCGAGGGTGTCGCTCGACATGCTCACTCTGGGTTTGCTGAAGGATTCGTTTGCTGCTTGCATCACTGACATCTCAATTGTGGCATCAATATGTGGGAGCGGCTTTAGCCGCGAATGCTCGGCCCTGTTTCGCGGCTAAAGCCGCTCCCACAGAATATCTTAAGGCTTATAACAATCGCACCTACAATATATGATTGCTAATACAAGCGAAACTTGCTGCCCTTAACCGGAGGCCTTGATGAAAGCAATTTTGTTTCGACAACACGGCACGCTGGACGACATTGAATACACTGATATTGAAGATCCTGTAGCAGACGACAGTCAGTGCCTGGTAAAAGTCCACGCGGTAGGCCTTAACGGGTTCGATCCAATGGTCTTACGTGGAATCCCCGGGCTCAAGACACCGCTACCCATGATTCCAGGTGCAGACTTTGCCGGTGAAATAGTCGCTGTTGGTGCGGCCGTCGAATCCAGTCAATGGAAGGTCGGCGACCGCGTCAGTGCGCTGCCGGATCATGATGACGGCATGATGGGGGAGACCAAGCGGGGTGCCTGTTGCGAACTGGTGGCAATAGACCAGAAGTACCTGCTTACCCTTCCGGACAACGTGAGTTTCGAACAGGCTGCCTGTTTACCAACTGCTTACGGCGCCGCAATTCGCATGATGCAAACGCGCGGCAAAGTCAGTGCCGGTGAGAAGGTACTAATCCTGGGTGCAAGCGGTGGAGTAGGGACCTGCTGCGTGCTGCTGGCAAAAGCAGCCGGGGCTGAGGTCATTGCCTGTACCAGTTCGAGTGAAAAAGCTGAAAAATTGGCAAATCTCGGCGCCGACATGGTTATCAACACGACGACGCAAGACTACGTCAAAGAAATCATCGCGAAGTATGGTAAGCCGAGCACGCGTGGTCCGGGCGGTGGCGTCGATGTGATCGTGAACTACACGGGTGGTGATACCTGGGCCCAGTGTTTTCGGGTGTTGACCCTGCAGGGTCGCTTGCTGACCTGTGGCGCAACTGCCGGCTACGATCCGAAGACAGATATTCGGTATATCTGGTCGTTTGAATTGAACATCATCGGCTCGAATGGCTGGAGCAAAGAGAACATCAATGATTTGTTGGGCATGGTGGATACAGGCCGGTTGCTACCGAGTATTCATTCAGTGAAACCGCTAGCAGAGTATGCAAGCTGCTTGCAAAGCCTGATGGATCGAAAGGTTTTTGGGAAAGTAATTCTGCAACCGTAAACGGATAATCGCGGCTGAAGCCGCTCCCACGGCAATTGTTTCTTTACTAATTTACGTGCCGGGGTAAAGACATTATGAATACGGTGGGAGCGGCTTCAGCCGCGAATAGCCAATAACCGTCGAACTGTTAATAGAGCCCGACCATTTCAATCGCCTACCGATAATCCCGCATCCCCGCCATTTTCCTTAGCCATTCATCATGTGGCGGCAATTTTTGCTGCACTAATTTCAGTCGCTCGATAATGTTGCGCATGATGGCAGTACGTGGCCGGTCTGTGCCATACCATTCCTCGGATTGTTCGCGCATAGCGTCCATACCGTAAAGAATCGCTTCGTAGCTGGAGTGATTCCATAACCCTGCGGTATCAATCGGGCTGCGGTGATCGCCAGGGTAGTCTGTATTAATTGACGCAGTCGTTGACTGGCCAGGAAAACACTGATCTTCGAAGTCGGTCACGGAAGGTGGTTTTAGTTTCCAGAAATCAAACTTGGCTTGCAGCCGATCCGTAATTCGCTCACGTTTTTGCACTTCCCGCCAGAACTCCGTGTCGGTTCGTTTCGTCAGGCAGTAATGCATGTTGATGAAATCCAGGATTTCGTAGAAACGATTGGTCATGATGCGATTGAAACGGAATGCCATGGCCTCGTTATTCCCGGCGTGCGGGAAATGCTCGGCCAGCATGACTGCGGCCATATGGCTAAGGTACAGTCCGGTGGATTCCAGCGGTTCGATAAAGCCGGCGGCCAGGCCAATAGATATACAATTGCCGACCCACGGCGCCGCGCGGTGACCAACGCGGAATTTCACGAGATTCGTGGACAAATCATCCGCATGGCTGCCCTCAAAGCGGCGCAGTTCTGCTTCTGCAGCGTCATTGTCGATATAAGAACTCGAATGTACATAGCCGATCGAACGAGTGGTCTGCATCGGGATTTCCCAAACCCAGCCATTACTTAAAGCGGTTGCCGTCGTATACGGGCGCACGTAACCCGGGTAATGGTGCTCATAGGGAACATGCATGGTCACCGCCTGATCGCAAAGTAACCATTGCGAGCAATCGACGAAATCCACACCCAGTTTTTTCTCGATCATGATCGATGCGAAGCCGGTGCAGTCAATAAACAGGTCGGCCTCGAGGACCTGACCGCTCTTGGTCTTTATGTTTGCTATGTCACCGTTCTCAGCCATGCCGATATCAGTGACGTGATCAAGGTGATGGGTCACGCCACGAGCCGTCGAATGATCACGTAGATAGTCGGCAAACTTCAATGCATTCATGTGATAGGCATAGGTCAGCGGCGGCCCGAAGTCCCAGTCGGTGAGCATCTTTGGAGCCAGGTTCAGCTCACAGATAATCGGCTGAGCTGAAACGGTCTCCATATAGGGTATAGATCGATCGCTTTGCAGCCAGAGCTGCCCGGCGATTTCCAGTGGCGACATACGGTTTTGACTGAACGGATGGTGATAGTGCTCGCCCTGGCCGTGCAGCCAGTCCACGTAACGGATTGACTGTTTGAAAGTACCATCGACCGCACGCAGAAAATCGTTCTCATCAATGCCGATAACCCGGAGGATGTGATTAATATTGGGAATAGTGGCTTCACCGACGCCAATGCGCGGTACATCCGGAGACTCGATCAGGCTGATCTCAGCAGTCTGGCGGCCAGCGCCGTTCAATGCCGCGTTGAGATAGGCGGCAGCCGACCAGCCGGCCGAGCCGCCGCCAACGATTAGTACCCGTTTCGCCTGCATTGCTTTGCTCCTGAAAGGTGCACTCAGCCCCATCTGTGCATTATGTTTGTAGGTAACAGGCCGTGAAAGTGGCTGGTAGGACTATAAGTGTTGCAATCTAGCAACAATTGCCAATGCTAGCCATAAGTACAAGCCCGGAGATCATTAAATGTGTAATATTTATATAGGAAACTATTCACCTATTCCATTTTTGTTGTAGTATCTAGACAACAAGTCAGGAAAACACCGCTACAGGTGCCTGTCGAAGTAGCAGAACGAATATTAAGAAGAAGCAGATCGAATATTAAATAGTGTCTCGATCTAAGCACTCGCAAATCGTATGAGGGGATTCATATGTACAAAAGGACACCGTTGGCATACGCAGTAAGCTGCGCTATCGCAGCAACCACTTTCGGTATATCACCACAAGTTTTAGCGCAGGCGGTTGCAGATGACGAACCGATTGAAGAGGTAATCGTCACCGGATCGCGAATCAAACGTGATGGATTCTCAGCTGCACAGCCAATCGATGTGATTATGACCGATGTTGCAGTTGCTCGCGGCATTGCCGACGTCGGTGCATTGCTGCAGACGACCACTGTTGCCGCCGGATCGTCACAGGTCACATCGGCAACATCATCTGAATTCGTGCAAAACGGTGGCATTGGCGCAACGACCCTGTCACTTCGTGGCCTGGGACCCAATCGTACGCTGACATTGCTCAATGGCCGTCGTGCTGGTCCGGCAGGTACGCGTGGCAGCACATCATCGTTCGATCTCAATATTTTACCGCTGGCAGCACTGGAACGCGTTGAAATCCTGAAAGATGGCGCCTCTTCTGTTTATGGTTCGGATGCAGTTGCCGGTGTTGTTAACTTCATTACCAAGAAGGGCGATGGAGCAACTGTCGATGTCTACGTATCTCAGCCAACGGACAGCGGTGGTGAAGAGTCACGTCTCAGCGCGTCCTGGGGCAAGTCCTTTCAGCGTGGTAATTTCCGGATTACGGCGGATTACCTGAAGCAGGAAGAATTGGCCCGCGGTGATCGTGACTATTTTAGTTGTGGCGAGCAGTACATTTTCGATCCGGCCACTGGAGACCGTCGCGATACCATCGATCCTCGCACTGGCAATCCCTGGTGTTCAGACCAGTTGTGGGGCCATGTATGGCTTTACGACTATGCTGATCCGAGCAACGTACCGACAGCCGGATCATTGCTGGCGCAATTCGATTATGAAGGCGACCTTGGCAATTACATTCCCGGTTATGCGCCAGCCGCTAATCCGGACCAACTAGGCGCACCAGCGGGCTTTTTCCCGGTTCGTTACGACGTTCCGTCGGATGGCGTCACAAATTCGGATCATCCATTCCAGGAAGCGGAGTCTTTGATACCGGAGTCCGAGTTCACGACGATTTATGCCGAGGGCGAATTCGATATCACTGACAAAATGACGGCTTATGCTGAATTTTTGTTGAATCGGCGCGAAACGAAAGCAAATGGCTATCGCCAATACTGGACCTATGTTTATAACGAAGACTGGAATTTTGATGATGGTCAGGGCCCGGGCAACGGCAGCCCGTTGAGTGCTGGTTGGACCGGCGCGAACTGGTTAAGTCCGACACCGATTACTGACCACAGCGACGACATGATCGAGGTCAACTATCAACGTTTCGTCGCCGGTTTGAAAGGTGATTTTAACGAAAACTGGTCATATGACCTGGCATATCAGTACAGCCTGTCGGATGGTGATTACACCAGTGAACAGATTTTTAACGATTCCATTGAGGATAACCAGTTCGGTACTGATAGTTGTGTCGGTACCGTGTCGTCCGTCAATGGTTTGCCTTGCGTCGACGTGCCGTGGACAGACCCGGCATTTCTGGCAGGTGATGTCCCGCAGGCTTCGCGTGATTTTCTGTTTGGTAGTGAAACAGGTAACACGGAGTATGAGCAATGGTCACTTGAAGGTTACGTAACCGGTACGCTGTTCGAGATGCCGGCAGGATCGGTTGGTGCAGTTGGAGGCCTTCATTATCGAGAAGACTCGATCAACGATGTACCTGGTCCGTTGACCTTGGCGGGCAATGCATGGGGCTCGTCTACCGCCGGGATCACCAAGGGTGATGATACGACAACGGCAATATT
>RCNC010000304.1_pt1 | contig 30509 bp, 31 predicted proteins | sample 2041301 | NCBI WGS metagenome assembly RCNC01 (sample SAMN09708231, study PRJNA481090) | Marine sediment metagenome, whole genome shotgun sequencing project. | biome: marine sediment; feature: ocean; material: sediment; isolation source: Sewage treatment plant 13A marine sediment (STP13A) ... | reverse complement strand
TAAGCGCATGAATTTCGCACGCCGCATGGTCGAATACTTTGTCGTTTTATTGACCGGCCCGGTGCTGATCGTCATCGCCATAGGAATGATGGCTTCGCTGAAGAGCAATACAATCATTCAGCTCCTGCTTGGTTTCGATTTCCTGGGACCGATCATTGTTGCGACCAGCAAGCTCACTCCGTACTTGATCATCACAGCAGTTTTTACGTTCGTGTACATGTACATGCCGAATACCCGCGTGCGGTTTCGCTCGGCACTGATTGGCGGAATTGCCGCAGGATTTTCCTGGGCTAGTGTCGGCGTAATTTTTGCGACTTTCGTTGTGTATTCGACGCGCACGCAGCTCATCTATTCCGGTTTTGCGATCATTATCACTACCTTGATCTGGCTATACGTTAACTGGTTGATTCTGTTGATGGGAGCGCAGCTCGCCTTTTATCATCAGAATCCTGCGTACCTGCGCATCGGCCGGCGCGAACCGCGAATTTCGAATGCGATGCGAGAACGACTCGCACTCAATGTCATGTATCTGATCGGAAACGCTTTTCGTGAAGGAAAGAGCAGCGTGACGCTACGCTCTTTGGCAAGTCATATGAAAGTGCCGTCAGTGACACTAAGGCCGATTATCGACGGTCTGGAAGCCGAACATCTGCTGACCGCGAGCGAGAAAGAGGAACTACATCCTGGGCGTGAGATGTCGCGCATACAACTCACGGACATCCTGGCGGTTGTTCGTGAACGCGGAGAAACCGGCTCCTACCGCGATCCACAATGGGAAGAGGCAGTTCTCAGTCTCGGCGAGCAACTGGACCAGTCGATCGCCAGCGCGGTCGGCGAGCAAACACTGGCGGATCTACTGGATAAGGGCGAGCCCTAGTCAGAAACAGCAAATGGAATGCGTTGCAGCGCAATCGTTCCATTGCTCATCACGAGCAATACATCTTGCAACGCCTCGATGTTGGTCAGTGGATTCGCCGGCACCAGGATCATATCGGCCTCGTAGCCTACAGCGATTCGGCCAGTTTGATCCTGTAGTTGCAGCAGCTCAGCAGAACTAACCGTCGCCGCCTGCAGCGCCTCAAAATTACTGAATCCCATGCGCACGAACTCCTGCACCTCGATTGAAATTCGATTGATCGATTCGTTGTCGTAATAGTTGTCGGCACCGGTCGCCATTTTGACGCCCATTGCGTGAGCTGTGCGGATTGCCTGTTCGAGTTGCGGCACCATGTGTTTGCCGCGCAAGCGAAGCACGTGGTCGTATTGCTCTTCGTTCATTTCATCCATGGTCACGTAGGTCGGCACGAACCAGGTTCCCCGCTCTTTCATCAGAGCAAGTGTTGCGGATGAAAGGTAGGTACCGTGCTCAATACTTCTGGCTCCAGCAAGAACGGCAGCCCGCGCACCTTCGTCTCCGTGGGCATGCACCATTACCGACAAATCGTGAACTGCGGCCGTAGCGACGATTACCTGCAGCTGGCGCTCGGAATAAACCTGTTGCCTTGGATCCGTATGCGGTTGGCCTGCTCTTTCGGTGCCGCGCGTTTTGATCACATCGACGCCACGATCCACATTGATCTGCACCACGCGCCGCAATTCGGCATCCGTATCCACACGCCCATCGATTTCGCTGAGCCGTGGATCCGCCAATATGGAGTGCTCAAGATCCGGCGTCACATAAACGCCTGCCGCAACAACATCAGGGCCCGCTAGTCTTCCGGCGCGCACCAGTTCGCGCAACGCGACATCTTCAAATGCCTCTACGCTGGCGCTGCGCACGGTGGTAACGCCGGAGTCCAATGCGCGCTTCGCCTGATCCAGCGCGCCTAAATGGGTATGCACATCAAACAGACCGGGCAACAGATAGTTGTGTTCGAGGTCAATGACTGTGTACGACCCATCGACCGGCGCATCTTTGCCGGCGATTTCTTCGATTCTTCCGTTTTTGACAAATACCGTGACATCGCTGCGAATCCGATCGTCAATACCGTTGAACAGGTTGGCATTGATCAATGCATACGAGGCGCTCTGTGCCACAGCCAACTGCGCACAACAAAGCGCGAACAGCGCCACCAGTGCAAATTTAGCTTCCCGCAAGGGTCATTTCCTCTACCAATAATGAGCCACAACGAATTCCACCGCGCAGGTCCGGATCGTTGCCGATTGCCGCGATACGCGCATACAAATCGCGCAGATTGCCGGCGATCGTAACTTCGTGCACAGGATGCTGTATCTCGCCATTCTCCACCCATTGCCCGACGACGCCACGCGAGTAGTCACCGGTCACCGCGTTGACACCCTGGCCGATTAGCTCTTCCACTATCAAACCGGTGCCCATTTCTTTGATGAGCGAGTCGAGGTCGCCACTGTTGCCCGGTACGATCAGGTTTTGTGTCCCGCCCGCATTGGCCGTCGTTTTCAGGCCCAGTCGGCGCGCCGAATAGCTACCGAGCACGTAACCCGCAAGCACACCGTCTGTCACTATTTCACGGTCGTACGTGGCTACACCTTCGCCATCATAAGCTGCGCTCGACATTGCTTTGGCTAAATGCGGGCGTTCCAGAATAGAAACGAAATCAGGAAATATTTTTTCGCCGACTGCATCGAGTAAGAACGATGCGCGACGATACTGCGCACCGCCGGCGATGGCACCGATCGCATGCCCGATGAAGCCGCGTGCGAGCTCAGGAGTAAACAGCACCGGAACTTTAGTCGTCTTGAGCTTGCGTGCGCCGAGACGACTTAGCGTGCGCCGCGCTGCCATCTCACCAATATGCCTGACGCTTTCGAGGTCGCCTGGATCGCGCGCAGCGCTGTAGTAGTAGTCACGCTGCATGTCACCGCTGTCCCCGGCCAGGACGACGCAGCTCACGCTGTGGCTCGACTTCGTATAACTACCGACAAACCCATGCGTATTGCCGTAAGCGCGCGCACCGCGATTTGTTGAGACCGTCGCGCCTTCGGAATTGTTGATACGCCCATCGTACTCAAGCCCGAACTTCTCACAGTCGATCGCCATCGCGATTGCTTCTGCCGAGTCAATCTCCCATGCGTGATCGAGGTCCAAATCCCGAACCTCCGTGCACATGAGATCCGCATCAGCCAGACCCGAGTGCTGGTCTTCTGCTGTATAGGTAGCAAACGCGCAGGCCTTTAGAACCGCCTCTCGTACAGATTCTGGTGATACGTCCGAGGTACTTGCGTTGCCCTTGCACTGATTCTTGTAAACGGTGATGCCAAGACCGCGATCATTCGTATATTCAAGATTCTCGACGTCGCCAAGCCGCGCCGTTGCGGACAGGCCGAGGTCGTGACTTGCTGCTACTTCCGCCTGATCGACGCCTTGCGCGAGCGCCTCATCCAGCGCCATTCGCACTAATGCTTCGAGTTCTTGCTGACCCAGCGTTCCTGTTGTGGCAATGTCGCCCATTATGTATGTCGCCTCTCGCGATTCATTTATAACTCCGGGGTAGCTTAGCCGGTGACTATTGATAAGCCCAGCAAAACCGCGCGCAAGCGAGAACAGCACGCGCTGCAGGATCTCGGTGATCATTTGATCCCGTTGAAGAACAGCGAACTCGAAGCGATCGGTCTAAACGAAGAATTGCTGCAAGCAGTGCGCGCCGCCTCCCGTATAAAATCACATGGCGCGTTGAAACGGCAAAAACAGCTAATCGGCAAGCTCATGAGGCAAGCCGACGCTGACCTTGTACGCGCACGGCTTGATACTTTGGGCGCTCGCGATCGCGCCGAGAAACAGATGTTTGCCAAAGCTGAAAAGTGGCGCGACAGACTCCTCGCGGGTGGCTCCCAGGCGCTGCAAGAGTTCGAGGCGGCGGCGGGCGGATCGGACCCGGAGTTGCGTCAATTATTGGCGGAACTCGCGGTCACCATCAATGAGCGAACTGAGACGACCCTGAAACGGCAAGTTTTCCGGCGCGTTCATGCCATTCTGGTTAGAATCTCGCAATGAGTACTGAGGTAGGCATCATCATGGGATCGCGCTCCGACTGGGAGACGATGCAATACGCGAGCGAGACCCTGGACGCGCTTGGCGTTGCTCACGAAGTCAAAGTCATATCCGCGCATAGAACTCCTGACCTGCTGTTTGAATACGCGGCCACCGCTGTTGACCGTGGCCTCAAAGTAATCATCGCTGGCGCGGGCGGCGCGGCACACTTGCCTGGCATGGCCGCGTCCAAAACACGCGTGCCGGTTCTCGGCGTTCCGGTGCAGTCGAAGGCACTCAATGGCATGGACTCTCTGCTATCGATAGTGCAGATGCCCGCCGGAATACCAGTCGGCACGATGGCAATCGGGAAAGCGGGCGCGATCAATGCCGCCTTGCTCGCCGCGGCTATTCTGGCAAATGAAGATGCGGATGTGGCGTCGGCCCTGGAACGGTTTCGCCGTGATCAAACCGACAAGGTCCTTGGCGACAGTGATCCAACCCAATAGAGTTTAAGCGCATGCGAATCGGCATTATTGGCGCCGGCCAGCTCGGCCAGATGCTTGGATACGCCGCGCGCGATCTCGGCATGCAATGTGTATTCGTCGATCCGTCACCTTCTCCGCCGGCCGCTGCCTGCGGAGAAGTCATACAAGCCGCATTTGACGATGCAACTGCATTGTCCACACTCGCAGAAACCTGCGATGTTGTGACTTACGAGTTTGAGAATGTTCCGATTGCGGCTTTGGATGAAATCAGTGACCGCGTACCGGTCTACCCGCCACCTGCGGCCTTGTTACATGCTCAGGACAGACTTACAGAAAAGCAGTTGTTCACGAGCCTGGATATCCCGTTAGCGGCATTTCACCGCGTCGATTCAAAAGCGGATCTTGAGACGGCCGCGGCAACGATCGGTTTGCCATTGGTATTGAAGACGCGCCGACTTGGGTATGACGGCAAGGGTCAGTTTGTCGTCAAAACTGCCGCTGACATCTCTGTCGCCTGGCAAGAGCTTGGCGGCACTGAGCTTATTGCAGAGCAGTGGGTCGATTTTGACTACGAGGTTTCAGCTATCGGCGCGCGCAATCCGAGCGGGGACATCATTAGCTATCCATTGACGCAAAATCAGCATGTCGACGGCATATTGCACACCTCGCGCGCGCCCGTTGCCAACGAGCCCCTGACTCTCCGCGCAGAGCAATACCTGCGCCGCCTGCTCGAAGCACTGGACTATGTCGGCGTTCTGGCGCTTGAGTTATTTGTCACAGGCGATCGACTGATGGCGAATGAGTTTGCGCCACGGGTCCACAATTCAGGGCACTGGACGATCGAAGGAGCGCAGCCGAGCCAATTTACTGCACATTTGCTCGCGATAAGCGATGCCAGCCTCATAGCCCCGCTGTTGCGCGGCCACGCCGGGATGCTGAACCTGATCGGAAAAATTCCAGATACGGCGCGAATGCTGCAAACTGGCACCCTGCATGATTATGGAAAAGAGGCCAGACCCGGTCGGAAACTGGGCCACATTACGATAATCGCAGACTCGACCGCCGAACGTGAGCGCTTAGTCAGCGAAATCGAGCAAAGTGTGACCTAGTACTCTGGGTACAATGGAACTGGCGCAAGGCACATTCACTGAAGAACCGGGTAAACTGGCAAAAAAATGATACTTCTATGTCTTATCTAGAGCACTTTAAACTCAAAGAGCAGCCATTTCGGCTGACGCCTGACCCAGATTTCCTTTATTGGAGCATGCAGCACGCGCGCGCAAAGGCGTATATGGAGTCAACCATCTGGCTAGCAGATGGCTTCGTCGTAATCACAGGTGAAATTGGCTCAGGCAAGACGACGTTGTTGCAGTCATTTCTGGCCGAACTCGATGACGATGTTGTCTATGCAGTAGTGTCGCAAACGCAGCTGACGGCTACACAATTTTTACAGGCCGTGTTGACGGAATTTGGCTTTAAGCCATTCGATAAACGCAAGGTTGAATTGCTCGATATTCTTAACAGTTTCCTGATCGAGCAATATTCAAACGGCAAGAAAGTCGTACTCATCATCGACGAGGCACAGAACCTCAGCACCAAGGTGCTCGAGGAAGTTCGAATGCTCTCCGGAATCGAAACCCATAAAGAAAAAGTGCTGCGCATTATTCTGGCCGGCCAACCCGAACTCAAGGAAACACTGGAATCGCCGAACCTGACGCAACTACTGCAGAGAGTTCGCCTGAAATTCCACCTTGGTCCACTCGACTTGAGCGATTTGGGCCCTTACATCACGCACCGTATGACGGTTGCAGGCTGCGCAGACGATAGTGTTTTTGGCGACGATTGCTATGACGTAATTGCCAGATATACAGGCGGCATTCCGCGCTTGGTAAATACGCTGTGCGATACGGCTCTGTTGATCGCCTTTGCCGACGAAAAGACAACATTGACGGCCGATGACATTATGGCCGCGGCCACCGAATTGAGTTGGAAAGAATACGAGAGTGATACTGGCCGCTTCAACACACTCGACCAAGTAATAGCGCGCCACGGACCTTCGGCGCATTCGACTCAGATTGAAATTCTTGCAGACGGTGTGGTGGTTGCAGTACAAACCTTTGGGCCAGGTCGAATTATCATCGGTCGCTCTCCAGACAATGAGATCTGCATTCAGAGTAAATTCGTCAGTCGACATCACGCGCAACTGATCATCGATGAAAAGGGTTGTATTGTCGAAGACCTGAACAGTACCAATGGCGTCTTTTTTGGCGAACGACAGGTTAAGAAACATTTGTTAGCGAGTGGCGACTCTGTCGCGATCGGCGCGCACGATCTTGTTTACACGGACCTTCGAGACCCAGACGAAAACCAAGACGAAGAACTCGATGAGGACGGGCGTTCAGCCACTTTTGGTTAGATCAGGTCTCACTGGCCGCTGCGGCGCTCTGTATTTCGATAGTCGCGCCGCTTTAGCAATACAACCAGTCCTGCGACGAGGCAAGTCAGTCCGGTTGCAAAGCAAATAGTGGGCCAGTACCAGTGGTTCACATACATTGACGCGCCCAGACAGAGCGCACCTACCAACAGGTAGAAATACGGCAGAAATTCGTAGATTGGTTTAGAAACCCACATGGTTATTGATTGTCCATAGCCATGGCCACTGAGTCCAGTGGAATTGAGTCTGATTTAGTGACTAGCGACCCCGGCTAAAGAGCCCAAGAATGCGCGACAGGATGGAGTCTGACATGCCCTCTACGTCCAGATCCGGCTCGTACTCTTGCCCTTCTTCACGTAGCCGCTGAACCAGTTGTCGAGATTTAGCGTCCATTCCTACCTCAGTGATCGTATTTTCGAATGCCATTGCAATGTCCCTCCATGTGACCCAGCAACATTACATAAATGCTGATTTGAATTGCGTGAACGAACTCACAGACCTAAATGTGAAGTAGAGAGGACGAAATTATGTCAAGTATCGTCAGGCCGTGCCGCCTACGGTTATCTCGTCAATCTTGAGTGTCGGCTGACCTACGCCTACCGGAACAGACTGGCCTTCCTTGCCGCAAGTGCCTACACCTGAGTCCAACTGCAAGTCATTGCCGATCATCGAAATCTTCGACAATGCTTCAGGACCATCTCCGATCAGCATTGCACCCTTCACCGGCACGGTGATTTTTCCGTTCTCGATCAGATACGCCTCGCTCGCCGAAAACACGAACTTGCCCGACGTGATATCCACCTGGCCACCACCGAAATTCGGCGCGTATAGACCTTTATCGACAGACGCGATGATGTCTTCCGGCACATGCGGACCCGCCAGCATGTAGGTGTTGGTCATGCGCGGCATCGGCATGTGTGCAAAAGACTCTCGGCGTCCGTTGCCAGTAGGTTCAACGCCCATCAATCGAGCATTGAGTTTGTCCTGCATGTACCCCCGCAAAATTCCGTTTTCGATCAGTACGTTGTACTTGCCCTCGGTGCCTTCATCGTCTATCGCCAGCGACCCACGACGATTAGGCAAGGTGCCATCATCAACAATTGTGCAGTCCTCTGACGCTACGCGCTCGCCCACACGGCCGGAAAATGCCGAAGTCCCCTTGCGATTAAAATCACCCTCCAGGCCATGGCCAACCGCCTCGTGCAACAAGATTCCAGGCCAGCCAGGCCCCAGAACGACCGGCATGGTGCCCGCCGGCGCTGCGATTGCTTCCATTTGAACTGCGGCTTGGCGGACAGATTCACGGGCGTAATCCATCGCCACCTCGCCAGAGAGAAAATAGTTAAGGTCCCCTCTCGCGCCGCCGCCCGCATAACCTTGCTCACGGCGGCCATTGTCCTCAAGAATCACGCTAACGTTTAGCCGTACCAGCGGCCTGATGTCAGCGGCCAAGGTGCCATCGGAGGCTGCGATCAGTACCAGGTCATGGCTACTCGACAAACTGACCATGACTTGTTCGATGCGTTTATCCAGCGCTCGCGTCGCCACATCAATTTCGGAGAGCAACGCGGTTTTCTGCTCATCGCTGATACTCGTTATCGGATCAACGAGCGGATACAGCGGCACCAGCTGGTTTCGTTGCCAGGCTTGCAAAGACTTCGACTCACCAGCCCGGGCAATAGCCTTCGCAGCGGATGCGGCTTGTTGCAACGCCGGCAACATGAGCTCATCCGAATAAGCGAATCCGGTTTTTTCGCCGCTGACCGCGCGCACGCCGACGCCTTGATTGAGGCTGAAACTACCCTCACGAATAATGCCGTCCTCGAGAGACCAGCTTTCCTGACGACTTACCTGAAAATACAGGTCGGCATAGTCCACGCCGCCCTGCATCATCGAATTTAGCGTCGCATTCAGATGTTGCTCACTCAGACCTGCCGGTTCCAGCGTGCGCAGGATTACGGCATCGATAGTATTTTGTTGGCTGTCGCTCAAACTTTTTCCAATTGTTAGTCGGCCAAAAAGCGCCTGTTTGCCAGCGCTGGAAACTCAGCACGTAGCTGTGTAGGTAGATCGGGGTCGATATCGGCGGCGACAACACAGTTGCCGGAAGCCTGTTCTGCCAGAACACGGCCCCAGGGATCGATAATGATTGAATGACCGTACGTTGTTCTATCGTCCGCGTGCTCGCCATATTGCCCGGGGGCGATCACATACGCCAGATTTTCGATCGCCCGAGCCCGCAGCAGTGTATGCCAATGCGCAGTACCCGTTACTTTCGTGAACGCTGCCGGCACCGTGAAAACGGTGGCGCCGTCATCGACGAGCCTTCTGAACATCTCCGGAAATCGCATGTCGTAACAAATCGCCAAGCCGATACGTCCGATCGGCGAATCAACGCATACCAGATCATCGCCCGGGAACATCGACCAGGACTCCTGATACGCCTCATCCAGATCCGGCAGCTTGACGTCGAACAGGTGAATCTTTCGATAGCAGGCCTGCACTTCGCCAGCCGCGTCGTAAACAGGGCAGGCACCGAAGACTCGTTGCGGCTGCGGCGACGCCAGCGGCATGCTGCCGGCCACGATCCACATTGCATGCTGTCGCGAGGCCGAGGCAAGAAATTCCTGGATCGGACCGCTACCGTTGCTTTCCGCGTGCGCCGATTTGTCGCGGCCCTTCCTGGGCATCAGCGCGAAATTCTCCGGCAGCACGGCAACTTGTACGTCGTCAGCCGCAGCTTCCGCCAACAAGCTGCCGGCAAGTTCCAGATTGGCGGCGACATCAGCTCCGCTGTTCATCTGAATCGCAGCTACTCGCATATTATTCCGCCTCTTCCAGGCAGCCCGATCGTTCGCCCTGCTCTGCGAACTGTTTTGCCGTTACCGTCTCGATGACCGGCTCATCCCAGGAGCCACTGATACCGTAGTAGACCTGACCAACTTCGGACAACGGTTTTTTGAAAATTTGTGAAAATATCAGGACGACCACCGCTACCGCGGGACCGCCCAAGGCTGCACCAACCACGGGTAATGCATTGCCGAAACTGGCGCTGACAACGGCGGTCTGATCATAGTCCCGATCCACCATGCCAGCACGACCGATAACCCCGATCTGGGCCGCCGGTCCTTCTAACAATAAATTGCAGGTATAGGTCTGACCATTGTCCAGCCTGAATCGGCCACGAATCTGATCAAAACCGAAACCCTTGTTGAATACATCTCGAAAATCGAGCGACAGACGCCGTGGCAACGCCACAACGCTCATTACTCCGATCATGCGACCTGCGCCCGGCTCGACCTCGCTCAGCTGACCAATGCCAACACGGACCGTTACATCGCCGTTTAACGATTCGCGAAATTCGTCACGCGGGCCGCCGGACCAATCTACGTTAAATTCGACCGAGAAATCCTCCGACACAATCCCCGGCTCATAATCCAGTCGCGACATCGTCTTTTCAACATCGCTGCTGGTCATGCTGGCCGAAAGGTAAGTGTGGCTTCCGTCCGGGTCCGACTCATCTATGATCCAGCGACCAGAGCCGGAAACCTCAAACGTCGGATCTGTAGTTTGCAGATCATCGGTCTCAAGACCATCCGGCGTTTTCAGCAGCGTGGCGTGAACAGCACCGAGAAAACGCGTACCAATCGCAAATTCCTCGGCATCAATCGTGATCGGCGGCAGTGTCCTCGGATCGAGGTTCGACGTGGACTCGGGCGAAACGCCACTCTCATCGCCGGGCAATACCAGCCTTTCCATATCCAGTACTAATGGTCGACCGGCGTTAAAATCGTAAGGCACAGAAGCGGACCCGACGATATCAGCGCCGTCAAATTTCACCAGCCACTCTTGCCCGCCACGATCCAGACGAACCCGGTGATCACGAATGTGCTGGCCGAACAGGTACAAATTGTCGACCGTCATATCCGCAGAACGAATCCGCGTACCCAAGGCTATCTTTGAATCTGTATCGCCCCTGCGATCGAGCCAGTCTTGAAGAGTTACAGTTTCCGCATGGCCGCGAAGATGCAGGCCACGCGTTTCCGCTTCGCCAGCTGCCGCAACGCCAAACGCAACTACACCTCGATCAAGGTCCCAGCGATCATTCGCTTTAGTGAATTCCAGTCGCCAGGATAAGAGGTCCTGCGCCAAACCCGTGGTGACGATTGAATCTGACTCGGACGGTAGTCGTACAACGGCGCTGAGAGGAAATTTTTCCTCAACATTCTTTGAAAGCGGCTCAGGGAGGTCGATGGCAAGACCATCAAGCTCACTCGTCAGGTCAATCTGGAATGGTTGCTGATCCTCTTCCTGAGCGCGCGCAAATAACAAACGAGCCTCAAAGGCTGTCGCGCCGGATATATCGCCGCGCAACGGTAAGCCTAGTTCATCGAGCAGCGCTTCGGCTGTAGCTGTTCCGGAAGCGCTCGCAATAATTCGGTAGCCCGGCATGGATTCTGGCGCCGGCTGCAAATCGATGCTAACCGGACTGCCGAGGAACGTACCGACCAATGCCTCGCTACTGATGTCATCACGGCTGAGCGTAACCTTGCCGCCTAGCTCGGTGAGTGTTGCGGGAAACCCCTCCATCTGAAATGCGGCCGAGTCGGTCTGCACAATCGACGTAAATTCAAAATTCTGAGAATCGCGGAGAGGTACCGTGAGGTCCAGTTCGATGGCGCCATCACCCTCGATCGCAACCCGATCCAATTTGCCTTTGAGCGCGTCAATTCCAACCGGACTATTAGCGAGCAGCGTTCGTATCGCATCAAGTGAGCCCTCCGTTTCCAGAATCACACTCAAGTTAGGATTCCTGAAATCATCGATCTCGACGCGTGCATCTATGATCTCGACGCCTTCATTGACGATAGTATTTTTCGCGGTGTGCAAGCGCATGTTGTCCACTGCAATGTCGAGGCTACTGAATTCGGCTGCCGGCCAACGGCGCTGGTACATGATCCGTGCATCACGAACGTTAGCATCGACATGAAAATGTCCTTCGCCACCGTCAAATGGCCACTTATCCAATGGGCCGTATAGTCGCACCGTTCCGCGCGGTATGCGGCCCGCCAGCAAACCCTCCTCGAGCCATTCGCTGGTGGTTGGAACACTCGGAAAGTAGGGAATGTACTTTTTGGCAATCCCTATATCGTTGACGCTCCACGTACTGGCAAGATCAATAACAGGTTTGCGGCTGCCGTCCTCCAAAGTCATTTCGACATTGGTTTCGAAAGCGAAGTCTTCGTTGTTGAAAACGATGCTGTCCGAAAGCACTGTCGTTCGATTGTCGCTGCGCCGCCAAATCAGAGTACCGGACAATTCATTCAGCAGCACCGGATCGGGTAACTGAGTTGGCAGATCAAGCGATAAATCTGTGGATCTGACTTCGAACAGGCCACCCGTACTGTCCGATCGCAGCAGCCCGGAAAAACCGCGCACTCCCGGAAATTTTCCAACCGCTGCAACACCGACACGATCTAATTCAACGGCGCCGGTAAATTTCGGTGCGTCCGTATCGAGATCGCTTACCGTTAGTTCAAGATTCCTGATGCTGCCATCGGGTGCATAGTCATCAAGCTGCTGCTGTTGTGCGGGCTTGAGCCACGGCCGAAAAACTCGAGCGTCGTCAATCTTAAGAAATGAGGCGCGTACATCAATCCTCTCAATATTGCCTTCGCTATCAGTTCCGGCCTCGACGCGCAGGTCGGTCGAAGGCCAGACACCGTTGCCTGTTTCAAGTCGAAAGCCATCCGCAGCAATCAGCCAGCCGTCGATGTCGTTGAGCAGTTCGAGACGACCATCGAAAGAAAATGCAGGCGAATAACCGACGCTGACGTCGTCAAAATCGATCTCAGCGGCGGCGCTGCTCAGTCGAGCGTTGTCTATCGCAAAGGACAGGCGCAAGTCGCCCTGGCCGGACTGAAATTGCGCTGCCTCGCTGGTGTGCAGAGTAGATATCCCTGCAAGCTCAACATCTTCAATGTCAACGTTGATGTTCCAAACCGGCTCTTCGTCGTCAACAGCAACGAGTTGCATCGCTGCGATTGTCAGACTGTCACCGATATCTCCCGGCAAATTAATAGTCGCATCGACGGCTGTTCTGACGCCATCCCGACTGATCAAGAGATTAGGTATTTCAAATTCTCTGGGTTGCGCCACTCCCGGCTGCAGAAGTTGCACTGTCAGATCTTCACCGAATACCTCGATACGACCGATTTCGCCGTCATTTTCACTTCTTGGCCGCGCCGGCAGCAATTCGTTAGGCGGGCTTCCCTGAACCCACCATTGCCCGTCTTCAAGTTGACGAATCTCAAGCGTAGAGTCGCGCACGATGATGCGATCAACGACCGCTTTTCTGTCGTTGATGATTCGCGACAGTGCAATGCCGACGCTGACTTGTTCCGCGGCAATAATGGTCGCACCGGTTTCCATCGAAAGCAGTTCTGCTTTGAAAAACTCGACTTCAGGTCCGCTTAAGCCCCAACGTGCATCCATGCCAGAGAACTGCACTTCCATACCGATAGCGGCGCTGGCCCATACCTTAATGTCCTCCTGGTATTCAGGCAGCCGCGGCAGGAATAAGCGAAACAGCCCCACTGCAATCGCCAACAAAATAACGACGGCCGCCGCCGCGTACGCCGCGATTCTGAGCAATCGTTGTAGCAGTCCCTTTATCACATCAACACGACGTCAAACTGATCCTGCATGTAAAGAGTTTCCGGTTGCAGGCGAATCGTCTTGCCCGTCTGCTTCTCCAGCTTTGCCAGGCTGGGTGCTTGTTCATCCAGCAAGAGATCGATTACGCCCTGATGCGCGAGCACCATTGCCTCGTCGAATTCAAATTGTCGCGACTGTCGGTTGACCTCACGAAACACCTCGAAGCAAACCGTTTCTGCCGTCAGAACGAAACCGCGGCCGGAGCAGTGTGGACAGTCCTCGCACAAAACGTGTTGCAGGCTTTCGCGAGTTCGTTTTCTGGTCATCTCAACCAGCCCAAGTGGCGACACCGGCATGATCTGGTGACGCGAGTGGTCTTTCTCGAGTGACTTCTCAAGCATCGCGAGGACATTCTCGCGGTGTTCGACTTCTTCCATATCGATGAAGTCGATGATGATGATACCGCCCAGATTTCTCAGCCGTAGCTGCCTTCCGATACTCACAGCCGCTTCGAGATTAGTGCGATAAATCGTTTCTTCAAGGTTGCGATGACCGACATAGCCGCCGGTATTGACGTCAACGGTAGTCATCGCTTCGGTCTGATCAAAAATAATATAACCACCTGATTTCAGAGCGATACTGCGATCCAGGGACTTGCTGATTTCATCCTCGACCGAATGCAAATCGAAGATGGGCCTGCGCCTTTGATACAACTCAAGCATCGGCGCTACTTCAGGCAAAAAAGTAGCCGAGAATTCCTGCATGGCGGCAAAGTCCTCTTCTGAGTCGACCAAAATATGTTCGACGTCGCTAGTCACGAAATCACGCAATACGCGCAGCGGCAACGACAAATCCTCATGTACCAGTGTTTTTACTCTAGCGTTGCTGCACCGTTCCTGAACGACCTCCCACAATTTCGTCAGATACTTTAAGTCTGCCTGCAACGCACGGGCATCTATGCCCTCCGCAACGGTGCGAACGATAACGCCGCAATCGACGTCCTGTTCTGCCAGCAGCTCTTCAAGCTGTGCCCGCAAGCGCTCACGCTCATCGTCATCTTCTATGCGCGCCGAAATTCCAACAGCATCACCGTTGGGTATCAACACCAGATGCCGCGACGGCAAGGTAATAAACGTCGTCAGTCGCGCGCCCTTGTTGCCGATAGGGTCTTTGACGACTTGCACCAGCAGTTCATCGCCCTCTTTGACCAGATCGCGGATGCTTGCCTCCTCACCTGGCGACTCATCGGAACTGGTTTTTCGGACTATGTCGGACACGTGCAGAAACGCGGTTCGTTGCAAGCCGATCTCAATGAAAGCAGCCTGCATTCCAGGTAGCACGCGCATGACCCGGCCTTTGTAAATATTGCTAATCACACCACGGCGCTCTGCGCGCTCGATGTGCACTTCCTGGACTACGCCATTCTCCAACAACGCCGCACGCACCTCATTTGGCGTGACATTGATGAGAATCTCTTCTTTAGCCGACTCGACAGTCATTCCATTGCTGCTCTCTTGATTACGTCAATGCCAGCGGCGGTCATTAATTCCGCCGTCTCAAATACGGGGAGCCCGACCACCCCCGAGTAACTACCCTGTATATTCTCAACGAAAACACCACCAAGACCCTGAATAGCATAGGCTCCGGCCTTTCCGCGGGGCTCCCCACTTTGCCAGTATGCGAGTGCTTCGTCAGGACCGATTTCGCGAAATCGGACTTCATTGACCGACAATTCCGTCTCATGACCCGCATCCCAGAGTATTGCTATGCCCGTCATGACCTGATGCTTACGACCAGACAAGCGGGCAAGCATGGCAAGCGCATCGTCCTGATCCTGTGGTTTACCGAATACCACGTCATCGACCACAACCATGGTGTCTGCGGCCAATACCGGCAACGAATGCGTCAAGCGCGCGACGGCCGCTTTCGCGCTCGCCAGGCGCACTACCATCGCGTCGGGAGATTCTCCAGCCAATCGTTCTTCGTCCAAATCCACTCCGCCCACGGAATAGGCGACGCCAAGCGCATCAAGAATTTCGGCACGCCGCGGCGACGCTGAAGCCAAATGCAGCACTGGAGTGGTCTCACTCACGATGGTACGGGTGTCCGGTTTGCAACGACCAGGCGCGATACATCTGCTCGGAGAAAAGAACGCGGGCAAGTCCGTGCGGCAAGGTCAGGTCTGACAATGACCAGATGGTATCGGCGCGCTGCCGGCAGGCATCCGCAACTCCATCAGGTCCACCGATGACGAAACACAGATCGCGGCCGTCAGCCTGCCAATCGAGCAGTCGGGTTGCCAGAGTCTGGCTGGTCAATTGCTTACCTCTCTCATCCAGAAGGACAACTTGTTCGGTTGATTTTATGCGCGACAGTATTTGCTCGCACTCCGCATCCATCGCGTTTTGTGTCTTGTTGTTTTTTGACCGTCGCGCGGTTGCGATACAGTCGATACGAAACTTCCATTCGCGCGGAAATCGTCCTGAGTAATTCTTGAAAGCGTCGTCAACCCAACCCGGTTGCCGATCACCGACAGCGATCAGTCGAATGTGCACTACTGGTCAGTCGCCGCCAATTCCCGAGGTGCCCCCATCGACCAGAGTTTCTCGAGGTTATAGAACTCACGTACTTTCGGCAGCATGACGTGGACCAGCGCGTCCTGCAGGTCCAGCAACACCCATTCTCCACCCTCTTCGCCTTCAATGCCGATAGGACGGCGGCCTGCTTCACGCGCTCTGTCGGCAACGTTTTCTATGAGCGCCTTTACGTGACGACTGGAGGTGCCGCTGGCGACGATCATATAGTCCGTAACGTTGGTCATCTTGCGAACATCCAGCGTCACGATATCGTGCCCCTTAACATCCTCGAGAGCGGCAACAATGAGTGCACTCAGTTTTTCGCTATTCATTTAGTTCTCTCATTTCCAAATTTTCTCTTTTTAGTCAAAAAAACCTCTTACTTGGAATAGCAACTGCTATTCATTATGACGTCGCGAACAACGTCTGGCATAAGAAATCGCGGGTCCCGCCCTGCCAGCACGAGCTCGCGAATTTCGGTTGATGATATTTCAAGTTGTGTAACAGCATGAATGTGAATGCGGTTATTCGTTTGTTCGTGCAGGTCGTCAATGCGGTGCGTTCCGTGTTCAGTTATCAGTTCACCTAGCGGTCCAATATCGGGCGCGCGCCAGCCAGGCCGATGTGCGACCACAATGTGTGCAAAGCCGAGAATCTCTTCCCACCGATGCCAACTGGTCAAACCAAGGAAAGCGTCCATTCCCAGAATGAGACCCATCGGCACATCAGGTTGTTCCTGACGCATCGAAGCAAGCGTATCCACCGTGTATGACGGGCCGTCCCGCCTGAGTTCACGATCATCGACAACAAACCGGGGTTCGTTACGTGTTGCTGACGCGACCATCTCCAGACGCACTGGCGCTGTAGCGTAGGTCTCACCGCGGTGGGGTGGATCACCACTGGGTACAAACCGTACCGCACTGAATCGCAACGCCTGCAGCATCTCGAACGCTGTTCGCAGATGACCGTAGTGAATGGGATCGAAAGTGCCGCCAAAAATCCCGATTGGGCTCACGCAGCCCTCCGCCGGCCCATCGTCAACTCCAGGACGATAGCGGTAATTACCTGCCACGGATCGGCCTGTCGCTGCCCTTTTGCGGCCTGATCTGCCGTGCCGGTAGCCATCAGAAGGTGGTGAAAGTCGCGTGACTGATGACGCGCAACGCAGGCTCGCACCAAGTCCTGACGATTGCGCCAAACTCCGGCTTTTTGCATGCCGTTCGCCAAATCCATACCGCCCGCCATAAAGTCCGTAAGTCTGGCCAGCGTGCGCAGCTCGCGTGTGAGAGCCCAAACAATAATGACCGGTTCAACTCCCTCCGCCTGCAGTCCTGCCAGTACCTTCAAGGCGCGCTTCGAGTCACCAACCAATGCAGCATCAACGAGCTTGAAGACATCAAAGCGACTGCTATTTGCGACCGCTGAACTGACGTCATCAGCGCTGACCTTGCCCTCACCATGCAGCAAGCGAAGCTTCTCTATCTCCTGACCGGCAGCAAGTAAATTACCCTCGACGCGATCTGCGATCATCGCGATAGCGTCGCGATCCGGCTGCAAACCGACCCTGCGCATACGCTCCCCGATCCAACCGGGCAATTCGCGCGGACCGATCGGCCAAATAGTCACATTGACGCCTGCGGACTCCAGCGCTTTGACCCACTTCGACGACTGGCCGCTACGATCAAGCTTCGGCGCCACGACGATCAGCATCAGGTCGCTGCCAGTGTTCTCGATCAAGTCGACGATTGCCTGGCTACCAACCCGCCCTGGCTTGCCGGTCGGTAGTCGAAGCTCGACGATGCGGCGCTCCGCAAACAAGGAAAGATTTGCTGTCGTGTCACGCAACGAAGACCAGTCGAAACCGGTTGTAGCAATGTGCAGATCGCGAGACGTAAAACCCTTCTGGCGTGCGCCCTCTCGAAGAACGTCGAGCGCTTCAGCCGCGAGCAGGTGCTCGTCGCCGCTAACCAAATAGCAGGGCGCCAGGTTTTTTTGCAGATGCGATTGGAGCTGGTTGGCCTGTATTTTCACGCAGTCAGAATCAAAGGATATGCCGCCAGATCATACAGGGGCGCGGAATCTGCGGAAAGCATCGTCAACCAAGCTGCTCCATATTGATCGACTCTCCTTCCAGCAGGACCGGTATCCCATCAGCGACCGGATACAGGACCTTACCGTCGTCAGTCAGTAATGCATCGCCAAGCGGCTCGAGCAACGTGCGGCCGTCATGGTTACTCAGCTCACCTGCTGCAATCGCTGCATTAACTGAATTCAAGATCGCCGGCTTGGCCATAGCCAACCCTGTGTGGGTAACCGGGCAATGCAGTACCGCTAATAATCGTTTGTCCATGCTTTAGTGTCACTCAATTTGATTCGTAAGTTATTGTTTTTAAAACGCTTGAAGGAGTAAATGTTATACTATATCCTTAATATCTGATACCCCTGTTAATCAAGATACACAATTACTCAAAATACACAAAAATCGCGCGATTGGCTCGACGGCGCGGCAGTAGCGCTGTCGGCGCTTTGCCTCGTACATTGCCTGGCGCTGCCACTCATCGTGGTGGGTGTGCCTTTTCTTGCGCAGTACTCGGAGACACACCTGCACTATCAGGTGCTGGTGCTCGTCATTCCTCTGAGCACCCTTGCCTTGGCTATTGGATATCGCCGTCACCGTAACCTGCGCATCGTGGCCGGCGGCGCGCTGGGCATGCTGCTGCTGATTGTCGGTGCCACCGTGGCGCATACACAGCTCGGCCTGGCCGCAGACAGAATATTTACGGTATTCGGATCGTTAGTACTCGCTACCGCGCATTTCTATAACAGCTATCGCAAGAAGCTCGCCAACTCCTCGTTGTGACATTCCTCGGCGGCTGCCGCGGCAATATCCAGGTCTTCAACCAAGGGCTTGAATGCGGGGTTCACCATTCGACAGCGCATCATGATCTTCACTGCTTTGACGTTTTCCCCATAACGCAGCAACTCGTGCACATATTGCTGCGCGAACACCAAAGCCGCTTCCGGGTTTTCCCAGCGCAACATGTTGTCAAAGAACCAGGCCCAACCAGCCTCATCGTTGGAATCGTCAGCCAATGCTTTGTAAATATGCTCCAATCCTTGCGCGCGATTACCGCGACTGACAATTCCGTAAGCGTGATTCAACACCATCGTGCGTTGCGATAGGTGTCGGTCCCGCTCTGTCTCCTCATCGATACTCGCAGGCATCGGAATATCTAGCTCACGCTGCAGCTGCAAGGGCCGCACCATGCCGCCAAAAACCGCAAACGCCGCAAAAATAAAGTAGAAACTGACGAATTCGGTGAACATGTCGGTATTTAAAGCGACGTTGATACGAATCACGACCCAGGTCGCCGCAATCACGAAAGCGGGACCGATCAAGTAGACAAATCCACAGCGTTTAACAAGTTCAAATAGCGTAATTGGATTCAGACTCGCCAACGCTGAATGAGAAACCGCTAGAACGATCAATGACGCCGGCAAGAACATTGCGTACGCCACTGCAACGCTGAGTGCAGCAGCGCCACCAAAATAGCTAGCGGTGACATAAACCGCATAGACGAACGCGGCGACGTGCACGATCGGAAACAATGTCCAAACGTTGCCCAGCCACGATAGTAGATTGATATCCAGGGGTTCCGGCTCTCGCCCGTACGCACGCGCCTCAAGAACCACCATCAGGTAACGCAACAGCGCAGGCAATACGAAAACGACCAGCGGCGTCGCTAGAATCAGCGCGAGAACAAGGCCAAACATTCGACCTAGCGATGCGATCTCGAACAAGACGTAGAAAAGAATTAGCGCGAACAACACGGGCGGCACTATCGCCGGCGTCAGGAATTCGCGAATAAACTCAGTCGGCTTCAACGGGGTCGTCCTGTTTTTCCGGTACCGGGTCGTAGCCAGAACCACCCCACGGGTGGCATCGACCGATTCGTTTGATCGCGAGCCAGCTGCCGCGAAAGGCCCCGTGCAAACGCAATGCGTCCAGCGCGTACTGAGAACAGCTTGGAGAATAGCGGCAGTTGTTGCCTAGCCACGGCGAAACAAGAAAGCGATAAATCCAGACCAGACCGAGCAGCGGCCACGCGAGCAATCTGCCCAACGCCTGCAACATTACGCGGCCTGCTGTGCCTCAGTGGCAAAGCGGCGAATTGCCGTCAGCATGGCGGCCAGACCGTTGCTGCGAGTCGGGCTCAGGTGTTGTTCCAGATTCAGTTCACTGACGAAGCTGGCCGGCGTATTCAATATGTCATCCGGACGTCGGCCACTGTAGATGCGCAACAACAGCGCGATCAAACCCGAGACAATGGCAGCGTCGCTTATCGCTCGGAATATCAGGCGACCGTCTTCCTGCGAAGCCACAAACCAGACTTGTGACTGACAACCCTTGATTTTGTTTTCTTCGACGAGCTCCGAATCCGCCAAAGCGGGCAGTCGTCGACCGAGATCAATTAGATATTGATAGCGGTCCATCCAGTCATCGAAATATGCGAATTCTTCGATAACCTCGTCTTGCGCGGCCTGAACTTCGTTAGCCACCTCGTCTCCAAATTGTCCCGCCGGATCCATCTTCGATCTTGATGCCGGCGGCAGCCAGTTGGTCGCGATAGTCGTCAGCCGCTGCGAAATCTTTCGCCGCACGTGCCGCTTTGCGCTTCTCTATCAGAGTTTCAATATCCTGCGCAGACAATTCGCCGTCAACGTCACGTGCAAACCACTCTTCGGGATCCGACTGCAACACGCCCATCAGATCTCCAGCCGCATACATTGCGGCGGCCATCTTTTGTTTCTCGTCGTTGTCTGTTGCCTTATTGAGCGCCTTGGCCAGCGCAAAAAACTCCGCCAGTGCTTTGGGTGTATTCAGGTCATCTTCGAGCGCGGCTAGCAAGGCAGCAGGCGGCTCGGCTGCCTGTCGATCTTCATCGCTTACCGCAATACCGCGCACGGCACCGTACAAGCGATCCAGCATGCGGCCTGCCGAATGCAGAGTCTCATCCGACCAATCCAGAGGCTGCTTGTAGTGGGCACCCAGCAACGCCAGGCGGATCAGTTCGCCCGGAATCGTCTTGACCATATCGTGCACCAGCAGCACGTTGCCCAAGGATTTGGACATCTTCTCGCTGTCCATGGATAAGAAGCCGTTATGCACCCAGTAGCGCGCGAACTCGGCGCCGTCATGCGCGCAGCGACTCTGCGCTAATTCGTTTTCATGGTGCGGGAAAATCAGATCTCGGCCACCGGCGTGAATATCGATGGTCTCGCCAAGATGCTTCTTGGCCATCGCCGAACACTCGATGTGCCAGCCCGGACGACCTCGCCCCCAGGGCGAATCCCAACCCGGCATTTCCGGTGTCGACGGCTTCCAGAGCACGAAGTCGTGAGCCGCTTTCTTGTACGGCGCGACTTCAACCCGGGCACCGGCAATCATCTCGCGCAGATCACGATGCGACAGCGACCCATATTCAGCGTGACTGTCTACATCAAACAAGACATGTCCTTCCGCCTCGTACGCATGGCCCTTCGCGATCAACGTCGCAATCATCTCGATCATTTCGGCAATATGTTGCGTAGCGCGCGGCTCAATATCAGGCGACTGGACCCCCAACGCGCCCATGTCGTCATTATATGCCTTGATAAAGCGAGCCGTGATTTCCTCGATCGGCTTGCCAGATTCGATAGCCGCGGCGTTTATCTTGTCATCAACATCGGTGAGATTGCGGGCAAACGTTAGCTTGTAACTACGCCGTAGCAAGCGCGCCAACAGATCGAAAACGACCGCGGGTCGCGCATTGCCGATATGCGCGTAGTTGTAAACCGTCGGCCCGCAGAGGTACATCGTCACCTCTCCTACTTTCAGCGGGGTGAACGGGACTTTCTTACCTTGCTTGGTATCGTGTAATTGAATGCTCATTGGCCGTGCATAATAGCAATATTGCCGGCGACGGCTACGCCTTGTATTCTGCCGCGCTGCCAGCCCATTTTTCTCAGGACGCCACATGACAACCGGTCCCGTCAGTTTCAAAGCCCGTCACAGCATCGAGCAAGTAGAAGAAGGTAACGATCTCGCGCCCAAGTTCGACGATCGCGGACTCATTACCGTGGTGACAACCGATGCCACCTCGGGCGAATTATTGATGCAGGGCTACATGAATGCCGAGGCACTCGGGCTGACAATTGCTACGGGTGAAGCGCACTACTTCAGCCGCAGCCGGCAGGTTCTCTGGCACAAGGGCGCGACCAGCGGATTTACGCAAAAAATCCGCGAGCTGTTAGTGGACGACGATCAGGATTGTATTTGGCTGCGCGTGGAGGTTGCCGGCGGCGCCAGTTGCCATGTTGGCTACCGCAGTTGTTTCTATCGCCGCGTGCCCGTCGGGGCCGCTGGCGAGGTCGAGCTCGAATGGACCGACACCGAGAAAGTATTCGACCCGCTAGAAGTGTACGGCGACGCGCCAAACCCAACTAAACTCTAAAACTCACCCTCGGCGTCATGGCGACGCTTTTCGCGCAGGCGCTGCGCAGCCGGTTGCGGTTCGCGATACGCAATAGCTCTGGCCTGATAGGTGTATTCGATCGAGCCGATCAGCCACAAGAAATAGCCCCCCAGCTCAATGAACTCTTCGACCGCCAGTTTGACGATCCGCTGATAGTCGTCACCGAGTATCGACATCCATAACGGTTCATGGCCAACCAACATGACGAATGGGAAATGGATGATGGCACCGGCGAAAAGCAAGGCTATGCCAGGCGAAGGCCAAATGCGGCCCCACGCGATCTTCAAGCGTTTGCGTTGTCGGTAGGTATAGGTGATGACCAATGCAGCCGCGATCGCAACCAGTGACTGCCATAAGCTATCGACGATAAAGCGATCAAAAAAATAATCGAGTTCGCGAATAATGAATGCCAGCGCAAGGCCGCCGAAGGGAAATGCTATTGGGCGTTGTGACGGGCAATTCTTCGCCACCCAGGCCATAAGCAATCCGCAGATTGCGAGCATGAATGGTTGAATAATTTCGATCGGCGAAAATTCGCTGGTACCGAATTTGTCGCTTTCGCTCACCATTACATGCAATTTGAGACTCCCCGGAAACGAAATCTCAAGCTGCGTCAGCATCCACGTAATGCATGCGACGCCCAGGAAATATAATATATATCGGATCCAGGCCATACGAAACTATACACCGCCACGTAGCGCGAAAGTTGGCATTCCAGCGCTATCAATCAAGCCCTTTTGCTGCAACCAACGCGTAGCATCCTCGGCGTCGTTCTCAAACCAGAGCCCGGTTCTGCCAAGCCGAAAACTGTAGCCCCACTTGTCCATATCCTGCATCAGGCGTTCACTACCCACGCCGCTAATTTCATCAGCAAGCAGTATTTGCAAATAACACACGGCTGCTTCTTCAAGATCGTCGCCGCCGGCATCGCGATCGAGACCAGAGCGTCGCTCCTCGTCCATGCAGATCGTATGACAAGCTTCGTGCAACAGTGAGTGAATCGGCGTATCCCGGCGGACGTACACGTCGTTGGCAACGATGCCAGCCTCGCTGTCGCCCCAGAATGAACCCGTGATTGGCTGTTCAGGTGATTCGACAATTAGCGTCAGATGGAATTTCTGCAGCAATACTTGTATCGGCGCGAGCGGGATATCACCCACGGTCAACACACTTGCATTGTTTTCAGTCAGGATTTACAAGCTTCCAAGCTGCCGCAGAACGGTACGCACCAGGTCATCGACAATGGCTTCGCGCAATACCTGTTCCTCGTGCGACTTGCCTAAAACCAGGGTCTCGTCGTAGGTGTAATCTCGTGTCAGCGTAATGAGCTGAATTGGCTGAAGATTCTTTTCACCACTGTCGAGGCTATATTGGATTGTGTAGAAAACCTCGTACTCAGTCGGCGTGTTTCGCGCAGAAACAGAGAGCACACGTTGATCGGTCTTATCAAAAAGAATCGACAACGTCGCCGTAGCTTCGGTCGGTGATTCAACTATCTGCACGCCGTTAGCCTTTAGTTGCAGTTTAAGCTCTCGATAAAACATGCTGTATTCGTCGGTCGCAGCGATATAGGTGCGTTCCATTTCGCTCGGGACGCTGGACTTACCCTGCATGTGAAACCCGCAGCCCGACAATGCAAGCAGCGCTGTCACGAATATTAAGCCAAGCCTAAACAACGATATTCACCAAACGGCCCGGCACGACAATAGTCTTGCGAATTTCCTTGCCGCCAATATGTTTCTGTACATTTGGATCAGCCAAAGCCAGAGCCGCTACTGAGTCTTTGTCTGCGTCGGCGGCGACGGATATACGTGCACGCAATTTACCGTTGACCTGCAGCACAATCTCGACAAGGTCTGTCACTAGCGCCTGCTCATCAACCGTCGGCCATGGCACATCAATCAAGGCCGTCTTATGGCCGAGCACCGACCACAATTCATGACAAATATGCGGCACCATGGGTGACAACATCAGTACCACTGACTCCAACGCCTCACGCTCAACGGCGCGCCCGGAATCAGTCGCATCATCAAACTTGTTGATCGCATTCAATAATTCCATCGACGCAGCAACTGCAGTATTAAATGTATAGCGTCGGCCGATGTCGTCACTGATCTTGGCAATCGTCTGATGCGTCTTGCGACGCAAATCTTTTTGCTCTGCCGTCAATGTCGCAACATCGATTTTGCCGGCCGCGCCGCCATCGGCATGTTCTTGCACTGCCGACCAAAACCGTTTCAAGAATCGGTAGCTGCCCTGCACGCCATCGTCAGACCACTCAAGTGCCTGCTCCGGTGGCGCCGCAAACATCATGAACAAGCGCACCGTGTCCGCGCCGTACTTGCCGATTAACTCCTGCGGATCCACCGTATTGCCCTTGTTCTTGGACATTTTAGCGCCGTCTTTAAGCACCATTCCCTGCGTGAGCAGGTTGGTAAACGGTTCCGAAACATCGGTCAGGCCTTCATCTCGCATCACGCGCTGCAAAAATCGCGAATAAAGCAGATGCAGAATTGCGTGCTCAACGCCACCTGTGTACTGATCTACTGGCGCCCAGTACGCGGCTCGATCGTCGAGCATGACGGTGTCATTGTCCGGGCAGGCATAGCGCGCGAAATACCACGACGATTCAACAAAAGTATCAAAGGTATCGGTTTCGCGACGAGCGTCTTTGCCGCATTTTGGGCAGGGTGCGTTAATGAATTCCGGAATATCCTTAAGTGGCGAGCCATGCCCGGTGAATTCGACGTCTTCGGGTAGTACCACCGGCAACTGATCTTCGGGAACCGGAACCGCTTCGCAATCATCGCAATAAATTATTGGGATTGGCGTACCCCAATATCGTTGTCGCGAAACACCCCAGTCGCGCAGGCGAAAATTGATAGTGCGTTTGCCGCGTTTTTGGTTCTCGAAAAAATCGGCGATTGCATTGAAAGAGGTCTCGAAGTCCATGCCATCGTATTCACCGGAATTGACAAGCACGCCATGCTCCAGGTATTCCGACGCGTTGATATCGATCTCGCTACCGTCTGCTGGCGCGACCACCTGCACGATAGGCAGGTCGTGTTTCTTCGCAAATTCCCAATCACGTGCATCGTGGCCAGGCACTGCCATAACCGCGCCCGTGCCGTAGCTCATCAATACGAAGTTCGCGACCCACAGCGGTACTTCCTCTCCGCTCATCGGATGGATCGCAGAAATACCCAAAGGCATGCCCCGCTTTTCCATCGTTTCGAGTGTTGCTTCGGCCGCATCCGTTTTCTTGCAACCTTCAACAAACGCCGCGATATCGGGATTTCCAGCCGCCGCTTTCACCGCCAACGGATGCTCTGCAGCGACTGCCATGTAGGTGACGCCGAACAATGTGTCAGGCCGCGTGGTGAATACTGTCAGTGGCTCGTCTTCGCCCTTTACGTCGAAGGATAATTCCAGACCTTCGGAGCGACCGATCCAATTGCGCTGCATGGTCTTGACCGACTCTGGCCAGCCCGGCATGCGATCGAGCTCATCCAGCATCTCGTCGGCGTAGGCCGTAATTTTCATGAACCATTGTGGAATCTCACGACGCTCAACCAAAGCATCAGATCGCCATCCGCGGCCATCAATCACTTGTTCATTGGCCAACACGGTCTTATCGACAGGGTCCCAGTTCACAACGGAGTTTTTACGATAAACGAGACCCTTCTCGAACATCCTGACGAATAACCACTGTTCCCAACGATAATATTCAGGACGGCAAGTGGTGACTTCGCGAGTCCAGTCGTAAGCGTAGCCGAGGCGCTTCATCTGGCCACGCATGTCTTCGATATTCTCGTAAGTCCATTGTGCCGGTGGCACTCCGCGTTTGATCGCGGCGTTTTCAGCCGGCATGCCGAAGGCGTCCCAGCCCATCGGCTGCAGAACGTGCTTGCCCTGCATACGTTGATAGCGTGCGATTACATCGCTGATCGTGAAGACCCGCACGTGGCCCATATGCAGCTTGCCGCTCGGATACGGAAACATCGTGAGGCAATAGAATTTCTCTTTGCTGTCGTCTTCAACGACCTCAAAACTATGCGCGTCGTCCCATTGTTGTTGGGCTGCTTGCTCGACGATTTCGGGATGGTACGGGGTGCTCATATGGACTTAGTCAGTTTCAGCCTGCGAAAACCCGCAAGCCTACATCAAGACGAGCGGGATCGCAGCCAGAACCCCGCCAAGACAAGGAAACTCAAGCCGATGACGGGCCAATTTCCGAATCGCGCGTAGGGCGTCATGCCGCTGCGCGGCTGCACATCCAGGCTCATCTCGACCGGTTCGAACTGCGCCCCGATTGCCAATACCCGGCCGCGCGAGTCGATAAAGGCACTGATTCCCGTATTCGTTGCCCGAATCGATTCTCGTCCAACCTCCAGCGAACGCATTCTGGCGATCTGCAAATGCTGATGTGGCGCGATCGAATCGCCAAACCAGGCGTCGTTGCTGACATTGATGATCAAGGCAGCCTCGGGCATCGCGTACAACATTTCTGCGCCATAGGAATCTTCATAACAGATCGCAATTGTGAACTTGGTGCCATCCGCCATGCTCAACAGCGGTTGCTCATCCGCGCCCGGAGTAAGGTCACTAAACGGCAAGCTCATCATGCGCATCCAGTTACGCACGAATGACGGCACTGGAAAGTACTCACCGAAAGGTACGAGGTGGCGCTTCCGGTAGACCTCACGTTTCTGTCCGTTGATTGCAATCACGCTGTTGTAAATTCTGCTTTCGTCCGATGGCAGGAATTCACGTTCAAGAATTCCAAATACAATCGTCTGCCCACTACGCTGACTGATATTCTGCAGCGACTGCATGTACGGCTCTTCACGATCAGTCACGGACGGTATAGCGACTTCCGGCCAAATAACCAGTTTGCTGTTAACAGCGCTCTGGGTCCGGTCCCGATAGAAATCTTTGGTCGGCTGACGCTCTTCTGCCAGCCACTTGCGTTCCTGCGGAACTCCCGCCTGAATCAGTGTGGTATTGATAACGTCACCGACAGGTTTTGTCCATTGCACCGTCGATAGTCCGGCACCGACAATCCACGGCAAGAGCACTATTGCAACCGCGAACAGGCGTTGTCGACCGCGTTCGAGAATTGCGATCAACAATGCAGATACGCTCACAACCAGCATTAGGGAGACTCCGTAGACACCCAGCAGCGGAGCCCATCCGGCCAGCACTGTTCCAACTTGGCCGTAGCCTAAGGACATCCACGGGAAGCCGCTGAAAAGCCAACCTCGCAACCATTCGATAAACACCCAACAGGTGGGTGCCACCGCCAACAACCACCAGATATTGCCGTTGGCCAGACGATTGATGAGCCATGCGGTCAGCGCAAGGTAACCGGCCATGATCAGAGTCAGCCCAATGACCAGAAAAACGCCGACAAACCACGCCGCGTTGCCAGGCCCGGTAACCGACAGATAGATCCAATAGGTACCGCAAAGGAACATTCCGAGGCCGAAGAAGAAAGCGTAGGTCGCAGCTACCCGGCCGGATAGCGTCAGCGAGACATAAAAAAACGGTAGTAACAGCACCGGAGCCAGCGGCCAAAGGCCCGCCGGTTCAAAAACAGCAGTAAAAAGACAGCCGAGCCCGAAGGATATTGCCCGTAGCACAGCCTAGCCGATTCGTTGAACCTGAAGTGCGTCGACGCGACGCTTGTCCGCCGTAACCACAGCGAACTCGAAACCACTAATAGCAACTTTCTCGCCACGCCTCGGCAGACGCCCGAGTTCGTGCATGACGAGTCCGCCGATCGTGTCGTAGTCCTCTTCGCTCAATTTGCACTCGAAGAACTCATTGAAGTCCTCTATTCGAGTCAGTGCACGCACAGCGAAACTTGGCTTGCCGTTGCTCTCACCGTCCGGACGGATAAAGGCTGCTTCTTCGTGGTCATGCTCGTCGTCAATCTCGCCGACAATCTCTTCGAGCACGTCTTCAATGGTCAGCAGGCCTGCGACACCACCGTATTCGTCAACAACAATCGCCATATGGTTATGACTGTCACGAAATTCTTTCAATAAAGCATTTAGCCGTTTGGATTCCGGGATCACTGATGCTGGCCGCAGGATTTTGCGCAATGGCACATCATCGGACTTTTCGCTGCCGAAAAAGCGCAGCAAATCTTTGGCCAGCAAGACACCCAGAACTTCGTCGCGGTCTTCACCAATTACCGGAAAACGCGAATGGCCGGACTCAAGAATGACGCCAAGAATCTCGTCAAAATCCTGCTCGATATCAATAACCACCATTTGCGAGCGCGGCACCATGACTTCGCGAACCTGCGTTTCAGATACTTCGAGCACGCCGGACAGCATGCTCTTCTCGTCGGCATCGGTTTCGGACTGATGGATTAGATCCTGGATTTCTTCGCGGCTCCAGGGGTCACTCTTGACTGCGCGCTTTAACCGCGCAAAAAGTCCAGTGCTACCTGTGCCGCTCGTACTTGGAGGTTTGTCGTTCATCGAACCTAAATATCTATCCCGTTGCAGGACATCCTATTGTAGCAGCTTGTCATTGCGGACTCGCGTATGGATCAGCAATTCCTCGAGACTTGAGGATAGCGGCTTCCAAATGCTCCATTTTCTCCGCTTCTTTGTCCTCGCCGTGGTCGTAGCCCAACAAATGCAACGCCCCGTGTGTCAGCATATGCGCCCAGTGATTCTCTAAGGGCTTGGACTGCCGGACCGCCTCATCGCGCACCACCGATGCACAAACAACGATATCGCCCATTTGTAGCACCGCATCTTCAGGAAGTCCGTCTATTGTGCCCGCCGGAAACGACAGCACATTGGTCGCCGAATCCTTGTTGCGGTAAAGCTGATTGAGAGTCTGAATTTCCGCTTCACCGACAATTCGGACCGCAAACTCGACTTCTCGCTGCGGCAGGCGACCGGAACGATCCGCTGCCAGTTCTACCCAGCTCTGAATCACTTCTTTGTCCGGGATTCCGGCGTCTTCGCAGGCAAGCTGCACATCAACTATCATCACTGTCTGCCTCGTATGCCTCGACGATTAGTCGCACCAATGGGTGACGAACGACGTCTTTCGATGAGAATTGCGTAAAGCCTATACCTTCGATATCAGCCAGTATGCGCATGACGTCTTTGAGACCGGACACCTGCGCATTCGGTAAATCGATTTGCGTGATATCGCCGGTAACGACCGCATGCGACCCGAAACCGATCCGCGTCAGGAACATCTTCATTTGTTCTACGCTCGTGTTTTGCGCCTCGTCGAGAATAACGAACGACTCGTTCAAGGAACGACCGCGCATGAAAGCCAACGGCGCAATTTCAATCACATTGCGCTCGATAAGGCGTGTTACGTGTTCCGCGCCGACCATTTCGTACAACGCGTCGTACATTGGTCTTAGATAAGGGTCCACTTTTTGCGACATATCGCCAGGTAGAAAACCGAGTCGCTCACCCGCTTCTACTGCCGGCCGCACTAGTATGATTCTTCGCACTTCCTCATTGCTCAGCGCCTCGATCGCACAGGCAACGGCCAGATATGTCTTTCCGGTACCGGCCGGACCTATCCCGAACGCAAGATCCTGCTTGCGAATACTCTGCACATAGCTTGATTGATTCGCGCCGCGCGGCCGAATCATCTTGCGTTGTGTTTTGATGATCACATCATCGCTCTCACTCGAATCGGAATTTGCGGGCGCAAGTTCGCCATCGTTCATTTGAAACTCCTGCAACGTCATATGTACGCGCTCCGGGTCGAGTCGTTCATTATTGGTCATCTCGAAAAGCGACAACAGCACATCACCGCCTGCTTGCGCGGCGCCGGGCGGACCGGTAACGCGAAAGTGATTACCACGACTGGCTATGTCGACGTTGAGGCGGCTTTCTATTT
>RCNC010000303.1_pt1 | contig 30550 bp, 25 predicted proteins | sample 2041301 | NCBI WGS metagenome assembly RCNC01 (sample SAMN09708231, study PRJNA481090) | Marine sediment metagenome, whole genome shotgun sequencing project. | biome: marine sediment; feature: ocean; material: sediment; isolation source: Sewage treatment plant 13A marine sediment (STP13A) ... | reverse complement strand
TCGCTTTAATGTTGCTTATACCCACGCTCCAGTCGTAAATAATTGTTACCTAGGAAGAGAGAAGCCATGTCAATGGAAATTGTCGTCAAACTCAACGAACAAGACCTCGAGCATTTCCGGTCCGCTATGCGGAAAATCTATAGTGCCAAAAGCGACCTGGATGACAAAAAAATCATCAATCACGCTCGGGAAACGATCAGTGAAATCAGGCAGTCTGATGCACCGGAGTACATCCAGGAGCGTATCGGAAGCCTTGAAGCTCTTATCGGTCTGCTCACGAACCCCCACTGGAAAATACCGCCCCAGGACCGTCCCAAGATACTCGAAACGTTGGCTTATTTCACGGAAGTCCACGATCTGATACCGGACGAAATTCCCGGAGTGGGCTACCTGGACGATGCCTTTATGATCGATATCACCTGTCAGGACTTCAGGGACGAACTCGAGGTCTACCGTGACTTCTGTGTCTACCGTGTTATCGAAGCGCAGCAAAATGGCCGGGACATTTCGAAGACTGAAGGCGCGGAGTGGTTGGAGCACCGGCGCAGACAACTTCACTTGAAAAAATACCTCTCTACAAAAAAGTCGCAGTTTTGAGTATCGGTAAAACAAACGCTATATTCACAGAAAATCTAAAGTACCAAACAATCATTCACACCCATCGTTCAATTGAAATGGCGCGCAAAGTTGATCAGTTTGCGCAGCAATTCAATTGAAAACTCAATATGAACAGCTGTTCAATACTTTGGGTTTTATGAAAATATAGTGTTTAAATTACTTATACTCGTATTCAAATTGTATCTTTGAGACAATAATACAAAGTCATCTGAACTACATGACCGCAAAAACCAAAATCAATCAGGATTGCAATATGTCTACAAGTGCATTTTCCCGAAATCGTTCTACTCGTTAAAACGGATTAAGCCTCGCTGGACTGGGCACCAGCATGGCACTGGCCGGGAGTGCCAATGCTGCCGTAGAAGGTGAGGTCGTTACTCAGAACATTGCGGCCTCAGCTATAGTTGGCACGCCTCAGACCAAGACGATCTCCATTGATATAGACGGCGACGGAAATACGGAATTCGACCTGGTTGGTTATTTTGACTCGGGCCCCAGAGAAGTTTATGTTCGGGTTGTACCGGTCGAAGCCGGTGCACAGGTGGTTGGACAACCCGGTTTACCGGTCCTTGCGGATAAATTGACTGCGGCGATCGGTATTGACGGTAATTCAACCTACGTTGGTTCCGCCAACCTGGCCCAGAGTGAGACAAAAGGGGACTTCGGCAACTGGGTGCCGGTTAGTCAACGTGGATACGTAGGTGTCGCCTTTGATTTCGAAGGCAACACCCATTACGGATCACTCGATGTGGAGTTGGCTAAATTCAACGCCGTTTATCTAAGCACCAGCAGCGAGTTCGATGCCACTCTGCACGGTTACGTTTGGGAAACCATCCCCGGCATACCCATACTGGCAGGTGCTGAAGTATCCGCGCCGCTTGTACCCTCTGTAGCCGTACCCGTTGCACCCTGGCCCTTTACACTGGCCCTGATTGCCGGTCTGTTTTTATTTGTGAAGTGGCGATTGCGTCTTGCGCGGGACTAGCTATTGAGAAGCGCCTGAACGTGCAGCTTTATGTACCATTCCGTTGCTCTCCAGCCCCTGTTAGTCATGGGGATACGCCATGACTGAGCAGATACCCATCCGCGATTATTACGAGCAGCAGCCTTATCCGGATGGTGTCTACCATTTCACCCACCCGGCACATGTCGGGGCGATGGCACAGGTCTATGGGCACCCGGGAACACCCGATCCAGGCAGTGCCCACATATTGGAAGTAGGCTGTGGGCAGGGTGCCAATTTGATCCGAATTGCTAGCGATCTGCCCAGGGCAGACTGCACCGGCATCGACCTGGCCGATGTTCACATCAGCGAAGCCAAGCGGCAATCCGATGAAGCCGGGCTGGAAAATGTCCGGTTTGTCCGCGCCGATATTCTTGAGCAGGATTTTTCCGGGCAATGTTTCGATTACATCATTGCCCACGGTTTCTTCGCCTGGGTACCCGCTGAAGTCAAAGATCGTTTGTTATCCCTTTGTCATGATCACCTGGCTCCCGATGGTGTCGCCATGATCACCTACAACTGCCTGCCGGGCTGGTCAACGCGGTCAGGGTTACGCCTTCTGATGCAAATGGAAAACGAAGCCATGGCAGCCAGTGGTCGCGAGTTGTTGCACGGTATGGAGCGGGTGAAAGGTTTTTTAGACAGAACCCTGCCGGCAGTGGAGCACCTGCCACACGGTCCGCTACTGCGCAATGAAATCGAAAACCTGCGTCGCAAGGCGCCGGACATCATTCTCCACGACGAACTGGAACCTCTCAACGAACCCCTGTACTTACTACAGTTCGCACAATGGGCGCAGGCACATGGCATGGCTTATATCGGCGACACCAGCCTTATCAATGACTGGTTGGCAATCTATCCGAAGGAAGTTAAGCAGGGCCTGGCCGAATATCAGATGAGTCGTATGCAGGGACTGCAATATGCAGATTTCCTGATGAACCGGGATTTCCGTCGCTCCATCATTTGCCCGTTGAAGGCCGGTGAAGCCATCAGCGGCCACCCCGTGCCTGACCAACTGCGCGGTTTATGGGTGGCCTCCCGTCTGCGCGCGGTGACTTCGGACAAAAAACATGGCTCAACCAATTATCACTTTGTTCCGGAGCAAAACCTTCCGGCACAAAAACCGATGCTCGAAAAGCTGACCGTCAGCGATCCGGTGGAGCAGGCATTTCTCGATGAACTTGCCGGGTCTTTGGGGCAGTTCCACCCCATCGAAGAGGTTTTTGTCCGCTCCTGCAGCCAGGTGGGAATTTCTGCCGATGGCCATGAATCGTGGGACAAACTGGGGAGTTTCGTGCTGGAAAAGGTAGCACAAGGCTTTCTCAGGGTCTCCAGGTGCGGTTAGAGGACTATCGATGGCCCGGGTACGCCTTCGGCCTGACTCTGACCCCAAATATCTGACCGCAAATATCCACGCTAGTAATCACGCCCACATTCCCCTCCTTCCCCACTTACATCCTTTTATTAACCATGCTGATTTAAGCCATGGTAATGGCAACAATATCAGGAGGCAATCATGCCATGAAGACCTCGCCGGAATCACTCACCGGTATTTAAATCAAAAGTGGCGTTAGCAGCTGTTAGAGGCGACAAGACGATCTCGGAGCTATCTCAGCAGTTTGACGTGCACCCCAATCAAATCACGCAATGGAATTGGTCGATACTTCAATCTTTACAATCAAAGACGGCCACACTCCGCTTTGGGACGCGAGACGCCAGATAGTGTATATTTTTCTCAGCAGTCACTAACCTTGGCTGCTCAATCGATGGGCTGGAATCCACTTATAGAATTGGGTTTAGCTGTCCAAACAAACGGGGCCACCTCGGTATTCCCACTCCGCAAGGTCTGGATAAGTGGAATCCAGTGCAGTTTAAGAGAACCGAAGCAAGAGGCAAATGACTTGGGTTGCCGAGTGCTATCATGAATACCAAAATTCTGTAATATTTTGGCCAGTTTCTAATATCAATAGGGCAGATATGTTTTATAAATTATTAAAACCCAAAGCATGTCTCGACGAAGAAACGACACTCTGGTTGTTTGATACATTTACCTGGGCATTGAGAAACCTGGATGCGAGAGTATTTTATGATGAAACCATTCTGGTAACACCATCTAACCAACATTTTCCGGGTAGGGAAAACAGCGTTCATGGCATGGCTAATCTGATCTTCAGCCAGGTTAAAGAACATGCTGGACTCAAGCATTGGCCAACCAAACTAACAAATATGGCTGAAGACATGCCCGTTGAATCACCTAAAATAGAGATAAAGGGAGCATTGCGTGGCTCAAAAGGAATCATGCCTACAGGTGGGGCCTTTCATCAACTACTTATTGCCTATAATTCAGATCAATTACGAGATTCCGAAGTCCTCATTGCCGATTTTGCCCATGTACTGGCGCATTACCTGAGTAGCATGTCGCAAGAACCACCACCCGGTGGAGTAGAAAACTGGCCTCATATTATGGAAGTTGTTGCTGTCTTCATGGGGTTTGGTTTAATGATGGCAAATAGCGCCAATACGGTAAAGATACGTTCTTGTGGGAGTTGCTCGGGCCCAGCAGTAGAACGCAGCAATGCCCTATCTCAATATGACATAACTTATGCATTGGCAATTTTCAGTTGCCTGAAGGAAATTCCTACAAGGGAAGTTTTGGCGCAATTGAAAAAATCATTGCGGCCATTTTATAAAAAGGCCGCAAAAGAAGTAATGAATAAAACAGAAGAGCTTAATCGAATTAGGGCGAACTCACTTCCTGGAATAGAACATGCTTAAGGTACGTCATGAATAGAATCAACATATGGGCTTCTGAATGTCAGTTCTCCATCATGTTCTGTTGAAAAACTCGTTTGTGAGATGGGTGATTGTGTGGCTAGGGTTTATATCGCTGTATGTTAATTACAATCCCACAAACGTTTTTATCTTGCTCAGGCAGTAACTCCTTAACACTGCACTCAGTCATATAACCCCTATCCATCTGCGAAGCGAGTTCTTGCGCCCTGAACGCTTTAATAAACCCAATCTGCCCCTTTTTGCTATGCACTTTAATGGCATTTGGGTCTTCTGAATTATTGGGGTCGCGATAAAGCTGAATCGGGTCACCTGCTTTCAACCTGCGGATGTAGCTTTGCCTTCTACTACCGTTTGAGTTCTTCTTGCAGACCGCAACCACCTCCTCAGAATAGAGCGACATTCGTTTCATGTCCTGTTTCAGCTTAGGTTCAGGCTCGCTAGGTGAACCACCGATTTTCTGTTTACTCGACTGGCTTTTTAAGAAGACAAACAAAAAGACCAATCCAAGAACAGCCAACGCTAGCAGGTAATTCATTACATAATCCCCATAAACTTCGTACTTTGTTTAATTGTAACCGTTGCCTGTTAAAATCGCCTGATGATTGTCGCTTGCACATCACCCAACTCGACCCTGAAAATATGCGCCATACTCTTTTAGGGTGAGATAATGATATATTGAACGGTTTATATTACGCGGGGCCGGAACCAAATTCCCTAATGATGTTCCTAGTCTCTTGTTAACCAGGTGGAAAGTGCTTTGAGTGAAAATTTAAAAATACGGATAACCACCGGATTCCCGATGAGACTATGTGCGATCACGATATTGCTTGTCATGGTCGGGGTCATCAGCGGTTGTGCCGGAACAGCAAAGGGCAAAGACACTTCGTCCTATTCGAGCCTGAAGACCGAGGAGATTTCCAGCCAGGAATCATCCGAGGCTTCGGCAATGGTGATTATCCGTTATCCGGCCATGATCCACAGCAACGCGGAAAACCTGTACGTGAGTTCTTTTGCCATCAACGCGATCGGTGGTGATGTACCCTACGGTGTGTATGGTGATCGTCAGACTTCCAGGGTTGCGCAGTCCATTGTTGAAAAATCCAGTTATTTTGCGATGTCCCTGTACCATGAGTTAAAAGGTGTTCTGCCCGAAGGCTCCGTGCTGTTGTCTCCGCATATCATCGACTGGGACAAGGAACGCAATCTCTACAGCCGACCTATCCTGGGCACGGAGCAAATCCCCAGTGTTCTGACCATTGATTTCAGCATTTATTCGTTCCCTGATGTCGGTGAATTGATGAACTCACAACCGGTCACTTTTGGCGATCTGGTGACACCCCTTATTCTCATCAAAAGCAGTCGCTGGGTACAACCCTCGTTGGGTGGTTTGCTGATTTCAAGTCCACCACTGGCGAGCTCAGCCTGGCGGCAGGCACAATTTGAGACAGAGAACAGCTTCAGGGCGCGTCTTGATGATAATCCTGCAGTTGCTGGTTCTTCTTTGGGCTTTGTTTCCTTTCTGCGTGAAAGGGATGAGCCGAACCTTGCTGTACCGCTTAAAAGGAGCGGTGATGAAAACGGGCAGTTGCTGGCGATAGAGCAGTACTCGCTGGAAAAGATTCAAATGGATGGTGCGATCATCTCCACCTTACCGGAAGACTTCTCCGTTGATCCATTTGTACAGGGTTTTGTGAAAGGTGCCAGCACACGAGTGGTGGAAATGCTGAACTCGATTGATCATGAGAAAGCTACATTCTTCGCCCGTCAGGTCGCATTGGAGCGATTTGATCCTGAACTTGCCAAGGTGTTCTTTATTCAATCCAAGGATGAAAGCGTCAGGGCGCGTCTGCAACTGGCCGAGGCGCTGGTGGGTGCAGAGCGGGAGTTTTTGGCCGCGCAGTCAGACAGTATTTACGATGGTACCTACAATGGTAACTACGGTTCAAAGATGCGTAAAATCATCGCCGCAGAGTACCGGATGCTTGAAGAACGACGGACATTGGCAAAAAAGCAGAATATCACCACAGCCGTTGCTGTGGTTGCACTGGCCGGTTCGGTATATGGGGCGGTGGCAGCTTCTGCCGCGGGTACGGCCGCGGTAGCGGCGGCATCAGGAGCGGCCCTGGCCGGCTCCGGTTGGGCATTGCATAAAACGCTTGAAACCAGGACTGAGTCGAAGGAAGTAAACCGCTACTTTCTTGCCCGTATGGCCCCGGCATTTGACCGGCAAATGTCCGTGCAAATGGAGTGGCTGGAGTCAAAAGAGGTCATAACGGCGCGTGGCTTTGCCGAGTTCAGGAACAAGACTTTGAGTCTTTACCAGTCCAGGGTCAGATCGATGCAGGTCAGTGTTGAGATGCAATGCCGCTTCTCGCATCCGGACTTCGGACAAACCGGTCGTTGGTATGGCGTCTGTGACAACGGTCTTGCTTCGGGGAAGGGTTACGGACTGATCATGGATCAGCGTGGCAATACGGTGGAGTTTATCGGTGATGCTGAAAACGGACTGGCCTCGGGCTCAGGCGGCATGATCATTCAACGTAATGGTCAGGTTGGGGCAACCTACTACGAAGGTGGTTTCAAAAACGGACTGCCGGATGGTGTTGTTCGTGTCGAGAAACCTGGTGAACAGCCAAAACTAAGACAATTCAAGGCGGGTACGGATATCGGAAAAGGAGATGCAAATCGCCTTCAGAGTCTGAGGTTTGCCTCAAATTCACCACCTACGGGGTCTATTACCCCATGAAATCATTGTTTATGCCATTGATTCTGGTCCTGCTGTTTTGCTTAACGGTATCGGGCACCAGTGCCAGCACCAACATCGAAGAGATCCGTGGTCTCCCGCCGGGTGAACAGTATCGACAGCTCAGCCTGATTCTTTTAATTTCAGGCGGTTCAGACCCGGTATTGCTGGATTCATTGGCACCGCCTGGTAGTAATGAGCAGGACAGAAAGGTTACAGATTTCAGCCCGGATGATTACAAGACTCCGTTGATCCGTATTGTCGATCAGGAGTCGATGCTGTCTGGCGCGGCTTTTCTGCTGCGTTTTGCACATGATTCGGAGGATGAAATCCAGACTAGCCTGGAAAAAATCAATTCCGACAATCCAGTATTGATCAGCTTGGTAGACATGAATGCCATCACCGAGGATGCCATCATCATTCGTAATGCCATTGCCGACGCGATTGGCTATTCAAACCTGGTTGAAGAAAAACAGGTCGCAATTCACCTGCAGAACTACAGAACCCAAACCATACGTATCAGAAACATCATGGAATATGAGGTTTTTGATGAAGAACTTCAGCGTCTGACTGATGAGGCGATTCTTTCTGTGGGGGGCAAACTGGACGCTTATAAACGTATGTTTGACGAAGAAGTTGATTCAAAAGCACTCGATCGGCAATTTGATGCCGCCCAATATATCTTTAACCGAACCGAAAAGTTCGATGAAAAAGCGGGTTTGCTAACCGAACAGATTATGAAGAACGTGATACTTACCAAGAGTACCCCGAATTCAAATCCCTAGCCCGGTGCACCACCATCCGGTCACTTCAATGCCGGCCGTGGTAACCCCCGTTTAATCGTGTATCCACCTTGAATAATCTCTGCCCGCACTGATGATGCTGTGCGGCAGATTTTCCATCAACTTACAGAATTCTTCACCATGCATGTGGATCAGGTTCTCATGATCACCTGCTTCGATGTAGATTTCCGAGGCGTTTGTCAGTTGCTCGTCCCAGATTACATCCAGTCCGTAGGCATTGCTTAATGCCGGAACTGCACCGTAGTCACAATCCTGGAACAGGTTCGGCAACTCGTCTTCACGAGCCATCTGCAAGTTACGACCCAGACTTTCGTTGACCCATTCGAGGTCCACACGGTTTGTCGATGGTAGTACGCTGACGATGTAGCCACTCTCATCTTCAAGTACCACCGCCTTGGCCAGCTGGTGGCTTGGAACATGGGCGGAATGTGCTGATTCGAGCGCAGTTGAGGAATGTAAGTGTTTTACCATGTCATATTCGACATGATGATCTTCAAGGAATGATTTCAATGTTGTTGCGATAGCCATGGCTCCCTCCTGTTAAACATTGAGTGAAACCGTGCTTGACGGCAAACGTCGCAAGTCACGTGGTATTAACACAAATATCAAGTCGTGCGTTCGCACAGCCTGATACCTTAAGTATAGAGTATTAAAAGAGGGTTGGTGTAGGTGAAGGTGATCTAATTACACTCGAAATCGCCCGCTTCCAGGGCGTGGCATTGGGCCGGAAAACCATTCTGTTGCCAATATTCCATCAGGTGGGTGTTTACAAAGTCTTTGAAGGACGATGTTTTGCGGTAATAAGCCGCATCGGGATGCCATATCAACCCGGCATTGGTGAGAGTTGGAAAGCAATGATCCTGCCGCAGTGCAACGGCAACCTCATTCATATTGCATATATCAATGTTATACGCTTCCCCCCATTGATTGAAACGCTCTACGCGGGCTGTATGATCTTCGAGAGGGTTCTCAATGGCTTCAATCCAGTCCTTGACCGGTGCGAATTGTTTGCGCAGCGCGAGGGCGGCAACCAAAAACGCCATCTTACGCTGCCCGCTACGCACGTAATAGGATACAAAGGACTCATCAGTTGAATGAAAATTATACTCAAGGGTAGATTCGAACTGCCTGATGGCCGCCTCAATCTTGCCTGCGGCCAACAGACTTGAAGCCAGGTATTGACTGCAGATCAGGTAGCCGGCATCGACGGTGAGACATTGCTCAAAATTTGTACGGGCCTGTTCAATATAACCCATATCCTTGAACGTAATTCCCCGCCAGAGCCAGGCGGTTGCATTTTTTGGATCGTTTTTAATGGCAATATCCAGGTTTTTAATGGCGCCTGCAAAGCCTTCACCAGTGGTTTCATGTTCCATACCAATGACGGCATAAGCCATGGATAATCCGGGATCGATTTCCAGCGCTCTGTTGGCAGCATCGAGCGCCAGCGTCGAGTGGTCAATCCCGTCACCCGATAGCCATGAAGTCGCTACAAAACGTACTGCGGCAAGGGCTTCCCAGGCACGTGCAAACTGTGGATCCATGCTGGTAGCCTGTTCCAGTAATTGCCAACTGGTAGGGAGATTCTCGCGGGCGATGAACAGTTCCCTTGCCTTGAGATAGAGATCATAGGCATCGAGATTACTGGTAGCGGTATCCACAACGACAGCTTGCAGGCCAATGTCCAACTCAGTTGTCAGGGCAGAGACAATCGCATTGGCGATCTCATCCTGAATCTGGAAAATATCGTCCATGTTCCGGTCATAACTGTCTGACCACAGGTGGCGGTCGTTGCTGGTATCGATCAACTGTGCAGTGATACGCAGACGATTACCAACTTTTCGCACGCTGCCTTCAAGAATATTCGCAACCCGCAATGTCCTGGCTATTTGCCGAATATTCCGGCTGTCGTTTTTGTAAGCAAAGGATGATGTCCGTGAAGCGACATTGAGGCCTTCAACTTGTGTCAGAACGTTGAGCAACTCCTCGGACAGGCCATCAGAGAAATATTCCTGGTTGGCATCTGCGCTCATGTTGGTAAACGGCAGCACGGCGATGGAGTTTTCTTCGATGACGGGTTCCGGTTCTGGTTCGGGGGCAGGCGGGGTGGCTTCGAATGTTAACTCGGACCCGTCGGGTAAAGGCATGTACCGTTCCAGTGCCACCATACCTACAACAACGGCCAGTAATGCCATGGTGATGTAATCCAGTTTATGACCGGTTGTCCGGGTCAGGGAATCAACCCGCTGAAGATCAGATTCCTTGCGGATGCCATCAGTTGTGATTGCGAAGGACCAAGTGAAATAAAGTGCGATGGGTAAGCCGGCGATCAGGAAGGTGATAAATACACCCATTACCCAGGCTGGCGCCGCATAATTTTGAGCGATGATGTAGCCTAACTGGATTAAGACCCAGGCACCGACGATATAGGCCATACCGATCCGAAATACATTCCGGCGTTTCAATTCTCCGAGAAATTTCATTGGAATATCCTTCTGGATTTGAGTGGATTTCGGTTTCCGAAGCGAATGCTCACCTGTATCGCTTCAACAGGGCTATAAAATCGGGGCTATAACGTATGGCATCAAATGCGGGATCCAGATCAACCGTATGAACCGAGGTCTTGCTTGGTGCTTGTAAAATGGATTTCAGTATCTCGATGGCTTCAGATGTCATTCCGGTGATGCCAAAAATACGAGCGTATTCGAGTTCGTATTCAAATTCAGCCAGGTCATCCGCAGGCTTTGATAATCTGGATTTCTGCACCATGGTTCTTATCGTGTCCGGATCGGCGCCCTGGATGGCGCTGACTCTTGCCTCTGCCAGGTCTATCCGATAGTCCTCACCCAGTCTTGTGCGCAAACCCCTGAGGCGAAATAATGCTGCATTGGCTGCTTGCATTGCCTCGTCCCGCCGCCCCATAAAGTGCAGAATCTGTGCAGCCCAATCTTCTCTGAATTTGATATCACCACGTTGAACCTCGAATTCATCGGAAAAACCCCGGGCAACCGTCAGGGCCTCATCAAATCGTTTTGCCATAATGTTGACGAGCATGAATGTCTCATAAAAATTTACATCATCGCCATGTTGTACACCGATCGTTTGTTGGACGGCGGTTTGTACATCACCTTTTTCCTGTACGACGATTTGTGCCTGGGTGGTCTTGCCCCAGAAGCTGTCCGGGTCAAGCTCACGGGCTTTTTTAACCGCGATATTGGCGTCTTCATAGCGGTGCATGTACATGAAAGTCAGCGCATATTCGTGCCAGTTGAAATGTACACGTGGATTTAGTTTAAGCGCCTGTTGCATCGATTCCAGTGCCTGTTCCCATAAACCGGCCCGACGTGAAACCCAGCCCCTCCACATATACGCTTCATCGTTGCCTGGCATCATTTCGATGGCTTTTCCGAGATTGTACAAGGCCCGCTCGTAATCCAGATGACCCCAATACCAATAGAACCCTTCAGCCATAAACAACTCGGCAAAGTTGGCATCTATGCCCCTGGCGTGTTCAATCGCCTCACGTGCCAGTTCGCGATTGGCAGGGTCACCGCCATATTGCCAGTAGCTGGTCATATGTGCCCGTGCCAGACCGATCCAGGCAAGCTTGAAACTGGGGTCAAGTGCCAGTGATTCCCTGTACAACGCAATGGCGGTCTGGTAATCGGCCATGATTTCGTTATAGGCATATCGCCTGGCTTGAAGATAGAGGTCGTAGGCGGCAACATTCTCGGTTGGAACATCCGCAACACTGGCCAGTTCAGACGGTGTAAGCGTTGCTTCCAGGGCCCCGGCAATCGCTAGTGCGATTTCGGACTGAATATCAAACAGGTTATTGGTGGTCAATTCACGGTCATATATTTCCGCCCAAAGATGCTCGTCGGTATCGGCATCTATCAATTGCACATTGATTCGCACTCGATCACCTGCACGTTGTACCGAGCCCTCCATCACGTTCGCAACGCTCAATTCCCGTGCGATCTGACGCAGGTTCTTGGTGGTGTCGCGATACTCCATGACCGAGGTCCGCGATATGACGCTGAAAGCATCGATTTTGGAGAGTTGGGTCAGCAGGTCATCATGTATGCCATCGGTAAAATAAATATCCCCAGCGTCCGCACTACGATTGGCAAAGGGCAGGACTGCGATGGAGTTCTGATCGATATCCATTGGCTCGGGGCTTGGTTGAGAAACGGGTTGCTCAATCGCAAGCTCTACACTCCCGGCGGCAGTGACGGCGGCTTCATATTCGACGGTTTTCTGCTCAAACCGTGACTCCCAGATAAAATAGCCCAATGACAAGCCCAGTGAAACGATGATGATGTAATCCAGCTTACGACCGGTTTTTGGCGTGATGGATGTCTCCCGCGACACATCTTTTTCCAGCTTGATACCTTCCGGTGTCAGCTCAAAGGCCCAGGCCAAAATCAGGGCCGGCACAAAACCCACCACCAGCATCAGCAGGATTAATTTTGGCGCCCATTCGGGTAGCTGAAGAATTTGAGTAGCGGTATCGGCGAGTTGCAACAACACCCAGGTGGTTACCGCGTAAGCGATGCCCACCTTGAAGACGTTTCGACGTTTGAGCTCTCTGATTATCGACAAATGCTGGCTTCTTTTTATTTGCTCTTATTAGTAAGCATAGTTGCTAAACCAGTAAATGCCAAAGAAATAGAGAATAGCTGTGATAGTTGATAGCAACTAAACGGGACTTTATTCTTCCTGTGCCTTGTTTGAGCATTTTCATCGCAACCCGGATCGGTACGCCGATGCTGGTCGGTCAACCGGCGGAACACCTGTTCCATCTCATCATTCGCCTTTATTTAAAGTGAAAGGTGAGGAGTCTGTACGATTAGGTGTAGAAGCAACGGTTATCGCATTGCGGGATTTGCTACAGGTGGTTGCCAGGTAAAATACCCGGTTACTGACCGCCCCCATCCCTGTTGGGCGGGGTTTCGATTGGCTCCTGTGCATCTTTCGGTTTAGCTGGTGGTGGTGGAGGAGCACTATCTGCACCACCGACTCCCTTGGCATTCATCAGGTCTTTAATGCTGAGTGTGCCTGTTGGAGTTGAAGTGTCAGCAGGCATAGCCTGATCTTGTCCCTGCTGCTGACCTTCTCCGATCAGGAATTCAAGGGCATTCTGGGAAACACCAGTTGTGCTTTCCCCTTCGGGTTCACTCCCGGATTCGAGCGATGTGAGGGTAGGGGGGGCGTTGCTGGCAGCTTGTTGCTCATTGCTGTCCTGTTGAGCATTTTGCGAAGACCCGGCCATGCTATTGGCTTCAGCATCATTCGAAGCGGTTGCAACCGAGTTGCTCTCACTCGTGCTCTGTCCTGCATCGGCGGTTTGTTCCGACTGTTCCAACGCGTCTCCCTGCTGACTATCTCCCACAGGAGAACTCGTATTCTCGCCGGCTCCACCTGGACCCTGTTTCGTCAGTCCTTGCCCCTTGAGAAACTCCATGGCATTTTGAGAAACGCCACCCGTGTTCCTGGCATTCGGGTCATTCGAAGCACTGGGTGAATAGCTGTCAGCGGAACCGCTTTGTTCCGGTCTGGACTCGCGACTTTCCTCGCCACCTGCACCCGCCTGGCCAGTACCATCTCCTGGGGATCCGCTGCCGGTATTTGAGCCACCGTTTGCAGCCCCATCAGGCGCCATCGCAGCCTGGCTCCTGGCTGAGTTTTCATATATCTCGGCTTCACGTTTGTGGTAGCTATCTACCAATTCCCCCCAGGCCTCAGCCTCTTTCTTTTGCAGCTCCGGGCTGGTGGAGGCGGCCTTACTGGGCACATAGGGATAGTGTTTGCTTTCATCACCGGGCTGCCATTGGTCACCCTGGACGATTATTTCGCGCAACTGGTTTCTAAGGTGTTTTTGAGAGTCCTCGGGCAACTTGTCGAGTTTTTGCAAACCCGCATTGGGTTTGAAGGCGTCTTCAGGCAGAATATTTCGTTGTTGCCGGGCGTTTTTGAGTTCCATGAACTGCCGGTAATTATCTTCATTGATCTCAACTTCCTGGCTTGCAGGCACATTGGTGTCTTTTGAGGAAGACTGTTCAGCGTCCTGTGTTAAACCTGTCGGTGTGTACAGAAACACCGAGACAGATAACAGGCCGATAATTTTCAGGTGTTCTTTCATGGCTTAACTCTCATTAATCATTCTTCTATGCTTCGCACAACACGAAAACCGGTGAAATCGTTACGATCGCCATTTTTTAGATTGAACCTTGCCGGTAGCCTGATTTCCTTGCTGCCGGTGATCCATGAACCACCCCGGGTCATGTGGGAACTACAGATACCCCGCCCCCAGGCGCTGCCGTCTACCGGTGCATCGAGGTAAGACAGGTTCATGCAATCAGCGGTCCACTCCGACACATTGCCTGTCGTATCATACAAACCAAAGGCATTGGCCCGGAATGAACCCACCGGAGTGGTTCCAAGTGCCAGCGTATCGGCACATTGGGAATGTTGCCAGCGAAAACCGGTTTCAGCACCGGCTACATTAGCAAACTGGCAAACCACGACGGCATCACCGCCCGGCCAATCACCTTCCTGGCCGGCCCTGGCAGAGTACTCCCACTCGCTTTCACTTGGCAGGCGATAGCTTTGAGCGGTTTTTTCACTGAGCCAATGTACGTATTCCTCGGCATCATTCCAGGATACCATCATGACAGGCCGGTCGGCTCTTCCCCAGTCATTATCACCCGGTTGTGAAGTACAGCCCTGGTCTTTGAAGCACAAGTCCCACTCGGCCATGGTGATCTCGTGAACACCGACAGCAAACGGCTCATCAATCGTCACCAGTCTGCGTGGTTTTTCCATGCCCAGTGCCAGTGGTGAAGAGTCTTCGGATCCCTGCCAGTACGCTGCTGCAGGCACCACCATCATGACAGGGCAATCGGGACAATCCCTGAATGTTTTGCCAGGCCGCAAGGTTAAGTCATCCATATGCTGCAATGCCGCTGTTACATTTACCCCTTTTGGGAATGCGTCTATGTATGCCTGAAATGCTTCCTTGGCATTCAGATTCAGGGCTGTCTGAAAAGCTTTGTCGTCATTTGACTGATCTTGCAACAGACGGCGAATCCGCGTGGCTTCTTCGATATGAGCACCGGCAGGCCACTGCTTGATGTATTGATCGAATGCAGCGATTGAGCGCTTATTGCTGGCAATTTCCCAGGCCAGGTTTTCCTGCCGGTCACGTTCAAGCCTCATTCGTTCAATTTTTGCCTCGATCTGCGTGATGATGTCAATACGTTGCAGGGCCTCGGCCTGGTGATTGCCGTCGGGGAATATTTCGAGGTAGTGCTCGTAAGCGGGAATAGTATTTTCAGCCGCTAGTTCCTGCCAGGCTTTTTCGTCAAGGATGGCTATCTGGACCTCGGCCTGGTTGCGGTAAATGGATTGTGGGTAATCCTCGATGAAACGCCGATACCCGAGCAAGGTGTCCGCTTTCAGCGCCGTTTCCCAGTGTTCGCGCTCAACAGATGTTGGTTCCGGCACAGCTGCTGTGGGTTCTGCGCGTGGCAGACCATCATTGGAAGACGTAACAGTCGTGTCAGTGGACGTTCCCGGGACCGGTTCCGATGATTGATCAGTCAGTAAAAAGACACCAATAGCGACCATGGTCACGACAAAAATTGCCAGCAGCACGATGGGCAGCCATTCCTTTCGCTCTTTTGCATAACTATCAGTACTTCCCCCAACCACCACAGAGCGATGCCAGTCCAGACTCTCGAAGGATTTCTTCCATTGTCCCACATCAGCCGGTCGCTCAATGGGAAGCATGTTCAGACCCAGTTCAACAGCGTCTGTCAGACCACCAAACAAACCCGATGGGGCCAGTTCCGAAAATGCAGTCAGCGGGTCGTTCTTGCCAGCAGCAATTTGCTCTTGCCTATCGCTTGCCGATACGGGAACTCTGCCGCTAACACATCTGTACAAAGTCGCGGCGAGGCCATAGATATCCGTCCACGGCCCGATGGTGCCTTCGCCATTCTCCTGCTCAGGTGCTGCATAACCTGCGCTGCCAATATTGCCGGCACTTCGGACATCACCTGCGACTTTTGCCGCCACAGCAAAATCCAGTAAGACGGGACTACCGTTTTGGGTCATGTAGATATTGGCAGGATTGATATCCTGGTGAACAACAGCTTGCTCGTGAATGTACTCCAATGCATCCATCAGCGGCAGCATCAGTGCCTTAGCATCCTCGCGGTTAAAAGCACCACCGGATTCGAGTAAATGTTGAAGTGGTTGACCCTGGTAATAGGGCATCAGGAAATATGCAGTGCCATTGGCTTCGAAATAGCGCAAAACCTTGACAATACTCGGGTGGTCCAGCGCTGCAACGATTCGTGCCTCGTTCAGGAACTGTTTGAGTCCGGATTTGAAAACTTGTTCGGAATGGCCATTTTTTGGTATAACTTTGTCGCTATCGTCGCGGCTAACGTGTTCGGATGGCAGATATTCCTTGAGTGCAAAACGGGTACCAATGGCCGGGTCAGTCACCAGATAGGTGATACCGAATGAACCAACCCCGAGCACCGAGTTGATCTGCAAGTCACCAATATGCGTGCCCGGCTTAAGGGCTGCCGATTGCTTGATCATGACAGGCCCGCTTCCTTCTCAATGATACTGAAGCGAATCCGGACATCGCCCAGGAAAATCTCATCTCCAGCCTCAACCACCATGATTTCTCCGGGCAGACAGGGAACATCCTTGATGATGGTTCCACTGCTGGATCCGAGGTCAGACAGCGTCATCATTTCGTTGTGGCTTTCAAAACGTGCATGGCTGCGACCTACAACAGGGTGGTTAATATTAATGTCAGCGTCACTCCTGCCGATGGTGATATTGATTGACTGTGTGTTGACGGCACAGAACCGTTGAAAGCGCATATCGGTATCAACTAATCCATCGATGACAAGCAGGCCATTACATCCCTCCGGCAGGGCATTCATATCCGGGAGTTGCCCTCCTTCCAACGGCACGGAGCGGGGTTTACCACTCGTGTTGCCAGAAGTGGCCAGTAATGGTGCTGTATCCGATGGCGGGCTGAAATCACCTTTGTGCAGACGCCAGAACATGAAGCCTTTCCAGGTAATGGCGGCCAGCGAGATGAAGCCAAGCAATAGCAACCATAAAGGAATAGTTAGCCATACAGAGGGCTTGGCCGTATCAACAGGCATTTGCGGCGGAGTTGCGCCCTGGAACGGATTTAAGCGTTTTTGAGGGATGAAAGGTTTGTAAACTTCGGGTCCGATAAGATTGGCCTCGTCACCTTCTGATGTCTTTTGATCTGTCCCTGATATCTCTGGCGCAATTTCCCCTTCTTCCTCCGTGTTTGCGGATGGCACGGTCTTTGGGGGCTGATAGGTGCAACTTGCAGAAGGCAAGATGATTTGCATCGCCTCAAGTGCCTGTCTCAACTCGTCTGCGAATAAGGTCAGCGCTGGCTTGTCCGGCTGCAGGCTTTGAGGACCAGTTGTTAAACTGACGCCTGCAAGATAACCACAGGCATCAAGTATCGGGCCGGATACGTAGGGCAGGGGAGTTGAGGGAGAAACCGAAAACTGGAGATCCGGGCTGTCCTGTATGACTTTTACCGGCACCTGCACAGGTGGTGTGCCTTTTGCGATATATTCGGCAGGCGGAAAAGCCGTCAGATGCAACTCTGACTCCCTGTTCAGTGCATTCTGGGAAAATGTAATACCTCTCCTGGCAAGCCCGCTAACAGACAGCAGCGCCAGGTTACCGGTACTGGGTTGTTTGGCGATCGTGGCTGGCCTGCCGTGCTTGATGATGTCAGTGCCCCCATCCAACACGATGATTTCACCACCTGATAAAACAAAGTTTGCCGGTACCAAAACCAGTCCATTATCGGCGACAACGATACCGGTAGTGGGTTCTACATGAGTCGCGGAAACGAGTTTGAGAACAAGCACAACCGATGGGGACATGGGTTGTACCTGTTGGGCATTGGCAACCATTGGTAAAGCCGGGGCGAGTAATAACATCGCCAACAATCGACTGCAAAATTTTCTCAACATCGGATTGAGACCGTTAAAAGAACCGGGCAGCATCAGGGGGAATAAAGCCGGTTGATCAGGTTGTCGAGACAATATTGCCCCGACCTGTTAAGTGTGTTTTCCTCCTTGCCCTGGATCAGGTTCTGCAGAAAAACCAGGATAGCCGCCATGATCAGCGCCACCAGCGTGGTGCTGAAGGCAACACCCAGTCTTTCCGTGACCTGGTATAGCATTTCCGGACTTTCAACATTGGCCCGGTCACCTGCATAGTTAAGCGCGAGCATGATGCCGATAACGGTGCCGATGAACCCGAGCGAAGGAATCAGCCAGGTGATGTAACGGATCATGCTGTAACGCAAATCAAGTTCATGCAGAAACAACTCAAGGCTGGAATTCAAAAGCGAATTGGTCTGGTCCACTGATTGACCCAGGTTAAAATTGAGCACGCATCTTTCGATTAAACGCGGAAGAAAACACACATTGCGGTATTTGCTGCTACGGACTTTCTGGTAAACCGGGGTTAAATCGTCACCGGGCCGGAGCACTGTCTCTTCATCGAGCGGCAGGTAATTACGTTCAAACTGGCTTTCTTCCAGTCGGCCTGCACGCCAGCGAATTGATAACTCACCTAAACCGATAAAAAAGGCAATCCAGAGAATATTCTGAACCGTGATTGGCCACGAAGCACGATTAACGTCCAACATGATGGCTGCCGCGTCGGGCGGGAGTATTCTTGTCATTAGAGCGATGACCAGGATTGCTGATACTACGCTGACCAGGATTGTAATTTGACGTGTCATTCTTAAACGTAAACCTTTGTAATTTAATTCCGGTGTGTGGCCCGTCAGGGGCGGTCTTCTTCAATTTTACCCGTCTTGGGGTTGCGCCTGGGTTTTTGCAGTACGGGTCCGTGGTCATGATGTCTTACAAACGTCGTGGCACCACCACTGACCTGTCTTGGTGTAAAATGCCTTGCTTCAAGCTTGGCATTGGATTCGTTACCAAAAACCGAGACGAGCTGCTCAATCGGCACTTCGATATCTCCGAACCGGATACGGTCACCGATACACAAGGTGACTTTCATGACCCGTATCCAGACATCATTCCGGTTCAGAAATGTGCCGTTATCTGATTCATCATCCACAACACAGACAAGGCCATCATCTGCCAGTTCAATACGGGCATGAAGCGGCGATATGCCCGGATGCTCAAGGACGATGTCACAGGGTGATTCACTTCCACATGTCTTTGTTTGCATTTCGGTATCCACGGGATCAGGCCCCCACCGCCGGGATATTTACATCAACCTGGTTTTCCAAGGGTTGCAGGGGGTTTTTGATCATACAATCAGGCAGCGCCCAGTATAATGCATACGAACATTTGAGATGGGAGCGAATCATGGTGCCAACGCCAGGAAACTGCCCGAGTTGGCTTTTGCCAGATTTTCCATGAACTCTACTGTTCCCTTGTATTTGAAATAGTCGCCGATGGTAACCGCATGAATTTCTTTGTTCTGGGTGTTGTGCAGGACGATATCCTGGATTAATGCCCGTGGTGGCAAACCACTGTTATAGGCCGGGTTGGGAAGCCCGTCACTGATTAGAATCAAGGCATCAGCCTGGCTGGCAAAGGCTTGCGCAAAAGCACCCTGTAAGGATGCTGAGCCTTCAAATTTTCCACCCAACTGACGCACGAAGGTCAGGGCCTGCGCCCAGTTCCTGTTGTTCATGGGTGCTAAACTTCCATCTTCCGGCCAGCGGTGGTAGCGTGGACCGGAGTCCAGTTGTTGAAAACCAAGGATTCCAAATTCATAACCGTCCCGCAACGATTCAAGCGCCCTTGCCACGGTTTTAGACACCAGTGCCTGGTGTTCTGCGAGGTACTTGTTCATGTCAATCATCAGCAGGATACGGGTCTTGTCAGTCTTCAGCCCCAGAAACCGGAAAGTCACCAGGTGGCTTCCCTCATCCTCTTTCGTTTCCTCAGGACTCGGCGGTGGCGGTGGAGGTTCTTCATTTCTCGCCTGTAATTTGGCATTTACTGTTTCCAGTTCAGCCGACATGATCTCATGTTCGGCCTGCAATTCCATTTGACGGGTCTCGGCCTTGCTCAATGCCTCGCTGGTGCTGTTGATACCCAGCTCTGAATCGTTCAGAAGCGCATCCGTCTGCCCCGCCAGCGCCTCGATGTACTCCAGGTGCCCCTCCAGCCTGACTTCTTTCTGGTAATCCGGCATCAGGATGATCGTAATAATGATGAAGGCACCCATTGCAGAGGCGAACAGGTCGATGGCTGATAATGAAAATACACCGAAATTCTTGAGCCGTGATCTCATTTTGAAACACCCACAAAATCACCACCGTTCAAACGTGCGAGTGTTTGCATGAAAAGGACCAGGTTGCGGTTATGTGTATATTGGCCAATCGCCACCGTGTGAATTTCCGTCCGCCGGAATTGGTTGAGTTGTGTAATATTCTCAATGATGAAACCCGGTGGGCTGTTCGGTTCACCATCACTCATCAGGATAACGGAGCTTGCAGGGTATTCCAGGGCGGCTTGCAAGGCAAAGTGCGTGGGTGTTGAACCGACGAACTTACGCACCAGTGACTGGGTAAAGGACTTTGCAAGTTCAAGGTTCTCTTTTGTCGCCGGCACCAGTCTGTTGCCATTGGGAAAGCTCCACAATACCGGTTGCGGGTTGCCATGGTAACCGACAATGGCGAACTGGTTGGTTTCATTCAGTGGTTTCAAAATTTCGAGCACCGATTCAATCATCAGCTTTTCGTATTGGAGCATGCTGCCTGACATATCCACGACAATAACGAATGATTTTGCCTGGGTCGCCAGGCCGAGGATGGAAAACTCGACGCCGGCGGTCAGGGCTTTGGGTTCCGTTTCAGGTGTGATGATCTCAACCGGCTCGGTAATCCTGACAGGTATTGCTGCCAGTTGGTTGTTGATATCCATCAATTGTTTTCTAAGCCGGGATATTTGCTGTTCCCGACCCTGGTTGGTTTGAGTGAGTTGATCAAGTTCGCTTTGGAGATCTTCCTGTTTGGTTTTAAGGTCCTGGAGTTGTCCGGAGGCCAGACGGCGCTTCTCCATGATGTCCTGGGTCCTGGAAAATGAATCGTCGGGACCGGCATGGCGATAGTACGGAAACAGCAGCATCACCAGCAGAATGAACGCTCCAAGGGCTGAGGCGAACAAATCAATGGCCGAAGTCGAAAAAACTGCAGTTTCTCTGTCAGGGATTCTCAAGAATTTTTAGTACTTTTGTTGATTGCTACTGTTGACATCACAGATAGTGTTTATGTTCAATGCTATCTGCACTGTTTTTGAGCTCCAAAGGACATATGATACCTACCTTGAGAACAGGCTACGTTAAAATCTTGTTTAAAAGGACCCCATCGATACTGTCAGGTAAAATACGAATGATGAGCTTTCAATCATGGAATTGATTTTTTGACCCACAGGTATTCCTTCTATTACCTTTTGCTATTTGCCATATTTTTGGTTGATATCACCGTCCCTGTGGTTTCGGTCGCACAGGAAGATGAAAATCTGCTCAGCAAGGAGTATTTTATTCAGCAGACCGCCGATGAAGACCTGCTGATTACGATCAATGCATTCGAGGCTGAGTTTGAATCCAGAATTACCGGTCAGAACGATGAAGCTTTACTGGTCTCGTCCGTCCCGGGCAGTCGTATCATTCCGCTGTTTCAGTATGTAGACGCGCCCAAGAGTCTCCGTCAACTGGATATTGAAGTCAGCTCATATCAGCATACTGCTCGTAGTGAGTTCGGTCTCGAATTGACCCGCTTGAAGATATGGGATGATAGAAGCAAGGCAGTATCCCGGGCTTATAGAATGCTTTCCTACGGAATGCTCAGTTCCCGTGATGCCAGTGAGGCGAACTGGACGGTCAAAATCGATAGCCTGGTCAATGCAGGCCGCTTGTTCCAGCAGTTCGGCATGATGGAAATGCGCTTATGGGCCAGTTACCTGTCGGCACACCTGATCCAGTTTCATCTGCATGATTACAGTATTGTTTACAGCATGACCCGGGAGATACTGACTGAACTCAAGGGTGTACGCTTGCAGAAAATAGAATTGGCCACGCTGCAACTACAAAGTGCCGCGCTGATCCAACTTAAACGCAGCGGGTCACTCAGTATCCGTGCAAATGGCCCTGATCCCGTACAGACAAGCCTGTCAAGAACAGCAGCGCTTGCGGATGCCATGGGGTTTCATTTTGAGCAGGCTCATGCACTCAATCTCAGTGGTATTGAATACGCCGCCGACTTGTTTCCCAAACAAGCGCTTGGCCAATTTGAACTGGCTGTGAAAATTGCCGAGTTGGTGGGTGACGCTGAGCTGGCAAACTCAACCAGGGAACGTATCGTGGATATACACTCGCTGCAGGGAAACCAGCAAGCCTCCAGCGAAGTATTGCAAAAAATGGAAACAAAGCTGATTGAAAAGGGCAGCGGTGATGAATTGGCACTGAATCTCTTGGCACAGGGACGATTGTCTGCTCGCAGTTTTAACTATCAGCAGGCGCAGGATTTTTTTTATCAGGCACTGAATTATCAAAATGACAGCGCAATTCTCAGGCAGGTCAATTTTGAATTGGCCAGGGTCTTTTATCAAACTGGTCGCCTGGATGAATCGATAGCCTATATGCAACTGGCCCAGGTAAGTCCGGGTTCCGGTCAGCAAAGGCGGACGAATTCGTTGATTGATATCGGTGAAGGTCTGAGGATTCTGGCCAATATTTATCGCACCAGAGGCGAGTACGACGCGATGCGTCGGGCCAGGAGGGCGCAAGGTCAAAACAGACCCTCAAAGGCCCGTTACCTGTATGACCAGGGATTGGATGAGCTTGCTATCTCAGGCAAGAACGGACAACGGGCACAGTCCTTTTTCCGACAGGGCTACCAGGTAGCGACTGTAACCGCGCAAAAAGATCTCCAGCACCTCTCGCGTCTGCAGTTCTGCGCCCTGGGTGGCGGTGCAGATTCACTTTGCACTAAAGCCAGTGTCGAGACTTCCTATCAATGGCTCGTTGGCGGTGGTGTTCCAAGGTTTGCCATCGAGGCGATGTTCCTGCGGGTCCAGATACTTATTTTGAATCGGCAGCGTTCAGAGGCACTAACGCTGATGGATCGGTTGGTCGATGAAATCCACCTGTTGCGGTATTCGCTCCCCGGTGTACTGGGTGCATGGTACCGTGAACGACATGAGCAACTGTTCGAGTATTATCTTGATTTGCTGGCGACACCCTCAAGCCAACGGGGCAGGACAGACGGGCTGGCATCACTGCTGGTGCTAAGTAAAATCAGGTCTATCGAGAAACATACCGGCACTGACACGGTTGCGGACAATCTTTTCGGAAATACAGACCAACTGCGGACCCAGTTGGCCCAACGTGAAAACTCTGAACCAGGACAGGATCTGTCTGCGTTGAAGGACAACATCAACCGCGGACTCATCAATCTTCGTAAACCGTTTGCCAAAAAGTTCGAACACCTGTCAAAAGCCGGTTTACAGAGCTATCTTCAAAGCCTGAAGAAGAACGAAGCGGTGCTGACCTACCATATCAGTCCGACCACAGTGCAGGTATGGATTGGGCAAAAAGGCAGGGTTCAGCGGCGAAATATTTCAAACCCCGCCTATATCTACGCTGCTTTGCAGGATTCCCGGCAAGGATTGGCGGATATTGGTGGAACTTCGTTTAATAATAAAATGGATGCTTTGGGGAAACGCCTGATAACCCCCATTGTTGATCTGCTGCCGGAAACAGTTTACTGGATTCCAGCTGGCTCGTTGCTGGGTTTTCCCTTCGATGCACTGCGGGTGAATAACCGTTACCTGGTTGAAAATCATACGGTCGTGAACCTGGTGTCTTTTCCGGCAAACCCAAGTCCGGGAACCGGTTTACAGGCCGGACTACCGAAGACGGTGTTCCTGGCTGGTCACCCCCGGGACTATTCGGGTGAGTATGCGACCAGCCTCGATACATCGACAGAAATTCGAACCGTTGCCGAAAAGTTTATCGGTCCGGGTCTAACTATTGTTCAGGGCACGGCACTGCTGCCGGATGAATTCGAAACAGAGCAGTTTCAGCAGGCGCAACTGGTACATTTGTCTATGCTCGGTATCATCGACCTGAAATACCCTGGTCAATCCAGCCTTGAGCTTTCCGGAACTGAATTCTCCGTCGGACGGGTCCTGCTTAAGCCAAGGGATATTCAGTCCAAAAAGCTGCAAGCTAATCTTGTTTTTTTGAGTGCCACCAGTGTCAGGGAAGCACCCCTTTCAGGCTTTAGCAGTCAACCTGGTCTGATCTCGGACTTTATCGATGCGGGCGCGCAATCTGTGATTGCCAGATCATGGGCAAGCAAGGGCGGGATCGGGGAAGCTTTTATCGGCGATTTCTACGGAAAACTTAGGGCTTCAGGAAACATTGCAGATTCACTTGCAAACGCCAAACGTGAATATCTGAAAGCCAATCGTGCAAACGGTCTTTATGATTGGGCAGGCTACCAGCTTTATACCAACTAAGTTTATTCGAAGATAATTCCAGGTTACCGCCGGTGGACTCAAGCAGAATATAAAATGGGAGGGTGCAGTACTACTGCCCGTGAATCTTCATTTATAATCAGTATTTTAGGACTTTCTTTTAAGAATAAAGTTTAACATTCTGTCCGCGAGTTTGCCATATGGTGGGGCAAGAAATTTCAAAGTGCTGAAGCTCGCCTGGTACAGCACAGGTCGCAATTTTGAGAAGGTGGCAAAACCCTCATAGCCGTGATAATGCCCCATGCCACTCGCGCCTACGCCGCCAAACGGCAGGTCGTGCTGACCAGGGTGGAGCAGGGCATCGTTGACACAAACACCACCGGACATCACGTGATCCAGGTAATAGCCTTGCAAGATCCGGTCATTGGTGAACGGGTAGAATGCCAGCGGACGGTCACGGTCATTGATGTAGCCACACACCTGTTGCTCATCCTTGTAGGGTATAACCGGCATGATCGGACCAAATATTTCTCTTTGCAGCAGGATCATGTCATCGGAAGTGTTCAGAACCAGGTGAGGGGCCATTTTTCTCTGACCGGGCTTGGATTTCTGTCCTTCGGCCAGGTTGATGAGCGTTGCCCCCAACTGTTTGGCGTCGGCGAGGGCCTCGCTTAGACGATCAAAGGACTTTTGATCAATAATTGACGTATAGTCATCGCTATTGATGTCCGGGCAGTGTTTTTTCATCCAGGTTTTGCAGGCATCGACAAACTCATTGATGCGGTCCTCAGACACAAAAATGTAATCAACGTTGACGCAAACCTGGCCAGCATTGAATATTTTGGCAAACATGATGCGCTCAACGGCTTTTTGTATTGGGTAATCAGGACTGATAACCGCGGGTGATTTGCCGCCCAGTTCCAGTGTGACAGGGGTCAGGTTTTTTGCAGCTGAAGCCATCACAGCCTTGCCGGTTGCACCGGAACCGGTAAACATGAGGTGATCAAAAGGTAACTGCGAGAATTCGATACCGACACTGCCGGTTTCTTCAAAAATACTTAGTTTCTCAGGTGGAAAATAATCCGGCACCAGTTTTATCAACAAACGGGTTAGATGACGCGAATTTTCAGACATCTTTACCATGGCCCGGTTTCCGGCGGCAAAAATGTAGGTTAGTGGTGTGAACGCGAGTTGGACCGGAAAATTCCATGGCACGATAACACCCACCACACCGAGCGGTTGTGGTATGACGCGATTCTTCGCGCCGGGGTATAAGCCGAATTCAATTTTACGTTTTTGGATTTTCATCCATTGTTTCAGATGCTTGGCGACAAAATTCAAACCATCAAGAACCATGATGATCTCAGCCAGCATGGTCTCATGACGTGAGCGGTTTCCGTAATCTTCGGATATTGCATCTGCGATGGCCTCACGGTTCTCGCTGAGCATCTGTTTGAGGGCAAGCAAATCCTTTTTACGCTGTTCCAGGTCAGGGATCGGGTTGGCCCGGTAAGCACTGCGTTGCAGTTGCAGGCAATCGTCAAGTTTAATCATGTTTGTTTGTCTCGGTTCAGGGGGCTTCCTTACCTGACAGGTCCCCAAACCCGAACCATTCTAGCTCAACGTGCTGTCCATTCTCCAGAGTGACATGTCGCGAGATAGATGTAGTGGGGTGATTGCCGGCAAAACCACAGGTGAGTAACTCGAAGTCGGAGATTACGCAGTATTTCCCTGCTGCAAGCCCGCTAAACTGGAATTCGCCGTCTTCATTGGTATGGTGCATTTGTATCATATCCTCACCACAACCGCCGGAGTAAAGACGAATACACATGTCGGCTATACCCGTGTCTGCCTCTTCGCATTCACCGTCTTTATTGCAATCAAAAAACACACCGCCGGAAATTGACGCAGTGCTCGGTTCGGATACTGGATTGCAGGCTACAAGTACGATAGACATGATTAACAACAGTACCGATGCCCAGGTTCTTGACAAAGAATTCATTGCACGCTCCATCTGCAGATTTTCTTTAAATTATATTTTCCTAATATAACATGTATTGGTTAACGGTAGCTTAAAAAGCAGGGCGGGGTGCTTGATTATTTCTGTAATTCTATCCAGGGAAATCATCAAGCAGGCTACCCCATGCCTTTAATTTTTCGACACTCTTCAACGAGTTTCTTTCACCACGCATGAAACCCTGAAGATGATGGGTGACAGCCGGGTAAAAAGCAGAACCGAAACGCTTCTTCATCTCAACAGAAAGATGTGATCTCAGGAACTTGAAAGGGCTCTCGACCATCTGATCAGTGACTTCCTTGTCGCTCACTTGCTTGTACACCGCCGTTGATAATCCGTTCAGGCGACCCGCTTTATCGATCTCCTGCTCATAGGCGTCGGAATCATGGCACACCACTACTTTTACTCTTTCCTTGCCTTGAGGGAGCCACACCTGTCCGAAAATTCCGTTAAATGTTGCTCTGAATAGATGCTTCTTTGACTCCAAAAGAGGGCTGACATCAATTAGCCCGAACTTTTCATCAACGACCCAATTGTGAGCAATGCCATAGTCATCTCTCTGACCAATTCCGAATGAATTGTTTTTCAAATAGGGACCCTGCACGTACCTGCATTTACCTGTCGCGATCTTTGGGTAGATGCCACTTCTTTTCAACAGCATCGCCATCACCAACGCATGGTCCCGGCTATTCCAGCCGGGATCAAACACACCGTCGGTTCCCATGTGACCCTGGGTATGGAGCAGGTGATTTATTTCATTCTTGAATGCACTCGTACCCAACCTGCGTGAATTACCAACCTCTTTTTCCATATTCCTCTCTTTTGTGCTATCCGTTGCCATTCTGACCAGGGTCATTCCGTCCAAACTGTTCGTGGCTTGATACCCAGTCAAGCGAGGAGATGGCGGCAGCCAGCGAGACCTCACCAGCCAGTACTGTAGCAGCAACGATCTCGGCGAACTTGTAAACTTTACCCACCCCAAAACAATCCAGTGTTTCCAGTGCTTCCTTCTGGGTCGGCAGCCCGGTTCCACCTCCGCATGTGGCCACGATGAGTGATGGCAGTGTGATTGAAATATACAGGTCCTTTTCGGGCGTTAACTCACAAAATAGAATCCCCGTCGAGGACTCGGAAACATTCGCCACATCCTGACCGGTGGCCATAAATATGGCGGCGATGGCATTGGCAGCGTGACAACCGTTGTTGTTGGCCCCGGAAAGTATGCTGCCGATGGTCGCCACCTTGTAATGCTGGTAGATCGATTTGGTATCGCAATCCATTACTTCACGTAGTACATCCCGCTTGACGACGGCTTCGGCGGTCACCCGTTTTCCGCGCGTACGCATCATGTTGATCATCGAAGCTTTCTTGTCGGTGGCAAGGTTCGCTTCGAGAAAGAAGCGTTGAATCTCGACCACATCACAGTTCTGTAAAATCCAGTTGCAGGCCGCAAACGTTGCCTTACCGACCATGTTCATTCCTGCAGCATCACCTGTTTTGAAGTTGAAACGCAGGTAGACAAATTTGCTGGCCAGGTAGTGATCGACATACTTCATGTTGATAAACGGATCAGTGGCGTCGGCAACTGCTTTGATAACCTCCGTCTTCTCTATCAGCCAGTCCGTAAATTGCCGGGCCTGCAAGGCATCCTCGAAAATGAAGACCGGTGCCCGTTGCATACTGTCACCCACCACCGTGCATTTAATGCCACCACTTCGGTGTAGCACTTTCATACCGCGGTTATAAGAAGCGACCAACGTGCCTTCGCTGGTCGCCAGGGGGACATAATATTCACCTTTTGCATGCTGGCCATTGACCAGCAGCGGACCCGCAAACCCCATCGGTACCTGTGCCACACCTGTGAAGTGCTCAATGTTTCCGCGAGTCAGGTGCGGATCAATTGAGTAGTTCCTGGTGTGTTCCAGATCAACCCCGGTGTGCTCTTTAATGAAAGCCTGCCGTGCCTGGATGATTTCTTCGCTGTGGTCGTCTACGACATCACGGGGGAGGGTGCCGGGAGCGAGTTTCCCAGTATTTAATGCGTCACTCACTTCCAGTTTCAACTGACCAAAGGGCCGAGTCTGGAAGTCTACTTCAATTGCGTGCTTACCCTCCGACAGCGATTCCATACCCAGGTAGAATGTCAGCAAGTCTCCCAGCGGGAAATCGATCGGGTTTTCCGGTTTGATCTGGCTGAGTGGAATGGAAGGCTGCCCATTGCGTTCGACAGTTATCTTGTCGGCTGGAATATCCAGGCCGTTGATCGACACACGGGTAATTTCCTGGACAGAGGCAGGACTCAGTCGGTTTTTGACAGAAAAGCAAACACCGCCTTCTACATGTTTCAGGCTGGTGTTGTTATACAGCTTTCTCAGGACTTTTTTTGGAAAAAGTTTCATCGTTATCCTCGCGACGTTGCCCGTAAAGATTATCTTGCCGGTTAAACGTTAAGTGTCTATAGGATAAAAGCCATCTTCCGCGAAGTCTACTTTAGTGGAGTGAATACTGGAAAATGGCATTGATCCGCCAGCCGTTGGGGTGGAGAATAACCTGCATGCCTGTTTTAGAACCAATTGGCCCGACAGATCCGAAGACTCGCCTACGGTCAGTTGATGCCGTCCGCGGGTTCGCTCTTTTTGGAGTGTTGCTTGTTAATATGTTCAACTTCGGCGCTGATGCTCCGGAATGGGCTGGTATTTTTGACCGTACAATCAATACATGGATGCACATGGTTTTCGAGACCAAATCGTTGCGTCTGTTCTCACTGTTGTTTGGCCTGGGTTTCGCATTGCAGTTTACCAGGCTAACGTCACCCAGAGGGGGGTCACTGTGGGTTTACTTGAGGCGACTGGTCATTTTATTCGTCTTCGGTATGGCACACGCACTTTTTTTTGACGGTGATATCCTGATGGAATACGCAATGATGGGGATCGTTCTCATGGCATTCCGCAATGTCCGTGACCGTACCCTGCTGGTTTTGGCCTGTGTTCTGCTGGTAGCTTTTCCGCTGGGCAATCTGCTACACAGCCCGGGCGATGATGAACTGCTTGATCAATGGGAAGATTCACTGCCTCTGAGCGAACAGAGAGATGATCATCCTTATCTCAGTTCTGCCATGGATGTTTTCGAGGAGAATGCTTACGCAATTCCACCACGCATCTGGTCCAACCTCCATGGCCCCGAATCGGGTCTCACCATTTTTTCGATGTTTCTACTTGGCCTGTACGTAGGGCGGGCCAGGATTCTCAATGATGTCGCGGCTCATCTGCCGCTGTTTCGCAGGGTGTTTGCATGGGGTATTGGCATTGGGGGAGCAAGTGCACTCGCTGAGTGGTTGCTGAGTTGGAAATTTGATTACGCTGTTTTTACCGAGAACATGGCATCAGCTTGGGTCCGTTTTCTTGGTGACATTCTGTTTGCATATGGTTCGACGGCGTTGGCACTTGGTTACGGTGCGGCTATTGTTTTATTGACGCTAAGGCCAGCTTGGCAACCCATTCTCCGGCCATTACAAAACCTGGGAAGAATGGCCCTGACGGTCTATCTGTCCAGCACGTTGATGTTTACCACACTGTTTTATGGATGGGGTTTTGGTCAGCTTTTCTTATTGGGGCCAGTTGCCACCACCTTATATGCCATCGGGTTCTTCATAATACAGCTACTTTTCTGTACCTGGTGGTTAAACAGATTCAGGTTTGGACCGGCAGAATGGCTGTGGCGTAGTCTGACCTATTTGAAACCTCAGCCTTTGCGTCGTTAGCATCAGATCGCTATTCTAGCGTCCAAAAAAAAGGCCGTCAGATTTGACGGCCTTTTTTTTCGGATGAATACAGCCTATTTAACTTCTCCACCTTCCCATAAGGAGGCGTCATTACACTCTGCAATTTTTTGCAATTCATCATCTATTTCCTGGAGTTTGGATAGCTCATAAGCATCCGTAAATGTACCCCATTCAGCAAAATCAGGTGTGGTCAAAACAAATTTAAAATCAATGTCATCGACTGAGGCAGC